>Ga0307517_10003111_pt1 | contig 26142 bp, 35 predicted proteins | sample 23_EM_MG_FD_194515 | JGI IMG/M metagenome (GOLD analysis project Ga0307517, IMG submission 194515) | Populus trichocarpa ectomycorrhiza microbial communities from riparian zone in the Pacific Northwest, United States - 23_EM | ecosystem: Host-associated > Plants > Roots > Unclassified | place... | reverse complement strand
TTTTTATTGCTTTATCGAGACCATCCAAACGAAGGGGTTCGTTCGTCGTGGAGGGGAGGGGCGACACCCTCTCAGAAGTATCGACTATCGGTCGTACCTTCCTTGGTGTCAGGTCGCCGTTCCTTCTCCCAATCAGTTGTCGCATCTCGTCCATCCGCCGTTGTGCCTCCTTGGTCTTCGACTAGTGAAAACACGTTCAGAGAAAGATTGTAAAGCCAACTTACCACAGGAGTCGAGGGCGCTTGCGGTGTCCAAGTTGCGCGTTTCATCGGCGAAGGGGGAGAGTCGAGACGAGAGTTGTCTTCCAACGAAGTGTGCACCTTTGAAGAGGAGCTCTTGAATTGATCAAATTCAAGTTTGATTCTCTTGACGGCTCTTTTCGAAGATTCGATCTAAACCGAAACCGTAAAAACGTCTGCGGCATCCAGGAAGTCAGAGGGACTCACATCGATCTTGGTGGATTCAGCAAGCTTGATCAACTCGTCCAGATCATCGTTCTTCCAGGCTCGTTCCACCGCGGCCGACAGGGGAGTCGCAGGAACCGGATTTGTCTTGACCGGCTGTACGATCTTGCCGACCCTAGGCGACACGCGCTTCGGCGACATACCCTTCCCCGCAGGTTTAGACAAGGGCGAGTTCCTGACCAAGGGCTTCCTTCCTTGACCAGGTGACGACCGGGCACTGGTCTTCTTCTTGATAGCCAACGGTTCAATGGGTCTAGGGATACCGCTGGCCAGTGGGACAGCCTTTGGTGTAGCATCTGTGTTGCCCATCGGTTCAAATGGTTGTCGCTTGCTTCGAGGTATCGAACTCGCCGAGTTCTTGCGGGTGGGCGTGACGGGAAGATTCGTTATGTCTGTGATCGCAGAATCCAAAGCTAGCTCTATATCAGTAGATGGCAATGTAAGATCAGGCATCACGCTTGTCTTTGGGGGTAGGGGTGATGGACTACGAGGGCCAAGCGGTCGTCGTTCAGACGAATGAAGCGAGGTAGACCGACTATGCCGCCCGTCAGACGTAACCGAGGCGGCCCTGCTGTGTGGTCTTGAAGGGGGAGATGGTGGCCGTTGCGTGTTGGAGGAGCTGGTGGTTCGCGAGGCGTTTGATCGTTGACTGTACGTCCGCTTTGAAGAAGCCCCTGAAGATCGCAGCGAAGGGGGTGGTTCATCTAGGGCAAAGGTTTTGTCAGCTAGGTAAGAGCCACCATATTCCCTTCGCCTGCCTTCATATATCGTTTCTTCGATCGGCTCCTCCAAGAAACTCCTCTGGCGAGAAATAGGCTGATATTGACTCTGGCTATTACGACGAGCCAACTCCAAGTTCTGAGTCAACGACCACTCAGAATCTTCGCTGACGCCAGACCTATCGAAATCTGGTGCCGGAAGCTTGTCGAGGTACTCCTCGCCGTCGTCGTCAGTAAGCTCCCGATCAACAGACCGTGCACGAGAGGGTTCAGATTGTGCCCTGGAATGACCGAGTGGCGGGAGCTCGTCGTCAGGGTTGATCGGTGCAGGTGACTTCCTCTTGATCAGTTTCTGCTGCTTGGAACTGCCTGGTTTGGTGGTCCGACTGCGTGACAACGAGGATTCGCCGTCCGATATGGTGGTTGCGGCCGTGGCGGTCGAGTTTGATCTCGAGAAACGGGCCAAACTTCCGTCGGTATAGACGGAGGAACGAGTCGACTTCGAACGCCGACTACTGCTCACGCTACCGAACAGGTCGCCTTTAATGTTGATTCCCTGCCCGAAGAGGTTTCGCCCGATGACATCTAAACCGAAGATCGCAGCTCGAGACCGCATGATGGCAGAAGGCGTGGAGGGGCGCGAGTTGTTTCCGGTGGAAAACTTGAATAACCCATATTGTTGGACTGTCAGGTGAGCACAGAAGTGAGTGGAAGTCACATTACTGTAGATTCACTCAACTCACTTGTCTGCACGATCCGACCGGGGACGCGATCTGTTTGGATAATGTCCTCCTCGCCTTCATCTGAAGAGTCGCTCGAGCTGACAACGAATCTCGAAAGCTCTCCTGCCATGGGCTGGACTCGTATCACGACCATCGGAGGACCTTCGGCCCCAAATGGTATCTGGTCCGCAACCCCATCAGCATCGATATGAACAACCACTTTCGTCTAGCTCGACCGCGTGAGCACAAAGTCGCAAGTCAAGACCGTTTCGAAAACCACCTTTCGACGCTCCTTCATAAAGTCTGTCCGCTGATAAACGTTATAGAAGGTGCTCGCAACGGTTATGCGCCCCCCACCACGAGAATCAACCTCCTGATCTTCGGATCTGATGACCGCGGACTGGTTCTCCTTGGTGCGATACTTCGCTTGGGCCGTCCATAGATTCTCCAAGAATGCCTTCTTATCCGATTCGGCGCGCTCGGGGTTGAGGTTAGGGGGGTTGGGAGGATAGACGACAGTGAATGCGCGGAAGGGCCTGCCCGACCACCGTTCGGATAAGTCCTGGGGAGGGTTTTCCAGGTATAAATGGAACTCTAGGGATAACTTCCTGTTAGGGTCTGAACATATCAAGCAATGGATTTGGAGACACACCTGAACCGCCAACATCGGTTGCCACGACGTCTGTTATTTCCACGATCCCCTTGAATTGCAACCCAGACTTCTTCGGGATGATAGGTCGTGAGGCCGGTTTCGGCAGGACCTTGTCCAGGTCGTTCAACCCAGACAACGCCCTCACCGGTTTGTTTTCATTGCGTTTCACGATCATTAATTTGTCATCAAAGAGGAACAAGCTGCACTTGAGAGGCTCGATCCCTGCTCCAGCGATATCATCCGCCGAACCTCCGGCGGGGCAGTAGCTGTCTTCCACGTCCACGCACTCGATGAATCGTCGTGAGCTCGATATCAGGGCAGGTGGGAAGTCTTCGATCGTCGAACTAAGGGTATACATGACTGTACCCCGCTTGGTTTCGTCGTCCAACTCCGCAAGGGCGATACGACTGGCAATCTCGTCCGCCTCCACGAGCTTCGCCCGTTGGGGATCATCCTGCGCCATTCGCTTGATCATATTCCGGAACATCAACGTATATCGGGGTATCCGCTGAACCGGGTCCATGAGAAGCTCCCGGAGACCGATCCTGTTCTTGATGTCAGCATCCGAGTATTTAATACGCTGGTACGAGTCAAGGTGGATTGTGTCAATCGATCAATCGGGTATCCGAAATACGGACTCACATCGATATAACCTGGAAAACCCGAACCTCTTCGTGTCATCTCCGCCTCGAAAATAGCCAGCGCCTCCTCCCGTTTGGCGTAGTATAACTTGTAAATGTGGAATCCGTTATAATCTTTGAAGTGCTTCAGCGAGACGTCGCCGATCCCTCCAACTCTGCTTCCATTCCTACTCCCGCCGTCCATTTCGGCGAGCATTTTATCCAAGTCCTCAAGGAACGCCTCATGTATGGGGATTAAGGAATCGACATTCGCAAACAGCGTATTCGCTTGATACGATTTGATGATCGCGGTTTCCTTGGATCGTGCAAAGTGTCGTAAAGGATCTGCGTAATCTTTCTTGAGGGTGTGAAGCTTGTCGACGTAAGACCTCTCTGTGGTGACAAATTCGTTGATTTGATCCCTGAGAGCGGTCGAATCCGTCATGGCGCGTTTTCTTTTCTGTTTGCCATCCTGTATTGGCTTATCGAGTAAGATTCGATGCCGAAGGTGCGGCGGGGGGAAAGACGCGTATAATGCAAAGGAACGAAGGGTTTTGGATTCGAATGGAATGAAGGTACACGCACAGCTTCAGACCGCTCGGCGCAGGGGGTCGGGGGAGGCGGAGGTGCGGATTTCTTCGGCTCTAGCGGGACGCCGAGAGAAGCAACGAGATCCTGAACATCTGGAAACACAAAGGTTCAGGTGGAAGGGTTAAACGGGTTCGGACGCGTCGAAAACCCGATCGCGCACCATCAGAATAATCCCTCCCTGGTGCCGGACTCTCGACTATTACTCCGCAAAAGAATGCGCGCTTGGTGATTGCCGGCAGTGATTTGGGCTTTGACCTCCATTCTTCACCGCTGCTCAAAGGTACGACCTTTCTAGGCGAAGAACTCAAAGTCATGCTTCGTTCCGGATCGTTGTTCCGAAGGCCAACCGCGCGGGTAGAATTGAACAAGTTTGGGTAAAAGTGGGATCGTTGATGGGGCAAAGAAAGGACAGCAAAGTGAGCGAAAGAGACTGCGTCAGCAGAGATGATGCATCAAGCGTGGGTCTTGTCAAAGACGGATCGTAAGCGAAAGCGAAATTGGTGATCGTTGGAGGCGAGGAGGAGGAGGAGAGGGTTCAACTCGGCAAGTTCCGAAAGAACTCAACGCGTCTCGGAGTGTGCCCCGCAATCCCGCGCCTTCCATCGCGTCTACGCTCTGTACCACGGGACATGACCCCCCCACGGGGTTGGTAAGTGACCAAGGCTAAGCCAAACGAGACGGCCAATCGAATCGTCACTACTTTTGGCCCTACACGTGCAGCTGATTCTCCCCAATCGGTCCCAGGAGGAGCGCGCATTGAAAAGTGATTCGCCGGAGACTTGCTGCGACCGTAATTGCGTGGCAAACATGTGCTCGCTTTTTCAATGGCGGTCGCCTTTGTGACCTTAACGGCACCCGCCCATTGGCTGTTATTCGTCCCCTTCAGTAGGCGACTCCTGCTATCTCCACTGAGTACCTTGGTCCTCGAGGCATCTTTTTTTCACTGCCCAGACGCGCTGATACCGCTCGCAGCTATCTTTGCATGTGATCAGGCGCGCGTGCCATCGAAATTGGCTACCTCCTTGGGTCCAGAACGTTCCAGACCGAACTCTGTCCGGGAATGAAGAATCGTCTTGGCGATCTCGATCTACAGTGGCCTTCGTTGTGCTGCCCGTTTCTCACCTACCCAGCTCCCCTCTCCGAAGCGGATTGTCCTCCTGCGATCCAGCAGGAGCAACTGCATCGAGTGTGAGCGGCATGGTACAAAATACGATTTCGGATACAAACACGAGAAAGTGCGTCTAGACCGTGGTCTTACTACATGAAGAAAATGGGCAGGTTGCGACACACATCTGTCCATGGAGCTACGTGGTGATGATACATGTATCTACTTTATGGGGGAGGGAGAACCGAGGAAAATATGATTGAATGCCAGAGCTTCAAGCACACAGGAGGGAAACAGAAACATATGCCCAAATGGTAGGATAACTGACACGCCACGTCTGACCCAGAGAAGAGAGAAACGAGGGACGAATGTACGAGTCTTGTGATTAAGGCGGGGCAACGTCAACTGACTATATGCAAAACGATAGTAGATGAAGGAGAAAAAGTGAAACGACGTGCTGGACAGAGTCAGTTCTACTGCAGGGGAGGTGACAGGGGTGGATTGGTGGGGAACTCACGTTGTTGTCATGTTACGCATTGAGGATGAGCAACGAATTGCTACCCCAGCTCCTCATCAACTCCATTGTCGCCCCTATCTCCTGAATGTTGAACCTAAACTGACCGATGGTCGAGGGGATTTCAAGCATCCCGGCATCGGACAAGCTTTCGACGATGCGGATTATAAAGCTTGTGTTGGACCAGCCGAGTCCTCTGGTGTTGTATGTGCTCTGGCCGGCACCCATTTCGGTAATGTATTGGTCCAAGTGGTCCTGGGGCATGTCCACCGTTCCCAGATGTACGACACCGATAGTCGTCGGATCCGAGGAGAGCATAATATCACGAGAAAAGTCGGTAAACCATGGTACCTTGGCACCGGACGCATCGTGGTTGGCGATTTGATAAAGGTGTACGGGAGTACTGCCGTAGGTGTGTGGACGTTCCACGGATACCAATGCCCAGTGTGTGTAGGAGTATTCGTTCTCGGTACGTCTGAAGAGAGCGATTCCGATGTCAATATCCGGAGGGGGTTTAGCAAGGCCCGAAAGCTCCGTGTTCATATCCACTGGATGAAAAGGGTGGGGGCGATGAGGGACAGCGGGGAGGAACCAGATTCACGGATGACTCACGGAACGGGAGGACACAATCGTCGACTGAGGGGGTGATGTTTGGGAGAAGAGAGTGATCTCCAATCTCGCTGAGTTGAATTGCCACGAGGCCTGAACGCGATGCCCGTTGCCAGTCTCGATTTTTGCTTTGATTTTTTTCCTCTCTCATCTCGAGGGTCGCCTGATTCAAAACGAAGCGAGCTGACCGGTGCGAATGTCGAGGAAGAGTGAGGGGGAAGATTTTCAAGAAAGTCTCAGGTATTCCTTCACTCTCTCGTCTGCGTGGTCAGCGGCAGAGATCGTGGATGGGTCTCGCCAAGCGACAAGGTCGGATCGAGCAAAACCCGCCCAAACACACTGTTTTCACTGGACATCCCCTCAGGTAAGGTGGGGACCGCACTCAAAGCCGCCTCTAGAATGCCGACCGCGATGGACGCCATCGCAAGACCAAATTCCAAATTCCACCACCATGGATCGCACCGAGGCGCGTTCATGGCAACTGGTCTGATACTTCATCTACGCCTCTGTATTTCGGTCCGTATAGATTAGTGGTTAGATCGTCGTGTTGTGGTTTTGCAATTCCGCGACGACCCAGGTTCGAATCCTGGTACGGACACTATAATTGGTTTCTTTTTTCTTACCCGTTTCCGGATCCTTTTTCTCTCCTCCAATTGACTGCATTATCATTGGAGCTGTCATACACCCTTCGGTGCCCTCGGGAAGTGTCAACGCACACGAGCACCCTCAAGTTGCGCTGATTCCCTCCAAGTGCTCACCAGGGAACTTGATCAAATCCGCAGGCGGGGATTGGGCAGGGTCCAGGGTCCAGAACTCGGCTACCCGACAGTTTCCAAAGATCATCGATCCTCGTCCAGTGACCACGATTGCGACATGGCTTCATCGTGGTGGATGAAACGATCCAATAAGACGGCTTTCTCCGATGCAACGGAGACCGTGGTGTGCCTTGCGTTGATGGGTTGGACAGCCTAGACTCCCGGCCGGACACGGCAGCCATCGAGCGAAGCGAAGCGGTTCGTGAAACTGCGTGCCCGCTGGGCACTGGCTAGAACTAGTACAGCAGCCGTCAGCCGACGCCCGTGCCATAATCTGATATAAACGCCCTCCGTGTGTTTCCCTCCTGGCGCTAGGAGAGAACAGGAGACTGTTACCGAACACCACTCTTGTTCGTACTCGCGGTTGAAAATATATGGAAAGGCTCCGGCCAGATGTCTGAACGCCGTTCATAATATGACCAGCGGCATTGCCGGATGCCGTATGATGGGGTACGGCAGGATTACATTATATGTAAGTTTCCAACTCCGACGTGAGCTCGGCATTGGTGGTCTAGATCCAACCAAACGCATACAGCCGCCCCGAGAGCTTTTTCAAGCGGAACCCATGCCCGTCGCCGAAGATTCGAGACGTTGCAACCGTGGGACCAAATTTCCTTCCGGAGCGACAATGTCCAACAAGGCGCCCACCGCTTCCAATCCGTGTTATGTCACGTGCTCAAACACCACACTCAAACACCACTCCTCGCCGCCTGTATCCCTCAGGCCTCCTGGTCCTCAACCTTCCCCACCTTCTCTGACTCTTTGCTCTCGAGGAGCGAGACTTTACTGATTGCACAAAATGTCGGAAACCGCTGCCGCCCCACCAAAGGATGCCGAATCCTATTTGTTGGAAGGAGAGGAGGATGAGACTGAGGTGCGCTTTTTGTCTTGTGACGGAGTGTTTTTGATCGCCTAACCTCTGGGCCCTGGTCTGTTTGGAATATTCAGGAGATTAGACTGATGAAGCAGCGAGTGGCGGAGATGGAACGCGAGGCGGAAAAGTTGCGCGAACTCCAAGCTGCCGCTGAATCGGCATCCACCCCTGACGGGGCTGACGGCGCGACACCGCCTGAGGAAGACAAACCCGCCGTTGACGGAAGGAGTGTTTTTGTTGGAAATGTATGTCTGACCTTGCGCCATTTTGTGACGCATAGCACGGTTGCGACGGCTGTGATTAACACCTTTTTACCGCGTTTTCCGCGTGTAGGTTGATTACAGTGCTACTCCAGAAGAGCTACAAGGTCATTTTCAGGCGTGTGGAACAATCAACAGGATCACCATCCTTTGTGACAAGTTCACCGGACATCCAAAAGGGTCAGCCAACAAATCACACTACCCACCACGCTCTGTTCCTCACGCCTAGCCTTTTTTCCATAGGTTTGCATACGTCGAGTTTGCGGAACCCGAATTTGTCGATGCTGCGATGGCGTTGGACAACTCATTATTCCGTGGTCGACTCATAAAGGTGCGCATTTGCTGATAGGTCCCATGTTTCGAGCCTCATGGCTCTCAAGGTTACGGCGAAACGAACAAACGTCCCCGGATTCAACAGAGGTCGCGGCCGTGGAGGCTACAGGGGTGGTTACCGCGGGGGTCACCGCGGAGGGGGGGGCTATCAGCCATATCGTGCGCGCGGGAGGTGCGTTTGTCCCAACTGTCCGACTCTGTTCACAGGGCTCATCATATGCATTGCAGGGGACGCGGTCGGGGATTCTAAGCTGCAACCGATAAAAGTACTACCACACGCCAGAAGAAACGCTTCTCCCTGCTTGCTCTGTATATATGCCATACCGTGTACTTGCCATCGCATCCGGCTATACATTACTGGACGACTAATCAACCTAAACAAAGTACCTGGCCGGAAGTGAGCTTCGGTGCACAGGACCTTGGATACTTAAGGTGCTTACAAGTAGAGAGGAGGCAATCCCGACTACCGCCTTCGTTTCGGTCGCCCGGCATGACGTCGTGCGGAAACAGTTCCTTGGCGATTCATACCCTTCCTCTCTGACCGGACAGACATGCCTTTCGATACCCTCCATTGTTCGCGGCGGGAACCGCGAGGACCATGGGTATTAATTTTGGCAGATTTTGAGGTCTTGTCAATGTCCATGGTATCTGAAAGCACTCGTTCAACTTCAGAGCACCGCTGTGAGATCAATAACACCACACCAGATCCACTGGCTTTGGGTTGTGAATCGTCTAGGAAAATATTGATCAGTTAAAGAATGACGGCCATGCCCCAAGGCGACACTCACCAGCCATCTCCTCTTCCAGAACCTCGTCAACTCCCTCTACATTCTCTCCGTCTTGCAAAATTTTATTGTGGACATGTTTTGGTGCGGCAATGATAGCGTCAACTTTTGCGTGTAACCGTTGAAGTCTGGCGGCATGGGTGGCAGCGTAAACACCATCTTCACGCTTCTTCGCCCTAAAGGCCCTCTTTGCTTTCGATCTGATAGATTTTGCCATCGAGAAGAGGTGGAGGGGAGGGAAGGAAAGGTCGTGGATTACGTAAGCGATTTATGCTCGCAACATAAATCCTCCAGCGCACAGCTAGGGGTGACAGGGTTGGCTAAGGGTAGAGTTGCCTGTATGGGAGAGGAGAAAAGTTGTGGAGTTTCTTGAGCCTGTAGTGGAGAACTCAGCCAGGAAAGGGCGTCACCGGCCTTAGGAGGATTGCGAGGGAGCCGAGGGGGCGAATGATATTATCAACTCCAACGACGACCATCCCTCCGTCTGCCACTACCCCGACCGCACACTAGACACCTCGGCGTGCAACGAGCCAGAGGCTGATAACCCACCAACCGCTAACGCCACGCAACACACAAACCTAGCACATCCCCAGTCCATCCCAAACGCCATGCCTAATCCTCGTTCACTTCGGACCCTCTCCGTTTCTTCAAATGTGAACAAACACACAAGTCCCGCCCACGGTCCTCCCTCACCCACCTTCTCCGACGCTACAAACGCGTCTGCCATGAACTTCGGATCCGACGGGCCAGAAAAGATAGTAACGAGAGCCGATCTTAAAGCGAGCTTGCAGGCCTACGATGATGTGCGTACGCGTACCCTCGGACTTTATTTAATGTCGCACGGGTGCTCATCTGGATCGTTTGTTGGTGGTTTGGTGTAGCTCCTGAGCTCCTGCGCGAACTATCGTTCTGTGCTGATGTCTCTGTCCAAGGCAACCTCGCAATTCGCGGATGCAATGGAGACTTGTTCGAGGTATGCCCATCGTCAAATCTCTTACTTCTGCATCTGTGATTGAGAGCGCCCCAAAAACACAGGCTGAAGGGCCCATCCTATGAGACTTCGACGAGAATACAAGGTGCTTCTGGTCTCCACCACCTCATGGGAAACCAATGGCACATCGTGGTATGTATCTACACCTCCGGCTTCTTCTCATCCTTGACTTCGTTGTCCGTGTTTCAGGCCGACTCGTTGGAGCGGAAGTTTGAGAAGCCATTAAAGCATCATCTCGATGGGTACAAAACTGTTGTTGCGGTCAGTATTCCTCCAGACATCATTGCAACTGATTTTGATACCCAAGGTCACACAGGAACGTTCATCGTCCTACGAACGTGCACTTAAGGAGAAGAGTCATATAATCCGGCAGATAGAACTCAGTAACCTAAACAAACGAAGCCGGAGTACGTGTCGTGGTACAATGACATCATAGCCAGCCACACTTACACCTCCTCCCCAGACCTTCAGTCATTTAGGGAGGCTCTGCAGGTGTTGCAACGCCAGGTTGATGACTTGGATGAGCTCAAGGCCAATCACTATCAGGAGATCATGGAGCATGAAGAAGAGATCTGGGACTTCGTGCAGGGAAAGGTGCGTTTTACCTGGAAACTGAGGCTACGGAGTATTGACGTGTTTTGAAGCTATGCCTCGTAGTACGGTCAAGTATGGATGTATTTGATAGGTTTACGGCCAAAGCGTGCGCGACATATCGTGGTTTCCCATTCCCAGCGAAACTCATTGTCTTGTTCGCAGGTCCGACCCAGTAATCGAGCCTATGCTTCAAGCCGTCCCTGATCCATTCGATTCCTATGGGCCTCCAACGACGGAAGACCAAATCTTCTCCATCCTCCCGCCGCTGATGACAACGACCTCTCCCGGCCCCATGAGCATCGCTTCTACACCACACCTGGACACACGAGACCTGGGAATCAGTCCTACGAGACCAAACTGGATGCCTACCGTTACGCAAATAGGGGCTGGCGGATACTTTACAGAGACGAACTCTGCGTGGGCAGATGTCTCCTCTCCACCGCGGACGCTTCCCGTTGCCTCGCCTCCGGATTCACCGCCACAGCAGAGGTCCAAGTCGCCGCAACAGAAGGAAGGAGGAGCGTTTGGAGTGTTCAGAAGGAACTCACACCCTCCAACATCTGGCGGCGGGACGAAGGCAGAGTCGAAGCTGAGAAGTGTATTAACGGCCATTGACGAATCACACACTCGTCCAAGTAATGGTTCCAATGGATCTGAGAAGGATACAGACTCACCAGATACCCCCACGAACCCAGAGAACCCTGGTGGGATCAATGGTCTGACCAGGTCCACGTCGGACAAGCTGGGTCAGACGTTAGGTGGCAGTGGTGGCGGCGGCAGAGTGGGGAGTTGGAGACACGATTCGTTGGATCCAGGTGATGAAAGCGAGAACGAGAGCGGTCCGATGACGCCTAAAAATTCTGCTACGTTGACACCAACGCCGTCTGATCCACCACCCCTGACGTTAATGGGACACGACAGGGAGGCGAGCAGGACACCAACGGCAGAACCTGTGGCGTTGCCAACTTGACGGCTGCGTGTTTTGGTCCCCTAGTCCTCTATTCACTCGGGGCTTCTCCTCGGTTCTTTATCGCCATGCATACATCGTATCTTATCTCGATCACTCTTCGTCCTACCCATTCGTGTCCACCTTCGCACGCATCCTTCTCGTTCTTTGCCCCTCTCGGATACCTCGTTTCTTGTTTCAACCCACCTCCCTTCAAGTCTTCACAGCCCCCCTATCCATCGTCTTCTCGCGGGTCCCGATATTGTAAGCCTGCTCAATCCGCTGTCACTTATCAAACACCGCGTAGGATCTTTTGCGCAATCTCTGCCGTTAGGTCACTTTGCAGCAGCCTTGGCTCACGCGCAGGACGATTGTCGATTATCATCTACTTTCCCTTCCAATATCACACATCCTTCCCCCCGCCACACTCCGTTTCATAACGTTCGATATCTCAACCGAGGGTCATCTGGCTCGGGTTTCGGGCGATCGGCCGCGTGTCCTGTTGGGATTTCTCGCCTTCGAGGCGTGGTCGTTCGAACCCTTCCTCCTAGGCTTATCCGTTATCTGACACGATCGTTACCGGACCCGAGATCAACGCGCACAAAGAACCCCTTGCTGCTTTCACGCACGCATGCCTCACACGCGGTGTGTCATGGAGGGTCGCGCAAGGTCCAGGCGTGGTATGGGGGAATGCGGGGAAATTCAATCGGGACATTGGAGGTATAACAAGATCGTGTGGACAGAGACGGATTCGGAAGTGGGCGCCGTTTGTGTTGAAACTATTAGGCCACATGTGTGAACGCTTTGGGAGATTTCGTTTTGTCGGTTTCCGATTAGGCCTTTGGGGTTTGTCCACTGTCTGTCTGTTTGTCAGTTTCTGATGCTGCGAGCCCGTTCCACGTACGTTTCTATACGCCCTGCACAGTTATTTAGCTACTATGTACATAACGCAACCCACAAATGAGTGGGTGTCCTTGCTTTTGATTAGGTCTAATAATTATTAGGTACTTTTCCTGGCTGGAACTTTTGTGCGACGCAGCGAGCCTGTCGACTCGGAATAAGAAACAATCCAACATGCCAAACACCCGCCCGAGATTCGATAATTAGCGAATTGGTGAACCCTAGAAAGGACGGGGGGAACGAGGCCTTGAGACAAGTGTTCGGCACCTTGATCTCGCCGCTGAGAGTTCTTCAAAGGAGAACCGGGAGCAAGGTTGTCCCCCCCCCCCGAATCAACACCGAAGATGAAACACATTTCAAACATCCCCCGATCGCTACACACCCAACGAAACCCAAGGAGAAACCGTGGGGAGGGACCCAACGCCAAGCACCCCCCGTGGCAGAAGGGGCGACATTCAACAAAGCCACGCGGTGCACGTCGCACGAGCCAACCAATCGTTACGGCATCAGGTGTGTGTGTGATTTATGGGAAAGGAAGGCGATGGGTGTTACGCTTGGCGCGATCGGGGAATGCGGGGGGAAGTCTTCTGTCAGGGGTACAGGGGATGGGGAAAGTAGCGGAAAGATGTGTGGCGAAGCAGAAGGGGGTCGTGTGGACGGGGTGGAGGTTCTCGTGATTACGGGGCGGAGGTTGCTCATCGAGTTGACTGGGGAGGTGCACCCCCTCTCGCACGCGTCTTGGTGCAAATCTCCGCATTCCCATAGTATATTCGATTTCGTAACGGTCAAGTTCCATCCCGGCCGCCTTCATACAAACCATTCACGAAAGGGGGGGGGGATGGGAAACCTGGCATGTGCGCGATGTTTTAGTACCGGTCGGGAAATGCTTCAAAGTTCATCAGGGACAGGGTTTGGTTGCATCTCAAGAGGTATAATTTCCGGAGGTGTGGAAGGACGGTCAATGTGCATCGGACGAAGGGTGTTTGGACACTGAGGCCTGAGGGTTGGTGAGAGGGCTTCAGCCATTGGTAGGGATCGGCAGCTCCGCCAATGACAAATATCTGGGGAATTACCTTATTTGGTAAGTAGTTTCCGCTTCTCACGACAGGCGCCCGTTTCTTTGGAAGGTGGCCCTTACAATTTCATGCACTCAAAGGTGTATTTACCTCAGGAGCGGCGGCAAGGGAGCTCTTGACGTTTAGAAGTGCTCGCCAGCCCAATTTTGCCACTGACCAAGTGTCCTGCACCAACGTTCCCTTTGCCCGGTTATCTGCAACCTACCACGGAATCTTTACCCCACAACGTGTCGTGGTGTTGAGATAAGACGTACCAGCCCAGCCAGTACACCAGCACTATTTATACTCGTGTGTACTATACGAATCGGCGCTCCTACTTTTTTTTGTTACAGTGATGTGGGTACGTCTATACGGATGAAGGGTGGGAGGACCGGATCCCAAAAAAACATTCAAAGTTCAAACCCTGCGAAAAAGGTTCTTGAATGTCTCACAGGTTTTCCAAAGCTCGAAAGGTCGCGCTTATGCGAAACATCCGAACAAGATCCAACGGGGAGTTCAAAATCCGGTACAGCGTACGTGCTTTCCATGCAAAACCATTCCTCGATCAAAAAATGCATCATTCCCGTACCCCACACACCCGCAGAGAAAACTATATCATCGTGGAGATGAGGCCGCGGGGGGGTCGATCCTGCCTGGGTCTCGACCTCTGTGGGGCAGGTGTACTTCTCCCCACCTGGATCGGTGCTAGTTCTTCGCGTCAGATTTGGCGCCTCCCCGGTCGTTGGCGTCCTTCAGAACGTCCACAACTCTTCCGTCCCCGATCCCGTACTGGTCCAGAACGTCCCACCTAACAGGCGCCGGAGATTCGAACAGCGGGTCGGTCCCGGTCCCGGTCTTCGGGAACGCTATCACGTCTCGAATGGACGGCGTCTTGCATAGGATAGACATCAACCTGTCGAACCCTGTTTACGAAATAGCGTTTCGTTTTTGCGTTTTGCGTGAGCGTGCGTGTGGTTGCGCGTTTGAATGTTGTGTGGAACGACATTTTCCATTTTGGGGAGAGATCCACCAAATGGATTACACGAAGGTTTCGCGGGCGCGCGGTTATTGAGGAGTCGTGGGCATGTGGTTGTCGGGGATGCGGAGGGGTTGGGTAAGCATGAGAACATCTTTAGTCAGTAAAGAGCGTTCTCGTTCGCTGAGAGGGGGCGGGAAGATAAAAAGAGGTCCAAGGATAGCGGTCAGCTGGTCCAACCATCGAATGCTGTTCCTGACACCGACAGGGTTTCACGATCCGACGACCCCATCGTGAGGAGCGCGGGGTAACACAGCCGGAACCACAAAACGCGGCACGTAAAGCGTGAATGGCACCCCAAGGGGAACACCAGTTGCGCCCAGCCACCCATCGATCGTGAATGACCAAAACACGGAACATCACTTCACGTCATGCACGACGCTTCCCACGCCAGACCTGCCATCCAGATCCGATTTGAAAAACGTCAACAGTGGAGGAGGGGAGTGGCCCGTATGCACGGTTGCAAGAATTGCAAAATGAAAAAAAAAAAAAGGTTTGTGAATGTAAAGGTAAACGGAACAGAGAAACAAGGGCCCAACCGACGGGATGGGCAAGAGACCGGTCATCCGTGGAAGAAGAAAGTTTGGAACACTCCAGTATACGAATCTAGAACGCCGAAAATGAGGGGGGGAAAACGCGTTCACGTGTCAGGAAATCCCCAACCCCCGCCGCGAGCACACGCCCGACCATCCGAAGACCAGCTGAATGCTTTTCGGAGCCCCCGGTGCGGTTGCACCTGTGGGACGGGAACGAAGACACGCCGAGGCAATCAAAACAAGCAATAAGCGAACCGAATCGTCGGGAAGCGTCAGGCTATGTGCTTAGCCTATCGACCGCACACGAGCGAAAGATTCGGCCGCTCAAACAGCCCCTGCGTGTGTGGTTCCATTGAGTCCGTCTGAGATCTTGACCGAAGATCACAGGGAGGTAGGACTCTGACTCTGGGCGCGGGGGGGAAAAATAGACAGGCACATGGAGGGGTGAGAACGTGTGACGGGCGCCATACATCCCTGCAGGTCTGTTCACATGTTGAAAAGCGGGGATGCGGGGCGTAGAAGAGCCCAATGAAAGGAGAGGGAAGGGAAGAGAAGACAGGTGATCGCCAATACAACGTTGAATAAGAATCAACTGCTTACCAAGAGCAAGTCCACCATGGGGAGGAGCTCCACACCTGAGCGCGTGGACCAGGTGATTGAATGATTGCCGCTCGGTCTCATCGAACTAATCCAGCGAAAGTGAACGCCGTGAGCGAAAGTTTCGAAGTACAGCACACGGAAAAGAAAAAAGAGAACAGGAGGAACAGGCGAAATGGAGCGTCAGTGGTTGGCATCAAACCCTCCCCAAAATACATTGGCCCGATGGCCCGATGTAATAGAAATTTCTGGTGCACACACAGGGGCTCGGAACGCTTTCGCATACCAGGGCCGGATGACCCAGCATAGATTGATGCAGAATGACGAAACGAAAAAAAAAGAAGACCGTTAGCGGGGTGCACTTACCTGAAGTACGTTCTGAAACACATATTCCTGCATTTCAGGGTCATGTATCCTCACCGAACCACCGCCAATCTCGACTCCGTTCAAAACGATGTCGTAGTGCTGGCCGCGGACCCGACCGTAGTCGCCCGCATAGAACGCTGGTAGATCCTCGTACATCGGAGCGGTAAATGGATGATGGGTACTGCTCCATCTTCTTCCACGAGTCAAGAACTCCTTGTCCTTATCACGGCACGAGAACAACGGGAATTCCGTGACCCACAGGAAATGTGGCGTTGATGGAAGCACGAGCTCGCCTATGGAAATGCGGAGGAAAATCATGTCAATCATCCGTGCCTCATCCTTTCAGAAGCCGAAAGTTGAAATTCAATGCGCCAGATACAGAGGCGGAGGATGCGAACCAAAAGCGGCGCGCACAACGATTGTCGTCCGCGCAATGTACAGGGATTGCGGAGGAAGTGGCATGACATAAGGGTGCTTACCACGCTGTTGAGCCAAGTCGGCCAGTCGCAGGCGCAACCGGCCCAGTACGGTAGAACCACCCTATTCAACGGGAAAGATCGATGTCAGCAAGATTGCCAGATAGTCAGGGTCAGTAATTTAAGGGTATGAAACGGGGGAAACTCAATGGAACGAGTGAACGGCGCAACACAACACACTCTCCGACCGGATCGATAGACTCCCGACAAAAAGTCACTGACCTCTGGTACTGCGGGACGACGTGCGCACCATACGACATCACCTACTCGAAGCTGCAATTGTCGGTTAATCCTATCACTCACGTCAACGTGATGTGGGGTCGCCTCCTCCCCCTCATCTAGCTGGGGCTGAAAGAGGCGGTTATCCGGCCACCATGAGTTCATGTTTCCCGAAGTCAATTCGACACGCCTCTGTGATGGGGAGGGTGATCATTGTTAGAATTTTGATCACATATACTCGGATAGGTTAGCGAGTTCACTCACAACGGCGTCCTCGTGATTGTCCCCGCAGCTCTGGTCTGCACCCTCGAACGCGGTATCTTGGCCTTTGCGGAGAACTATACATTCCCAGACGCTCTGTATATCGCGTGACCGAGGGAGGGTGGAAGGGAATGTAACGGCTTCTGTTACGTCTTGTATCTGAATAATATACAGCACGGGAGTGGAGCGGCAAAATTGGCAAGTCAATAAGTGACACATATGACTTGGACGGCGGGATAGGGAAGCGGGGGTGTTGGACCCTGACTTACCTCGAGGCCAAAACGGGTGTCCGGTTTGTCAGAGCCGAACTGGACATTGATAGAGCGGAGTGGTTGAGCATATCATCCTTCATTTTATGACGGCAACAAAACACTGTTGGTGTTGCGTTGCTCTTACAAAATGACTTACGCGGGCCATGGCCTCCAGATACGTCATAACCGGGACCTCTGGTAAGTCGACGTTTTCGACTTGTTTCCAAATTTGATTGATCACCTGCTCCGTCACCTTTTTTATCTCGTAACCACCTATGCGCCAGCGTCCGTTATCCGGTCCAGCGCATTGAGTTGTGACAGGAGGGGGGGTCCACGAGACGAAGGCCATCTCCAGATCAACCTGAGTGAATTCGGGCTGCCTGTCTTTCCGACCGTCTTCGTCACGGAAGCACCGGGCCAATTGGTAATATTTGTCGACACCGCCAGAGCAGATCAACAACTGTTTTGGTTGCTGAGGTGATTGCGGCAAAGCGTAGAAGAGAGGGAGACCACCCCGGGAACGACGGCGAGTTGGTACAAGGAATTCACGGGCACCCTCCGGAGTCGACTTTAGGAGAATTGGGGTTTCGACTTCGAGGAAACCTGATGGAATTGACACAGGGTTGGGAAGGAAGAAACACGAGACACGGGAAGACTCTCGTAATGTTGATCGTACCTTGGTCATGGAGGACATTGCGAACGATATGGGCAACTTGGCTTCGTTTGCGCAAATTTTGTGACAAAGCGGATCGGCGAAGGTCCAGGTAGCGGTGTTTGGCGCGGAGATCGTCGTTGGCCTACCGAGAAAATGAAAGGGTCATGTTGATGGCGGGATGGGAGGGGGGGGGGTGTGGTGGGGCACGCACGAGGTTTTGATTATCGGAAGGGGAGAAAGGAAGTTTGCGGTCGGCGGGATTGAGGACAATGAATTCTTGGACCGACACTTCTATTGATCCTGTTTGGTCCTTGTGCGAGATCAGAACGTGTAGAATCGAGGGAGGTCGCGTAAGGGACAAACACACGCTGCGCTTGGAATGGTTTGGTCTCGATCTGACGCGCCCTTGAATTAGGACGACGGATTCGGGTGGAACAGCTGACAGGGCGGCGAGTTTGTCGGCATTTTCGTGGTCACGGTGGACGACCAATTGAGTGGTTCCATATGAATCCTTCAGGGGGAAGAAGGAGAGGGATTTAGATGCTTTCCTAAGGAAGACGTAAGCGAGAGGGGATCGGCTGGGCGATGGGTCAGGAGAAAGAGGGGGGGGACCTTTCGGGCAGGAGCCAGCCGGAAAGTACGACGTTGGAATCTGCGTCGTGTTCTGACAAAGCTCCACAATTGTGTGTTCTTTGAGGGAAAGGGCCTGAAATTGAAGATGATAAGTCCGCGTTGGTAATCGCCGCGATAGATAGACTCGAGCAGACCGGAATGCGCGTTGCGACGTGTCAAATTTGGCGGGTTGAATTGGAGGGGGAACCTCGAGCGAACCAAGCCATTTTGGACGCGACGGCTGGTCATGAGGCCATACATTTGGACGGGGAGGAGGGGGGTGCTGGCACACAGGTGGCGGGTACGGCCGGAGGCAATTACCGACGGGGAGGCGGAACAAACGCTGGACGGGTGCCGATGATTGTCCGGGAGGCAAGTCCAAGAGAGGAGGAGTGGCCCAGGGAAGGAGAGAGAGAGGAGCAGGCTAGGATAGATTCCTGATAGATTCCGGATCTCGTCTGGACGATTCCAAACGCGCTTTTCCCCTTGAAGTATCTCGAATCCGTGCCAAAGGGAAAAACACAAAGCGGATCAGTTTTGGATGCACAGACGGGTGCCTTTTCCCTCATCTACATCTCATCTAATCGACACCGGCCACTACCCACACATATCCTTTTCCCAGCTGCGAGGCGTCAATCACCCTCACTATATATATAAATCTCCCCCCGAGTCTGCTCCCTCTCCCAACGATTTCATACTCACCATGACGCCGTCCTCCTTCCCTCCAGAGCTCTTGGATTCCATCTGCAGTCACCTCCCCACCCCCGATCTCCTCGCCGTAGCAAGCGCAAGCTACACCCTCAACGCCATAGCACAGCGCTCCCTATACAGAAACATCTCCATTACCCCCGCCTCTACCAACCTCTCCGTCCTCAACACTCTCGCCGCCCGTCCACACACCGCCGCCCACCTTCGAACATTCTCCATCACCGTCCACCATGAGCAGCCGCACGCCTTCTACACTCTCCTCGCAAAAGCCCTCGAGCAGATGACCGAACTCGTCTCACTCACACTCATCCTCGATGCGGACGCCAGCTGGGTCCTCAACTCCGAGGCACGCTATCTGAACCTAACATCTTTTGCGTCCTCCTTCCCTTTCGACTCAAACCTCGTCGACTTCCTCAGTCGCACACCGGCCGTTGTCGACCTTCAAGTCGGCTCCGCTCCCCCCTCCAACGATCAATCTGAAATTAATTTCCCTCCGGCCTCCATTCCCAACTTGGCCCGTTTCACTGGCCCTCACCATACCGCGCGAGTCGTCGTCCCTCAAAGACCAGTAGAAGCTCTCTTTTTGTCCGAGGTCATCTCAGACGATTCCATCTTCGGCCAATTGTCTCAGTCAAAATCCAATATCACCATCTTCGATGCCGTCGTTAGCCTGGGTTTGCTCCCCTGCGTCGCCGCTATCTCCCAGACGATGCCTTCGCTTCATTACCTTCGCTTAATGACCGTCGTCCCACTGGACGAACACTTTGATCCAGTAAGTCGCCGCCGTCCCAAAAATTGTTTCCGAAGCGTCTCACCTTGATTTCTTCCTCTTTATTTCACCCAGTCTCTTTATCAACAACTTTCTGATGCCCTCGGGTCCATGTCGGCCCTCGCTTCTTTCGAGTATTCCGGAATGAACTGGACATGCTGGAACGATTCCGACTCGAAGCGCGTCTGGCAATCAAGTCCTCCAACACCGAACCCTGACCTTCTTCAGCCGCCGGCTGACCACATGGATGATATTTTTGAATTCTCCGAAAATATGATTCTCTTTTAGTTTTTCCATCTCCCGCCCCCTCATCCCCCTTGCGCTTCTTGCACAGTAATTCCGTCCCTTCGCAACGCTTTCCCATCTGCTCCCCTCGCACATACTAATTTATTATTGTAGCTTCCTCTCCTATTTCTCTCACACAACTTAGACACACATGTACGTACATAATGTTTCAGTACTCACCTTTTGTTTCAGTCTGCATTTCTAGTACTTGTTGTCAAACCTTGCTGTAATCATATTCTTTTATTCCGGCTATACGATTCTTCACCTCGTCGTCATTCCAACTCCCGCAGTGCTCGCGACATGAAACCCTCCGCCGTCGAGATTGACAACGAGAACAGATCCGAAGTTTCTGGAGATCGCCTGACCACTGATTCCCTCTTACCACCCACGTACTTGGCAGCCACGCCAATGTAACCATCATCACCTTCTTTCCTTCGTGGGTCGGGGACTCGGAAAATATCGAACGTCCATCCCTTGAGGATGACCCCGTCCACCTTGACCCTGTTCTTTGCCTTATCGTATTCGATCCGCTTGAAGTCGAAACCGAGCCCGAGACCCAACGCTTTCGTATATGCTTCTTTGAGCGTCCAGATAAGGTAAAAGTGATAAAGAGCCTCCGACGAGGAAACGGGAGGCGTTGGGTTCAGGGTTTGTTTCTCGTATGGTGTAAGCTGCAAAAAAAAAAAAAAGATCCCGGTCGTGCAGGGATGATGCAAAGGACAAATGAACAACAGGGAAAAAAAATCGTAAGCGAATTCGTTACGTGCTCCAGGTTTCGGAACAACATGAAAATGGGGAGGGTACGGAGAAACGACGGAATAGAGGGGGGGGGGCGGGGCGGGAAATGGGGCCACGAGGGGAGACGGGAGAAGGCGGGTGTAGTACGTACTGCATCTCCGACGGTTTCCACAAAAGCTTGCAAGGTAAACCGGTCTGGGATCGATAAATGCATCACGTCCACGCCGATGCGATGGGCTGGCGGGTCGATCCAAGGTTGGTCCGAGGTTGTTCCAACCTCGAAGGCCATCGCGATCAGGCCAGCATCGTGGGTGACATTGTAACCTATACGAAGTTGCTCGTGTTCAGGCAAGTCCGTGATCGGCTGGGTGGCCACAAAGGGATCGTTTATTTCGTATATCGTGAATCGCGTCCAGGATGGGACGTTTTGATAACGGGATACCGGGTGAGAAAGAAAAATCACATGCCCGCGTGTGTGTAGTGAGGATGTGAAGAAAGGTAAGATTCTGACCAGTTCCGCAGAAGAAATGCACCTGTGCCACTGGTGCCATTTCCTTGGATAGACAAAGAGAAAAAAAGGTATCTCACCGTGCTAATGTACGGTTTATTCGCCTCCGTCTTGGCGAACTTCACAGAAGAAACCGGTACACCACGTTCGTGCAGCATCAGCCTTGGAAGCAGATTGCCGACGAGAGATCCTGCGGGTGACGCGAACCACAACACACATCAACGCCACAGGATAAACGGATGAAAAGAACGAAAGAAGAAACGAATTCAGCCCGTGGTATCTCTCTCGTTATACCCCTGGGTCCGGTTTCGACGCTAGGTCGTTCAAAGGAGCCGAAGAAGAAGAGATAAGAGGTAACTGAAAACCCACTGAATGCGTCCTCCCTTCGGAAGAATCTCTTGATCTTCGTTCGAGCGGGCTCATCCACAAACTGCAATCCCCGGGTGTAGTACTAGATAGAAACAAAAGGCACGAGGGATGGGGTCAGATCAAACAACGTCCGAAACGACGGTCGATAAACGTGCCAATGACCACGCACGATCTCGAAAGCTGTACTGTTCAGTGTGGAGACATCCAGCGTGATGGCCCAAACCTTCATCGTTAGTCTCCCCAAGTGCGCCCAACGTCCAACAAACCTTCTGTCTTGAACCTCTGACAGGACCTGACCTGAGGTGAGACCTGGTGATGGTCACACGGAAAACTAAACCCGGTTCGGTCGTTCCCGAAGTGGAAGTGGATCACGTAGATCTGCCGGCTTGAGTCTTGGTGACGGAATGCATATACGAAAGAAGAAGATCTGATAGGCCTCAGAGCTTGGTCTTGCATTGGAATCGGAGCACCCGAAACCTCCGAAGGTCCAACAGAACAAAGAGCCTGGGCTTGGATTCAAAGGTCGCCCAAGCGCATCCACACGCGTCCGGGCTCAAGGAGTCCGAATGTATACAAAGATGGTGCTTCGAGTAATCGTGGTCATGGCATGATGATGAAAGGTGCCTCGCTTACCGAGCTCTAACTAGTGGCTAGCGATCGTCGTCGACTTGCTGTAATCATGCATCTTATCTCATTTTCAGCCCACTCGCACTTCTGAAAAAGAACTCGGCGTCGATAACCTGTACGGTTTGGGACACATGGAACTGAGCGACCTTCTGTGGCTTGCTAGATTTTCCAAACCTCTAATATCCTCGTCGAGAAAGGGAACTGTCGGAGCACTGACCGTTGTCTGGGGCTCGAAACAATATACAATTCACGGTGACTACATGTTTATAAATACTCCTCCAAGGTCACGGACGCCAAAACCAGGTTCCAGAGTTGCGGATTTTAGGTATTTAACCTCGCGAACCCTACCCGACCTATCCATATTCCACGGACCCCTGAATCCGCACGTTTTCCCCGACGGCCACAGGACCGCTTCGACCTGCGCACTAACCCCATCCTATCTTTGACGAAATGAAGGCGCTGACGTATGATAACGAGAATGAATCCAGACGCACGACCTGGGCGACCACGCGAACCTATGGCCAATGGAGAAAGGTCTTTCGGGATTGAATTGACCATGACGGCCATCCGCATCAGCTCAAGAATTCACCGACTCAGGCGCACGTTGATACATGAATCGAATGTACGTATCAGCGATTGCGTGAGCTAGGCGAATCGGATAGTACGGTGTGTCGTGACCTAACGTTTGACTCTGCGAGATTTTTTGCTTGAAACCCCCGGAACGAGCGACCGGAGAAACAGCATTCTTGTGGGAGCAAAGCCGGGAGGGCGCCGGGCAATCAGCACTTACGCTTCTCAAAGGCATCAATCTCATGATCAACCTTCAACGACTCCTCCAGGGTTAAGGAACCTTATACCTATTGCTGTCTCATCAAGGCCCGAAACGATATCCAATACTCAACATTGAATCTTAAGGCCCCGGCGTCCAGAAAGAGCTGCTACATTCCTGAACCTCAGAATTGAATCATGCGCCAGAACAAAGGCGCCTCGAGTGCTTACCCCCATATCTTTGATGCCCGAAAAACCCGTATGTACAAGCGTACCCCTGCGGGTTTTCATGATTACCGAAGGAATTCGGAGCGAGGGAGGGTGTTGGAAAAAGACAAGGGGGAAACAGACGCTGTTCGGTCGTTTCCCTCTTTGGCGTTGCGCTCCTTCATTATCCCGAACCGGCTCCCATGCGACCTGTTGGTCAGAGAATTGGAAAACTCATAGCGTACCCATACGCCGTCGAGAGGTTTTCTTTGAAATGGAGACGTCGGTGTGGAATTCGAATTCAGCGATCAAAACCTCAGAAGTCTGTAATTGACAGGTGATCGCGTGCCAGAGGGTGGTCATACGCAGAAGTCCTATTGATCAAAGAGTCAATAACAAATCCAAGTGGCGAACGTACGAATTCAAGTCGAATTGCGGATAGCCGGGATCAACAAAATATGGGATATGGGGTAGGAGGAGGTAGGGAAAGAATATCATAGCGATATCCTAAACTGTGCAATGCAGTCGGGTCGGCAGAAGCTGTGGAGTGGGGGTAAAACTTCCGGGGTGAATCGGCCTGTGGTTACCACCTTTCGGCTTGCCCCTCGTACACTTTCTGCCATGCCTCGGCATCGTACCCACCAAGGCTATCCGGAACCCCCACGGAGGCATCTGAAAGTTCGCTCCGATCACCTTCTCCCCTGGCGCCCCAGGTTTCCTCCGGTGAATACCAACGGAGTCACGGTTTATCGGCGAGGACATGTTCGTGATGCCCGCATGATTCTGGGCCTTTGTCGGCATACTGGGCCGTTGTGTGGGTGGTACGTTAGGTAGCCGATTTCAAGTGAAACCAAGAAGACCGGAGCGGAACCATACCACTAGGAACCCGGCGATGTGGTCCCCACCCTCATCGATGATCATCCGAACCGTGGCGGGGATCAGAACCAAAAGCTCGGTACGCTCCTGCATGGTCTTCGGGGTATATTCTCCAGCTCGGGCTGGTGCGGTACGACTCCAGAACCGCAGCGGTGCACAAGATCTCGTAATCGTTCAGTTCCGCGTACTCGCCCGTTAAGCTGAGGCAGCCTCCCGTATGTTCCTGGGCTTAGGGCAAGAGCTTTTCCGGAGGCAACCACCTTGTCGAAAGTTATTGTTTCCCTAGGTCGGTGGTCAACGGTCCGAGCGTATTGATTCGACAATAGTCAACCGTGACTCACTTGAATCGAGCACCGACGAGAAACGTCAAATGCCTTTTAGCATCAGAAATGTCTAAGCTCTGATCAGCATTGGACAGGTATACATTAACGCCGAATATACACACTGCTTAGAGATTTGGGGTGAGTGATTCCGGACTAGGGGTTTTCAAGTAGAGGGGTACCGACGGAGAACTAAGGTGTTTCAGATAAGCGCACACTTCCCCCCTCTGCTATTGTAGCGTTCGTCGATTCCTGAGTGAGCGATCAGCGAGGCCAAAAGCCTAACTGCCGGTTCTGCGCATACTTACCGAAACATTAACGGGCATTCACCTCCCTCCTCCCATAACCTGGCTCCTGGTAGACCGGCACCACGGAACGACAGGAGCAAACCAACTTAATAGAAAAGTCACCCGTTCCTGATCCACCTCGTTGCACACGACCATTCCACCGGGAAGCACTTCAGGGTAATACGGTCTGGACCCGGAGACGTTCCGTGTTGAACTTGCGGAACAAACGTTATTGTGTACCCCCTGATGGTATGTTTAGTCAACCAGTGACAGTATGTCAAAATCCGAATACAGTCACCGCCATGTACCAATTCGCGTCGGCGTACCGGGCCGGGTCATTCTCCGCCTGGATGGACAACCCCAGCCTTGGCCGTCAGTTGAGCGAAGGTACTTTGGGACTGCCATAGCAAGAACTAGTTCCGCGCAAGTCGATGGCATTCACGACCGCTCATTCCGGCGCAGAGAGCGTAAAACGGAGGAACAATATTTCCAGACATGGTCTACGAGCGCCATTGCTTGGAATTCGGCGGAACAGGAGTAACCTCCCCACGTGGTCGAATGAAACGGGAGAACCAGACGACTGGATGGCGAGGATGGAGGGTATGAATGATGGGGGGTGTTACGATGACTTGCATGTTCCTGTCGCTCGGCGGGGAGCCAGAGAATTGGAAAGCGAAAGGGAGAGGTCAAGACGTTATACGAGACCAGGGAAGCGCAAGCGGCCCACGCAGAGTCCGAATCACTGTCACACTCTTTCGTACCTCAGTGTGTACAGTCCAGGTGAGCGGCTGAAGCGATAGCCTGTTCAGAGACGCCTTCACGTCGAAGGCCAGATACCCCGTCAAGATCCTCCACGGGGTGTGTGAGACCTGCACCTAGCTTCATCGCGCCAACGCTCACAAGAACACCGGAACTGCCAACGACGACAAAGCGTCAGCAAACTCGAAAATTGCATTAACGGATCCATTTCGAGTGTTGGAGCATGGAGTCTTCAGATCTCGGAGACCATTTCTTTATCGTAAAGGCGCATCTTTTAGGCGTTTTCTAGTTGGAGGAAGTTTCGTCAGTCGCTCACACGGCACGACCACAAGGCCATATTCGACTGGTGGACTTCTGGAAAAC
>Ga0307517_10003110_pt1 | contig 26154 bp, 31 predicted proteins | sample 23_EM_MG_FD_194515 | JGI IMG/M metagenome (GOLD analysis project Ga0307517, IMG submission 194515) | Populus trichocarpa ectomycorrhiza microbial communities from riparian zone in the Pacific Northwest, United States - 23_EM | ecosystem: Host-associated > Plants > Roots > Unclassified | place... | reverse complement strand
AGCCCGTCCCGTACTATCTGAAGAGATAGTATTCCCCTACGCCTTATTAGAAAGAAGAAGACTTGCTCACTATAGGAAATCGCTATCGTTGCCTGTTGCACAACTACCTAACAATAGGATTGTTACAGGGGGTTATTTTGGGGGTGATCCCCGACCCGCCCCCGTCCGGGGCGAGTCCCCGCTCATTCCCTGGATGGGGCCCCGTTTCTCCCCACCTGTTCTAACGGGGACCCGTCTGGGGAACGGGCGGGGCCGGGGGCAGGGGCAGGGAACTGTGAAATAACACGCCCCGCCCCGGGCCGTTCAGCGGGGCGGGGCGGGGAATTGGGCCAGGGGCCCGCGTTTTTCGGCACCCCGGAGGCCCCGTAACGAACACTATGCTGGCATTGCTTTCATATGAGTCGTATGACTTAGCTTTCCCTATTGCTAGAGTGGCTTTATGGCCCCGTGGAGGAGAACCCCCCGTGATCGTGGATATTTACCAGCGCTGTAACTTTCTTTTGTTTGTTGTTTAGATTTATGGGTTTTGTTCTCTCTATAGCTCACGCTGCATGAGGCTTTTTGTACCTAAAACAATGAACACCTGATTACAAAAAAAAAAGAAAAAAAAAGAAAAAAAAAGACCGACCTACAGATTGGACCACGAACCATCTCTCCTCAACCTCTGGCGATTGAAATCTCAACACCACAGTAAATCATCGTCCCTTTCCCCTACCCACCTCTCATCTCCCACGATGGCTACTGGCTACGAGTTGACGGTAAGCCATCTTCCCTGCTCTTCTGAGGCCTCGGCCTCCCCTTGTTGGGGTTCTCGTTCCTGTTCTCCGCGTACTTCCGCTCAGGGATTTCGGTTCTCCCCCTTACCCCGCACTTGCTTTACACTTCACTTAGCATTTTACACCGATGGAAAGCTTCTCGCTTCGCTCACAGTAGGCGTTATGGTGAGGAACTCACCGTCACAGTATGCCTCCCCTTGCTGGACTTGTTCCTCTGAGGGGGAAAGCCTCGGTTAGTAACATCACCGGACCGCTCGGCTTCATCGTCATCCCAAAAGCCCTTGCTATATCCCGCTTGTTGGTTGTGGCTCGCCCGTTCGCATTCATTCCTCCCACTCCCTCCCGGTTTTGTCTGCTTGTACCGTACTTGGACAATCCTCTCCCTGGCTGGCACCCTGCTGCTTATCACCGGCTGGCACCTTACTGCTCCCGATTGGCTGGCATCCCCTCTGCCCGGTGGCTCCGCTCGCCTCTCTAGCCTCCCCGATGGTTGCAGTCCTCCGCGGTTACGCCCCGTTGTGGTATTGGCCTGCCTGCGTAGCTACGGCCCATGGCTTTTTCGAAATATGTAATCACTGGCGCTGCCCTTGTCACCGGTTCAAGTGCTGGCCCACATTCTCGTGGTTTTCAATGAAAAGCGCGATCACTATCCTCTCTCTCAGGCCCACGTTTCGAGGCCTTAGCGAAACTTTCTTTTATTCTTGGGAGCCTGTGGAAGGGTTTCGCTCTCTCTACCTATACTTGTCTATGAATTGTTTCCTTACGTGTCTGGGGTATTCGTATCTTAGGTGCTAGGCAAGGGGGGCTTTTCCTATGGTCTCCGGGTGTTTGATTTTTTCCATCAAGAGGTGAAGTAGGCGGTTGTTGTGACTTATAGGTTTTTTTCTCTTTATAGCTCGCGCTGCATAATGCTTTTTGTACCTAAAATGAAGGCATGATTACAAAAAAAAAAAAAGGACAAAAATACGACGAAGAGATAGGACACACTTTTCGCAAACTTCCTGCCCCCCGCCCACATTTCACATACTTGCACGACTCTACCCCGCTTTGCGCCCGGATCAAACCTCTTGCCCACTTTTGCCATGCCCCCCCTATGCATGATGGCAAACCGTCACCAACCCCACCCCGGCAACACTCCCTTTAGCAGACTGTTGGCAGCCTCCTCTCCTCTGTCAACGCGCTCGTCCACGCCAGCCATTGAATACCCTCAAGCTTTCATGGCAGAACAACTCACCTGGGCCAGATCCTCCCTTCCCCTGAACCCCCGGGAGTTCCCCGACTTCTCCCAGGACACCTTGTCCGGGCTAATCCCATTAGAGACAGGGACACTCACCCTCCTCTCCCAGCTTGTAAGAGGGCTGGTCACCATCTCACACGAACTTTCCGGGGTTACTGTGAAACTCCCATCCTCGCAGAGGAAAACCATGTACTAAAGGTGGTGCTCTACGACCTCTCCTCCCAAATCGCAAACCTCCAGCTCCCCCAGACCACGCGCCCACATCAGGACCTCTCACTCCTCCAATCAGCGATCAGGGACCTGTCACATCGTATGACAGCCCCTGCACCCCCAATCCCCCAAGCGCCAGTCACCACCCCTCAGCCCCAGACCCCAGCGCGCCCCCGCCACACAAGGAAGAGGAAAGAAAAGGCGCGAGTACCTCCCTCCCCTCCCCTCAACCCAAACGAGGATCCTAAATACCTCATTCCTTACTACAACACAAAGCATAGCAGGGCTTTCGGTGATTCAGAACGATAAGCACAGCTCTTCCCCCACTCCTACAAAGCCGGCGAGTCCCCGAGAGGACCCTATGACCTAGCTTCTTTCACCCCCTGCCACCTCCACCCCAACCACACCCCCTCACCCTCGTATGCACAGGCTGCCTCTGGCTCCGCCTCTGGTGGTAGGACCAAGAAAGCCACTAAGCCCCCTTCACCCCAACAAGTTGCAAGTGAGGCGGCCCTCCCCGTTAAGAAAGGGCTGCCCTCCCTCGCGCGTGCACTACGACGCTTCTTCGCTCCTGGCCTTTCCCATGTCTCCCACCCAGAGGCCCCTGTACTTCGAACAACCTTCCCCGACATTGCCGCTCGCTTCCATTGCGAATCTAACTCCCTTCTTCCGCTTGGTTTTTCCGCGTCAGTGAACACCTGCAGGGCCATCTCACTCACAGTCACTGACAAGGCAACACCAGCCGCGTCCTACGCCCCCCTCCTTCGAATCCCTAACCAGGACCATGAACCATTCCTGCCCAGTGGGTGAAAACCCCAGGGCCCGATTCATGCTCGCCCCCACCCCTGTACAGTTGGCTATACACTCCCGTCCGCTTGGTTTCCTGCCCCAAGATGAAGAGCAACTCTTTCCATATCTCAGGCTGGTAATCCACAACCACAAAGCAAGCCCAATTCTCTCAGCCCAGTACCTTAACCCGAGAAGAGATTTCAGGGGTACCAAGCTAGCCACTTCGGTGGTTGTTACTGTCTACCCCTAGCACGTTGCGACCCTGACATCAGGCGTCGTTAGCCTCGCCAAGAAACGCAAAGTCGAACTTGCCTTCTCAGCAAGCTGCTCCTCCCTGTGGCGAAACTGTTCAAGATACGGACATCCACATCAGCGATGCCCCGCCACCCACCCGACGTGCCCCATTTGTGTGCTTAATCATACACGAGCGGCTTACAGATGTCAAAATCCAGCCTGCCCCCCGAGTGGGAACAATAAGCTAGTCTCATCCTGTTGTCCGACCTCGCCCCCCCATTGCTGCAACTGTGGTAATGACCACACTCCTACCTTGAAAGAGTGTCCGGCTTGACCTCGACCTCCTGTCCCCTCCTGACCTCCCAGCCCAAAACCCCAGGGTCAAGACGCCATGGATGTGGCCGTCGATGGAGACCAAGCACCATCTACTCCCACAAGCGGGGCGAGTCCCAGTCAGATGGACCTCGTAACCCACAGACAACCCCCTCCGGCAGGCCCTCCACACCCCGGTTCCACTCAAGGCTTTGACGGTCCTCTACCCTGTGAGGAATCAAGCCCGTCCCCCGCCCCTCGGCTTATTGGGTATGTCCCGGAAATGAGTAAATCACCCCCCCAGTCCAGCAGGAGGCAGGTCTCACTCTCGCTTGGTGAGATACTTGTTGGGATAAAGTTGGTGTTCTTTCTTATGTTACACGATTGCTATGAGACATTTCCTTTGTAAGGTTTATGACAAATTGTATTGTTTCCTTGGTTACGCGGATATGCGACTCATACTGGGGTATGAGTCAGGAGGCCCAAGGCTGTGTTAGGATTTCCGTCTATATAAGGGGACTGCGCCCCTAATTTCCTTCCCGGCTCTGCGCCCTCTACACCTCCAGTCATTGAAATCACAACTCCACGTCTGTCAGTGCACGATCCCTCCTCGCCCCCTTACTTCCACTACCTTTCAGGCTTCGCGTCCCTGATCCTCAATCGTCACGATGGAAGACCTCCCTCCTCTCCCCTCTTCGAGGAACTCCTCCAGAGCTCCTTCTCGCCAATCATCCCTCCCGGAACTCAATGAGTCCCACCTCTACATACGCGACTGCGTCCGTGAGACCCACCAACGGCTTCACTTCACCTTGGTCCAACTTCCAATCCTCGACGATAACCAGCTCTCTGAACTGTGGGACGGGGAGATGATCCTCGTTCCCCTCTCCTGCTCCACCCTGAACGCGCTCGCATCCATGACGCATCAGCTCGACACCATAACAACCCAATTAGGCAACATCCAACAAGCCGTCCACACCATGCCCACCTGGCCAGCCCTTAAGGGCGTCCTTGATCCAATCAAGGCGGCCATACGTGACCTGTCACATAGGGTCACGCCTCCGATTCCCGAAGCGCCAGCCCCCACTCGGCCTCCTGTTCCCCCGACCGGTGTTACCAAACACTCTGCCCCTATGTTGCCACAGCCAATGGCTAGAGCCCGACCGCCCCCTCCTAGCTAGGGCCCCCCCTCCTTCTTCGATCCGGACATACATAGGTATGACCCTGACACACGCTCATTCTATGGCGACCCTCGCGCATACGCGGTCAAGTTTCCCGACTCCTGGGAAGCCAATGCTTTTCGCGAAGGGAAGTACCCCGACCCCACCTCCTTCGTCGCTGGGCACCTAGCCCCGGACTGCCCCAAGCCCCAACAATCATATGCCAAGGTCGGCTCCGGCACTCCCAGGGGCAAGAAGAATGAGAGCTCTCTCACGGCCGCCAAAGTCGTGTCGGCCAGCAACGTGGTGCCTGTCCCCGAGCCACCCAAGGCGCTCTCCACGGCCAAGACAAAATTCTAGGCTCCCCATTCCTCACCCCCCGAGCACCCGCAAGCGTCACTGATTGCCCCTACTTTCCCAGACATTGCTGCCCGCGTCCTTAGGGATGCCAACTGTATCCTCCCTCTGGTAGTCACTACCCAAGTCAATGACCGAGGTTCAGTCAATCTCCTCGTCACCGACCCTGCCACCCCTGCTGCTGCTTTCGCACCCTATTTCGACGCCCTCTCCTCCCAGCTCACCAAGTCTTTCCCGGTGGGAGAGTCTCCCTGGTTGCCCTTCCGCCTCGCCCCCAACGAGGCCCAGCTCACCATCCACTCCCTCCCAATTGCCTTCGTTCCGGAGACCCCGGAGGAGGTTTTCCCCTGCCTCGCGGAGTCCATCCTCAACTCCAAAGACCTACGCATCCTCGCCGCGAGATAGCTCAACCCGAACGCACAATCAAGAGAGGGAAAGTCTGCCACCTTCATCATCACTTCTGTCCACCCAGGCGATGTCCCGGCGATGGGCACCTCAATCCGTCTGTTCTCCCGCTCAAGGCCGATTGAGTGTGCATATTCTTCCAATCGATACACGCAGTGCAACAACTGCTGGGGTTTCGGCCATGTCGCCCCCGGATGCCCAACTGCCGGGCCCATCTAGCGTTCGTCACGGGGCGGGGCCGGGGGGGGGTATGTTTCGGGTAATCGCCGCCCTACCCCCGTCCGGGGCCCACCCGCACTCATTCCCTAGACGGGGCCCCGTGTGTTACCACCTATTATTAACGGGGACCCGTCTGGGGTATAGGTGGGGCGGGGGCCTGAGCGGGGACAGGGGCAGGGAATGCCGAAAAAGACACCCTGCCCCAGGCCGTTGAGTGGGGCGGGGCGGGGAAAAGGGCCGGGGGCCCGCGTTTTTCAGGGCCCCGTCCGCCCCGTAACGAACTCTAGGCCCATCTGCCCCATCTGTTCCCTCAATCACACTCATTCCATGCACCGATGACCCAATCCCACCTGCCCTGGAAGTGGCAACCTTAAGGCAACTTCTGGCTGTTGCTCTTCCTCCCCACCGCGGTGCACCAACTGCGGAGAGTCCCACACTGCGACTCACAGGGAATGTGAGTTCCGTCCGTCTCCGCCCCCTCTCAGGCGTTCCACCGCTGCCGAAACGATTGTTCTCCTGCCGCCCGCTGGTGACGAGATGGACACGGCCACCGACGATAACGACCTCTCGCCCCCCTCTTAACCCACCCGCTGTCTCCAGTCGGCGTTCGCGATGGTTACTGCAAGAGCCAGGATCACAACGATACTTCCGGCCCCCCTAGGGCCCAGCCAAGGCAACCGGCCGCTCCCTCCGTGGAGCCCGTTAGCCGCTCGCCCATGAGCAGAAACCCACCGGGCCTGGCCCGCTAATGCAGCACAATCATACGGCTTGGGGCGGGGAGCAGGCCTCCCCCCACCTCCGAAACCCTTCACACTCCTTCAACACAACTGCCTCGGGAGCTGGGATGTGTTTCTTTCGCTTTTCGTGTCGTTCTCGCCCCTGACCCACCCTCCTTCCGTTGTTGCCCTGCAAGACCCTCCGGTCTACAGGGGCAAGCTTCCCTCCTTTAATTTATTTACTGTATTTTCCTCCCCGGCCGATCGTGGCTGCAAGCCCCGAGTGGCCTTAGAGTTGGTTACGGGGCGGACGGGGCCCCGAAAAACGCGGGCCCCCGGCCCTTTTCCCCGCCCCGCCCCACTCAACGGCCTGGGGCGGGATGTCTTTTTCCGCATTCCCTGCCCCTGTCCCCGCTGAGGCCCCCGCCCGACCCATACCCCAGACGGGTCCCCGTTAAAAATAGGTGGTAACAAACGGGGCCCCGTCCACGGAATGCGTGCGGGTGGGGCCCGGATGGGGGCGGGGCGGCGATTACCCGAAACATACCCCCCCGGCCCCGTGTAAGGGCCGGGTCTGGTGAGTGAAAACGCGCCCCGCCCCGTCCCGTAACGAACACTAAGTGGCCTTTTACGTTTATAGTTCCTTTTTGGCTACTGTTTCCCTCCTGCCCCGCTTCTTTGGACGGGGTGATGTTATTGCTCTGGCCCTCTTCACCCCGGACGGTTTTTTCAACCCCTCCACAACTGGTTTTACGATCATCAACTCTTATAGCACGAAAGGTCGTCTTAACAATACCCGCTCCGTTCCCCCAGATATTATATTTCCTACGTCCCCCCTCCCCACACTAATAGTGTTCGTTATGGGGCCCCGTTTCTGACAAATGGGGCGCCAAGAGCAGGTTATTAACTGCATATTACAAAAGGAATCGTCCAAATCGGACCAAAGCTGAGTGAGATAGAGCTCCGTGAAGTTGTCTACCTTCAAAGAGCTCTATCTCAGTCAGTTCTTGTCCGATTTGGATGATCCTTTCGACCAGTTAATCAGAATAACCTATGTTATTTTGTCCCCGCTCCTCGGAAACGGGCCCCGCAACGAAGCCTACACACTAAAGCTGCGTGACCTCAAAATTCACCACCCCACGGCAGACCCCCTTAGGGTCTTGAAAGTGGACGAGATCGCGACCTCGACCCCCTACTTTGACAGGGCCACAGAACTGGGGTTTACTCTCCTTAACGTCCCGGGTGTCTTTACTTGGTTTTCTATGTCCCTCATTGGCCGCCCCAGCGTCCTTGACCTTGCCTTTGCCTGCCCCGTCCTCGCTCCTATTTTTCGGAATGGTCCGACCCCCTCACCTCCTCCGGCTCCGACCATATTCCAATCCTCCTCCCCTGTGAAGCTCCTTTCTTTCGCGCACACCCCCCCCGCCCCCAACTTGGCCCTGACGGACTGGCCTGCACTTGCGTCGTGACTCAAGGCATCGCGTGTCTCGCCTGCCTCCCCCATCCCGACCACCCGGTCGATGGACACCTGGTTCAAAAGAAACCTAGAAAGGATAACGGCCGAACTGGCCCTCCACACCCCGGTGAAACCGGTTACCTTCAGATCGAAGCCCTGGTGGTCCGGTCACCTCTCTCAGCTCAGAAGAGCTTATAATTCAACCCTCCGCTCCTCGAAAGCAGACAGGTTTGATGCGGCACTGCTTGCCTCGGCAAGAGCTGCTCGGACAGCCTACTTCAAAGCAATTAAGAACACCAAAAGGGACCACTGGTCCGCTTTCCTGGCCACCGCGACCCTGCAAACGGTATGGATGGCAAAGAGGTACCCTGTAGGCCGCCCCCCTCATCGTTTCCCCGAGCGCCCGGGAGCCACAACGCCGCTGGAACTCAACAAGGCCCTCCTCGACCACTTTTTCTTTCGCGAACGAGCCAGGCCTTTCGACTCCATCCTGCTCCCGTTCAGACACTGCCCGGCGCTGGCGGCGGATGAGATTGGCAGAGCCCTAGCCCGATCATCACCATTGTCGGCCCCTGGCCCTGACATAACCGCCAACTCAGTATGGAAAAGAGTGCATAGGGTGGCTCCGCACCTGATTCAGGACCTCCTCGCCCCGCTGGTAGCCCACGGCTTCCACCCTCCCCCCCTCAAGATGGCCGATGGTATTGTGCTCGACAATCCAGGGAAGCCCTCTTATGACTCGCCCTCCTCCTTCCCCGTCATCATGCTGCTGCAGACCTTTTCAAAAATCCTGGAGAGGATCAGGAACTCAAGACTCTTGTGCGTGGCCCGCGTTGCAGGCCTCCTCGACCCCCACGAATACGGCTCCCTGGCTGGCCTTTCAGCCTCGGATGCGACCACCACACTGTCTCACGAGGTGAGGACACTCCAGATGGCCGGTAGGAAAGTTTCAACGCTTTTCCTCGACATCAAGGGAAGGTTCGACAACGTGAACCCCTCAACCCTGGGCAGCATGCTTAAGGCGAAGGCTGTAAACCCCTATCTCGTCTCCTCGACCAGGTCCTTGCTAACTGGTCGGACGTGCCGACTCCCTACCAGGGATCGCGGAACGTTTTTGCCCCAGTCGCCATGGGCACCCCGCAAGGCTCCCCAGTCTCCCCGCTGTTGTTTGTTATTTATGTTTCCCGACTCCACCTCGAGATCCCTCAGCGCCTCGCCCTCTCCTATGTTAACCACTTTGGTCAGAGGGTTTCTTCAACGTCCCATCGATGTAACATGCAATCCCTACAGAGGCGATACACGATGCTGAAGGCCAGGGGGGCCCGGCTGGGCGTTGGTTTCTCCATCCCGAAAACCGAACTCATTCACAGGAGAACAATCAGGGCCAGGGGCCCTGTGGCCCGCTCCCCAATCCATTTAGACGGTTTAGTCTTTCCCCCCAAGGACGAGGTCCGCTGGCTGGGGTAATGGTTCACGCCCTCGATGTCGACCACCCCGCACTTCACCAAGAGACTGGCCAAGGCCCAAGCGGCGTTCGTGGCGGTCAAAAGGCTCTCCCCCCCGGGGATGGGCCTGCCCCCGTTTTTGTGCCATCTGTTGGCATCTTCGCTTTTATTCCCCATTCTCAGCTATGGCGCGGACACCTTCAAACCCACTGCCCACATGGCAAGGAAGCTTTCCGCCTTCTGGCACAAGGTCCAGAGATGGTCCACTAACTGCTTTGCGTGCACCCCCACCGACATCCTGGCTGTGGAAGCCTATCTTCCCCCGCTCGACCTCCTCCTCGCGTAGAAACGCCGCCTAGCCTGCCTGAGGGTGAGGTGCTCCCCCCCGGAGATCAATTCCGCCACTGCTAGGCTCCCGCTCTCCTTCCAGACGCCGTCGCTACACTGTCACACACTCGACCATAGAGTCCTTTGCCGCGGGAACCCTGGTGCTCGCCTGCCCCTCCCCTGGTCTCAACATAGGCCCCCTGCCAAGAACACGACTCACCTCCCGTTGGACGCCCGCCCCTACTCGATGCTTTTCCTTCTTGGCCCTGACGGCCATGCGCCTCTTCCGGTCACCTCCCAGCACTTACTGGGGGAGTCATACCCCAGCCCCCCCCCGGGTCGTACCTACCCGCAGCTCAAGCTCCTCTCCAAGAAGCTCCTTGTGGAGGAATGGGAGGTGGCCGCGCCGGGTCCTGAACGATACGCCTACCGCCCCTCGCTAAAGCCCCATCCATTTATGGCCCTCTCCAAGTTCGACGCGGGTTGCCTTCACCAGATGAGGTCTGGGAAGAGTTACCTCCGCGCTCACCCCTTCTGGGACGATGACGGCACGACCACCTGCCCCAGCTGCAACGAGGCCCCTCAGAGCTTCGAGCACACCATCCTCCACTGCTCAGCAAAAGAGCCTGCCAGGAACCGCAACCTTCAGGGGGTGACTGAGCTCGGCCCCGACGCCCCCGCATGGTCCTCGTTAGCCCCCTTGGGTGCGCTCACCCGTTGCATCAGGTCTACGGCCACAGCCTTCCCGCCGGGTATGTTCCCTCGCCGGCCTTCCTCCGCCGGTTCAATTTACTCCCGCCTATCTACTGTGATTTCCGTTGCGTACTTTATGTCGTCTCAGGAGAGGTAGGTTGACTTTGTTGTTTTTCTTGGTGTCCGCTGATTGAGTAAGAGTTTTCTTACCTTACTTGTTTTAATTTCGCGCCCATATGTGGGCCTGGGACCGGTACTGACCCCAGATGAAGAGTATTGTTCCGGATGTTTCCTTTGTTAGTTTGTTTTGGATTTTAGGTTGTGTTTTCGCCATAGCTAGCGCTCCATGTAATTTCTTGTACCTTAACAACGAATATATGATATAAATAAAAAAAAAAAAAAAAAAAAGAAGAAAAAAAGCCCCTAATTTCCTTCATCTTTCTCGTCCGCTCCACCTCCAGCGATTGAAATCTCAACACCATGAGAAATCATCGTGAGAGTGTCCTCTGCCTCTGACCTCCCCTGATGGCTTTTGCCTAAGAGTGTTACGTACCTGTCTTTCCCTTTCCTCTCTCTGGGGCCTGTGGGCTCCCCTTCCACGGGGTTCCCGATTCCGTCTTCGTTTAAGCACGCTTGCATTGATGTTTCTCCCCCTTACCGAGCACTTCGCGAAGCGTCTCGCTTAGAGATTTGCACGGTCGGCGACCCTCCTTCTATCGTCAGTACACGGTTGCTTGTTTCAGGCTATTGGTCAAGTAGTTGCCCTGGTGGCCCTGCTCTCTGGTATTGCACTCACTCCTGAGTTGCTCGGTCGGTACGGTCAGTGTTCAAAAAATCGTGACCTCGTCTCGGTCCTCCTTGTTTGTACTTCTTGGTCCTCGGCCAACCTTCCCTGTCCCGCTTCCCACGCATTAGATCCGCTTGCACCGTACTGCTACGCATAGCTGGCACCTCACTGCCCCCTCCCTTACCCTCCCTCCTCCTTGGGTCTCCCCCTCGCCCGGGATACCCTCCGGGCCTCACCCTCTCTCTCCTGTAACAAGGGACCACGCGAGAGACGCAGTATTTTCGTCCGGTCGGCCCTTGGTCTATCCGCTGTGGCTGGCATCCCCTCTGCTGAGTGGCGCTCCTTGCTGGGTGGCTGCCCTCGCCTTCTTCACCTGCTACGGGATTTACTCTACGGTCGCAACTCGTGCTGGTTAAGCTATTCCATGGTATTGTACTATCTCCTTAGATGTTCCTAAAGTCTGGCGCGCGCCGATTACAGGGCACTCCGCCCGTGTCACTCTCTTGCCCCTGCGCTGTAAGGTTGGGCTAATTCCATTAGGCACCAGGCAACAGTAGGTTTATCCTGTCCGCTCCGTCGGCCCTGGGCTGTAGGATTCTTTTCTTTTGTTTATGGAGGCCTGCTGAAGGGTTTCCTTGCTCCTGTACATTCTGCGCGGTCGCTGTACTGGTGTCTGTATCTTTCCTATGCTTTCCTCACCATTAATTTAGGCTGGTGGCCGGCGTGTGGTGAGGCCCATACCACAGGGTCTTGGGGGTACGGGGAGTTGGTCATGTTTGATTGCTGTCGTTAGGGTGTGGGGTTTTGGTTTGTCCCATCACGAGGTGAAGCGGGCAGTTGCATTGATTATAGGTTTTGTTTTCACTATAGCTAGCGCTCTATGCGGTTTCTTGTACCTTAAGCAACGAATACATGATAAGAAGAAAAAAAGAGAAAAAACAAGTCTCTTATTTGCTTGAGCCATTGAAATCTCAACACTATGAGAAATCATCGTGAGACTGTCCTCCGCCTCTGCTCTCTCTCGATGCCTGCTGCCTAGGAGTAGTATGCGCCCGTCTCTCTCTTTCCTCTCTCTGGGGTCTCTGGCCTCCCCTCCCACTGGGTTGTTGATTTTGTCTTCGTTTAAGCACGCTTGAGTTGATGTTTCTTCCCCTTACCCCACACTTCGCGACACGCTTCGCTGACCGATTTGGACAGTCTGCAAGCCTCCCTCTATCGTCAATACACCGTCGCTACTTTCGGGCTATCAGTGAAGTAGTTGCCCTGGTGGCCCTGCTCTCTGGCATTGCAGTCACTCGTGAGTTGCTCAGTCGGTACTGTCGGGGTTCCAAAGATTGTGACCTCATCTCTGTCCTCCGTGTTCGTACTTCTTGGTTTTTGGCCAGCCTTCCCTCTCGGGCTTCCCACGCGTTAGACCCGCTTGCACCGTACTGCTGCACCTAGCTGGCACCTTACTGCCCCCTCCCGTACTCTTCCACCTGCTTGGGTCTCCCCTTCGTCCAGGATCCTTTCCGGTAGTAAGACGCTCTCTCCTGTAACAAGAGACCAGGCGAGAGAAGTAGTAATATAGTCCAGTTGGCCCCTGGTCTATCCGTTGAGGCTGGCATCCCCTCTGCTGAGTGTCTCTCCACGGTGGGTGGCGCCCCTCATCTTCTTCACCCGCTACGCGATTTCCTGTACCTTCGCAACTCGTGTTGGTTACGGTATTGCATGGTATTGCACTATCTCCTTGGATGTTCCTAAAGTCTGATGCGCGCCGATTACCAGGGTGCCCGCCCGTGTCAACCTCTTGCCCCTCATCCTTTTAGGTTACGGGAATTCTCTTAGGCTCTCCGGCAATAGTAGATTTTGCCTTCTGCGCTGTCGGCCCTGGGCTCTAAGATTCCTTTCTTTTGTTTTAGGGGAGCCTGCGGAAGGGTTTCCTTGCTCCTGTATATTCTTCGCGGTGGTTGTCTTCGTGGCTGTATCTTTTCTATGCTTTTCTCCCCATTTGGTTAGACTGGTGGCTGGCGTGCGGTTAGGCCCGTAACATAGGGTCTTGGGGGTACAGCGACTTGGTTATGTTTGATTGCTGTCGTTAGAGTGTGGGGTGTTGGTTTGTCCCATGACGAGGTGAAGCGGGTCGTTGCATTGGTTTTATAGTTTTGTTTCGGCCATAGCTTGCACTCCATGCTGTTTCTTGTACTTAACAACAAATACCTGATTGTAAAAAAAAAGAAAAAAAAAAGCCCCTTATTGCCTTGCTTTTGTACACTACCTGGTATTTCTTTCACGACTCCTGTATGTCAGAATATGACCACTTCTATTCTGATATCCAAGATCCACGCCAAGGGCACACCAACCATGACCCTGATCTGTCGTGACGTGATCAGCCTTGACCCGAGATTGTCATCTCCGAACGGTCTGGCTAAATGAGTGTTATCGTTTAGGCCCTTCCTGTCTTTGTGTGCCTTAGACTAACGTCCAGTGCCACTACTCCGTTACAGCAGGCCTCCTCCCTCTTACTCCTTTCCATCATGGAACATAACTGCCTTGTGAGCTGGGATGTTTTTCTTTCGTTATTTGAGTCTTTTAAAGAGGCACACACATACTCCTCGGTAGTCCTCCTTCTGGACCATCCTGTAAGCCAGGCCCGCCTGCCCTCCTTTAATCGTTTTGTTTCTTTTTTTCCGCCGCGCATGAAGCCCTGGGTGGCCTCCTACATTCATCGTTCCTTTTTGGTTGTTTTTCGGTATTGCCAAGGTTCACAGATAGGGTCGACGTCATGTCCCTCGACATCTCTCCCCAGAAACCTGTGTTTGGCTCCCGTTTCCACTCCTTTAGGCTGGTCAATGCCTACTCAATCAACTCGGCAGACCGTAAAGTCCACTCCGTCCCCCAGTGTTTCTCTTTCCTAGCACGGGCATCCCACTCTTGGTGGTACGAGACCTGAACATCCACAATCCCTTGGCTGACCAGGTGCGCTCCTTTTTGTCCCCAGAAGGCTCCTCCTCCACCCTAGATCTCGAGTTGGCGGCGCCGGGAGGCTTCGCCCTACTTAACTCCCCAGGCGTGTACTCTAGGTTCCCTCTCTCGCGAAAGGCACCCCCCTCCGTTATCGACCTTGCTCTTGCCAACCTCCTTCTCCTACACTTCGTCAAATACTGGGAGGCCGCCCGCCCCTCGACGGGCTCGGGCCACGTCCCCATCACGATGTTACTTGTGACTCCGTCCTTGGATCCGGCCCCCCCACGTCTCAGGTAGGCCCACACAGACTGGAAGCTGCTCTCCCCCATAATTAACAACTTCATAGTCCCCCCTCCTCCCCTATGCCTTTCCCCAAAGGTCCTTGACGACTGGCCCACCGGGGCACTTGACCGCCTCACCGGCCTTCTTAAAGACCACACCACAAGCTCACCCCCTTCCCACCACTCCAAACCGTGGTGGTCCCCCCACCTCACCATCCTGTGCCGCGAATACCACAAAGCGGCACAGCTGGCCCGCAAATAAGGCACCATGGCCCTGAGAGAAACACTGAACCTCTCAAGAACGGGCTACTTCCAGGCCATCAAGGTCGCAAAGAACAAACAGTGGTCCTCCTTCCTACTCTCAGCCACCCCCCAGAACCTGTGGATGGCAAAGAGGTTCGCCTCAGGCTGAGCTCCCCCCCACTTTCCTTCCCTCCTCGTGGCTGAAACCACTCCAGCAGATGAATGAGGCCCTACTGGGCCATTTCTTCGCTCCTAAGGCAGCCTTCTCCCCCTCCCCTAGACTAAGGCGACACAACTCCACTCCCCCTCTCACCAAGGAACACATTGCCCATGTGCTCTCCCAATCCCGCCCCTCGTCGGCCCCGGGCCCTGATGGGATCCCCTACACAACCTGGAAATGGGTGAATGCGATCAACCCAGCAATCCTCCTCCGGCTCCTCTCCCTGCTGGTTTCCCTGGGATATCATCCGCCCTCGCTAACAGTGGTGAACGGAGTCGTCCTCGACAAACCAGGAAAACCCTCCTATGAGTCACCCTCCTCCTTCAGGATTATAGTTCTACTCTGTAGTGTCTCGAAGATCCTCGAATGGATAATTGTGGCAGGCCTCCTCCTTGCCGCCCGTGCAAGGGCCCTGATCCACCCAAACCAATGTGGCTCCCTCCCTCGGCTGAGCACATACGATGCCTGCCTCACCCTTACGAATGACGTAAGAGCCCTGCAGAGGCCACGCCTGAAGGTCTCCTCCCTTTTTCTGGACATCAAAGCCGGCTGTGACAACGTCGACAACCCAACTCTGGCGCGTATCCTCAGGGAAGGCGGGATCCCCGATTACCTGGTCTACTGGGTCGCTTCCTTCTTAGGTGAGCGAACCTGCACGCTGGTCCACCAGGGTGGACCAGGAACCCCAGCCCGCGTCAAGGTTGGGGCCCTTCAAGGCTCTTCCCTCTCTCCTTTACTCTTGCGTATTTATGTTGCGCCCCTCCACTTCAGGATCCCACGAGGACTGATTCTTTCGTACGTGAATGATTTCGCACTGACTGCCACCTGCCCCTCCTATCGAGGGAACATCCGCCGCCTACAGGAACTGTGCAGGATAATCCAGGGGAGAGCAGTACGTTTTAGCATATCCTTTTCCATCCTCAAGACAGTACTTATACACTAGAGGGCCCCCAGCCCAAGGCACTCACAGTTGTGTCTCTCACTTATTCAGCTAGATGGGGAGATCTTTCACACCCGCGATTCCCTGCAGTGGTTGGGGTACTGGTTCACACCCACCCTATCCACATCGACACACTTCTCACGCCCTCTGGCACTGCCCCAAGGGGCTTTTGCCCTCATCAGACGCCTCAGCCCCCGTGGGGCAGGGCTCGCACCCTACCGATGCCATTGATTGGCAATGTCACTCATCGCGCCCATCCTCCTGTATGGGGCGGACCTCTTCACGCCCAACGTGTGCTCCTTCACGAGGCTCAACACCTTCTAGCACAAGGTGCAGAGATGGGCCACCAAGTGTTTCTCGTCAACCCCCAAGGGCATCCGGGCCATGGAGTCCTGTCTGCCCCCTATCCCCCTCCTGGTATCACAAAGGCGCAGACTGGCCGCCCTTAGGACAGTCTGCTACCCGCCCCATGTCAACCCCGCAACCACACGCCTACACCCCTCCTTCTCCTCCCTCTCTTCGTACGCAGCCCCAGATGTCTCAAGAGCCCACACCCAGGGCCTTTCGTCGCTCTACCTCCCCCTGAGCTGGAAGCCCCCCAGCCACTGTCCCCCTCCACGTAACCTCCTCCCGATAGACGCAGTGGCCCACCGGGCGATCCCATTCACCGGTGGCCTATCCTGGCTGCGCATGATCAATGCACACCTGGTCCCCGGAGTCTCCCCCAACTGCCCCCTGCAATCTCTGATGGAGATCACGTACTCTTTCCTAAAGATGCGGGTTAGGGTGGCGCTTGTTGCAGACCAGTCCCGACTGTTCCCCCCCCCTACCTACTATAACCACCCCCTGGCCCTACACTCTCGCCTCTTGATGGGTTTGTGGAAGGTTATAGCAGGGCGAATCCACCAAATGAGAGCCGGGAAAAGCTACCCGGCGGCTCACCCGTCCTGGAGAGCCCCAGAGACCGATACCACCTGCCCCAGCTGCCGTTTGGAGCCAGAATCAGTCGAACACGCTATCCTCACAACCCCCTCTAGACAGGGCGCCCGGGCACGTCTTCTCCAGGGCGTCACTGATGTCGGTCACAAGGCCCGCCTCTGGTCATCTCTCCCCTTGCCAAAAAGGCTCGCTACGTACATCAGCGTCACCTCCACAGGTTTCCCTCCGACAATGTTCGCGCCCACCACTACCCTCTCATCCCTGCCCTTTCACATCTCTCCCCCCAACCCGCCGCCCCCCGTGGTCCATCTATTTTCCTTGGCCGAGGCGTAATAAGAGTGTAGCGAGTTGAGGCTTTCTTTTCTTCTACTTCTGTATGCTGTCTGCTCGAATAAGTTGGATAACGTTTCTTTCCTTACTGCTAGAATGGCCTTAGGTCCTGCGGAGGAGAACCCCTGTGAGTGTGGATATTTACCAGTGTCATGACTTTCCTTTATTATTTGTTTGGATTAATAGATTTTGTTTTCTCCCGAACTCGCGCGGCATGTGGCTTATTGTACCTAAATGTAACATATATACATGTTCCGGTAACTGTACACAGGAGCAGGCCGTGATGGATTTACTATGGTTAGTTGATTTATATTTGGTTTATTTGATTTGATTTCAGCTCCGCAACTATCTCTGCGTCAGATAGGCTATGCTATCGTATTGCTATGATTAGTTTGCTTTGTTTGAAATTTATATTAAGCATTCCGGGGATGGAATGGTCATGTAACACTGGCGAAGGCTGAGCACTGTTTGTTTGTTTCTTTCCTTGGTCTTGCAGGATTACAGGATTCCGGTATTTGTGCAGCTACTGGTAATGATCGTGATTGGAGGATAGTTATCGCCCTTGGGTTTTGGATTTAAAACCCCTCTCCTGGCTAGCAGGAGACAGCAGACTTTGACCGACCTTCAGTCTAAGAATACACTGGGTTGAACAGCAATCCCTGAGTTCCATTTGTCCTTCAACTATTATCCTTGTACCTACCTGTCCCTTGAAGCTTCCCTTCGTACCAGCCCTAGCGGGTCTACCGCCAGCCCTATTGTATTTTCGTTAGACAGGAATACACCTGTTAGATTTTTTTGACTACAGCAGGTGAAAACCCTTTGTTCTCAGGATTGGGAACAGCCTCCAAGGATTGATCACCCTTCCTCTATCTTGATAACTAGTTAGAAGCAGGAGCGGCAGGGAAAGGAACTCCCGGCCCAGGTGCTACATTCACAATAGCAGAACGCAGGATCAGAAGAGTTAGCAGATCCAGAAGGGCCTGCAATCATCCGTCAGCAGAACCCACTGACGATTCCCCAGAACCAACGACATACGAACCAACCCCTGGGCCAACACCAGGCTCAACAGATATACCAGCAAGAACCAGTCACCTCCTTCCAGGAGATATAGATACAGATTCAGATGAAGACCACCACATGACCGCTGAGGAACTCATTCAAACAGAAGTCTAGCGCGTTGCGGAAAGAGCAGCAGCAACATCAGTGGCACAACAAACCTCCACAACTGAACGCCTACCAGAACATCCCACCACAAGCAGGTGGTGAGCACCTACCATTCTAGAAGTCTTTGGAAGTCAGACACCAACTAGAGCGCCTTCCCAAGAGCATAGAGAGCAACCACTACCCGGCACATTCATCCCAGACACATCAGAAAGACCCTCACGATCCTGGAGCGCCAAAGAGCACCCTGAACAACAAGATCCACCACCCCCAGCTCCAGACCCACCTACAGGCACCCTGGCAGACCCAGATCCGGCCAGGGTTCCGCCTCCTAAGCCCCCTAAGCAGCCTTTCTTTAGTGGTCAAGGAGAAGACCTCAAACCAGACAAACTCAATCGATGGCTCAGAACCGTCAAGAAGTACCTGGCGAGATCTGGACTGAATGATGACTCCCCTGGAGTGGCAGACTAATATGGCTTTTACACAGAAGGGAAAGCAAGCAACGCATTCCAGACACTAGACACAGAGGAAGAGAATGTCACCCTACCGAAGCTGACACACCGCTTTCAGCAGCTATTCCAACCCTTTAAAAACACTGATGACACCTATTACAAGTGGCAGATTGTCCGCCAGACAGGAGGTGGACAGCCAGCATGCATAACGAAGATAGCTGGAGGGCTAGCCGACCTCAAAGGATCTCTTCCAAATGGATCCATGGCAGATTATGCACAGAAACAGGGATTTCTCGATGCTAGGCACTCTGGATTACGCCGCAATGTTGAGCCCCAGTTCAAGCTAGAAGATACCTGGGACCAGATGGTGGCTGTAGCAGAACGCTATGCCGGTACCATGTATAGAACTGGCGGATACAGAAGCAGCGATAGAACCCAGGCTTCTAGCAGCAAAACCCATACACCAAAGAAAGAGAATATCTACCGCAAACCCTCTACCACATCAACGCCCAGCAACACAGGCAAAGGTTAGGCCCCCGCTAAGAAGAGGACATATACCAAGTAATACAAGCCGAGTAAGGCTGAAATGGATCGACGCAAGGCAGAAGGAGCCTGTTTCTACTGTGGCGAAAGCGGACACTAGGCAATTGAATGCCTAAAGAAAGAAATCAAGACCAACCATCTTCGCCTCTCTGAGCCAAGCCCAGAAAGCAGTGAAGGTGAATATGAGCCCGATACAGACAGCACAGAGGAGCTAGATGTTAGCGGCTCGATCAGAACCTACAAGACCACGGTAGGCACGCCAATGGATAGGCCATTCCAGGCACTGGAATTCACTATTAACATCAATGGCAAGCCCGCCAGAGCCCTCGCAGATACAGCAACCATTTGCGGTACCCTGATATCCAACAAATTCGTTACAACACACAACATCCCCTCCACAGCTAGGAGAATCTGTCACCCTGAAGATGGCAGTTAAAGGATCGCGATCAACTAGCAACTTCTCTGTTGAGGTTATGATTCAGCTAGGCAAGATGAGAGTCGACAAGGTGCCTATGCTGGTCAAGCCAGTATCAGACAATCAGATCCTCATCAGTATGGACAATCTCATAAAGCTAGGAGCAGTCATTGATTGCCAAAAGAACAGCATTTACTTCTCCAAGTGCAACGTCAGAGTTACCTGTGACGGAAAATCTAGAGAGTCTAGATCAGCCATGACGAAGCCACAGGAAGTGCCAGACTTCCTGGCAATGTTCCCCAAGGTATTTGTCAAACAGGTACCTGAGAAACTGCCCGCAGTACGCAAGATAATGCACAGAATAAGCCTCATAGACCCGATGAAGCTTTTAAAGACACCCACCTTCAAAGCGCCACAAGCCTTGATGCCTAAATACAAGTCATCGATCAACAAGCAGATGAACACCGGTATCCTCCATAGGACCAGTGTGCCGGGAGGAGCCAGCATGTTTGTGGAAGCCAAAAGCGAGGGCAGAATCCGACCCCTGGTAGACCTCCACTTCAAGAATGACAACACCCCGGCCGATCACACACAGATCCCCGAACAGAATACTATATTAAATGCGGTAGCCAGGGGACGATTCCCCAGCAAGATAGATCTCAGTCACGCCTACTTCCACACCAGAGTGCATACAGATGATGTGAAGTACAACACTAATGGACTTTACGGGGATGCGGCTCACGACATGGATCCGGCTCACCCATAGCAACCATTGGAAAATCATATCCACATTTGAATATCACAACAAATAATTTAGTTACAACCCTGAGAATCAGGCCACACATCAGCAAAAACAGATCTTGCGTCTGATCCGCCGGCGTTGCGTCCTGACGCCAGCGCTGGATATTCTGCGTCCCGTGCGTCCTATGCGTCATGACTTGCGCAACGTTCCTTACGTCCTGACGCAACGTCGCAACATTTCTTGCTTTCTGACGCAACGTCGCGTTCTCCCGACGTCCAGACTACCCCAGATTCTCCCTCTTGTTGCCTCTTCCTCCTGATCGTGCTCGCTCCGCGTCGCTTCTTCTCTGCGTCCTGACGTATCCCGCCCCTCATCCCCGCTCGAGTATTCTCAACCTGAATCAATTGGCTGCTTCCTCAGCTGTCGGTCTGCTAGCGTCTGGGGCAGCAGCACTTTTCTTTTCACATCTCACATCTCACGTATCACGTATCATGCCTCACTGGTCTGGCGATCTCATGATGTGGGTTTAAAGTCGCTTCTATATCTTTTATATACAGTATCAAGATCATGTATGATTCTCCCGCATAGCCGAGTCCTCATTCTCTCATCCAGATTAGGCTTCGTTACGTGGCCCCGTTTCCGAGGAGCGGGGACAAAATAACATAGGTTATTCTGATTAACTGGTCGAAACAATCATCCAAATCGGACAAGAACTAACTGAGATAGAGCTCTTTGAAGTTAGACAACTTCACAGAGCTCTATCTCACTCAGTTTTGGTCCAATTTGGACGATTCTTTTTTTAATATGCAGTTAATAACCTGCTCCTGGCGCCCCGTTTGTCAGAAACGGGGCCCCATAACGAACACCAATCCAGATTCTTTAATAAACCTGATTAAATGTTCTCAAATCAATCCGGCTATTTATAAGCCAGCGCCGGTCCTCCTCCTATATCAGATGCGCCAGACCAAGGATTGTCCCTATATCTACTATTGTAAACCCTTGTGTGTCCTCCCTCATCTGCACTGTAACAAGGCCATCTTGATCCGATAGGCGCCGTGAGTTGACTGGGGTCAGCATCTGAACACCGGCGACCCGATGCAGAGTGTGTCGGATCTGTAGTCCCTGATTTTTAAGAGTGCAACTAGCTTTGCTGGCAGACGACCCCTCAGCGCACCATACATTTCTTCCGTACCCCCTTGTACCCAAACCCAATCATTGCGACTGCCCTAGTTTCTAAAGTGTAGATCGGCGGCGGATCGTGCACGGTGGATCTCGTAAATATCGGCTTCTTGGAAGGCAAGAACCAGGATTTCAAGTTGTGTGAGTAGCTCAACCGGGAGTGATCGAAGCATCGCATGGTCCTCAGGAAGACGGTGCGCTGCGGGCAGGTTATGTCTGCTATATCGAATCAATTCAGGAAATATAATCTCCAGTGAGACTCCCGAGATCCGGCCAAAATCCACGACGTTGGACACATCTTCCCGACGTCCCTTGAGCACCCTCCTGCCGACAACCGGCGCTGCTGCAGTCACGGTACTGGCCGTCCTGTCTAAATGATGTAAGACGTCACCTGAGAGATCGGCATCGTGACATTTTAGAGATTCAAGGTTCAACCGTCGTATTCTGATAGCATGTTGACAACCGTAGCTGTGGACGATCTGGCGACCTATATCATTTTTGCTCGATTGGCCCCATCCGTCTTTGATTTGCGTATTGTGAGCGGCCTCTCCGATCTCTGTGGAATACATCGCAATGTTGCCAAACTGGCGTATATGGTCACAAAAGTGGCTTAGTAGATGCATCTTGATAAAGTTGAAATGCGATTCGCTACGCACCAAGTCCAGACACAGGTCGTTTTCTTCTTGACAATTGTCGTCGCGCATCCGGCGCGGTAGGGATGGGGCCACTCGCTCAATCACCAGGGCTCTCTGACGTCGAATCTCCTTTCATTGCTTGTCAACCTTGTCCTGTGTGCGTTTTGTTACTCGAAATTCTAAGAAGATATCTTTGGGCTTATGAACCTGGTCCAGATAATCTTCCATGTAGGCTATGGTGTCAGACGTGTGGCTTCGGTATTGCGGCATCATATTGAAGTCGACCAGTGCCCTGACGCATCCGAGAGCAAGTTTGAAAGGGATTACTTGTGCACCTCCAGGCTGGCGGAGTGACACTGCGAGAACTCCCAAAATACAGCCCCCCAGATTCCTCATCTCTTTCCCTTGCTACTGGCTAACTTCACGGTAGACTTTTTTGGGGACCAAGAATCCCGGGTATGGCGGTAATGTCTTCCACACATCGTCGAAAGCCTCCAGTCGCCAATGTTTCTTCAGAAAGCCTTCAATCCAGTCCCTCATGTGCTTGAATAGCCCGGGATAAATAGTATGGAGCATGTCTGGCTTGTACAGATCAGACGCCAAAACCCGGTCGAGGCAGTGAAAAATATTTTGGCCGATACCAAGATTGTCACACATGATGTGGTCGTCGTCGAATTCCGCGCCGAAGTTCTGATTTTCAGGTTTGTATCGTTGGTATCTTGGGTAATCTCTGGTTCGATGGCTTCTGGCATTTGTTCCTAATTCGTGGGTAGGCACCTCGCATTTAGGACAGGCATTCGTCTTTAACCCGTGTAGTGCCATGTTTTCCATATCGTCGGCGATCCACGCGGAGAGAATTGGAAAGCACTGTCGAACCTTGCCGTCGGCGAAGTCAATGGCGATGCCGGTATGCGCCACGTCCTGTAGGGGCGCGAAGATGAGTTCGAATACATCTTGTAGGGTGGCAGCGCTGATTTTCCTCTGACGTTGGTCGGCTTTGGAGGACTTTGCGATTTTGGGAGGAATGGGCAATAAGGCGAGAAGCAGAACAGCTATTGAACCTGGGCTGTTGCGCCTGGCCGATGGAAGATTTCCGATCGTAATAGAGACAGGCCACGCTTTCTTGTCACCCGAGAAGTTGGTGAAGTTCGTCTGATCTGACATCCCAATTATTGGAATCACTGTAGCACCAGGTGGAAGCGTCTCCTATAATCAGTCAGCGAACGTCCCAGCAGAAGCGGATGGGTTGGTATAGCTGGAGGTGCCACCACCAATCCGCCGTATTCATTTCTGCATATATTCTCTGCCCCGTGGAGTCATATTGATGCCGTGGCGCGTAGACCAAGTTGTCTCATAATGCGATCTGGCGAAGGAGATATTTAACACAACCTAGTAGGTTGCGGTTAAAAAATGGCAAAGTTCTTTGGCCATCCTCAACCTGTCCTTCGAACCATTGCAGATATTGACTGTACGGATCCAGTAACCGGAGATGCTTCTCCCGCGTGTGCATGGAGCTATACCCGACTGATTCAGCATATCCTAGGCCACCGAGAAGTATTGATTGATTCGTGATTTGGATACTTTTCCCTCAATGAACCAGGATGCCAGTTTGAAACCTTGTTCGCTTTTGAATGGTGCCCATGGGTCGTCGCACAGGTTGCTGTATTCATGCTCAAAACCGTCGACATCTCCGATTACTTGCCCGGCACCTTCATAATGAATCTGTTTGCCAGCGGAGGTTGACGTAGCGTCATCGAATACCTCAGTATCAGACTCGTATGCAATGTCTCGACAAAATTCGTCAGGTTCCGATCCAGCAGGGCCTGGATCGGATTCCCAGTCGGAATCCTGGCGCTCGCTCGCGTCGACTTTTGCGACACGCTTCATTCCATATTGATATATTGCACGGTTGACGTGAGGACAATGTCCAGACCTGCATGCGCAGTTCGCAGGTGCTTCTCATATGCACCAGCCAGGGTGTATGTTCAGCGGGAGAATGGAGATTTGCTAGGTATCGTTCAAGTTGGACTTTGCTCCGTTGATCCCTCGGGCTCCGTGTAGATTCGAGGGTGCAGCTATGTCGAGTCTTGACACCAACACGTATTGCTCGCATGTAGGGCCAAGGGGCGCGCATGCGATAATCATGATCTAGTCGTTGATAGAGTTAGCGTAGGCGTCACGTTGTATCAGCTGTGGTTTCTTTCAACAAATGAGACGACAAATATTATGTTCCCGCCCGAATGCGTTTATCATGTTTGATTTATTCAAGTTGAATCAGACAATGGAAGAGTCCTGTCATAGAGCATCAGATTCGCGTTTTCTTATCAAATCATGAAACGAATTCATCATTCTTTCAAATCACCTAGAGGATCTGGGAGTTTGATATATAAAGTGAATTGATCACGATACTAGATGGGCTTCATACCAAGTATCATCTCACACTCAGAACCTCCACAACAGCCACCGTTATCACATCACAAGTATCCCTAAATACTGCCATTTATATACACCAAGAATCCACGGATATGGCGCAGAATAACAACATTGTAGGGTACGCCCTCATGCCGGCCGGAGGTGCGCAGCAGGCCCCGCCCGCGGGTCAGACCTATCACCTTCCGCCTTTTACTATCGTTGGGGAGTATTCTCATCGACGCCCCGATCGTCGATTGATTAACGATCATAAGTTGAGCATGGGCATCCCCCATTACCCCAAAAACAAGCCCCCCCCCGTATACGTTTGTTGGCGGGATGCTCTCACGGTCCCCTGATGAGATACGTGCTGGGATAACTTTGGTGTTCTTTCTTTTGTTACACGGTTGCTATGAGGGATTTCCTTTGTAAGGTTTACGACAAATTGTATTGTTTTCTTGGTTACGCGGATATGCGACTCATACTGGGGTATGAGTCGGGCGGCAAAGGCTGTGCTAGGATTTCCTTCTATATAAGGGGGGCTCCGCCCCCTATTTCCTTGCATCTTTCTCGTCCGCTCCACCTCCAGCGATTGAAATCTCAACACCATGGGAAATCATCGTGAGAGTGTCCTCCGCCTCTGGTCTACCCCGTCCGTGGCAACTGCTCGGGGGTTTATCACGCCTTCATCTCTTTCCTCTCTCTGGGGCCTTTGGCCTCCCCTCCCGGGGGTTATGGATTCCTTTCTGGTTCCGTTCGTCTTCGTTGAGCACGCTCGCGTTGATGTTCCTACCCTTTACCCCGCACTTCGCGACGCGTCTCGCTTAGCGATTTGCACGGTCGGCAACCCTCCTTCCTCCGTCAACACACGGTCGCTAGTTTCGGACTATCGGTGAAGTAGTTGCCCTGGTGGCCCTGCTCTCTGGTATTGCACTCTCTCCTGAGTTGCAGGATCGGTACGGTCGGCATGCGAAAAACTGTGACCCCGTCTCCGTCCTCCGTGTTCGTACTTCTCGGTTGTTTGGCGAGCCTTCCTCCCCCCGCTTCCCACGCGTCGGATCCGCTTGCACCGTACTGCTACACCGTCTTTGCTGGCACCTTACTGCCGTCCAGCTGGCACCTTACTGCCCCGTCCCCATTGCTGGCACCATCACTGCTGAGTGGCTCTCCTCGCCGGGTGGCTTCCCTCGCCCTCCTCATCCGCTCCTGCGAGTTACTCTACGGTCGCAAACCTCGCGTTTGGTTACGCTGTGTCATGGTATAGCACTACCTCCTTGGCCCATGCTGAAGTCCGAAGCATCGCCGACATTCCGGGCAGTCTGCCCGTGACAAGGCCTTGCCCCTAAGCCGATAGGTTCGGGGAATTCCCTTAGTGTAACATGTGTACATGTTCCGGTAACGGTACACAGGAGCGGGCAGTGCAGGATCTCCTATGTTTAGTTGATTTATATTTGGTTTATTTGATTTGATTGCAGCTCCGCCACTGTCTCTGAGTCAGATAGGCTATGCTATCGTATTGCTATGTTTAGTTTGCTTTGTTGGAAGTTTATATTTAGGATTCCGGGTATGGAATGGTCATGTAACACTGGCGAGGGCTGA
>Ga0307517_10003109_pt1 | contig 26159 bp, 27 predicted proteins | sample 23_EM_MG_FD_194515 | JGI IMG/M metagenome (GOLD analysis project Ga0307517, IMG submission 194515) | Populus trichocarpa ectomycorrhiza microbial communities from riparian zone in the Pacific Northwest, United States - 23_EM | ecosystem: Host-associated > Plants > Roots > Unclassified | place... | reverse complement strand
GCACGGGTCTCCGTGGCAACATTATATGTGGTCGCGCGGACTCCCGAAGGAAATAAAGGCATGATAGGGTGCAGTTACCCTACCTTGGAAACATGATTACCCTACCTTGGGACCCCAGTTACCCTACCTTCACCGACAAAGTCATCTGCGGACTTAGGGGGAAGTTATCCCACTATAGTGGGGCTCTTAGATGTTCATAGGGCCGCTTCGTATGGTACGAAACGGACTACTGACGGAGCAGGAGTGGTCCGAACCTCCTGTAACTTTCAGGGGATATTCCTAACACCCCCCTGCGGCCCCAGCGTTGGTACGGCGCGACAGCACTGTACGGCTGTGTAGTTGTGTGCTTCCTAGTAAAGTCAGATCCATAGGAACGCTTCCACAACACCGTATGAGTTGTGGCCGTCCAACCGACCAGAAGCTGTTCGCAGGATATATAAGGGGTGTGAGGGTGACCACCTCCTGGGGCGCCACCTGGATAACACCTGGGAACCACCTACGGGCATACTTTGACCTCCGGGTAGTTGTATGGTTAAAAGTAGAGGGCTTGGGGCTGACCGGGGAAGCTGCAAGGCTTCCAGGACAACCACCCCAAAGCCAGTCCCAGGTTACCCCGTGAACTGTAGCATTACCATGGGTTATTAGTGGACTCTAGAGGTGTGAGGCTTGTCACGATTTAAGAGGGTCCCGCATGGTTGACTGTGGGTAGCGCCCATGCAGTCAGGCAGCAGGAGATTTCTTATCGTGGGAGCATGCAGTCAGGTTTAGAAGCTTAGTATAGCCAAGTAGATTTGCCGATGGACTGCGTAGCTTGTATAGACGAAACCACCGCTGGGCCAGTGAGTCCCAATGGATATTATCTCTACGGTGGGCATGTCAGTCGGCCACTGATATGCTACCGATAGGAAAGGGCTTTCGCTCATGCAGATGTAGTTGGAGAGACATCACCGGAAGCACTTCCTATTTGTGGAGATAGTTAATATCCGAGCGGTCCGACTGCCTCCGAGTGTTAGCCCACTCTAGGCGGGTGAGTTGGACAACCCTGAGCTGAGCAGGGTGCTCGCGAAAGGTCAGAATGGTTGACGGGTGTCCTCTGGCTTTACATTATTCTACTTAACTAAAGCGAGAGACACCCTATTCTGATAACCAACGATCCTCGAGAGAACTTATTGAGTGAAGCTTTCAGGCTTAACGATATTAAGTTTTACCGCTTGATTGTATTTTGAATTATCTTTATCTTTATTTTGATTCTTACTTCTACTTTGAGTCTTCGGTCCGGTCGCAATCTTAGGATCCGTCTTCCTACAGAGTGCCCCTGTTACAATAGCAAGGACGGCATTCTGTATTTCCATACTCTAGTATCTTGACAAGCCAATTGAGATGCAGGACAAACGAATTCTACCTATTAGCATCTGCACATAGCGCTCACTGAGCCCTACCGATTGCGGATGAGATATGGCTGAAGGGAAATGGATAACACCGCGATCATTCCACATTTGTGAGATCATTGAACCGGTAAAACGACTGCCGCTATCAGTATAGACCTTTAAAGGCCAGCCCATGACAGGAAAAACATGGTCGAGTAGTACGCGCATAGTGGATACCTGATCAGCCTTCTTCACGCCCACAGCCCAAAGGAAACGAGAAAAGTAGTCTATAACTACTAATATGTAGACAAATCCGGGAGCGGCGCAAGGAGGATTTATTGGCCCCACGTAATCCATTTCAATCATATCCATTGAGTTAAACTGGATAACTGACCGTTTCTCTCCCTCCTTTTGAATCCGCGATACCCTTTGACAGGCTTCACAGGATGCAGTCCAGCGGCCTATGTCGAAGGCTCTAGAAGGTCAATGAACCTTCCCATGTGCTCGGCCCAGAGTTATTCGACCAGCAAAATGACCGTGTCCTTCATGCAGTTGTGTCAAGACTGCCGTAACCTCGCCTTCTAGAATCCATGTTGCCAGCTCTCTGTTCTTCTTGCGGAAGAATAACCTAGGCTCAGCCCCATCCACCAGAACTTATCTCCGTAATGCCTTCTTGAAGGCTCTCCTCTGACTTTGTCCTATTTCCAGTTTCTTCTCGCTAACCCTTCCACCCTCCAATTCCTCCAACCTAACCTGTACGATTGCCCCATACATTCCAGATTCTAGCCATTTCCTCCACCTTCGCCACTTCATATCCCTTGCTGCTTTTATCAAACCTCCGCTCTCCTTTCTGCCTTCATCTCCATCTTCCCTTTGTACCATGACTGGCTCAACAAATCGCACTATCCTCCCACTCTCATCTTCCTTCAATCCCATGTAACCTCCAAGTTCCTCCCTCCCATCTAGTCTGAGCTGCTTCCAGAACCTTCCATCACACCTCAAGCGCATAGCTACCGCTCCACTAACTGTAGTGTCTGTAACTTGCCTAGATACCGGAACTAAAATTCCAACCAGAGGTCTACATCCCTCAGTATCCTCTGCAATATGCGATGTGAGAAGCCAAGTTGGTAGTCGGGAAAGTCCATCTGCTATCGCCATGAAGTGGGTCTTCGCTGGCCTGTGAAGTAATCGGAGGTCGTATTCCCCCAGTCTCTCTTGCCACTTGGCTATCCAACCATGGGCATCATTATCAGGCCCTGTAAGGAGAGTCCAGAGTGCTTCATGATCGGTATAAACAAAGACAGAAAAGAGTAAGGCCATTATGATCCACCGAACCTTCGCTAAACACCGAATAACAGGTAGCGCTTCGCGTTCCCAATTAGAATACCGAGTTTAGACTTCTGCTAGTCGGAAAGACATAAACATAATAATTCGTTCAGCCATCCGATATTTCTCAGTATTTGTTCCCTCTGTACCATATTCAATTCCAGCAAGCTGGAAAAGGACGACGCCTATTCCTGGCTTACTCGCATCTAGGGCAAGGTGATATTGACCTTGCGGGTCAGATGAAGCCATAGCATTGTTCGCGATTGCTTGCTTTATCACTTCAAAGGCTGTATTTCTTTCTGTATCCCAGGTGAATTCCGCTGCAAAAGCCTTTCGTTTTTGTTGATGCTCGAGCGTCTCCTTTCCGTCAGAGGTTTGCTTTCCATACTTCATAATTCGGACGAGTTCAGTACGTCCAGGGATAAACCGCTGAAGAAACGGGGTCAGATAACAAAATGCTTCCACCTCTTCCTGTCTCGTAGGTATAGGCCATTGGAGAATAGTTTCCCTCTTGCATAAAGAAGGTCGTAAGCCATTCGGTCCAGCTTCCAGGCCAACAAAGTGCAAAGAGTCAGAGAAAAAGCATGACTTCGAGTCTTGGAGATACATCGGCCCCCAGGAACATCTCAGAAAGAATCGCGTATGGAGAAACTGGTACATTGCCTCAAATGTAGTAGCACTGCGATAGCTGTCATCTATCATGCCGTCAAATTTCATCTCTCCACTGTCTTCTATCAATGACTCAGATCCAGTGAGAACCTTTCTCATTCCATTGTCCTCACAAATGCCCTTTTGGAATCACATTGAACACTAGATCACGAAATGTGCTATACGTATGTGTCTCCTGTAAGCCCTTGACCCATGACATTATAGCAGTACATTCCGTAAGGAGTGACAAAGCCTAATTTTGTTTGATCTCCAGGGCGAACGGGTATGGCCCAGTACGAGTTGGCGGCATCGGTCGTGAAGAAGTATCGCTTACCCTTTTTCAAAACCGTGTAAACTCTCTGTTTTATCCTTGGGCAAGGGTAGCGGGATTTTTCCATAACACGATTTAACAGAATAAAATTATGAACTATTCGAAGTCGTGATTCCTTCAGCAAAGTGTCCGCTCGTGGCTTTAACGGGAACTTGGTTCGTGCTCACCATTCAGAGTCGCATTGGAAGATCAACCCAGCTTCTTCCATCCTCCGTAGAAGTCTCTTGCAGAAATTTATTTCTTCCTCGGTATAAAGCGGGATGCTTCCTCTATAGGCTTTCGCACCAGGTTCGAGAATGATAGCGTGCTCTATCAGATCAGTCTTGCCGATGCGCAAGAGATCGGTCTCAAAAATATCTCTCCAGGTAAATAGTAACCGCTTTGCTCTCTCTTTCTCCACACTGGTAAGGCTTGTTCCCAATTGCAAAGCAGTTGAAGCGAACCATTGCTCTACAGCTTTGGAAGAAACTTGATCTTCGGAAACAAGATCTCGCAGTTCTGGTCGGCGAGTTGTCGGCAAGAGCTGAGCTTTATTCCTCGTCAATGCTGTGGTACTTAAGATCTTCCAACTTCGCAATTCTCTCTCCTCTATCGCAGTCTTTACCCAACTTCCTTTCCTAACAACATCCTTGCCAAACATCTTCCCACTTTGTTCTCCCTTCCGGTACCTATCTGGTCCGTCTTTGCCTCCTTCCTCTTTCTCGCTCGCTCCTTCCTCTCGCTCTAGCTTCTTGTTCTTTTTTCCTTGCTGTTTCTTGACTTCTCCCACGAGTAAATCTCTCCATTTCCTCTCCTCACTCTGAAACATCCAATCTCCAGCTACCCCATCCCACACTAATATTCCAGGGTCATCCATGCATCGCTCTGTTCCCTAACACCAAAGCGACGCGACTGATTTTCCGAAATCCCAGCCCTATCATTTCCTTCCTTGCAGTAATCTAATTCATTAAGTAGAGTTTCAATGGCTTCTTCCGCTTCCTCGTCCTCAACATCGATTTCTACCGGCGGTTCCAATCTTTCCATCTTGACCCCAGTTTGCCCAATTGCTATCCCTGGAATCTTCCTCCCTACACCATCCCCACACTCAATGAACAGCACTTGGGTATCATGATACTCAACCGCGCGAACTCGCCTAAGCCATCTTCGGGAAAGTAGTAACTGATAGGTTTGGGATACAGCGACCTCATAGGCTTTAATTCTTGCTAGAATACCTGCAACAACGATGTCAATCCAAACACAATTCCTTAAGATTGCTAGACGATCATCAGCAAGCCTCATTCCCAATCGTGCAACAGGAAATTTTTTGAGTTTCAACTTCGCCACTATCTGTGAGGAAATTAGGTCGAGCATAGCACCGGCGTCCACAAGAACCTCCGGAACCAGGTAGTTTCCGACCCATGCTTCAATATATAGACACTCTATGTTGTCATCAGAGCCTGGAGTAGCTTCACTGACCACCCTATTTCCTAGAGTTTGCTTCGATGAGTGTAATGCCACTTGTGGTACCATGCGGCAATTTTCCCGCTGCTTCCTTTTCCGAACACGGGGAACAGAGGACCGAACAACTTCAGCTGGGTCTCGTCTTAACCTAGGTAAAAAATCTAACAATTGAGGTAAAGTTATGTTTAAACTGGGAGAGGGTCCACTTAATGCATCCTGAATTGTAAATGGTACCTGTCCCTTCATCCAGTTAATCGGAATTACTTCTGCCTTTTCTTTTCGTTTGTTAGTCCTAGAAGATAACGGATAAGGGGTATCAAGTCCCTCGCTATCACTTTCGATAGCATCCTGCCCATCAGCCATATCCATAGTATATTCCGGTTCAGGCTGCGGTGAACAGTCAGCAACTTCAATCTCAACAAGAGGTTCAAGCTCTTCTCCTCGTCTGTACGCAAGAGGATTATTAGTCTGCCGGTGGGATCTTCTCAACAATAGAGTGCCATCATAGTCAGTACTTCGGCATGAAGCTTTTGCAGCCTGCTGACCGGTCATGCCATCCATTTCAGCTTCCTCAATTCTTGCTCGCTTCTCTGCCAGAGCGTTCTGAAATATAGTACGGACTGCCGGAATTTGTGATGCGATCTTGCAAGCCTGCCCCAAGTCCCTTTCACTGACTTCACAAGAGCGCACACAGGTCACGACAGGAGTTGTTGCCACTCCGGCAAGAGGTTTGTCTGAGGTAGGATGCTGTAAAATAGCTCGCGGTGTTACGGCAATAGAGTTGGAGCCAGAAAGCAGTGGTTCCAACCTTTGTTCCACGGAAGAATAGTCCGCAGTAAATTCCTCTACCTCCCGGCAAAGTCTTTCCCGGATCTACTTCTGTTCATAAGAACTAATAGCCGGATTAGTACACATGTCAGCATAATGGCCCATAGTCCCACAGTTAAAGCAAGTAACACGAGGGTTAATCCGGCGGGAAGGTTGTGAGGCCGAAGGAGAATGATATGGGTATCTAGGACCTCAACGCATGGTAGATTCATCTCAGGACATAAATGCATTGAACTGCTCTTGCGTCATAATCGGGAAAGCGACACTATTTTCCGGAGCTGGACAAGAAAGATCAGTAACAGCAACCGCATTTACCTGAGGTACAAGAGGAGTAGAATAGAGAGAAAGTAGCAGATGCTCTGGTTCTCTCCCCTTCTGGTTCGGGCGAAATGGGTCCAGTTCCTCTATTTCTGGAAATGAAAATTTCACCACGGTAAGTGCCTTTGCAAAACTGAAATTTGTGGTATCCTTCAAATCGAATGTCACCCTTTGCCTCCTTTCTTTGTCCCTCATTCCTTTAATAAAAGCGATAGCGAACAGGGAGTCCATGTCCTTCGGGATCTTTCTGGAGAGCTTCTCTACTCTATGAACATACTCACGGATGTGTTCCTTCTCTCCCTGTATTAGCGATAATATTTCGTTCTGCATAGCAAATAGAGACGAAGCTTGAGCAGCTTTGACTCCATAGCGGTTACGGAACTCTGCGGCTATCCTACTAAAGTCTTTCTTGTCAGTATCCGGCAAAACATAATACCACCAATGCCATGCATCTCCGTCTCTCTCAAGATTTTGTCGGAAGAGACGAATTTTCGATTTGTTGGATGCTTCAAGAATTCCCGGAGTAATAGTCAAGTCCCAAGAAAGGGCTGCCGTTTCAACATTGTCAAGGTATTCTTCCACATCCTTGCAGACCACTGGGCTTCCCCCGCTAAAAGAATTAATCATAATTAGTGCAGCCATCGAAGCAGAAAGAGGAGAAAAGATTTTTGACAACAAGGGCTCCTTGTTCAAGTTCCCACAAAGAGGACAAGAACCTGGAACCTGTTGTGGTAAGGTTAAAGGAGAAAGATGGCGGTAGCGGTCAAGTAGCTGTAAATGCCTGTCAATAGCTTTGCTACACCAGGAAAGAGTAGTGTGCTCCAGGTTGCCGGTTTGTTGATAGCAAACAATACACGATAGAGTCAATGATAGATGTGAATGAAAAGAAAGTCAAAGAAAGAATCAAAGGGATCACGCTCGGTCTCTTCAGCAATAGCACCCAAGAATCCATTTCAGAGCACCACTGAAAAACCCCTTTTGGTCCTAGGGTCGACCTCAGGAGTGTAGAGAAAACAGCAAGAACACAACCTGTTCCGAAGCGGGCCCAGCAGGAAGGAAGTGGGACGATAGAGAAAAAGAAGCAAAAAAGCTCATTGAGCAATGTCTTATCAGAAAAGAGAACTTCTTCCCGAAGTTCCGTCAAATTAAAAGATGATAGGCTCTCAATTGTCCGCTCTCAAGTGAGGAGAGGCTCTCCTTTCTCGTTCTCAACAAAACACTGTTGATGTAACCACGATCGTCCGCTCTCCTGTTGCATACAGGAAGGCTTAAGGCCTTTTTAAAGTTCCCGCTCCTACCTTTGCCTGGGCAACACAACTGACGCATCAACCCTCCTCCAGCTACCCCTATCTACGGTTTCTATTTATATAAAATCTGAGTAAAAGCAAAGAAACCTAGTAACTAACGTGCCCCATTGCCAGCCCCACAGTACTAAAGAGAATTAAATGTTTATTATATATTGCTTCGCATGTGTTATTAAATAAGGGATTTGAGGACAACCCATTATAAGAAGGGAACTAATATTACCCTAATGGGAAGAGCTTACCTAATATTTAAGAGTGAGGTATATGGCTTCATACAATAACCATATATCAAAACCTAGGCTACCGAAGTATTGAGCCCCCTAGAGGCATCCGAAAGACAACTCTGACTACTAGATGAGAGCGTGTTTCAAGATAGGTCAACACTGCTTGGAAAAATGTTTAGATAATACTACTCCTCTCATTCTCTAGTTGTATATGCATATTGCTGCATAATGCTTTGATAGCTCCATATCAGAACTGATCACTCCATATTCCATATTACTATTGGTATATAGGCATTTGGACCCCATATTCATATATAGTCTATCATGACGAAGAGATTGAAGACTGTCTACTGGTGGAGTGGGGACACCCTCAAAGGAAATAGCGGTTCAGGACATTTTCTGAGTTGAGCTGGGCAAGGTTTCAGGGTCAAACTGTGTTCGCACTTTGTTCTGACAAACTGAATTGTTAAGGAGATACTTCTTAACTAAAGAAGTTGAAGTAGCATGAATATTAGTATAAATAGTATGCCACTCCCTAGGTGGTTGAAGAATCATCAAGCCACGGAGAAGAGACCTTAACAATATAACAAGTTAGCGAGTTATATTTTATTCTTTGATATTTGATTACACTTTATTACTTTACCTTTACTAAACGATTACCTACAAGTCTCCCTGAGTAATAATCCATTGTCTTGAATATCCTTACTCTGGTTAGCTCGGAATCCACTGTGTTAGCTACCCCGTAACAGAAACAAGTTACACCTGAGGAATTCCACTATGCTACTAAGGCATTGGGTTGCCTACGGAGAATTTAGCTGTGTCTGGTGTGTCTGGATGGCATGGACCCCTCACCACCAGCACCCGGTAACAGACAGCCCACCCATATAGCGAGTTCACTTCCTACGCACCTGGAGCATCGACCGCACAGGGAGTAGGTGGAAGCCCTGGTATAAGTTCCTTTTGTTGCTGATGAATCTTCCAAACTGCTATTTCATCAGAGGGTGTCCCCACTCCACCAGTAGACTGTAACGACCCTACAGATAGGTAGCTACAGTGGACTAGACTCAAGCGCGTATGGCATACCAAGTGGTAACCATATTGAGGATAGGCCAGTATACTTAGTATACTACCAGTAGACATGAGTTGGTACAAGTGTCTACAAAGTGACTTGGTGACATAGAGTTAGACAGGGTAACCTAGGTAGGCCAAAGTTACCCTACTAGGCAGGGTAACCTTCGGAGAACATGTTCGCGTAAAGTTAAGGAAACATAGTAAACGTTGCACCGGTCTCCACGGTAACATTATCTGTGGTCACGCGGACTCCCGAAGAGAATAAAGGCATAATAGGGCGAAGTTACCCTACCTTGAAAACATGATTACCCTACCTTAGGGACCCAGTTACCCTACTGAGGTACTCTAGTTACCCTATCTTCACCGACAAAGTCATCTGCGGACTTAGGGGGAAGTTATCCCACCATAGTGGGGCTCTTACATGTTCATAGGGCCGCTTGGTATGGTACGAAACGGACTACTGACGGAGCAAGAGTGGTCTGAACCTCCTGTAACTTTCAAGGGGTATTCCTAACACCCCCCTGCGGCCCCAGCGTTGGTACGGCGCGACAGCACTGTACGGCTGTGTAGTTGTGTGCTTCCAAGTAAAATGAGATCCATAGGAACGCTCCCACAACACCGTATGAGTTGTGGCCGTCCAACCAACCAGAAGCTGTTCGCAGGATATATAAGGGGTGTGAGGGTGACCGCCTCCTGGGGCGCCACCTGGATAACACCTGGGAACCACCTGGGAACCACCTACGGGCATACTTTGACCTCCGGCTAGTTGTATGGTTAACAGTAGAGGGCTTGGGGCTGACCGGGGAAGCTGCAAGGCTTCTAGGACAACCACCCCAAAGCCAGTCCCAGGCTACCCCGTGAACTGTAGCATTACCATGGGTTATTAGTGGACTCTAGAGGTGTGAGTCTTGTCACGATTTAAGAGGGTCCCGCATGGTTGACTGTGGGTAGCGCCCATGCACTCAGGCAGCCGGAGATTTCTTATCGTGGGAGCATGCAGTGAGGTTTAGAAGCTTAGTATAGCCAAGTAGATTTGCCGATGGACTGCGTAGCTTGTATAGACGAAACCACTGCTGGGCCAGTGAGTCCCAATGGATATTATCTCTACGGTGGACATGTCAGTCGGCTACTGACATGCTACCGATAGGAAAGGGTTTTCCCTCATGCAGATGTAGTTGGAGACACATCACCGGAAGCACTTCCTATTTGTGGAGATAGTTAATATCCGAGCGGTCCGACTGCCTCCGAGTGTTAGCCCAATCTAGGCGGGTGAGTTGGACAGCCCTGAGCTAAGCAGGGTGCTCGCGAAAGGTCAGAATGGTTGACGGGTGTCCTCTGGCTTTACATTATTCTACTTAAACTAAAGCGAGAAACACCCTATTCTGATAACCAACGATCCTCAAGAGAACTTATTGAGTGAAGCTTTCAGGCTTAACGATATTAAGTTTTACCGCTTGATTCTACTTTGAATTATCTCTATCTTTATTTTGATCCTTACTTCTACTTCGAGTCTTCGGTGCGGTCACAATCTTAGGATCCCTCTTCCTACAGGGTGCCCCCGTTACATAGACAGTCTTCGCTCTCTTCGCCATAATAGACTATATATGAATATCCGGTCCAAATGCCCACATAACAATAGTAATATGGAATATGGAGTCATCAGTTTCGATATCCAGCTATCAACCCAATATACAGCTAATGCATATAAAACTAGAAAATAACAGTGGTCATGTTGTCTAAACATCGTTCCAATTAGTTAAACAATCCTGAAACATCCTCCCTTATAGTGTTCCAAGTTGTCTTTCACATGCCTCTGAACCACATATATTCCCAGGAGCTTGGGTTCAGATACACCGTCCTCATATGAAGCCCGATACCTTGCTCTTAATATTAGGCAAGCTATTCCTACCTGGGTAATAGTTGTTAGGAAAAGCATTGAAGAATGGTGCCAGATGTGAGAAACCTCAGCCTTGAGGGCCAAAGTCTCTGACTATCTGAGTGAGAGTCGCATCCTATTTCCCAAGCAAAGCAACTCAAGCAGCATTCAAACTTTGCCTAACTATTCCACAGGCCTACATGACCAGGACACTGTCAGGTCGCAGGATGAATATCCAGAAAAACATGTTGAAAAGGCAAGAATTAAAGTCAGGAAAGAGCCAGTGGCGTGTTCTCAAGTTATAGACCTGACACTATTAGCAGATAACAATAAGGAAAGCTAAGTTACTGTAAACAAAACATGTGACAGATCACAAGAAGGTTATATGGTCGATTTTCCAAAAGTGAGGAAAATAGGGGAATTTCATCTCTTTTATTTATAACTAAACTAGCTAATGGAGCGACTACCTATCCGGGCTTGCACAACCATACAGCAGTACATTCCAAGGGGTACGCCAGCCCCAACCTCACCTGCCCACAGTACATCTGGCAAGTACCACCAGCGCGATTCGTAAACCAAAGTCCGAGTATCCAGCCAGCACAAGGGAATTACAAACATAAACCACCCAACAAGGGTACGAGAAAGTAAATCCACCTCCCATAGCCAGCCATCAAAGACTACCACAAGCGACGTCATAGCCACAACCAAGCCCATATTCCAGCAAACCGGTCACACATCCCTCCAACCAAACACAAATCCAAACAAATCACAACACATGGATCGCCATCCATCTCGCAGCCCAACATACTATCCGCGTCTCCACACCGTATCCATCCCAACCAACACTGGTCAGCCACCGTCCCTCAACCATTGATCGAAGCTGGACACAATGCGCTCCAAACACTCCACACCGGCGCCTAGCCTCAAGTGATCACCAACTACGGCAGGGGAATCCAGGCCACATACAGATCAGTCGGACTGGCTCAACCACCACTGTAAGGCAGCCGTATTCTGATCAATCACAGGCAAATCATCCCAGTCGTCAACAACTTCCTTTCCCCAATTTTCTTGACCGTTTGTTGCAACCAATCAGAACACACAGTTTCAACACCCTCAACACCACGCTTTACTATCATGAGCACATTTAGTTGACGGTCGCGTTCTTTGCCTTCGGGCTCTGGTGGGAATCTTTTGCCTTCGGGCGGTCGGAGCTTTTTGGCCTTTGGGCAGTATTCTTTTGGTCGCTCGCCAGGCTTTTATTAATGTTGAATTTATAATTTCGGTCGGTTGTTTGCCTCCCCTCCGGGTGATGATTATTTTTTCTTCTCCTCCTCCTTTGGTGGCTCGCCTGGCCTTTTGCTACAGGTGAAATATCATGATGGGTGATACTGCCTCCCCTCTCCCTCTTGGTTCCCCCTCCCCTGTGAAGCGGGCTACTACTGCTGGTGAACGTGATCTTGTACCCGTTCATAGTTTTTCTTACGCTGCGCCGGGTGGAGACTACCCTGGTCTTCATATTGTTTACATTCTGGGATGTACCAACGACCATCCTGACTTTGACAATGAGGTTCGGCATTTTTGTTTGCGCCTAGACCGGCGCACATTCGACGCTGTCGAGAAGGTTTGTTTCGAGATATTGGCTGCTCGTGGCTGTGACTCCCATGCTGTTGCTTCTGCTGGTTGCCATGTTGACCACACCACTTCTTTGGGTTTCTACGCGCGATTCCACACCCCCGAGGGCTCCTCCCAGTCCTTCGCCCCATCTAGCTCCAAATTGGTAAGCTCGGATTTTTGTTCGACTATGGCGTCTGATCCCATGGTCCCCTCCGCATCCTGGCCGTCCATTGAAGAGGACAGATCCCAGGAACCCCTGTACGTTCCTTCCGTTATTGAGGTTGATGATAGCCAACGACGTCTTCCCTGCCCTGTTGAGCGACTTTCCTCTTGTGAGCCGAAGCTATATGCCAACTTCCGATTGGACCGATCATCGGACAAAGACTATGCACCTCCTGCAGGTGGTCTTCGCCCTGCAGATCGGATCACTCACATGTCCTCCCCTCCCCCATTTGTCTCCCCGGTTGCGCCCTGGTGCCGGTTCTAGTTTCGCCCCAGATTCCACCATTCCCTCCGGCTGCCGAGCTTATGGTCCTGTGTCGAACAGACACCATGAGTTTATCGCTCACACCAAGGAACGACGGGGCAACACCCCCCCCAAGGAGAATCGAGCCCCCACCCCCCTTTTGACCACCAGCCAGGTGGTTCCATCATCGGCGGTTATGGTTCGCGATACCCCTATGGATTTGGGCGGAGGGTCTAACACTGATGGCACAGGTATTGGTGATTCTAGGTATGCCACCGATGCTCAGACAAGTTCCGCTGCCCCCAGTCTGTCCCCTTGCGCCGACCCGACCTTTTCGTTGCTTCCCGCGCTCCCTCTTACCATGAGCTATCGGTCACCTTCACAGGTTGACGTTCCTTTGTTGAGTGGCTTGGAGGATATCCATTGCGGCAATGCGGTTCCCCTGTCATCTTCGCCATCCTCCTTCCACGGATTGGTCACGTCGTCCTCAGATTCGGATAATGCCTCCCTGGTTGACGGGTGCTGGACTTACGCGCTGGTTGGGGGAAAAGAGGCATATGACTCCTTCGAGGAAGTCGCTGCCGATATACAGGGTCTGGGGAAACAGCAGAACAACTACTTGAAGGAGATTGTCTCTCTGGAGGGGGAGATCAAGTTGTTGAAGTCTGTTATTGCCCGGTTGGAAGGAGACATGGTTGCCCATGAGGCTGAACTGGGGATTGGCAGGGGTGAAACTGTCTGGAGCTCACAGGGGGCTATTCGGGGATCAGTTCGTGCTGCGGCTGCTAAGCGCATGAACGGTAATGTGACTCATTCTCCCCCTCCTACTGATGCTGGTGTTGCATTTTCCTCCGATAGCAAGAAGGTGGCCTTTGATGTGACTCCCGATACCTGCTTTGTCGAAGTCGGTAAGAGCGGTGCTCGTGGTTGTAAGGCCAATAGAAGGAGAAGAGTATTACGCTAGCGGGAATAGCTTGCATAATTATGCGCAAGGTATATGCCACCATAGAGGAGAGCATATATCCGAACCCAAGCTTCCTGAGTAGGGACTTCCCGGAGGCATCTGGGAGACTACTCAGGAACCAGAAAGAGTTCACGTTTCAAGATATGGCTAACTGATTGGAACGATGATTAGAGAACCAGTTCTCTACTCTTACTAATGCATACGCATTATGCATTGATAGATGAATAACGGACTTGATCACTCCATATTCATGATACTATTGGTATGTAGGCATATAGACTGCATATTCCATTATAGTCTATCAGGACGAAGAGATCGAAGACTGACTACTGGTGGAGTGGGGACACCCTCAGAAGAAATAGAAGTCGGGAGAATTCTCAGAGTCAAGCTGGGCAAGATTCAGGGTCAAACAGTGTTCGCACTTTGTTCTGACAAACTGAACTCTTAGAAAGATACTTCTTTACTAGAGAAGTCAAAGTAGCGTGAACATTAGTATAAATAGTAGGGCTCTCCCCGATGGTTGAGAACATCATCAAGCAACGGAGAAGAGACCTTAACAATCTTATATGTTATTACGATATTCTTCTATTACTTTATCGAATAATTCTTCTTGAGCCTTCCTGACCTATATTCCATTATCTCGAATATCCTCGGCCTAGTTAGCCCGGAATCCTACCGTGTTAGCTACCCCGTAACACTATATTGTTATTCTTCAGTCACCAAGCCTCCTATGTTGGCACACATCATCGTCGGCTTTATCCTCGATTATTTCTTTTTTCATCCTTGATGATACACCACAGGCTGCCATTGTCGTACCTGAACCCACGATCACGCAAGATTCAGGTTCTCTAGACGATTGGGAACCTGAATCAGAAGAAGGCATAACTTTACCTTGTTCCTCTCCTTCACCACCTCTTGGCCTGTCTCGCCCTTGTACCCCCAAGACTATTAATCTTTCAACACAACCTATCAGACAAGTGGAACGAAACCAAAAGATTCTTCAGAACCTTATTGACCCTGAAGAACAAAATTGGTGGGTAACACCGCAAGGGTCCTTGCGTCACCCTTTCCCTACTATAGCGCAGGGTCGAAAAAAGGCTCGACGATACTGGAGAGTTACAAATCCCCTTCCTAATTAAAGAATTACTAACCTCTACCATTGCCCTTGTGAGTCCCAATTCTCCTCACCCGGAACTCATCCGTGATCCCGATCAACCAATGGAAGATGACGATACTTCCACCCCTCCTGCATCCTCATTCGACCCGTCCTCCCCTGCTATGACCACTACCTCAAATCCAGGATCGGTCATACATTCCCCCCTGAGTCCCTCCCATAGTGCGCAATTTCGTGTTGAAAAGAATACGTCACGATCAAACTTCCGTCAGCGCGGAAGAAACGCCACAAATCAAATGGAACTCTTTAAGCAACAAATCAGACTGGCCTTCCAACACCTTTCTTCATTCATCAACCAAAGTCAAGATGAGAATCTGATAGCTCTGGATGCGTTATCGGAAAATGCTAGGGCCCAATACACTAACGTCCAGTTTGTACAAACATGGTTAGCAAAGGGTGAATTAATTGTTGAGAAGGAACTCCAAGATGCTAGAAAAGCACTAGCAACTCTCGAAGGAGCAACACATGACGAACAAGAACAGCTAAAAATAGCCATTGCACAAGAATTTGGGCGCCAAGAAGCTCAGCAAAAGGCAAACGCAAAATCTTGCGAAGTCCAAGATAAAATACTAGAAGCCGAAGTACTATCTCTAAAAGCGCAATTTGCTGAAAAACTAAAAAAACAGGACACCGAATAGCAACGAGTCCTGAGACACCAGGAAGACCGTGCGGCAGAACTATTAAATCAAAAAAAGCTTATGCAGCCGATCAACATCAAAAAGACCGTCAAGCTGCAAAGGAGCTTCTGGATAAACAAAACCAGATATTCCAAAATGCTATAAAACCTTCGACGGACAGGATAGATCATCACGAAAAGCCCAGCTTTACCATCCCGCCTATGGAGGCAGGTCATGGTGATCCAGGACCCTCAAATTAGGGTCAATTTGATTGTTGGACTCCTCCGAATAATGCTAATCCCGATAAACGATCAGCTTCAACTCCAAGACAAGAAAAAGGAAAGGAAGTTGACCTTGGAGGAAATTTCCAACCACCTCCGCCAAGTAACAATGGAGGTGATCCAGACCCAGGCCCAAGCGACCATAACGACGATGATGATAAAAGAGGAAACGATAGCTAGGGCAGAAGAGGCGAACGTCCGAACGCAAAGTTCGAAGACCATCGGTTCCTAGAGATACATCTCCCCGTACGAGAGGCATATTAGAATTCTTGCAACCACTCAGTACACCAAATCGATCAATATAAAATGCGGCTGAACCCCCTTGCTTCTTTCAAGGCGATGATAACCAGGATGTTAGAAACTGGCTAACCAGATGTGAAGATTATTTTGATCGAAACCCTTGCCAATGGGAGAACCACTCTCATCGCATTGTTTTCGCGCTCGGTAAAACCAAGGGAAACAGAGTAGCCCCTTTGGCGGAAAAATATCGAAAAGTCATGGGAGGGATAGGAGGTTTCACTAGAGATCCCGATTATGCAACTTGGAAGAGATTCCGAGAAGAAATTATCAAAAGATATATCGGTATCGAGGAAGAGCGACGAGCCCTAGACGAAATAGACAGAATCAGCTATAAGGGCAAAATTGACACTTACCTGCTCCTCCTCGAAAATCTCAACATCAAGGCTGGACTCTCAGGCATAGCGTTGAGGGTCCGTATCGAAAGCAAACTCGCGCAAGAAATATTACGTCGCCTATCCCATGTTTCATTTGCCCCCAATGAAGAATGGATGGAAATTTTAAGAAAAGTGGGTAGGCAAGAGGGGGAACTCCGGGAAAGGGGAAAATTAACAAAATCGCTAATGACCCCGCACACACCCCCTTCTAAGCGAAAACGAGAAGAATCCGCCAAAGGTTTCATTACCAAATACGAAAAAAGGGGATCGGACAATAAAGCTGGAAAGGGACCTTCCTGATGGAAAGCTCCTCGAAATAACACCGCAAAAAATAAAAACAATACTATTGCGAAGGACAAGCATACCGATTGGAAAAAGGCACACGATGGAATCAAGGACGATGTAGTTGAAAAAGGCAAAAAGGAGAAACGCGGCACCCGTTGCAGCATGAAGAACCACACCAGGAGAAAATGCCGTAAGCCAATCTTAGTTGCCGGAACCTTCGCATACAAGAATTGGGGAAACCCTAAACAACCATTTAAACCAAGAACTAGCACACTCACAGTGCACCACCCTCCTCCAGAACGACCAGAACCACCTGCAAAGGTTAACTTAATACGACGAGAAAGGCCATCGGAAATTAGGGAATTATCCGATATAGAAATGTTATAGGTGTACGCGTCGCAAAAAATCTAAGTATTTCCTTTCCTCAGTCTATAAGTCCTTATTTATCTCGCTTAGTGGACAAACTAGGGTGGATGTCACCGTGTCCTTAAGAATGACAGGAACATGAGCTAGTCGCGTACTAGATTCAAGAAGCAAGCTGATACCTCTTATTTTTAAGGCAAGCAGGAAGTGATTACGAAGATTTTTTCATACATGTTACACCTTGGCATCATTCAAAAATCCTTGGCAAAGTCTTGGCGCCTGTACAAAATTTCTCGCTGCAGAATGCGGAGATACCACACCTGCAGGAACCGTCGAACATGGACTAAGGGGACTGGTGTATGGGTACCTTCCTAGAAAGGAACCCCGGGTTTTTTGCCTTCTGAGAAAGGACTTTAGAGTTGCCCCCCGAAGGAGGACGTTTTCTTTCCCCCGAAGGGGTCGGATATTCCTAATTTGGAACGGTTTTCCCATTTTATCGACTTGGGTGTCTTGGGAGAAGGATCAGGTGTGGTGACACCCCCTGGGCTTTCCCTGGCCCAAGGTGCCATCAGTACAAATTATATTTGTTCTTGCCAGAGACTGGACTCGAACGCCTGACCCTACGGGTGAAGATAGGTGGGCCTGCCCTATCTCGCCAACTAGACCATGGCGAACGGTTCAGAAATACAATCATATGATCACGTATTATACCCCAACCTCACGTAACCTCTAAACACCAAAAACACGTTTATGCAACAACAACCCCAACTATGCAACAACAAACAGAGTCACTAAGACAACCACATTACACGAAAGATAAGTTTTGTTTACTTTTATCCTTTGTTTATTTTTGTGTCTTGTTTTATTTTTGCATTGCTTGGCGTTGGGACTTGGCTCGTTTAGTGAGCGTTATATCTTCGGGAACCTCTTGGCAGGAGGTAAAGACCGCTTGTAGTGGGTTGCCTGGAAGTATAAAATGTTTTAATCTTTTGTTATAGAAAGTTTGTCTGAGGAGACCTATGTGGTCGAAACAACGCGGGCTTTGTAACAAACACCCAACTATACAACACCCACGATGCCTTCTAAGCGAGGTAAACAACAATCTTACAGTCGCGTTAAGTGAACCAATATTATTATCAACGAACCACACCGCTATGATTGTCCTGAGGGACATGCACACATTTACATCCTCGGCAAACGCTATCGAATTCCAGTCTTGTTAGGCTCTGGATCCAATATTGTTCTTATCAACGAACAACTGGTTAAAGACCTTCACATCCCTTACCACTCTCAGGCTGATGCAGTCCAAATCCAAGGTTTCACTGGAGAAGCAATCTCTTCTGGTGGATCACACTTTACAAAACCTCTCTACCTAGAAATAGGGCCAAACAAACACTTGTCTCTTGTTTCCTGCGAAATAGCTTGGGCAGGAAAGTATGTAATGATTATACCTTTTGGGTGGTGGCATCAAGAAGACCCGATAAAAAATATTGCCAACCCACATGCGTGGTGCTTTGATGATACTGACTGTCAACCCCATCTGCTCCCCGAAGATGAAGGAATCTTGGTAGAATAGGATGAAGATGTGCTAAATGATCCCAACGCAGTGGTTATAGGCAGGATTGAAAGGATTGATGAAGAAAAGGTTACTATTATCGATCGCCTGCCAGATCAGTACCACGATTACCTGGACCTATTCTGACCTTCTACGGCAGAAAAACTTTCTCCCGCCGTATCTTTGATCATGCCATCGATCTCAAACCAGATACCCAACCACCTTGGCGCCCAATATATCCGTTATGGCAGAAACAGCTCAAGGCCCTTCGGAAATACCTTGACGATATGCTGAAACAAGGAAAGATTTCCCCCCCCAAGTCCTGCTTGTGCGTACCAATCCTGTTTGTACCAAAACCTGACGGTCGGTCACGGTTGGTTTTTGACTACCGAGGCTTGAACAAGGTTACAGTACACAACAAATACCCCATCCCATTAATCACTGAATTGAGAGATCAGGTCCGTGACGCTCAGACTTTTACTAATCCAGACCTGAAGGACGGTTTTCATTAAATAAGAATAGGAAAAGGGGATGAAAGGAAGACGGCTTTTCGAACCTGTTATGGCCATTACCAATATCAGGTTATACCTTTTGGATTGGTTAATGCACCCGCTACCTTTCAAACCATGATCAACGAAATATTACGAGAGTTCCTAGATCAGGGAGTGGTAGTATAGATGGATGATATCCTAATCTACTCTCAGACTCTAGAGGAACATATTAGACTTGTTCGCAAAGTCTTACAACGACTTCGGGAATACCGAATGGCCGTCTCCTTGGAAAAGAGCATGTTTCATGTAAAAAAAGTGGATTTTTTTGGTTATGTGATTGCAACCGACAGGGTGACTATGAACGAGAAAAAGGTCGAATCAATTAAGTCTTGGAAAGCCCCTGCCTCGGTTAATGACATTCAAATCTTTATTGGGTTCGCTAATTTTTACCGCCATTTCTTCTATATATGTACTGAGCAGTTTTATCTCAAAGTTCGATCTCAAATGTACGATCTGATCATCTGATAATAATCCCTGTAGATCTTCCGATTAGGTTATTTAAATTTCACGTTTGACTACTTTCACTGTGAGACCCACACACCCATCATCTTCCCCCCCACACATATCGTCATCCTTCCCTGCCAACCCAGCTTCGTCTTCCCCCTCTAACAGCTTGTTTGGTTACCACGGTTCCGTTCCGTTCCCACATACAAAAAGTCCTTTTCCTGCTGTTTCAAAACGGAAAGAACACTCTTTTACGGTGGAAACGGTCGCTCCACGTAACAGAACCATCGTTACCAAACAGCCTCTAACTTCCCCTCACCTCTCCCACTATTCACCTGTTCTTCGTCTCACCGCTCTTACTTCAGCTTCATTCACCGCACAAAGTTACTCAAAAATCCATCCTCTACATGTCTCAAATTGGCTAACAAATAGCCAAAGGTGTCAATGGAACTTCAGTACAGCATTGTGGAGTATCAGCCGGTCCCTGTCGCACCCCAGTTCCGCGCATCCATCTTCTCCTAAAACCGGATTCACCAATATTTGTAGCGCAAACTACACCCGGACACCAAATTACCCATTACCCACGCCTCAAACCTGCACTCTTTAGTTTATAAACCGAGCTTCGTTAACACTCTCGCCGGCTCATTCCATCAAGGACGGTTCCTTCCTTTCTCGACCTTGTGACAAATGCTAGAGAAGCAGAAGTCCCCCATCTCGAAGAATATTAACCAAGAGGCCAAGCCCAACCCAGTGGCTGCAGCAGGTAAGCCCTTTGTCCACCGAGGACCACTCACCCTTCCCTAATTTTGCTCACTGACATTTATCATTATCAGTTCTGATGGAAGAAGATAGCGCTTGCAAGATGAAGAAGTACAGAGAAGTCAAGAGAGAAGCGTGAGTATATTAATATGATCAGAGGCGTGGCTGTCTTGTTTACTTGTCTCACTATGGTGGAGTATAAAGTTTATATAGACAATAGAAAGAGATGTTTCAACCATGTTCTCTCACGGAATTCCATCCGGAGATACCCAGGCTATATCGAGCCCCAGTCCCTTTTCCATCAGCCATTCTGGCCTCTTCACCGGTTTTCTGTCCGGTTTGTCCTCCGCTTTCCACTCCAGTTTGTGTCTCCGGTTCCGTATCGGGTCATTACGGGCCATCCATCCAAATCATCCTTTAGTACGGTTGCACCTCACTATCCCAGAACGCGCTGAACTGCATACAGCGCTGAACCGGACAAAATCCGTGGCAGCTCCGGACTGCCATACAATTCACCCCGCTGAACCGGAAACAGGCAAGTTTCGGATTGTTATGATATCTTGAAGCATACCCCACTGGTCCCGATAGAAAGTTGATCTGCTGCGCCGGATCCTTTCTGGGCTATCAGGTGAGGTAAGCCTGAAAAGGAAAGAAAGGTCCAGAATAGGGAGGGGTATGAGGAAGAACTTGATGGAAAACAAGGAAGGCAGACATGGATAAAGCTTATGATATCTTACCTTCATTCAATTGCCATTATGCCTACAACAAAGTCCACAAGGAAAGCCGGATTGAGAGCTTTGCAAAAGTACAAACAGTGCCATCTTTTCTGCGTATGAGGATTCATTGAGACAGACATGAAGAGAATGGGAATCAAAGTTCTTCCTGAGAATCTCTTGCTGTTACTCATGATACCCCATTGGTCCGAATACCCCGTTGTCCTGGATGAAATACGCGAAAGATGGCCATCCAGGATAGCGAGGTGCGACTGTATACCATCAAGGTATATCCCCTCCTCCTCCTGATTGAAAATAAGTGACAAAGGAAACTAACAACAAACAAGAAATAATATGCGAACTGGGACAAAGGAAAATACATCAGCAAGAAGTCATCACCGGTATTCTTCAACACAGTGATCTCGACTCTGCATCTGCATTCAGGATGATCGAGATTGCGGTTTGTTTAGTATGGGTAGAGGGTTGTGATATCAACCAAACAGACTACATTGGTGATAATACAGACTCGTTGGCTCATAGGACCTGGTATGAGTGTGTGGTAGAGATACGACTCAGACGAGATAATATCAGTCCTGACAAACCTGAATTGGCCATTGTCGGCCAAACACAGTTATGTCGTGCTTCCCAGAATAGTCACGACAGGCTGGTCAAATCCTTCTCAGATGTTTGGATGTTGACCCCAAAAGGGAAGATGATAATGGTCAAACACCGCTCTCTTGCACTTCCTGGAGTGGGCGCAAGAGAGTGGTGAAAATACTACTCAGAGAGGACGATGTCAACCATGCTAAACCAGATGAGTGTGGTCGTACAGCACTTCCTTGTGCTACCAGTGATGGGTACGAGGGAGCTGTGGAAATCGATCTCACACTGGGAGACGTCAACTCCTGCAGAGTAGATAATTTCAGCTGAATGGTATCTTGTTATGCTGCTCAGAACTTGTATGTGGGAGTAGTGAAATTGCTAATTGGACGGGATAACCAGAGTGCTAAAAAACAAAACAAAATGGCCAAAGACCACTCGGGTCACAGTGGGCTGTGGGGAGTGGGCACGACTCGGAGGGAATGGTGAAAATACTACTCGAAGGACACGATATCAATCCTGACGAATCAGATAACAACAATCAAACACCACCCTTCTTGTGCTGCTTGGAAAGGACATGAGGAAGTGGGGAAAATAGTACTCTAATTGCACGACATCAATCCCAAAAAGCCAAATACCTATGGCCAAACATGACTCTCTTATGCTGCTTGAAAGGGGCCCGAGTGAGTAGTGGGAATATTACTTGTACATGACTATGTCAACCCCAACATCTCAAACAAGGGCGGCCAACAACGATTCTGGTGAACCTGTCAGCGTGCATGAGGGGGTGGTCAAAATATACTCAAACGGGATGACTTTAGCCCTGATACACCTGAAAATAGTCAGTGTTCTCAACGGAGCAGTCCGTCCGTCCTGAAGGCGGACAGCGGTGGACGGCGTTGAGCGCTCCATCCCGTCCTGTTTACAAGATGCCCAGCGCCCTGGTGCAAACAACTATACCCCCCGGTGCAAACAACTATACCCCCGTCGTCCCCTGTGGAAAATGTTTCATGTTTGGCTAGGAAATGTTTCATCATTGCTCAGGAACCAACTTGAATTAGTAAGTAATCCCGTGCACAATTGCTTACATGATCCGATATTCCTAACACTCTGAAAGTCTTGCAATATACAGACTGCAAGTTGCCTATGCGATTCTGAAAGTCTCACCGGCCTGATTTACCACATGAAGGTCATAGCCTCATAGGGTTGACCACTAAATCAGAGTAGAAAATGAAGGTGAAACGAAAGAATAAAAGTCGACATCAATTTCAGGCAACAGAGGAAGAATAAAGACCAAGTGAATAGACCTCGTGTTCCTTCAAGGTGCTTTCCGCACGATTCATGTCAGATTTAATCCCACTATAAGCAATATCGAGGGGTCGGCTTGATGTCCTTCCCTTGCCGGATATCATGAGAAAGGTTTTACACTACTTTATCTCCACCAGATATCACTCGCCGTCTTTAGATATTATTCGATGAATTTCTGTATTTGCTTAGGGAGGGTGTAATGAAACACCGTCGCTTGGATTCATAGATAGTCCCTTATAGTCCTCGGCAGTCCTTGGCAGTCCCTCGCAGTCCCTCACAGTCCCCAATCCTAATTTATTTTACCCTCCAGAGCCCACGGCCCTCCACAATGACAGCCGTCGCCTCCAATCGCGGGCTCTTGGCAGTCCCCCGCGGGGCTCAATATGTGCCGCGGACCGTTGAGAACAGGGAAAATGGCGGCCATACACTTCTTGGGTAAGCTACTACCTCATATGATCCGATTGGGACGGTGGTGTCATAGCCCAGTTGGTTTGCAACCCCAATCGCCATCGAACCCCAAAGAGATATTGCCTTTATACCATACCCAAGCAGCCACACTATGTGCCACACCCTGGTGGACCTTTCTCTTGCTGGTGTCATGATTACTTCTTCCATTCCCACTTTCCAAGATTCTCCCCACTCTCTCCCCTACTTTACATACAGCTATTGGTAGAAAAAATCAGGAAATGACGAAACAGCTTCTGGGGTTCTGATTGGAGTGTTCGGTGTGCTCGGGCCAATTGAAAAACCGTGTTTCGAATCTTTAATTTCCACAGTTCCCGATCTTTTCTACCGATAGCTGTATGTATAATTAATAACATGCCAGGATACAGACATCATGTATACTACTTGTAGAATACGCGCTTGACCGGTCGGTCGAGGGGCTGCTAGTTATAAAAAACTTCTCGGCAATCTGTACACCAATTACGAACCTACTAAAAGGGGACCCCAAGAAACTTTCCTGGGGAAAAGAACAACAAGAAGCCTTTGAGGACGTGAAACGTTGATTCATCTCGGCTCCTATCCTATGTCACTTCTTCCATATTTGAACACCGTGGTCGAAACGGATGCCAGTGACTATGCACTTGGTTGTATCTTATCACAATTCCACGGCAAAAGGCTTCATTCTGTGGCTTTCCACTCTCGCAAACTCTCACCCGCTGAACGAAATTACCACAATCATGATAAAGAGCTGTTAGCTATCGTTGTTGCCTTCATGGAATGGAGACATTACCTGGAAGGAACGGAAAGGCCGGTAACAGTCTATACTGATCATCAAAACCTCCAGTATTTCCTTACAACAAAAGTCTGCACGAATAGACAAATAAGGTGGGCTCAAAAATTATGTGGCTTTAACTTTAAAATAGTCTATCATCCTGGAACCAAAGGAGGCAAGCCAGATGCTCTGAGTAGGCGGCCGGAGTACCGCCCTGAGGCGGGAGCTACACATCACGAACAACAAATTCTGCAACCCAAGCACTTCGGAAAATTCCAGATCGTCATTGTATGGGGTTCAAATGCGGAACAGCTCCAAGAGGGATTGCCTCAAATGGAAAAGGAAATGGGAATTCGGGTACAAAGACTCTCAGAAGACGCACGAATCCCGATAAAAGGGTTAAAGCTAGCGGCAGGACACGACCTCTACAGTAGCGAAGACATTAACATCCTGGCAAATAACCGAGCCCTGGTTAAGATTGGCTTAGCCATCGCAGTACCAGAAGGAACCTATGGTCGTATAGCACCTAGAAGTGGTTTGGCAATTAAGGGAATCTCAGTAGACGCAGGGGTTATTGATGTTGATTATAAAGGAGAAGTCAAGGTCCTGCTCGTTAACCACAATAGTATGGACTATGAAGTAAGGAAAGGTGACCGCATAGCTCAGCTGATTGTGGAACGAGTGGATGATCAAGATTGAATGGAGGTAGAAAGATTGCATGTGACGGAAAGGGCTGAAAAAGGGTTTGGAAGTAGGGGGCTAGGGGTAGAGTTGAAAGAGGTTCAACCAACGAGATACTTCCTTCAAGCAGAGGGCAACCATCAGTTCTACGATCCTTTCGATATTAATCAACACCCTATACTACCCAAGGGACAAGTCCTCCTATCTAACGCGATTATCGCTAAAGCCAGCTTAAGAAAATTTGAAGTGGATTTTCTATCTTCTGTTAAAGAGGCGGCAATGGAGGATAAGAACTGGATGCGAAGAAAGGAAGAGTTGGAAACATTAACGAAGGAAGAAAAAGAACTACCTAAGCAATGGTCGATATCCGAAGTCCTACTCTACTACAAGGATCGCCTATTCATCTCCGATAATGAAGATCTACAAACCCTTATCGCTAAAAGTTGTCACGATTCCAAAATAGCAGGACATTTTGGACAAGAAAAACCCCTAGAAATTATCACACGAGATTTCTACTCGAAAAGGATAACTGATTGGGTAAACGACTATGTTCGATCCTGTACCATATGCCAACAAGTGAAAGCCTCAAGACATGCTCGCTTTGGGTTACTTAGTCCCCTACAAGTGCCTTATGCAGCTTGATCCTCTACATCGGTAGACTTCATCAGACAGCTACCAAACTTGGCAGGATATACTCAAATTATGATTGTAGTAGACCGATTCACAAAAATGGCCCACTTTATCGCATTACAAGAAAACGTGACCGCTAAAGGAGTGGCAGAAGCATTCCCTAAGGAAGTATGGAAACTTCACGGGCTACCATTGGAAATCATTTCGGATATGGATGCGAAGTTTATGGGAGAATTTTGGGAGTCATTGTGTAAAAGACTTGGGATTAAGAGGAAAATGTCGACAGCTTACCATCCGCAAACTGACCGACAAACGGAAAGAGTCAATCAAGTGTTGGAACAGTATCTTCGAATATTTGTCAACTATGATCAGGACGACTGGTATCACCTCTTACCCCTGGCCGAATACGCCTACAACAACTCGGTTACAACCGCACATGACATGACCCCCTTCTTCGCAAACTACGGATATCATCCACAAACCGAATGGCTAAAAGAACGAGAAGCACAAAATCCAGGAGCCAACCTTTAT
>Ga0307517_10003108_pt1 | contig 26167 bp, 20 predicted proteins | sample 23_EM_MG_FD_194515 | JGI IMG/M metagenome (GOLD analysis project Ga0307517, IMG submission 194515) | Populus trichocarpa ectomycorrhiza microbial communities from riparian zone in the Pacific Northwest, United States - 23_EM | ecosystem: Host-associated > Plants > Roots > Unclassified | place... | reverse complement strand
ACCACCGATAAGCACCTCCCCTCCTCCACGTGCCTCTCCAACGACTCCTGTAACCTCCCCACCTCCCCCTCAAGCTGTCTTCCCTTCCCCACCTCCTCCTGCAAATGACCCTATACCCCCTGCTACTAATTCGCCTCCTCCTCCAATAGTAAAGCCGCCTGAAAGCCCCCCTGCACTTCCAACAGTTCCTCCTCCACCACCTAGTTCTCAATCTGATAGTCCTCCACCTACAACAAATTCTCCTCCTCCTCCAATATCCACATTGCAATCGCCGCCCCCATCAATTCCCTCGACCTCATCAACACCTCCTGCAATATCGCCTCCTGCTCCTCCAGTCAATTCATCAGTGACGGGAAGTCCTACCCCACCCTTTCCTGCTATTCCAACAGAGAAACCAACTGCAAGAGCAACCAATGGAACTGATGTCTCCACAAATACCTCATCCACTGGTCCAGGGGGATTAAACAATGGAGGTGCAGTCACAATAGGCATTGTGGCTGGGTTTGTAGCACTCAGTCTTCTAGTTGTGGCTGTATGGTTTGCACAAAAGCGAAAGAGAAGACGAGGAGAAAATGTTGGTTACACTATCCCTTCGCCATTTGCCTCCTCACAAAATTCAGGTAATTTATTGAATATTGCTCTATTGTAATTGGTCTTGCAGCACTGACTCTCTGAATTTTTCATTGCTGAAGCAGCTATGGTGTTGTTTCTAAAAGCCCTTAGAGTTAGTAATTGTTTTACAAATGAGAATATGGATCATGGTTACTGGATGCAGAATCTGGATCTTAAAATCAAGTAAAATCTTTTTTGTTGGAGTGGTAAAGCCTTGTGATAGGATATGTGTCAATCGGTGTAAAAAGCTGATACTTCTCTGTTAACACAATCCCTTTGGAAGGCATTCTAGAAATCTACTGTCATAGGTTCCCCTGTTTAGAGATATGAATTGATATTAGATACTTAATTGGTGATTGATAGCACTTCTAATGCGTTGATCAATGCTGTTGACATCAAGCAATTTAACGACTCAAGTAAACTTTATATGGCCCACACAAAGTACTTTGGGGCCGTAAAACGAGTCCTGGAGGCTGGATCGTATCCAAGCCATCTGGATTAGCTTCACAATTGCTTTTCTTCTGATCATTTAGACAGCGTCATATTTGAACCATAGTCACTTTTTCTTTCATGGTCTTGGTTTCTTCTTCTCATATATTTATTTTTTCTGATGACTGGCTTGTCATTTTGGAGCGCGTTCACTTGATCCAGAACAATCTACTAGTTCATTTTCTGGTTTCCCTATCCTATTGATGATGTAGTTTACAGATTGGAGCATAATATGTCATTTCGTTTCTTTTTATCTTCTGTTTTCAAATTAGTGTCTATGTGAAATATCCTTTTCAACTTTATTTTCTTCAAATTTTTGAATTATTGAATTTTCTTTTCTCATTGAATGACATTCCGAGGCTATGCTCTTAAGCTGTCCGGCAGGAATATTTAAATGCTTATTGAGACATGACTGGAATTAATGAAAGTTTTGCTTTACAGATTCAGTATTTCTAAAACCTTATCCTCCAGCTCCCCTGGTTGGCAGTCCTTCTGGCAGTGATTTCATGTATTCACCATCGGAGGCAGGTGTAGTAAATAATTCAAGGCAATGGTTCACATATGAAGAACTAGTCCAAGCCACAAATGGGTTTTCGGCACAGAATCGTCTAGGTGAAGGTGGATTTGGTTGTGTATACAAAGGTGTCCTTGTAGATGGAAGAGATGTTGCTGTAAAACAATTAAAGATTGGTGGTTCTCAAGGGGAGCGTGAATTCAGAGCAGAGGTTGAGATTATTAGTAGAGTGCATCATCGACATTTGGTTTCATTGGTGGGTTACTGTATATCTGAGCATCAAAGACTGCTTGTCTATGACTACCTTCCCAATGATACTCTTTATCACCATTTGCACGGTAAGTTTGTAGTTTAGAATATGAGAAATTCACTTTTGCTAGTGTCCTCCATGAATGCTTTATCTTCACGCATATGACATGACACATATTTCTTCTAATTTATCCAATCATATTGGACTTTTCACTGCAAATCTTTTAAAATATGTCCTATGCCTTCAAATTTTTTTTTAAATCAGCTGCTGAATTATGATTCTGGCAGTGATCAAAGTATAATAGCTGTAAATAGGTTTTACAGAAACGGTTATGTGAGATATTGCTGTTTTGGTTGCAACAGGCTAGTATAATTACTGTGCTTTATCCATTTAAATTAAGATATGGACAAGAAGTTGGTTTTATATGTTTTTTGCTGGCTTGGACTATTACCAATCTATTGATATTTGCCAATTTGTTTCTCTTTATTATAGTCCATCAATGATAGTACAAGTTTCATTTTAATTATTTCTGGCTTTTCCTTTTCTGTTCTTGCAACATCACCATTCTTCATGTTTGAAGTTACACTGCAAATAGCTCCCTTGTGAAATTGGCAATGTCTTGTATTTCCTGAATTCTTATAGATCCTTGCAGGTGAAGGCAGACCATTTATGGATTGGGCAACAAGGGTCAGGGTTGCTGCTGGTGCAGCTCGTGGCATAGCTTATCTGCATGAAGATTGTAATTTTCCCATTTTTCTTGGACTTTACAAGTTATACTTCCAAACCTTTTTTAGCACATTGCATTGACAACTGACATAAATGATTTGAGTCCTGGAACTGGAGGCTTTGTTTTTCCTTTTCAAATTTTGACATATAAGTGCCAGTTATAAGTTCTTCCCCGTTTATTAATCAAGTGTAAATCCAAGATGCATTCTAGAACAATTTGATAATATGCTAACAACCTTATTGAGTAATTTGAATAAGAAGCAGAATTAACATATTGACAACATCCATGCTTCAACCAGGAAATATTATAGCATGTACTGTCTTCATCACACAAGTTACATATCACTCATACTTGCATAAATGTGCCACTCCTTCACTCTGTTCTCCTCACTATCTCACATCTGTTTCTACTTGCATGTTTGCAACATATATTGAAACATTTTGATCTTTTTACTTTTGTGGTGTGTATCAGGCCATCCACGCATTATTCACAGGGATATCAAGTCATCTAACATCCTTCTCGATGAAAATTTTGAAGCTCAGGTATGTCTGTTTCTGTAAATCCTAATATCACTAAGAACCGTGTTTTACTCTAGGGAAAGTAACCCTATGGTCAATTACTTATGCCATCACAATGCTTATGGAATATTTTATTCCTTTGTCAAGTAAACAATCGTCTTCGCATTATTGTACTTGTAATATGTTCCATTTCTTTGCACTTGTAACATGTTTTTGTTTCTTCTGTTTCTATGATAGATTCTTCAAATTTCAATCTCTTTATCAAGCAGTTTTTTTCTATCAGGTTTCAGATTTTGGGCTTGCTAAGATAGCGCTGGAACTGGATTCAAATACTCATGTATCCACACGTGTGATGGGAACCTTTGGGTAGGTGCCCCAAGTACTTATTTCTTTAACATTTACTGTGATGCTTATTTATAATGGTAAAGCTAGCGTCATGGAAAGCAATTTGGTAAGAAAAGAGAGCTAAATATAATGTGTTTTTCTTTTGAGTGAAAGGAAGCTAACTTTACTTAAATGGTGAGTAGCGTTATTTTCTCTTACCTGTATGATTTCATTTGTAGCAAAGGGTGGTTGTAAGCTGTGCATGCTTGGAGTTTAGATGACAATTTTGTAACGACATATTTTGTTAGTGGCATAGCACATGTGAAATTTGTAATTTTGATGTCTTGTTAATGTGTGCCCCAACTTTCTTATTTTAATTACTCTTTTGAATGGAACATTGTTTTTTCAGGTACATGGCTCCAGAGTATGCAACAAGTGGAAAGTTGACTGAAAAATCTGATGTTTATTCCTATGGGGTTGTGCTGTTGGAGCTAATTACAGGCCGTAAGCCTGTGGATGCCTCTCAGCCACTGGGTGATGAAAGCCTCGTTGAATGGGTAAGTTCCATAACCATTCCAACTCATTATCTACTTGATACTATATGTTCGAGGTGTAAAGATATTTTATGGTTTCTTTTGGTTGGTAAAATGTTGGGGACGTTCAATTCTTTCTCTAGAACTTTCTTTCCTAGTTGAAATTTCTTGGAACGTCATATTTCATCTTTTAATTAGTAAAGCATTGTACAAGCTCATAATTTCTGCAGTGGCACAAGATCAAAATTTCATATACTCAACCATGTTTGCAATTTTGCTGTGTCTAATTTTGAAGTATTGATGTGAACTTTAACTGCATGTGAGCTGTAATCTGGCTTCAAAGTTTTTCAAACTCATCTTGCTTCAAAAATTTAACTTCCAGCTTCGAGAATGTTTTTTAGGGCACATAATTTCTGTTAATCCAGCAGTGTTAGAACCGTGCAAAATATTGACAACTTATAGCACAAGTTAATCATGCACGTCGGCTACTACAAGTCTGCAGGTTGTGTTCATAGGTGCTTTGTTTCAGCTTGGCAGGGTTTTGTCATCTATGAGACGTGGAAACCTTTGACCTGATGAATAGTGTCATTTGTAACATTAACTACCTGGTAAACTTTTATTTGAATAATCCAAATTCAAACTTGTTTTCAGGCTCGACCATTGCTTACTGATGCAATTGAAAATGAAGACTTTGAAGCATTGGCTGATTCAGGGCTGGAGAAGAACTATGTTCCAAGTGAAATGTTTCGGATGATTGAGGCAGCTGCAGCTTGTGTGCGTCATTCAGCTGCAAAAAGGCCGCGGATGAGTCAGGTAATCATGTATTTGTGCTCTATATTTTCCTTTTTCCTTCACCATATTGGACAAGCCTAGTTAAAAGTGTTGCTGTTTGTTTTTGCCATTTTAGGTGGTGAGAGCCTTGGACTTGTTAGATGAGTCATCGGATCTATCTAATGGAATGAAACCTGGTCAAAGTGAAATATTTGATTCAAGACAACACTCTGCGCAAATCAGAATGTTTCAGAGGTTGGCATTTGGTAGCCAAGAGTATAGTTCAGAATTTTTTGATCGCACTCAGAGTAGCTGGAGGAGTAGAGATCATGGGGATTCTGTTTAATCCACAAATTCTTTGCCGTGCGGAAACTCATGTTAATCCTACATTTCCATTCTATAACATGGAATTTGGTAACAGCTGATTTGGAAAGAGAGACAGCACCCGGTCTTGGATTTTGAGACCCTTGATTGAGATCTCATTCAATTTTAGCTAGAGTTGCTACTGCCTATTCATGTACAATATCTTCCATTTACTAGTATTGTTTTCCTTGTTAACTAACACGATTTCGCCTGTATGGCTGCCTCATTCTGTATTCTTTATGGTTTAAATTCATTTATAGAGTCCATATTGGTATTTATATATATTAGAGCAGTGAAAATCCCCTTTCCACTCCAGCTGAGTCATGCAGGCACGCAACCTGTATCCCTGGTGTGTTCCTCTACTTTTTGTTTATTGACAGGGACTTTTGTTCACAGTTTGAGACCTACAGCAGTTTGCTCGAAACATAATGACTAGGTGATGTCAAGTGATGTTCACTGGCATTTAATGGGATATAAATTCCTGTTAGAAAAGCTGTTCCCCTAGTATGCAGTCATTATTTGCATAGTTTTTAAACCCGACTCGGTGGTCGACCCGGTATAATAACCGGATCACGGGTCAGATGGGTTGACCCGGGTCAACCCAAAAAAAGGCTTAGATTATGACCTTTACTTCCAAGTAGTTTTGTCTGCGATTTTTTTTAGCAAATTGAATAATGAAGAAATTAACTTCACCTTTTATCATCCTATTTTTCCTTCCTTCCCTTGTCCTGATTTCCTTTTCTTTACCTCTCCCCTTTTTCTTCTAAAGCCAGACTCAATGGCCTTTGACATAAAAACTTTCGAAACCATAATCCCCTCTTGTTTCCTCTCTTTCACAATCCCCAACCTTGTACTACCAACTCACCTCCTCCGAGTTGCAGTCCTCAACTCTCCAATCCAACTCATCGAGTCTCCTCAAATCGCGGCTCTCTTGGTCTCTCAAACCCGTGAATCAGACTGGATTTTCTCAACCGAGTCAGGTCACCTCCAGCTTCTCTCATTCTCTCCTAGAATCTCACAGCTCATATTGATTGGCAACAATCGAATTAACGGTTCTGATTCATCTCCATTGACTTACCACAAAAGAGACGATGCCCAATATGTAAAAAGTCTTGAAAATAGTTTAAAGCCTTTGTTTTTGGCTTTATCTCCTAAAGTTAGTGTTAAAGATGCGATTTTTGATGGCTCTGTTTTGGACGATGCTTTGATTCATTTTCATTGAAGATAATTTGATTGTAGTGTGGTTTTAATCGTAAACGACGCCATTATATATATATATATATATCAGCCGGGTCTCACCCGGGTTTGACCGAGTGGATCGGGTCCCGGGTTGACCCGCTGGGTCGACCGGGATTCGCCGGGCCAATTTCCAGGCGGGTTTTTGCCTCCACCCAGACTGGTCCCAGGCCCGGGTCGGCCGGGTCCCGGGTTGACCTGCCGGGCCGGTCCGGATTTTAAAACTCTGATTATTTGAACAACGAAGCCATTTTCAACTCTCCATAATTACACTTCCCGTATAATTTTCTTCCATGATAATTCATGAATGAGCTTGGAGCTTGGCAGTATCTGGCCTTTTGGCCTATTGGATGGTGCCATCTGTAGTCTTCGCTTCATAGAATAACATAAAAATTGGTCTGCTTTGAGACAGAGACTATCCCATCTACCCTCGTGGCTCGTGTATTGCCATCTACCCCGTCCAAGCATTTTCATAACCAGCTACCAGCCCTCTTGCTGACATGCCATGCACACGGAAGATATCTAGAGAGAAAGGGAGGGAGGGAGGGAGAAGGATGGGAAAAATGTTGTTGTCAAAACCTTCACTGGTGCCAGCCTTCTGCTGGGAGGAAGGAAAACCTTGTGGGAAAAAAATCATCTCTAGCTTGAAAGCAGGAGAGAATAAACTGGTTTGTGTGACAGATGGGAATTCATTCTTGGGTTCTCATATAGTCAAAGAGCTCCTTTCTCGTGGCCACCTTGTTCGAGTCACCGTTCATAACCAAGGTCAGTACTAAGTACACAGTTTCTAGGGCAAATGTAATTGCACTTGTACAGAAATGAATTGTAGAAGAGCATTTTCTTCTTTACATGTCACAGCTGAAACGGATTCAGTTTGATCAGCAGCCTGGCTTGTAGTTTTCCACTAATTAGTACTAACTGTGTATGTTTTAACCATGGTTGGTTTTTTTATTAGCAGTGGATTTTGAGGACTTGAAAGGGCTGATCAAAGAAGAAGACATGAATAAACTAGAGAGTGTTGTTGTAGCAAAGATGAAAGACCTGGACAGTCTTTGTGATGCTTTTAGTGGTTGTCATGCAGTTTTCCACACCTCCTCCTTCCTTGATCCACATGGGATCACAGGTTACTCAGTAAGCTACTGCAGTAACACGGAAACAAGTTTTAATGTCAATCTTGCCTGAAATTTGAAGTTCTTGCATGTGATTTATGAACTTTGAAGGAAAAATAAATGTTAAACTCCAAAAGCTTTTCAGACACAGTAAAATTAGAATAATTTCCGACTCCAAATGCTAGTCATTATTTCTTACAATTGTTTACTTTTTGCACACTACTTTGTAGGAACAAATGGCATTTCTTGAAACTGAGGGTGCAAGGAATGTTATTGAAGCATGTGGCAGGGCAGCATACAGAAGAAGATGTATCTTCACTTCTTCTCTTCTTGCTTCCACTTGGACTTCTTCCAATTTAGACAGGGTTATTGATGAGAGTTGTTGGAGCAGTGAGGAATTTTGCAGAGAAAACAAGGTACTCAAATTCATTGCATAAAAAAGTTTCCTGTTCTGCTATTGTTCATGACAATATATCAGAAAGTTCCTTGGCAAGACCATTGATGTTACTTGATCAAAAAGTTAGTTACTCAATCTCTATGGATTTTCAAAATGGAAAACAGCTTTGGCTTGCATTAGGTAAGATGAGAGCGGAAAAGATTGCTTGGAGGAAGTCAAAAGAAATGAAAGTGAAACTTGTAACTGTTTGCCCTGGCCTTCTCATAGATTCATCGTTCCCCCATGATCACAAAGAAACCTCTTTTCCATATCTTAAAGGTAAGAACAACATTTAATTCTTAATTTTTTGTTCCACTGAGCTTAAGTTTGAAACCAAGATTCTAAAAAGAAGGAACATCTAGAGCATCGAGCATTAATAGCTCTTGCTCTTCATAGTATTTAATTGGATTTTGTTCACTATTCCAAACTTAATTAACGTATAAAACTCATGGATAGGTGGTTCGATCATGCTCCGACAAGGTCTACTAGCTTTAGCAGATGTAGGGAAGGTGGCAGAAGCACATGTCCGTGTTTATGAAGCTATGGATAATGGAGCTTACGGACGATATCTTTGCTTTGAAAGAGTGGTACAAAGGTTGGATGAAGCCATTCAACTTGAAAATGAGTTGAAGATACAAGGTTTATTGTCAGAAGGAACAAGTAGAATCATATCAGAAGAAATACAAAGCAATCTTAGCAATTCAAAGCTTAACAGATTGTTATTTGCAGCCCCTCACATGTCTTGCAATCAATGAAACACCAATCCACCATTTTCTATTTACATGTTGTGGAATCCAAGTGCCAAAGCAATAAAAAATGAACATGAAATTACTTTTCTACCAGTACAGGAATTTAATGGCTGGCTGTTGTTAGATGTTAAATCTCAAGTATGATCTTGTCTCCCAGTGAGACCTCATGGCAAAATCCATCGCTTCCCACAGAAAATGAGGAGTCACTTAAACAATCACTTGCATGATCGATGAACCATTCTTAATTGATGAAAAGGGAAAAGACCAGTTGGTTTTAAAGCCCAGAAAGTAACAGGGAAGGCAGCTCAGGAAGCTGATCTTAGCTTATATTTCCCACTTGAAACGCAGTTCTTAGAGCATTTTTCACACCCAGGAAATTCAACTTTTTTTTTTTTTATCTTGGCAGTGGCAGACATTGATAGACTAACAATATACTCAGCAATGAATAGAGATGGAATTTTTGTGTTGGAACAGTAACTAGTGCAGGCCATGAGAGGTCTCCAACTCCTCTCCTAGCGTACTTTCTCGCTGTCAAACGCTACCTAACTGTCATGTCTGCAAGCCAACGGCGTCAACCGAGAGATGGAAAAATTTCATCATTATCTAGTGATTGCCTGTAGAGGTTCTAATAATCTCAAGGGATATAATATTATAATCATAAATATTCTAATTCAAATTAGAATTAAAATTAAAATTAAAAAATAAATTAGATGGCTTATTAAAACAGTGTCTTTTGGATAAAATTGAGTTTCATAATTTTTTTGTGCTTCTTTCTTTCAAGTTTTTATTGTTTTAAAAAACCTTCCCGAGATGGTTCCTAATTTGACAAGGAATAATTTGGTTTGATTGTTTGCGAAGAGTTATCAATGAGGGGACCAAAATCAAAAGTTAGGTGAAATGGAAGCTCTTTATTTGAAAAGATGATATTTTATTTTTTTGTCTTGTTTTTTTAGTTTGCCTGTCAAGCTTTTTTTTTTTTTTCAAATTCATTCTTCCATATTGCATTAATTGGTGATTCAATTTCGTGATTTTGGTTGTATTGCTCTTTTTTAGGCTATCACAATCTCAAAAAAAAAAAAAATCCTAGCATTGGGTTAATTCTTGAATTTGCAAAAAAAAAAAAAAAGATTCAATTTTGTTGTTTGAGATAAATAAAAAATAAAGATACTAAAATTTAAAGCTAGGTGAAATGGTAACCTTTTTTAAGAAAATTGTGTCAATGCTTGTCCAAAAGCGCTTTAGATCCTTTTAGTTTGAAAATTATATGATTTTGTCTAAGACTTTATTTTATTCACATTTCAGTTCTTGAATTTGAAAGAAAAGAAAGAGTCATCGAATTACAGAGGAGAAGAGAGAAAGTTATCATTGACCATGTTCCAACGACCAAAAAAGTCATTATTGATGTTAATAGGTTTCATTTCACAAAAAAATATGATTGAGGTGTTTTTATCCTTTAATATGTTGGGAAAGGTAGATTGACCTTCGAGAATTTATTTTAAATAAAGACAAATTGTATTTTATTTACTAATTAACGTTGTTTTAAGGTTAGAGTTGGGTCCATTAATGTTTATGGGTTGTTTCCCATGTGTTTTCAGATGAAAAAATAAAGTTTATTTGATGTGAAATTAGATAACTAAATGTATATTTATTTTTTATTAATTTTTTAAATTAATTCAAAATATATTTCAGGTATTATTTTTAAAAATACCATTAAAATTTAAGTTTGTTTTGGATAAGAATACAACTTTCTTTTTTTCAAAAAAAAAAAAACAATCTAGCAAGTGTTCTTTTTTTACAAACCATCATATTTTTTTAAGAAAAATATTTGGTTGCTTTTCTATAAGCAACTATACTTATTATCATAAAATGTAGTTAAACCAAAACTGATAAACATGAAAATATTAGAGGCCAAATAATAGATAAACCAAAACTTTAGAGAGCAAAATAAAGTTTTTCACATTAATACCCATATGGTTTTTTGTTTTTTTGGCTTAAGGATTTAGTATTTTTTTTAATTTCTTTTTAACTACAACAAAATAGTTATTTAACTCATCATTAAAATATTCACCGACATTGCATATATATATAAGAGAATGCCAATTAAATGAAATATCATGTAAAATTATATTAATACAACTTAAAATGATAAAATTGTAAATAAATTTTTTTTAATGACCGAAATAAAAAATTCATCATCAAAATATCCCTCAACATTTCATATATGCAAGAAAATGCAAATAGAAAAAAATATCAACACATAAAACCATGCTAATACAACTTGAAAAAATAAAATTGTAAATAAAAAAATCCGAGGATGAAAATAAAGAAAGTATGAATTGTAATGTAATATAAATAATAAAAGAGTTAGAAAAGGAATGTAATATTATAAATTTATATACTTGAAGCAATAACGTTTACTATCTTGAGGGACTAAAATGATAGGAACTTTCATTTCATCAATCCTAATTTATACAAATATAAAATTATTTTTTTATTAAATACAAAAAATAAGACCTGAAAAATAACATATTTTATTAGATATTTTTGTCTTTTGTATGTATATATTTGCAAGAAAAGAAAACTAAGTTCACGTAAAATTGGAATTTTATGATAGAAGGGCACTAAAGGTAATATTCTCATAAAATAAAACTAAGTTCGCCTAAAAATGCATGTACCGGACGAGTAATTGGATGGATCAATTATATGACACTTACACATTTGACCTCCACTCATATATTAATAAATTTGTATCGATAAAATAATTATTATGCTAATCATTCAATCGACATATCAATAGTCATATTAACACAATGATAATCACTTTATTAAAATTATCAACATAAAAAAATATTTTTAAAACTTGACATGATAAGTTAACTTAAAATCAGATCGATTCAAGATCGAAATCGAGTCAATTTTAAAAAAAAATAAGGAAAGGTAAAAACTAAATTGATCCGGTTAAAAACTCAAGTTGACTCGATAAGACTCGATCAAAAATCCAGATATAATTATTTTTTTGAGATTCGAGTGAGAATAATTCAATAATCCGATCAAAACATGTCTAAGCATTGGCCGGATTTAAAAATCATGCATAAAATGCTTATACATAACAAAAAAAAAATAAAATAAAAAGAAGAAGAAAATATAATTCATAATAATAATAATAATAATAATAATAAAATAACTTTAAAAAATAATTTAATTGGTTAGATATTAGATTTGCTTTTTAATAATAATGCCACTAAAGATATAGATATATATATATATATATAATTAATCAAGTTATGCGTCATAACATTGACATTAAAAAAAAGAAAAAATAAAAAAAAGAAGAAGAAAGTAAAAGTAAAACGAGAAGCGTAGCCAAATGTAATATTTTTGTAGACAGTGGAAACTAGAAACTCTTATTCAACACAACTTTACGCTTCCAGATACTACTAGCAAAAGATCAGCTACAATGGGACAAGAAACAGAGGATTCACAGAAGCCTAGGAGAATAGCGGCTGCTGCTTATGATTACGACAACGACCCTAGATGGGCTGATTACTGGTCCAATATCCTCATCCCTCCTCACTTGTCTTCTCGCTCTGATGTTCTTGATCACTACAAGCGCAAGTTCTACCAACGCTACATCGTCCGTACACCCCTCTTTCTTTATTCTTTTCCTTCTCACTTTTATTGGTTCTGGCTCTTGATTCTTGGGTTTTTGGGATTTGGAATAGTGGGTTTCAAATGGGTCTTGTTTGTTTTTGGGTTTGTTTCTGTTATTGGTAGTACCATTTTCTTGATTCTTGGTTATGCGTACCAGCCAAATATCAAAGTTTGGATCTTGGTTGAAATTGTTAATGGGTTTGGTATCTTTTGTTGCTCTGTTTGAAATTTTGGCTTTTAATTCTTGAGAATCTTAGGATGTGTGGGTTTGATTGAATAATGCACATTTTTTTAGAAATGAGATTTTGTGATACGATGGATAGAGTATTGCTATGTCATTTGATGACATTTGCAATGTTACTTTTAAGATTTTGTAGTATGTTCGTATTACTGACTAATTGCATATACATGCCTGTTATGCACCCTGTTGAAGAAAGAAGATAGCCAGGAAGAAGAGTGGGTTAGTTAATAAAAAAATTGCAGGAGTTGTACTGTTAGGAGGCACAGTACCCTATATGGAACATAAATTCTGCTAGGAATAACAAGAAGAGAATTATGATGAATTAAGTTTCTTCTCTCCCTTTCTTCTATTTTTTTTTTTTGCTTGTCATTGCTACCATTGATTAGCAGGACTTTCCTTGCTGATCTCTGCACTAATAATCCCTGGATACTATCCAAGTAGGAGCTGTGGAAATCTAGCTCACTACAAGTGGTATCAAAGCTCATTGTCTTCACATCAGTGGAATGGCTCTTGACACCCGATCTCAAGACTTGAAATGACTGGAGGATTCTCTCGAATCTGACAAAGATCAAGCCCAAAAACATGAACACATGGTGAAGATATTGGATTCTTACAATAAAAAACTAGAGAATACTACATCCAACCATGAAGTTCGATTGGATGAACTGAAGGACCTCATTAGTGGTCTATCCTATCAACAAATATCTATATTGCAGACTCTACAATAGACTGTTGGTGAAACCAGCTCTGCTAGGGAGAAGCTGAACCCTTACACAGAAGATTCTGCAACCAAAACTTGCAAGTCTTGTGAAGAAAGGCAGACTACTACAGATTGCACAAGCCAAAACAAGATTTCCACCTTTTTGATGGAGAGGATGTACACAAATGGTTGTTCAAATGTAATCAATATTTTGATATGGAAGAAGCTGAAGTTAGCTTCTTACCATCTAAATGGTAAAGCCTTGTATTGGCATCAAAATTATATCAGGAGTTCGGAAGGTCAGGGTATACTATGGGAAGAGTATGTGGAGGCTTTATGTGCCACGTTTTGGGGGTCAGAAGGACATATTGGAAGAGCTGATGGACCTGAGGCAGACTAGAAATCTTGAAACCTACATACAGGATTTTGATGTCTTGTGTAACAGAGCTGAGATCAACGAGAAACAAGCCATGGTCTTCTTCATTGGAGGGCTGGAGGTAGAGATAAAGAATTTAGTTAAAATGTTTGAGCCAAAAACACTAAAACAAGCCTACAACCTTGCTCGTCTACAAAACAAAACTCTATCTTATAGAAGATCATACCCCACACAAATCAGACACTACACTCAAACCATCCTACAGACCACCCAAACAAAACCACAATCATTCCAGAACCCTTTGAAGAACCTAAACCCACCAAACACCCCTGCCTCAAAACAACTCCAAGCTGGGTTGCTACCTATCCCAAATTACACCTACAACCCAAATTCCAAACCTACCAAATCACTAGGAACCAAGGAATTAGAAGATAAAAGAGCCAAGGACTATGCTTCTGGTGTGATGATAGGTTTATACCTGGTCATAGATGCAAGAACATGCTTTTGGTGTGATGATAGGTTTATACCTAGTCATAGATGCAAGAACAAGAAACTATATTCATTGTGCATAGTGGAAGATGAAGAAGGTGATGAAGATACTGATGAAGATGCTGATGATGAGGTGGAAGAAAATAAACCAGATACCATTGCTCCACTCATCTCCATCAATGCATTGGAAGGAACAATGGGGTTCCATACACTGAGGGTCACTAGCAGAAGGGACAAACATTTAGTGCTCATTCTGATTCACTCAGGTAGCACTTGTAACTTTTTAAACATTGAATTAACAAGGAAGTTACAATGTGACTTGTTATCAATTAAGCCTTTAACAGTTGAGGTAGCCAATGGTAGTACTATGAGTTGCACTGCAATGTGTAAGGACTTCAAGTGAAAGATGTAGGGGCTAAGCTTTGTGGCAGATGTTTTCATTGTTGATCTAAACAACTGTGACATGGTTCTTGGAGCTTGATGGCTAGCCATGCTGAGTAATATAGCACAAATTACAAGGAACTATGGAAGTCGTTTAAGTGGCAAGGTGAAGAAGTGTTGCTGAAGGGAGATAAGGCTGCCAAACTACAAACCGTCAAGTTTGAACAATTAAGTGGGTTGCTAGACAGTCCATCAGAACTTACAGAGGTCAGTTTGTGTAGCTTGAGGATCTTGGAAGATGTTGGTGACATGGTGTGTGCCATGATATCTACACCAGGCCCTGTTGGGGAGAGGAATGCTATTTTAGAAGAATTATTGAGAGATTACAGAGAAATATTCAATGAACCAGTGGGATTACCCCCTACCGAAAGCCATGACCACACCATGCCACTTAAAGAGGGGGCTCAACCTATCAATCTAAGGCCATAAAGGTATTCTGGAATACAAAACAGATGTGGTAGAGAAAATGGTTGATGAAATGCTAGAATTAGGAATTATTCAGCCTAGCAACAGTCCTTTAGCTTCCCCAATGGTCTTGGCTAAGAAGAATGATGGTTCATGGAGGCTTTGTAGAGCTCTAAACAAGATGACCATTAAGGACAAGTTCCCTGTACCCTTAGTGGATGAGCTGTTGGAAGAATTGGTTGGGGCAAAGGTGTTTTTCCAAGGTGGATTTGAGGTTTGGTTATCACCAGATCAGAATGGCAAGACAAGATATTTTTAAGACAACATTTAGAACCCACAATGGGCACTATGAATTTCTTGCAATGCCCGCCTAACTAACGTCCCTGCTACATTTCAAAGCTTGATGAACCAAGCATTCAAGGAGCACTTAAGAAAGTTTGTGCTAGTGTTTTTCAATGATATATCAATCTACAGTCAGTCTATGGAAACTCATGTAGAACATTTGGGGCAGTATTTGAAGTAATGAAGGTGCATCAACTAATTGCTAAGGCAAGTAAGTGCACATTTGGTAGTAAACAAGTAGAGTATTTGGGACATATAATAACTGAAAATAGGGTATCTGCTGATCCAAAAAATATCTAGGCAGTTGTTGACTGGTTTGAACCTCGAATCAAACAATTACGTGGGTTTCTTTATTTTACAGGCTACTACAGGAAATTTGTCAAGAGCTATGGATTGATTTGTAAACCATTGACATAGTTGCTAAGAAAGGATGCCTTCTTGTGGAACACAGAGGCAACAGAAGCCTTTGAGAAGCAGTTAACGACTCAACCTCTAGTTTTGACTCAACCTCTAGTTTTGGCTTTACCTGACCTAAACAAGATGTTTGTTATAGAAACAAATGCTTCAGGGAGTGGCATTGGGGCAGTGTTGATATAGGAGGGGCACCCACTAACCTTCATTAGCAAATCTCTAGGTCCAAGACAACAAGTTCTATCCACCTATGAAAAGGAAATGATGACTATACATCATGCAATTTCTAAGTGGAGACCATACCTTTGAGGCAGACATTTCAAGGTTGAACAAATCATGTTAGTCTGAAGTATCTAATGGAACAAAAAATCACCTTTCCCTCTTAACACTTATGGCTCCCTAAGCTATTAAGCTTGGACTTTGAGATTGAATACAAAAAGAGTAAGGATAACACTGGAATTGATACTTTATCTAGAAATCCTAAGGGAGAACTATTTACTATGGTAGTGTCAATGGTCTCTACTACTCTAATGAATTAGATTAAGGCATCCTGGGAAAAGGAAAACACTACACAAAGGATTATTCAAGATATACTATAGGATCCTAACTCACACCCTCACTATAATGTGTGAATGGTCATCTAAACAGGAAGGAAAAATAGTAGTTAGTAATGATCCTGAGCTGCAAAAGAAGCTTATTGCTATGTACCATGATTCACCAATAGGGGGTCGCTCTGGAGTTATTGCTACTGCTAAAAGAGTTGGGGGTTTATTGTACTGGAAAAGGCAATAGAGACACATCAGGCAATATGTAAGAGAGTGTAGTGTGTGCTAGAGGAACAAAACAAAAATTGTCCTTAGTCTAGGCTTGCTGGCCGTTTCAATGATATAAGCATGGATTTTAGTGAGGGCCTCCCTAAGTCTAATGGTAAAAGTGTCATCTATGTGGTGGTGGATAGATTCAACAAGTATGCTCATTTCATAGCCCTATCACATCCCATGCTCTGTTGTGACTGTAGCCACTGATTTCATGGATAATGTGGATAAGTTGCATGGGTTTCCAGCTACCATTGTCAATGACAGGGACCCTGTGTTCTAAATCAATTCTAGAAGCATTTATTTTGCATTTCTCTACGACCTATCATCTCCAGATTGACAGCCAAACAGAAGTAGTCTACAAATGTCTAGAGACTTATCTGAGGTGCATGTCAAGGGTTAATCCTAGTCAATGGTCCAAATGACAATCCCTAGCTAAATGGTGGTACAATACCCATTACTATGCTTCTACAAAGTTCACTCCATACAAAATACTCTATGGTTATGAGCCTCCTATCCATATCCCTTACTTGCCAAATGATTCTAATATTGAAGCTGTGGATGCATTTCTTATACAAAGGGAAAACATGTTGAATTCTATAAGACCTAATCTCAACATGGCACAATAAAGGATGATTCAACAAGCCAATAAAAAAAGAAGCGAAAGGGCATTCGCTATAGGTGATTGAGTCTACCTTAAATTGCAGCCATACAAGCAGAAGTCAGTAGCCACAAGAAAATCACATAAGCTTTCACCTAAATTTTATGGTCCCTATCAGGTAATTGATCGTATTGGGACAGTGACTTATAAGTTATTCCTACCTCCTACAGCCACAATCCACCTAGTATTCCATATCTCACTATTAAAGAAGCATGTGGGTTGTAAGAAAGTGTACGAAGATTTAACTGAGCTGCATGATGAACCAGCACCACAATCTCAAGCAATACTGGATAGACGAATGGTGAAGCATCAAAATCGTGCGGCCACTTAAATCCTGATCTTTTGGAAGAATTCGCATCCAGCCGACACCACTTAAAAGTTTCTTGATGAGTTCTCTCGGAGGTTTCCCTTATTTTTCCTTGAGGACAAGGGTAATTTCATGGGAGGAGAATTGTTATGCACCCTGTTGAAGAAAGAAGATGGTCAGGAAGAAGAGTGGGTTAATTAATCAAAAAGTAGCCGTTACAGCTTATAAGCCATAAGAAATGCAATGTTTGGCTTACCTTTGGAATGCAGTGTTTTGTGTATGTTTTAATTTCCCTTATACGCATCGTTTTAATAGTAGACCATTATAACTGCTGCCACGTGTTGGCCTAATTAGCAGGAGTGGTAGATACCAATACCAAATTTATGTAACAAAAATTCTGTTGGGAATAACAACAAGAGAACTATGACGAATTAAGTTTCTTCTGTCCCTTTCTTCTCGTTCCTTCTTCTTCTCTTCTCTTCTTTTAGCTCTTGTCATTGCTACCATTGATTAGTAGGACTTTCCTTGCTGATCCTTGCACTAACAATCCCAGGATACTATCCAAGTAGGAGCTGTGCAAATCCAGCTCAGTGCGATGCCATATGATGATGTGTTTCTAGTTTACTCTTTCTGCTGTTTTCGCTAATTAGAGTTTTGCTGCGCATTTAATATTTAAGAGGTGCTGCATATGCATTTGCTGTAGTTGATAATTGTTGTACATGTTTAATTGGCAGGACCCTGATCTAGTGGTGGAGGTGATGTCTACAAATGGTTCGTCTCAGTCAACAAACCCATCTGCATCATCCTCTTCATCATCACCCCCTTCATATGGTGAACCTCAAACACACAATACAGGTTGGAAAATCTGTTCCACTTTTTAATTTGATTGAAATAAAGAGAATCACATGAATTTTTTTTTCTACATATATACAAAAGTCAAGTTCACTAACTTGTTATTGGTCTGTCATTTTGCTTCTTTTATAAGATTGAGTCATTGGACCAAAATTGTTATGCTGTAGGGTCAACTGCTAGAGCCTCTGGACCATCAGCAACTGCAGGACAAAATCCAACCTCTGTCCACTGGTATCGACAAACAATACAGTTTTCTGTCAATGCTTGGGTAGAGTATTCTTTTCCCTCATATGCTTGCATGTGTAATACTTGAAGGATAGATTTTGTCAAATGTGCTACACATTTCTATTTATTTATGGACTATAATTTTCTTTCTTTTCATTTTTATTGCTTGCTGTCTTCATTCGCAAGGAATGGAAAAGAAATTACAAAACTTCATATGCACTCTATGCCTTTTGTTTTGGGTGTTATATTGTATACTTTGTTCGCTACATATAAGATAGAGGATCAGCAATTGACCAGAGATTATCTAGCATATCAATTATATAGAAATCCTTAGAGGTGAGAGGGGATTATTCTCCCTGAAATGCGATCTATTTTTTACTCCTTCAGCAAGTTCAAAAAAACTTACTTGAGAAAGCCCATAATGAGTTTTCCTGTATTGATTATACACCAATTCAAGGTAATCAGCTTGACTACCCAAGTAAAGCTCACAGCTCCATTCACATCCTTCTGAAATTCTCTAGCCTGTTAGGTATGTAAAACTAGATGATTAACAGATTCAGCTGAATGTTTGTGCATAAGCCATTCTTCTTTTACTTGATTAAACTTTACAAATATCCAAATCCATCTTTTGAATTCCTAAGAACCGTGTGTTTTGTTCTTGTTTAGGTAGTTACTTGAACTCCTTGAATTACTAGTAAAGTTTTGATCAGACAGGACCTCAATTTGGTTAGACACATTTTTATGGAGCAGCTTTCATCTGATGAAATTATTCACTTATTTCAGATTCGCCAAAAGCTGGTTCTGACTGTAAGAGCTCTTCATTGTAAATGATTAGCTACCTCCTTCTCCACCCACCCTCCTTTTGCCTCTTCCCACCTCCTAGGTAACATTTCAGGGTTGATGGAATAAAAAATTAGATTGAGTTGGTTTCCTTAGAGAATTAAGAAAAGAACAGAAACTTCTGAGTTTTCCATCTGCAAGCCTCAGGCATTGCGGCCATGGTCCTGTCAGCTTTGCTCATAGGTTAGAGCCACTAATTTTCTAAAACTGCATAACTATTCCTGATTTTTAATTGAAGCGTTACTGGGATGCATTTTATAATTATCGATTAATCTTAACTCTTCAGCCTGTATGAATTTTGGTCAAAACCCCAAAAAATATGAATACATTCAATTTATAAGCCTCTTGATAAACTTTCATCCCATACCTACAAACCTGGAAACTCAACAGTTCCCTTGGCTTGTAAAATTAATTAAACCCAATTTATGTGAATCAAGTCTTCTGTAGTCTTATTGGAAATAATCAGAAAGTCTTGACTTCTGAAGGGCTCCATGTGGCTGTCCTGAATAAATTTCTAGCAAAAATTTGGGATGTCTTGATTTTAATTTTGGCTTATTTCTGAGCCTTGTTTCCCTTGAAGCTCTGGGAATAATATTTTAGTCATTTTTTTTAGTCTATATACTGTCATAGAAAACACTGAAATCCTGAATCAAGTGTGGTAAGAATGTTAGTTTCTTCCAGAAAATAAGAATGAGATAAGAGGACAGAGGGGAGGGTTCTGGTTCTTGTATTCCATCCAAAGAAGGGTTGGGAGTAACATGTTATTCTTCTTTTTATATTTTTTTTTCTTGAGGATAGGTTTTAAGTTTCTGGTATAAACTACTTGTTAATTGGTGGTGGAGAACTAAAGATTTTTACCCACAGGTTTTGATGTACCTCCTTGTAATCTGGGCTATCTTCTACCCTTATTGTACATTCAATTCAGTATATATTTCTCATAATATGCTTCTGTCCTTGCCTGCAGGTTTTTGTTGTGGCTGTGCTTGCAATCATTCCCCTCGCACCTAAAAATCTTTCAAGTAGGGCATATCGACTGTCGCTTATGGGCACTGCATGCTCGTCTCTGTATTCCTTGTACACATTATATGGGGTAACCTGAAATACATATGCTTTTCAGTTTCTTTTTCTATCCTATAATTCATATTTTTCAGTCTCGTCTTCCTTTTATTACAGTTATTCTTCACTAACCAGGTTTGCGTCTTTTGTAGAGACCTAGAGCATGGAACTTGCAGGGTATTCAAGTTTACTTGCAGTCAATAATTGCAACCAAAGATTTTATCTACTTCATCTACTGCCTTACATTTGTCACTTCACATCTTTGCCTTAAAGGTGAGCATTAATTGGCTTCTAATTTCTTATTCTGACTTTATGTTTTTTCAGTCAATAATTTTCTGATTCCAATTTTCCATTAATTGGCCCATTTCTGTAGCTCAGTGTTTATGTTGAGTATTGATGTTGATCATTTTTGCAGTTGCTTTAATTCCCATTTTGTGCCGATCGCTGGAGCATGTTGCCAAATTCTTGAGGCGTAATTTCAGCAGTTCCACCTTGTACAGGTAAGAAGAGATTTGTGTTTTCACATCAATGAATGCACGGATATTTAGTTTCAGTAGTTTGACTGGCACAAGTTTCTATGGTTATTCCTTATACTGGTCAAGTGGTCATGGACCTTCAAATGATTATCATTTGACTGGAGTTGATTTGTTGTTACTGTTGTTTCATTTTTATGTTAGTTTCTTAACTTATGAAGTTGTGGCATCTATCTTGTAATTCATCGTTTTTCTTTTATTCTTGAAAAGTTTGTGTTTGGTTCCGCAGGAAGTACCTTGAAGACCCTTGTGTATGGGTGGAGTTCAACACAACTACCCTCAGCATTCTCTCCTCTCATACTGAAATTGGGCTTGGCTTCCTGTTAATTGTCTCCTTGTTCTCGTAAGTTGTTAAACCTATTCCCTTCCTTTTGATCTGACCTTTTTTTTCTTTTTGGAATAATAATCATGGTTTGATGAATGCAGGTGGCAACGCAACATAATACAAACATTCATGTACTGGCAGGTAAATTACTTTCTGATCATGCAATATTGTGATGAAAGAATTTCATTGTTGAAAATGTACACAAATTCCCCCTTTCCTCTTTTTTTTTGGTGGGGTGGATCCAAATAGATATTTGTTTGATCAATACAGACACGCATGTTGACCCATTCCTGTTGGGGAAGCAGGGAAACAATCACTCATGCATTTGAACTGAATCAAAGTTTTGATGAAAATTGATCTTTTCAAAAGTGGAGTGCTAATATAAGCTCCTTATTATAGTGGTGCAATATAAGAAATGAAGGCAAGAAGTTGATTAGAGAACATCTGTGCATACACTTAGGCAAATGTGTTCCTCCTATTTAATTCATGGAAATTTCCTGGGATTGTGAAGGTGTAAACTTATGAAATTGAACAAGTCCACCAAAGAATTTGGAGCCAGCTTGAAAAGCGTTGGTCCTGCAAAAATCAAAATGCTTGAAGCAAACTATGAGAATTTGATGTTATGAATCTGTTGTCATGAGCTGATCAAACGAAGAATGTGCATTCAAGATGTTCTTTGATTTTCACGGGACACTAAAATTTGCTCTGTTGTGTTTGGTGGATGAGATACGCTTACTTGCAGCTAAGAAAATAGAATGAGTTTTCGCTTTCGGTACAATATTTCACTATAGATTTTTAGGAACATTTTCAGCTAAGAAATGGTGGCATTCCAGTGATATTAGAATATTTTAGGTGCATGACCTAACTAAGCCTTTCTTGTTTTTCAAAATCTTTCTTTACAGCTATTGAAGATCATGTATCATGCTCCTGTGACTGCTGGTTACCATCAGAGCGTGTGGGCTAAGATCGGAAGGACCATCAATCCTCTTATCCACCGTTACTGCCCATTCTTGAACACTCCACTTTCTGCTGTTCAAAGATGGTGGCTGAGGTAAATGTGTGGCCAACGAGAAAGGAAGAAAGAATCTTCTGAGATGGTGGTTTCATTCTTCAGAAGAAAAAACCAAAGCTAGATATATGGCCAACGAGCCAGCTTGGTCCTGGATGGATAAATCTTTACTGTTAATCTCAAATTGCCCTTTTCCATTCCCTCGCCTGTCCGAGTAGACGATCAGAAAGTTTTCATTTTAATACATTAGATATTGCTCTATTTAACAGATTATATAGATAGAAAGGAGAATGTATTAGAATTTTACTTGGCCTTCTTAAATTATTACTTGCATCCACACTCTTGGTAGCCAAGCTCATCCTTAGCTGTAATAGCTAGTGTGTGTGAAAAAATAGCAGAGCATTGTTGCTCCTATTTGGCTAGCTATTCTAGCCAACTGAACAGTACTCGTAACGGGGTGAGTAAAAAATTCAAAAAACCGATTAAATCAAAAAAACCAAAAACAAATTAACTGGAAAAACTGAATTAAAAAAAACTAAATAACCAATTAAAAACTTAAGGAAAAAATCTGTTTGATTTCAGTTTTTGAAATCATAAACCGACCGAACTGAAGTGAATTAGTTCAACCAACATCTAAATCTACTATAAAAGAAAATCCTTCTTTCATTGTTCTTTAATATTTTAGATCAAAATTCAAGTCTTAAAACAATTATCACCAAAACTTTCAACAACAGCATCACCTTAAATTTTCAATCTTTTCCTCTTTCATATTATATTTTCATATTATATTTGGCTGAAATTCTTGTTATTTAGACTAATTAATTTATCATTCATCTTCTTCACTTTGTTGGCATCAGCTTACTCTTCACATGCAACAAAACTAGATTATATTGGTTTTTTCAATTTTTTTCTTTAATTAACCGAACCATAAAAAAAATAATCAGTTTGAATTTAGTTTAGTTTTAGTTTTAAATTAAAAAAAAATTAAAAATCAGTTTGATTGGTTCTTTAAATAAACATCAAACCTAACTGAAAATAATTACTCAATTACTGTAGTACTCCTCGATTAGCTACTGGGCTGGTGGCGCGAGAGAAGGCGTGGGTTGTTGTTGGCGGGAAGAAGAAAAGAGCTGTTGGCTGTTAAAAAGTTCATTAATGCCTTAATATAATAATGATGATTTCGAGCCTTGGGTTGTGCCATGAATTCTAGAGGGTATTTGGTCAATTATAGATGCAGGTAGTTTGAACTTTTTTTTTAAGATTATTGTTGGTGTCTCAGTCAGTTTATATATACCTCGACTAATCTTACAGGTTCTGAAGTCAATGACTATATAAGTTTCAAGTGGCCCTAAAATTTATGAGACTCGAATTGATAACTTCTACATAACAAACATAAGACCTGATTAATTGAACTACACCCTTCAAGGTTAGGTAGTTTCAACTTTGAAACTCTATAGAGTTGTTACTGATATTATTATATTTTATATATGTTTGATAGGACTTTAAATAATTTTCATTTTATACTTGGAGGTTTTTTTGTTAAGTGAAAACAATTTTTATTTTATAAAGTATAATTAATAAATATACCTCATTCCTGCGTTTTTTTTTTTTTTTTTTGTTAAAGTGGAGATTTTAGACTATTCAAATTACCCATATGTTCTTACGGCTGTGTAGATGGTTTTATGCATCGTAAAGCTTCTGTACACTTTCAGTTCTAAAGTAATTCTATGTCAGCTTGCCAAGAGCCTGTGGGATAACTGGACAAGATTCTTGTGATGCTTTCTGCATTAGCTTAGGAATATAATATTAGAATCTGATTCTAAAATGATCATGGACAATATTCTTGGACAAAACTCTCATGGCAACCCAGGTAAGAACCCTAACGAAGAATGCATGGCTTTGAAACCTTATTGGAATTTAACAGGCTTAAATACTTCCGGAAAGAGATTCAAAGTACCACTAAGTTTTCTAACTTAAACACTTTTATAATAATAATTATGATAATATAAAATATCTTCAATTTACGGTAAATACTAGTTTTAAATACAGATTGTAAAATAAACATATCTCACAATTCAGAAGGTTGATTGATGTGTTTGATTATTGAAATTAGAATTTATGTTAAGAGACACAGATAAGGCTAGGTTTAGAGAAAAAATTATAGTTGGGCTGGTTCTATTCAAACTGGAATACTATTTAGTTTTTAGCTTATAACTGGAGTTATCGACCTCGAATTCAGGTGTGATTTAACTTAATGGAGAGCTAATACGTGGAAATAAAACATTCATGAAGATTCCAAGACTAAATACTGTTGTTTTAAAGTTCAAATCTTAGCAACAAAATGAAAATTTGAACCTATCTCATAACCCATACACTGTTTGGTGTTTAGATTATATCTGGAGTTTTAGATACCTAAATAAGCTCGTTACTTTTGGGCTGGAAAGATGAAACAATGATCTACAACTTTCATGAAGATCATCTGTTTATATTATAATGTTATAAATGACATTTTGTTCAGCCATCAAATCAATAGTTAACCACAATATAAATAGTTCTAAATTTTAATATATAAAAGGAGATATTTGTCATACATTAAGACATCTTGATTTTCAGATCAAGATTCATGCTCTAGCTTTCTTTATTTGATTTTTTTATAACATTCAAGTTTTATTTCATGAATATTCTCATTAATCTCTTATTTATGCTTATCATTTTCTTTATTATACTAAGTTAATTTATATCATAGCTATATTCTTTTCTTGTTTATTTATGTTTTTCTTCTTAATTATGTTTAGTTAGGTTTATTTTTGCCAAGGTAAAAAAAGTTACATTAATGGTGTAAATAATACAAACTTAACATGGACTTTGATATTTAAATTCAAGAAAGTTTGCTATTAATATGTGTTATAATTGTAATTTTAATCAATCTTAATACCCTTCATATTAAGTGGTGAGTTTTGATTTGTGATGTACAATCATTGACACAACAAATACTTAATTCTTTCATAGCCTACTGCAAGGAGAACCGACACCCATGTTATGACAAGATTCTGATTTGTTGTTGACATAAGTTAGCACCATGAATTATTGACAACATTTACAAGTGTTGACGTTACTCAAATAAGGTAGTTAAAGATAATTAATATGATCATGTTAATAACTTAAAATGAGCCATTAATGATAAATCACTTGATTGGAACCTTTTTTGTGTGTGGTTTCTAGTTGAACAATAAAAAGAGTTTAAATTATACTTATTTGAAGTACCATTAGTGGATCATTTAACCTTAACAATTGTTTTATCTTTGTTAAATCTATATGTTAATTTGACCTTTGAGTCACATATTAATATTTATATATTTTCATGATAAATATTAAATGAAAATGTACTAATGATATGCTTGCTTGAGATTAAGTTTAAACAAGTTTATACAAACATCATTAATATGCATAGAGAATTAAATAAATAAATCAATAAGTCCAAAATTCCAAGCAAGTGAAGACTTAGTTCTTAAAGATTCATTTTAGTGCTTATTATGTAAATCTCTATATCTTACTTAACAACATAAATTAAAATGAATTCACATTTAGTCAGTTCAAGATTCACTAGGTTTAAAATTATTAAAACTAGATTTTAAGTTGAACTGGTTAACCTTTTGATCATATGAAGTGAATAGATCGACTGCTTGTTTATCAAGAATAAACACATCTAGAAATTTGCAGGAACCGGTCGACTGATTAATTTAACCAATCTGAACTGGTCGATCGTTTTAGCTGTTAGAGGAACAATAACAACTATAAAATAACTAGTTTTTACTAGAAACACACACACACACACACATGTATATAAAAGTTATTTT
>Ga0307517_10003107_pt1 | contig 26172 bp, 26 predicted proteins | sample 23_EM_MG_FD_194515 | JGI IMG/M metagenome (GOLD analysis project Ga0307517, IMG submission 194515) | Populus trichocarpa ectomycorrhiza microbial communities from riparian zone in the Pacific Northwest, United States - 23_EM | ecosystem: Host-associated > Plants > Roots > Unclassified | place... | reverse complement strand
AAGGCAACGCACGAGAATCTCGAAGACTTACTTACCGTGATGCGTCTCCTCGGGGAACATCGCATGGCAATGGCCGGGTCTGGGGGGTGCCAATTTAAACCCCGGGCCTGGTATTACTTCAGAAGTTTGGGATAGGTAGTTCGACTCAGGGAGTGTCAGGTTCGGGTAGTGTGTTAATTCGACCGTGGATGTAATGCGTGAAGTTTGCCTTCCGTGTAAACGCAGGGAAGGGTTTCTCAAATTCAGCGTCAGGCGTGATGCCATCAGGGAGGATATACTAGTCTCTTTAGCCAACACCTGCAGACGATAAAAGCATCGACCTACACATTGGTGAATGTCACCGCTACATCAACCGTAAGGGGCTATGTGTAGCAATCAGCTTTCCGACGAGAAAGTGACATAAAAGGTTTCACTCCACCAAGCTGGGAGAAAAGGCATCAATATTTCAGAAACGGGGCGATACTGTTCAACTTGGTCTCACCAAAATTATCAAGGCACCAACCAAATTGACCGCAAACATTACCCTGTGTACACAATTATGCAGAACCAAATTAGAAGAGAAAGTGATGCTAACCCGAAGTAGATAGCTCCTTGGATGTTTATTAGGTTCAAGAAATAAGATGAGTTCCAGCGGTTAAAGCTCACCGTCACGTAAGAGGATGTCCAAAATGGTCCCTCCGCTTGGGCGAGAGAGGACAATAGATTTGTAAAGCGTCATACCAAAAACTAGTGTATCGAGGATAACCAATCCGAACAAGGTTGCTCCAAAGCCTGTGTGGGTCAAGGTGAATATAACTCGGTAGGGTAAGAAGTCCTCTGTCAGTACAACTCACGGATGGCGCCGGGGGAACTTGTTTGAATGAGATGAACCTAAACTCTGGATGAAGTATTTTACTTACCCTTTCCGGCCCACATGTACAATTCTACCGCAGCCTACGTGTATTTGCGCATGCTGAGGCCCTCTTTTTTTTCCACCCAATATCGCCCACTTGACAACAAAATCAGAAACGGAGTATCAGGCTGGATATTCATTCCCACTAAAATCAAGACTCACGAAGCACACGGCGAAGATGATAACTGTAAAAACGATGTACAAAGCAAGCACCTTTTTGCTCCGCTCATATAAGGCATAAATGCGCATGATTAACATACCTATTTCGGGAGAAATTTTGCAATCAGCGGCGTCAGAAAAGAATCCAGAGGGTCGGGGACCTACAAAAAACACCTAACTGAATCGCGATGCCCAGGTAATAGTGATACAATTCCCAGTATCGACAACTACAAAAAAAAGTCAGTAGATTTCATCACTATTCTCGACTGCCAGAAACTAACATCTGAATGGGCTTCAGCATCTTTCTACCTCGGCTCGAGGGTAACAATATGCTCACCTCAGTTTTGTTTGGGTTGGAGGTTGCCCCAAAATGTTGCACCATCACTGGGATATAGCCGAAAAGTGTCAAATAACGATTCAGATAGAATAGCCCTAAACCCCAGTTTAGCTTTCCAACACCCCAACATGTCTCCACCTCGGCGAAAAGTGTGAGGCAATAGTCATATACGAGAATTGCTGTCCATGAGAAGTATAATAATCGGCGTTGTGAGAGGCAGGTGAGATGATAAAATGGACTGAATGTGACATACAGAAGGTAGCAAGATTCAAGTAGTAGTTGACATTCCTTCACCAGACGGAAATTAGCCCATAAAAATTTCTTCTGGTACGAGTTTCCCGAGCAAATGACATACATGGACTTGGGATCATCCGCTGTAGCTTGAGACAGCATTCCTGAAATTACCCCCGTTTGGTTGTGGGCTTTGCAGTCAACGTAGGGCAGATTACGAATGAAAAGCAAGCCACAAAGGTGGTACAGCTAGACGCTGGAATGAGGCCCCTATTATAAGTTACCGAGGTTTTGATCGTGATACATGCATTCCACTGTCCAGAACCCGTCAGCTTGATTCAAGCTCAATGGTTCAGCGGTTCATTTCAGTTCACCCGCTTATGTCGTAGTCAATCTTTAACTTATGCAGGGCTCATCCACGTTGCCTACTTCATGGAGCAACAATGGTGATCACATTGGAAAGAAGGGAAGCGTAGGTTTCCGAGTCGATGACATCGTCAAGGTACTTATCGTGGTCGGGCAACAACTGCCACAAATAGAATCAAAAGGACGACTTCTAGTGCCATTTCATTGGGGCAGTGCAATCATGATGGAAGCTTGTGGGTAATGATACATCTCGGATGCATATCAGCTCTAGAATCTCCTCTACATAAGGAATTTCAGCTGATGAACCAGATATTCCACATCATGCTGATGACAGTAACGTAAGATTGTTGAGAATGATAGAGATCAGAAACATGATCGGCAGCGAACATGCGGTTGAGCCGGTCCTACTTCGCCGCTCGAGCGCTTATCTACATCAGAGACCGCAACAATCACTTATGTGATTCGTAGATAGTCCCTCCACGACAGACTGCGATGTATATGTGATGCACCATACGAAATACGTAGGGGATATCAAAGAATGTACGGAAGACTAACAATCCAGCCATCCCATAATCAATGACAAAAAAAAGACGGGTAATATTATTCATTCAAAACGTCGCTACTAATAATAATACAGTACATGATAGGAAAAACACGGGGGGGAGGGGGGGCAACCGCTAGAAGCCCTTTCAAGTTCTTGTCTACATCGTACTTGTGTAACATGGGACATACCGTCGCCCAACAGAGCCACTGGTATCGATGGAAAAAGTAGGAATAGAAAACCCCACTAGCATTTCTGGGTTGAAAGCGGGGACCGCGGATAGCGTTGAGAAAGAACGAGGCTATAAACACACAAATGTGAGGAAAAGAAGGAATGACGGGACGTCGTGTAACGCAGGATAAATAACGGATGGGATGCACAGAAAGCGGCATACAAAGAATAGAAGTCATAGAAAAATAAGCGAGGGTACTGGCCGTATTTACAAGAGCTAGCTGATATAAAGTGGCAAGGAAACAAAATAAGAGAGAGGTAGTTTCAGGAGAAAGACGGATAAAAAAATGAGGGGATAGGCAACAACGCTACAACAAGAGCGCATGATGGACAACTAAAACAATAATATTAAGCTCACATTCAAACAAATATCGAGTAAAACATTCACCAACCTCGAAAAAAAAAAAAAGAGAAAAACTCCCTAGTTCCCACTGAGGCTCCTCAACGAACTAGGATTCAAATGGGTCAACGACTTCTTTTGCGACGGCGGATCTAGCCCAGCACCCTTCTCGAACCCCTCCGTCTGGCTATTAAACGAGCCAAAGAACGGCGTAGCAGGACTAAGCGTCGACGGCGTCTGACTACTGTACGTCAGCGTCGGCGAGATGAGCGAAGGCGACGAGGTCGAAGACTGGTTATCCCCAAACATGCCAGGCGACGTCGAGTAATGAGACTTCGGCGCGTTGGTATTACTGGACGAATTGGATCCAGTAACGTTATTGTTGGTACCATTACCACCTCCGATCTCTCCCCGTTGTTGTTGCTGATGGTGCTGACGCTGACGCTCGTCAACCTCCTGATTCTCATAATCGTAGATCACCCCACTAGTACTCGAACCTTCGAGCCCACCCGCCCCGGAGAGCTTAGCGACACTCGCATGCTGAGGCGTCCGCAAATTCTGAGCTGGCATACTCATACTACTATGCTGGAAGTGTCCTCGCGATTGCATCTGCTGATGCCCATCCCGAACAGACGAAGAACGATGTTGAGGAAGAGTGGTGGACCGCATATGCGCTGCAGCATGCTGATAGTTGATGAGATCATTCGGATTTGGAGATTCATGATTCGACGGCGAAGTGAGGGGCGGAGACAACGGCGTCGGATGTTGGACTTGTTGGTGCTGTTGATATTGCGACGAAGAGGAAGAAGGCTCTCGAGAGAGGCGGGCGTTGACATGCGGAGGGTGGATATTCGGATTATTCCTAGCGTTGACAGCACTACCAACAGCCCTCCCAGAATCGCCATCGCCATTATCATCAGCGACAGGACCAACAGACCTCAGTTGATTCCTAAAGTCATTCCTAACTCCCGCAGACGACGGGTGGAAATCGCCGTCGCCCATTACATTGCCCATAGCCACACCGGGTGAAGATGCCATGGACGCCAGAGACCCCATCGAGGAAGACGTCATGGGAGGCGATATCACCCCATGGCCAATACGTCCAATCGAAGCCTGTGCACGATACGCACGAACACCCACCGAAATATTAGCAGCAGTCGGATCCTCGAACGCTTCATCTCCTCCTCGCTGCCTCCTCAGATCCAAGGGAGCGGGCCGCCTTCGCTCAGCAGCTGCACTTTGCTGTTGTTGGTGCTGTTGTTGGGCCTGCGCATGAGCGAGCGCGGCGGATTCAGCATGGGCACGCATGATGTACTCCTCCGTCGCCGTATACCCCGAACGAGTGTACGCCGGTGCAGGTCGAGAGTATTGATGTAAATTGTCCATACTCTGACCCGTAGCGAGCTGGTAAGGGCGACCTTGACCAAGACGTTGGTTCTGCATGTATTCGAGATCTCCGCTGACCTGGTCGACGTAGCCACCGGCAGAACCGCCTTGATAAGGAACACCGCTACTCCGGAGAGAATCGAGAAGAGAAACCATCGCGGGGTCCATAGTGGAAGGACTGTGGCCATGGGCGAGTTGAGGATTCGCGTATTGATCTTGTTGATAAACCTGTCCCTGGTTCATGTCGTAAGGCGACCTTGAGCGCGATGTAGGTCCACTCATTGCACCCCGTCCAGGAGCGAGTGAATAATCAACTTCGAGTCCGCCGGACCCTCCGTTTCCAACAGTAGGGGGGAGATGCGCAGTGGAGGCGAAATCGGGCGTCGCAAACCCTCCAGCCCGCGGACCCGAAGGTATACGAGTCGATCCAACGGCCTGATGAGCGTGAATCACAGGACCGGAATTTCCAGTACGCAAGTCTTGTCCTCGGAGGTTCAACAATGCAGCTTGTGCGATGGTGAGCCGGGCCGGAGAACCGTCCCCTTCTTGAGTTGAGCGTTCCGTCCGCTAAGAATGGGGGATCAAAAACTCCTTTACATAACTTTGCTAGAACAAATAACGTACCCTCAATTCACGTTGCTCGCTCGTATCAGCGAACCTCACGGAGATCCTGCTCCCCGTGTCGTTCCATCCGCGGACCATACGGCCATGAAGGCGTTCAATGATTTCCTCGGCACCTGCACGAGTTTCAAGTCTAAAAAAGTATCAACACAAAGATTATCAACGGAACGCCCGATAGTGAACTTTAAGACTTGCCGAACAAAAGCGATGATTCTTGGGGGGTTACTTAGCCTCGTCTGGAAGAATCGACTGCTGCTGATGCGATGCGGAGATACCAATGCAGAGAGTGTCTAAAAACAACCGATTTAAAATCAGGTTAGTTTCTGCAATAGCACTGATGGTACGTAGGACCTACCGGTTCATCGATACTCAACGGGAGGCTAATCAAAACTAGAGTCAATATATGCGTTTTAAAAATAACGGATATCAAACCCACCCTTCCATATAGAGATTCGTGCTCGTCGGATCATGTAAACTTTCCATTTTCGCCTTGAACGAGGCATCTGCAGCCAATGAGCCTCCAGAAGATCCATCAACAGAGCTGCCGCCGGAAGGACCCTGCTCGTCCCAGGAAGACGCGGACGAAGGTGGAAGAGCGCCCTGTGCATAGGTGGTGCCGGGAATCTTGTGGATTTGCTGCACCGAAAAAGCGCCGAATGAGAAAATAGCGAAGCCGTCACATCAGAACGCAACAAACCTTTGAGAAAGTCGGATGCAGATTCCTATAACGCCTCAACGAGATAATACATCTCTCGGCAGCCTCAATCGTCTCGAACCTAGGTACAAACGCATAATTAATCAGAATATGGAAAATGAGGTCAGGAAAGAGCAAAACTGACAAAACAAATCCGTAACCACTTTCGCTGTCACGAACATGCCTTGTGAAAGTTCGGACGCTGCGAATTTCTCCAAATGGAGACGCAAGGGCGAACAATTGATCCTCAGGGAAATGAGGCGGCAAACCATTAATGTACACATTCGGTGTCTTCTGTCCCATACTTGCAAGGGCAGAATCCGAGTTCGAAGTGGGGAAACCAGACGTGGGCGAGGGACTACAGGGAGAATTCTGGTCGAAAGAAGTGTTCACCGAAAGCATGGGCTGAGACTGGGACGACGGTAGACCAAGGGAATGTTGATGTTGGCGAGGAGCATGCATGGACGTATTCAGAGACAACCCAGAAAGGTCGATGGGGGCTCCATGCACGACTGTTTGATGTTCATGGGCGTGCATCTGCTGATGCCGATGCAAATGCTGAAGCTGATGTGCATCTGCATCGCCTCTGTACTCGCCCTCATCCATCTGCGGAAGGAGAATTGTGCTCCGAACAGGCGCTGGCGGCAGTTGGGGTGATCTAGCCTGGTTGATATGCACCAGATTTTGTTGTTGTTGTTGCGGCTGCGAATGAGCGTTTGGGGTGACAGGCTGTGGAGAAAGCGGAAGAGGAGAGAGGGATTTGTTGCTGCTGTTATCGGTCAACTTGGAATTGGTTACGCGGAGACCGGAGGACAGGTTGGGAGACGAGACACTACCGCCCTGTGGCTGTTGATGGTCGTGTGAGGGAAAATGAGAGGACGCAGGAAGGATGGGCGACTCCTCCAACACCTGACTCCGGCCCTGCGAAGGTGGTTGCAAGTGTCCAGAATTCGAGGACACGTCACCTGGGTGGAACGATGAAAATGAGCGTGAATCCATGAATATATGCGCGTAAAAACAACTAAAACGAGTGATAGGTGCAAAAATAAAGAAAAATAAACGCAAAAAATCGCGCAAGACGCTCCGTGTGCCGCGATAGGGGTTAGAATAGAACGGAAGAAAGGAGAGAGAAAGTAGGGAAAAGAATCAAAGGAAAGAACCAGGCATGAAAGCCGATATGCATGTATGCTCAAACAAGGGGTACAGGAGAGAAATTTAAAACTTACCAGCACCAACAAGAACATGCATGCGGGCAGCCGAATTATGCAACCCCAGGGTGTCGAGGTAAATTTCGACATCAGAGGATTCGTTGCCTTCGAAGTCGTTGTCGTGTTCCAGATCCCGCCTCCCTTCGGAGGTGACACTGGCACCCGTATTTCCAGAGTCGGCGGCGCTGTGCTTGCCACTACTATCGTGACTGGTATTCGCAGAACTAGGTGAATTGGCGAGTGGAGAATGATATTTAGATGAGTTGGAAAATGACCCAGAGGCACTCCGAACATGTGCCTGCGCATCGTAACCGGCATCTATGGCGGAGGTAGCTGTCGGTGGGATATGAGTCGAAGAAACCGGGTTCGCTGAAGATTGTGCATGTTCTTGTTTCTGTTGATGATCCTGGTGGTGTTGTGCAGACGAAATAGAAGACGAGAAAGACATAGGGTGCAAGGGCGATTTCGCGGATGCGGCCGTGGACGACGAAACGACCGCCGCGAAGGACGGTGCGGTTGGGCTTGCACCGAACTTTGCTGCACCGGGTTTTGCAGCAGTCGCAGTGGGCGGTTCCCCGCTAGTACCACGCTTAGTCTGTTCCGCGGGAGGAGTAGGGGGTAGGGGCATATTCAGCCTATCACTGATATCGGAAGTAGTGCAAGAGTTGTGGGTGCTGGTGGGTGATAAGTGAGAAAACGAATTATGCGCGTGGGTCACCGTGGGCGTGTGATTGTGATTTCGAGCGAGGGCGGTCGATAGCGCCGAAGGTGAGGGGCGTTTTCCAGACATCGACGAGTTGATAATAAAAATTACGACCGAAAAATGGATGAACGAAACGTAGAAGATTAAAACAAAGAATGTTGCTGGAAACAAAGAAAAAGGAGGAGCCCTTGTTTGAACAAAGTGGTATGTATGCGCGTGGTTGGACTGATTCAGGCGAACGAGTGCTTCGGTAGCGCAGAGAAATATATATCTAAGTATGGGGTATTTTGGCTGGGCTGTTGCTGTTGTTGAACCAGTGGAGCTAGAAATGAGAGAAATTTATTTCGGCGAGGTAAAAATACGAGATAGAAGCTGAAGGCAAGGCAAGCGAGTCGGCAGTAGAAAAGTGCAGGTAGCAAGTTGTCGGGCAGTAAGCAGTAGCAATATAGTTATATCTGTGGCTTTGTTTTGGGGTGGCGGTAAGAGGATAAAGAGCGAGAGGCAAGTGGATAGGTTGACTCGAAGAACAGAGTGGTTGGAGGGAGAGAGAGAAAGAGGAAAACAGCAGGCGCAAATACGTGGTCCATCCGGGCATCCAGAAATCCAAAAAAGTTGCCTGGTCCTTCTTTTCCTTCGAATCCGTCGCATCCGCTTCCCACAGCCTTCCTATTACTCAATCGAACCTCCACCTCTGTATGCACCCCGGATCCGGGTATATGCTCGACGCATCCAAGACCATCCCATACATGATGCATGCACACCTCGTGTCGAGGTCCATGCTTCACGAGTTACTTTCGAGGAAAACCAAGACAAAAGTTCCCCAGGAATGGTATTCCTTATTTGAGATCTCCATAGTTGGTGATTGATTTGGAGGCGTCACGTCAGGTCACGTCGACGAAATGAATCTTCCTAAGAACCCCAGATGACAGCCTCGAAACCCAACAGTAACCAAAATCGCAATTAAACCATGAATATCGTGCGGGTGTGACATGGGAGGCTTTACCTGCACACGTCAACGGTCAAAGCCTTACTTAGTAGCGCCGCGGGATGGTCCATCCTGGTGGTGGCGCAGGAATGATGGATCCGAGGAGAGCCATGTCTGAATTATATAAGTGGAAGTTATGTATATGTGCAGAGCGGAGGAATGGAACACATACATGCTACAGGTCCAAACATGAGGAGACAGAACAAACCTCGACCTAAAAACGGATAATTTGAAATATCGCGTCCATTCATCCTCGAGGGACCTTGCACTCGTGTGGTGGCGGTGGCACGAAATGGAGCTCCTAAGAATGATATGTGCATAGGCTAAACTGCTCAGAAACACATAAACGTTTGAAGTTGGTTCTGTCACGTACGTGAAGGTTCTCCAAATATTAATGCACGAACCCAAAACGAGCGACGAGTAAATTTGGCCTGCGTTCATTCATAGTCACATAAAGGGTGATATGAACGGGACTGACAAGGACACGTACGATGGGCACAGCGACACGATATGCTCCAGAGTGCCTCACTGCCGCAGAACGCGGACCCTATCCCATCCTTAACACGAATACCATGCATACACGGCCAATGGGTCTTCTCAGCCACAGTGTTATGAACGTGCACTGAACCTTAGGGCACATTTCGACAACAAACCCTAGATAACTACAGTGAGATGAGTATCATAATGGAAGTGGAGAAGAAGAAAACACATGATTCGTTCGTAACATTTCGTGGGAATATACATATCACGGACTCAATTGAAATATGAGCAGAGCTGAGGCAATCACTCAGAGGACGGTCAGGTATAACAATATAAATCGAAAAATATAAATAAGAGAAATGCTACAAGAAAACGAGCGGACAGACAACCGGTATTAGAGTCACTGTAAGTATACAAAACGGATAAGTAAGTGGTGCAAGCATATAACGATCAATCAATCAATCTTTTTGGGCTCCCTCTTCTCCAACACTTCGACCCATTTTCTCGGGAACCAGCCTTCACGACCTTCTCGTGTACGACCTTTCCACCACTCGCCCTCCACCTCCATTCTCGGATCGACCTCAGCGCCGGTGCGCGGATCGAGTTTACCTGTGATAGCAACAATTTCGTTGTCTTTGAGCGCCAGCTCGGAGGAGTTCGACGGGGTGAACGGATATAAAGCACGGGCGAATGTAAGCGTAGCAGGGTCGAGAGGGGGCATTTGACCAGGAAGAATTCCACCATTGGCAGCTGCCTGGGCCTGCGCGCGTTCGCTAAGGATATGGACGAGCTTGTGCATGGCATACGGAACACCAAAGATCGCGAGGAGGAAGAAAATGAGCGGCTTCTTGCTCGCTTTAGGAGGTGGTGGTCCAGGGGGACCTTGTACTGGTCGGCCGTTGATAAAATCACGGAATTCGTTGTTCAGGGTTCCCGCCGGTCCTAAGCTCGATCGTCCGGTAATCGTTTCCTTCATCCACCGGAGAAGGCCAAACAGACCAAGTACGCTACCGAGAGCGTTTCGTAGCTGTCCAAACTGGTCGATCACACCGACCATGGCGAAGAAGGACGAATGTGTAGCCATAAATGTCGATTCCAGCATCTGTGCGACCCCTGAAAATGTCTGGACGATGGAATGAATAAGCGCGAACGTGTGTTGTGTGGTTGATTCCAGAGTTTGCGTCAGTGAAGGCGGTAGCGGTTGGCCATCGGGTCCAATAGGCATGCCGTTTGGCCCCATCATACCCATCCCACCCATCCCATATCCACCATAACCACCGCCCATTCCTCCATAAGTGCCCATGCCTCCGTATCCACCGTATGTACCCATCCCGCCATATGAGCCCATTCCGCCGTATCCGCCATACGACGATCCAAGGCCCCCGTAGGTGGATCCCATCCCTCCATAAGAACCAAGTCCGCCATATCCCGCACCATAAGTTCCAGATCCAAGTCTAGAGTACGGCGACGCCCCATATGGCGAGTAAGGCCCAGCTACCGCTGTCGATGTGCTCGCAAACGACGCTGGTCTTTCGGGAACCGTTGGTTGTGATGATAATGATGTTGTAGCTGAGGGTGCTGATGTCGTAGGTAACGAGGGTGCAGACGCCGACAGTGGGGATGATGCAGCCGTGGCTCCTGCTCGCTCCCAGGGTTTTGGCGGAGACACCATGATTGTGTGGAAAGAACGAGGTGGGGGCGCGGGAATAAAATGTGTTGCGTTACGTGTGACTCGTCTTCGGTAATGTGGTTGCCCGGTGTGATGCGTGACATATGGATCCAGCTCCAAGCGGTTTTTGAGCGGTTTGAGAAGTAGTTTATTTAAAGAATTTCCTGGTCATGAACTCCACTGAAAGAGGCATCCTCCCAGCCACGAAACATCACACGACAACTCCCGCCCAGATACAGCCATCCTCCCGGTTTAACCTCGACACGGGGATCGAACACATCAAGTCGATTTTATTTTATTTTTGATTGCGTCACATAGTATATGTAGGTTAAGAAGCGATAAACATGCAAACAATGGCGAAGAGGATGAATTTATTGGAGTCAAAAAGAGTATGGCATCTGAAAAACAAGAAACCAAGAATATGATCGAACACTGACAACACTCAGGCTCGATGAGACAAAAAAAGAAGGTTGAAACACCTATGGTGATTAAGGAGGAGAAGGATAGACTATTCGAATAAATATCGGCGCCTAGTACCAGACGCCCGATGAAGAGTTCCTCGTACGTACTGCCCTGCAGAGCAAAGTGGGTCTGCTGTTATGACAGTTATGAATCGTTTATTATAGGTACTCTATCACCATCTGTCCGACTGCTCGCTTTCTTATGCCACTCGTTTACGCACTAATAGTATCCTTCGAGCGTGTGTGATGAGCTGGATCGCCCGATTCCTCCATGGTCACTTCTCCTTTCGCAGTCGCGACAGTTGCTTTCCTGGGGCGCCCAACCGGCCGCTTCTTGCCCTCCGTAGATGCAGGCTTAGTCTTGGCAGTCTTTGCTTTCGCAGGACGGCCTCTTTTCTTCTTGCCTTCATGATGGGCTTCCTCGCCTTCGCCGACCTTCGCTTTCTTCGCCTCTTTCCCACCCTTGTCCTCCGCGACCAATTGTTCCATTGTAACGCCCATCTGTTGAGTCTCACGTCCGCGCTTCTCGCCCACCTTCGCGGGTTTGCCCTCCTTCGTTTTACCGCCTTCTTCAGCCCTCTCCTCGCCCGCTCCCCCTTGCACCTCTCCCACAGCGTCCCTCTCGCTCGTTTCACCCGCTGCCTCCCCGCCAACCATTGCCGGCTCACCTGCCTGTTCGACAACATTGATTCCCTCTCGCGCGACCTCCGCATCAGGGTTATCGGGCGGGGTGTTTACTGGAACTCCTTGCCCCATTTCTGTTTCTCCCTCCGTCCGCACTTCTTCGACACCCGCTGGTTGTCCTGAACCGAAGTCCCATTGCCCTGATATTTCCGTGTCAGCCTAACGCAGGATGAAATTAATTAATTTTGGATCCCCACCTTGGTTGCCTTCTTGAATAATTGTGTCTGCCATACTTATAGTTTCGCTGGGTGTGGTTGAGATGATGGAATTAGGTTTCAGGCAAGAACTAAGGAGATGTTGAATATTTGCCGAGACACGGTAGGTAGAGCTAAAAATAGTATCCGGGTACACCGGGCCGCCATACTCCTTTTTCTCAAACGTAGAAATCCCTTGAGAAATTCGTCATTTATTTACAAGGGAGAACGACAGCAGATGGGTATAAGGAACGTGGTATAGAGCTAGATTATGAGTTCGTGGAAGGGGATCGCAGAAGGCCTGCAAGAAAGCCGACGGAAAACCTAGTCACAAAAAAACAACTGGCGAAAGCAAAAATATCAAAGCAAAGTAAAAGCAAATCGAAAGCAAGATAAAAAGCAACTATCATAAATTATCAGCGGCGCAAACCACGAATATACGCCGGTCGCTCCAAACGGTGAATCATATACCCAACATCTTGCTTCACCTTGAGATCGTCCTGAAAGTCGATGAAAACCCGAGGCCCATCGACATCAAGCCGTTCGCATTGCCGAGTGTTGAACGCTTGAACTTCCATCGCGGTCTTTTCGGCGTTATTCAGGCACGAGCGAAGTTCAGCTCCCAGTTGCAGCCTGCGCTCGCTCAACCGTTGTAGTTCATGTCTGATGTTGGAGAGTTCATCATCTTCTGAGGCGTGCATCCCGCCAATGGTATAGGTCTTGCTTGCAGTTCCAGGCGTATCGCGGTGCTTAAAGAATGAGTCCCGTCGTGGAAGGTATTTGTGGCGCCTGAGGGAGTCTGCAAAATCCTCCGCAAAATCCCCCCGGTATCTTGCTGACGGAATGGAGGCGATTTGCACAACGGTTAGCAGCGTCAGCGAACCCTCGTCGATGGCGGACATCTGGTAAATGATTTCTTCTTTGGTATCATAATTGATTCCTACTGGTGAATTTGGGGCGAGAGAGAATGTAATTGTGAGAGGATATTCGGCGGGAGTAGAAGGGGGCGTTGGAGAAGAGCAGTCGAAACCAAGAGAAGTGGTATATCGATATTCAGTCGATGTTGGTAGTGCACTCAGAGCAGTGGATACCGCCTCCAAAAAACGGGGGACTTTTTGTTGAAGCGGTTCCAAGCGGAGGTCCACGAATTGGGAAGGATCGGTGCGGTAGAACCTCGCGACAATATATTTGCTCCGTAGGACAGACAATGGGGATATTATAGTCAACCGCGAAACTTTCCATTGATCGAGTTGGAGATAACCCGTCATGATTGGCGAGGGAATAACGATACGGGATCGAGTGGCAACTGGGAATGGGGGGGAGCGTTGGATGTAGACCACCTCGGAGGTGCCAACTATATACTAACCAAGCAGAACCAATGTCAGCACCGAGATCCAGTGTCAAAATAGGAAGAACAGCCACCATCTCTATACGTTCGCGTGTGTGGGAAGCGCACAGCGACGCAAAGCCTCAAAAGAAGCATATTGAGCGCGATTTGCCTGATTTGGATGGACAATGACTCGATGACTCGGGGCATTGAATAATAGTGTTGGAATTGCCTTGCGTACAGGATGGAATCCAACCCCACCGTTCTTAGTACCGGCCAACTCTCACCGTTCTGTATTGTGTGGCTCGATCCAACCCTGTTAGTTCAGTGACTCGAAAGGCGTCCTCGTTTTTCGGACTCATAGATTTCCCGCAGTAAGAGGCTGTGTTCGTCTCTTTTTGGTCAAGTGCGTGGCCCCATGAAGACCTGGTATGGATCAGTTAAGCGCTGGTCCAGAATTTGACGACGATCTGACAGGATGTCAAGGAGAGAAAACATATCACCATTATATGAAAGGCGCTAGATGACGCACAGGTTAGCACCTGTGAGTATTAATCCCCCCGGGGAAATCCCCGAGTCAACCGTTCACAGACATGAAAACGAAAAGCATTAAAAGCAGCTCGGAATGGAAAGAGTACCTTTTTTGGGATATCCTTCATAACTTGAGGCTGCGCTTGAAAAAGGCTGTCACTGTTTGACATAAACACATGATAGGTACCTGTACCAGGCACAGGGTGGCCAATGATCACTCTAATCTGTATGTACAGAAAGCAGTGAGCAAGGATTGAGAAGTGGTTGTCATTTTCTGAACGAATCGTCAAGGAATCATGATCAGCGACATCCCAAACCAAATTTATACCAAAATCCCCCTTCCTTTCCGAACGGGTCCTCCTCGTCTAGGAATTGCAAGTAGACCTTTCCATTGCCTACGACAACGTCAACTTTATCCCCGGACCACTCCTCGTCCTCGTGTTTGTCTGGACCCCCGGCCAATCCCGCAACAGAGTACCCACGCATCGCCTCGTCCCTGCTCTCTCGTTGGATGTGGTGTTTTTTACCGTTTTGATTGAACGCCTCTCGACCGTTCGGAGGTCTACCTTCATCATCCACCAGGACCCAGTCATCTCCAGTGTCTTCGCCTCGCTCGCCCCAAGAGGCCAGCTGTCCGATGAAATAACCCCGAGAAAGCGCACTCTCGGCAAGGACCATCGCAGTCTCGGCCAATTCTCGCGATAGGTGGATGTGGCGGTCCAGGTCGCCAGCGGCGACGTGGACTGTCAGTGGGCCTTGGAACGTGCGTGGCAGTTGAAGCATTATGGGAGATCGAGAGAGCGTGCGTGTCGATATAGGCGCTTGAATACGCGTTCTGTTTCTGCGTCGACTGGGTTCCGGCTGTTGTTGGGCGGAAACTGCCGAGGGCGAGGGGCTTAGGTCGCTTTCTTCCGTTATAGGCTCAGAAATCGAGCAAGGGGCAACTATCGTCGATGCAAATAAATGGAAAGGAGGTCGCGGATTAGGTGCAAGCTATGGAGAGACCAAAGGTGTAAATCTCATGAATTTCTGTTGATGTTCCAAGAAACAACATTCGAAATTACTCACAATCCGAGCCATCAACGGAAATTCTCTTCCCTTTTTCGGCCTTGAAGACCCTCTTGTAGGACTAATTTTTACTTCCCTCAACCGTAAATCAAGCAACGTCGGGGATTGAGGAAGGGAGAAACGTTTGTGTGAACCCGTACACGCTCCTGGTGGGCGATAACTCTGTCTTTGCTCAGTATAGGAATTCTAAGACTAATAAGTCTGATTCTTCCATAAAAGCGATGATAGGATGCTCACTGGTGGAGTTTCCGCGTCTACTTTGTTATTCTCGCCTGGAGGTGGAAGAGAGTCGGCATTTAAAGCCGTTCGTTTGGCTGACGGAACTAAATAGACCTCAATGTCTATGCCTCCGTTTTCTACCTCCAGAACCAAGTTCTTTCGGTGGATCTTCGCCGGTGCAGTAATCGGCGCTTTGGTCGAGCGTTTCGAGGGTGTCCCCAGAGGGTCCGTCAACATTTTGATCATATCATCCATCCCAGTCAACGAAAGTGGTTTGATGGCCTTCAAGAGGGACGAAGGAATACGAAGACTGGGGTCGATCGTGAATTTTCCGGTAATAGATGAAGAAGCCACCTGCTGAAAAAATGCGGGTTTCTTGAAGGTGCTTTTACGGGAGAGCGAAACAAAGTTCGATGCAGGTGGGGATCTCTGCACTTCGGGACCGTCCTGAGCAAAACGATTTCTCTCGGCATCAAATTCGTAAAGGTGATGATGAGCGGCCGCATCTTCTGGGAGACAGGTCAGATTACTGTCCATCGAGGCAGGTGGCCTTAAATTATTTTCTGCGCCACCTCCAATTACGCCTTGAGTTTTGTGGCGACATTCATAATCAGTCTTGCGATGTTGGTAGGTCGAATGGCCAACAACCGATGGAGATGACACGGGGTAGTGGTAATATAATGTAGGTCGTGGAGGAGGAAAACCATCCGTGGGAGGAAGAACTCGAGGTGACACGTAAGGACTGATTGATCTTGAAGCGGGATAGGATTTTGTGGTTGTTCCGCGATGAGAGTATGGACGAGTCGCCACCACGGGGAAAGCGCCATTAATCCGAATGGCAGTGGGCGTGTGCTGACTGACGACAGGAGAGTCGCCAGGAGCTGGGGAGGTGTCTATTGTGCACTGGCTATGAGTATGAGTGTACCCATGAATACAGCTTTGGGTGTGCGTCGAAGAAGGTGCAGCGGGATGTATATGATCGCGCGTGGGATGAGCTGCGGTGTAACCTTGCAGAAGGTCTTCCGTGGAATATGGTGACGGTAAAATATCGTCCTGTCCAAGTTCAGGACAAGATTGTACTGACACTGAGGCGCCATCGTCGTCCTCATCAAACTCGGATTCGTTCTCGTCCTGGGGGGCATCATGTGTCGCGACGGACGACGCGGTTTCTCTTTGAGAGGTATAACAAGGAGGGGCCACACTCGAAAAACTCTCGATGCCCAAGGAGTCCCTGCGGTTGGAAACCCTCAATGGTACGACGTTGTTGATGGGTACTCTGCGCATGCCTTTTCCACCATTTGGGGTAGCTTTGTCCATGAAGGTGGGGAGCGTAGTTGAAAACCTGTTGTCCGAAAAACGTGAAGATCAAGAAGAAAAATGGCGACCAGTTCCCAATACGTCCGTTGGCAATCCATCGGAGGCGTTCTTAGACTCTAGACTTGGGGCCACAAGAATTCGAAGTTTAATAAGAACTCCTCTGCTTCAAATAACCTTCCTGCCTGGAGGCTAGTATCGGGCCGAATCCTATTCCCTGAGACACCACTATTATCACAGAAATTTGTTGACATGAGAGGAACTGTTCTTCGTTATGCAGGAATCGAGGAGGACTCGGAGGCGAAGGGTTGATTATGAGCCTTGCATTGCTGTCAGCGTGTTGAGTGACGCGGGCCGAGAATTCAAGCGCCGTTCGAAGATGTTTTCAACCACTGGGCTTCCGACCCCTGTTCCTGACGACGCCGATGATATGTGCCCACAGCTCAACATTATCCATCGATTCCCGAAGCCCGCTTTCTCGTAGGAGTTAGAGAAGTAGCTTAGAACCCATCATACGTGTTGGAATTCACCACCATTTCGTTGTCCCCTTTTCGTCCTTATCCGTGTTATTTTTATAAAATTTTCGCTTCACTTTTGTGACGACCTCCCTCCGCAGACGACCTTTCCTGGAAATCTCTCTCGCAAGGGTTCAGTGGCTTGAACTGGAGAGGGTTCCTACTTCAAATTTTGAACCTACTTATCAGTTAAGGCAGAATCTTCTGATTTTCTTCGTGGGCTAATTCTATCGCCAGGATCTTTAGGACCTAACGATGAAAATATTTATGGGAACCATCCAATAGGATCAATGATTTGTCATTCGTCGTCTACTATCCTCCTTCGATGGTGAAGCGCGAGGTTCCACCGATGATGGACATCTCCACCCACAGACCCTGTTTCGCGCTGAGGCCGGCCATGTGCGCAGGCGCTGCGGCGTTCGACACAGCCCTCCATCCCTCACTAACGAAACAACGAGTCGAGGTTGGTGGTAATCGTGAGATTTACGCAAGCCTCTATTTTCCCTCGGCATGAGCTTGGCTGGAAAATCCTCAGGCTGTTTCCATTACAAATCCACAAGATTCCTGGTACTGCCTAGCCTAGTACACCCAGGGTACCCTTCCACCTTCTGCATCTGCCTGAGACGACCATAGTCTCCAGCTGCAGCCTTGCTGGCGGATTTTCTGGAGGTTATTTGGCTGCAGATGTCTCGTTCAATTTGGAAATGGAAAGGTTCAGAGCGCAAACCGGTTTGATATCTGTCGTTATTTTTAAGCACGTATATTTTTGACTAGTCCCTCCTTTGAGCATCGATAAATCAGTAACTCACATCTACATCAATGCTACTACTAAAGCCGACTCTTGCTATCAACTGTTTTTACGTGCTTTTTGCGTTGGCGCCTCCACATCGCATCATGTTAGCAGGGGTCTTGTAATTATTGCATTCACCAGCATTTGTTTAGAGTCAAAAAAGTACCAAGAACTAGTTGGAATTATCATATTTCTTGCTTAGAACCCAGTTCACTAAAATCTATCTGGCCAATGCCTTGGTAGGTAAAAAAAAGTGAACGTTGAACATATTGATGGCACCCCGGACTTTACCGAGACTCGCCGTCACATCATAAACATGAAATATCTTTGTTTATAAAGCCCGGGTGGTCATTATCTTCCACCAAAGCTATCCAATTAATCAATTCTACATATATACCAAGTTTCATACAATACTGGTTCCCGAAGCATGAGATATAGTAACATATAGCGTTGGAGCAGCACTGGCCCGAAGACTTTCCCACACTGGCAGGCCATTAATCCATCAATTAGTAATTACGACCACCTTGCTTCCAACCCAACACCCTACTGCCAACCCTCCCCCCTCACCTCGTTGAGGGATGTGGGCACACGACAAGGAGGTACCACAACGAAATGACAATGAGCACGCCATTACCCTTCTCAATGATGCGGGCATACGACAACGAGATGAGATGTCCAATGAATTCTCAGCAGGAGTTGGGCAGGAGGAGTGGAACGTCAAGGGAGGATAAGCCGCCCTCTTATTCCTTGTTTCCCCCGCCCCGCCGCACCCCCGAGCCCACTGAGTCCGAGGCGGTGTATTGCCACGCACCATCTCGTTCTACATGTTCGCTCATGCCGTAGATGTCATAAATATTCAAAAATTATTATTTGTTGTACAAAATTCCGTACATATATATATTATTATTGTTCTCTAGACTTGTATCTGTGTTCAAATCTACAAGGTAGATCCACTTTAGCAGGATATAAATTGGTATTCTTTTGTACCCATAGCGCGCACTTACGCAGACTTGCGCAAATTTTGAGTCAGCTTGCGCAGAAACCAAGTTGCGCAAGCACCGCAAGCTGCCTGCGCAAATTTCTATCTGCCCCTCACATGACGGTACCAGGGATGATTTTTGTTAACGCCTTCTGACCTTAGGAATGTCGACCACTGTTAAAATTTGTTGCTTTCTGTACGCTACATTTAATCTATTTCATCACATTTCTACACGCACTGATTACATGAACAGCCATCCTCATGTACGACCACATTTGTCACCGAAGTGGGTTATTCGCCCGCTTAGAACACATCTATACCCTGATATCTTTCAAATACATCTCAGAGTGTGATAGTTAAGGTTGACCAAGGCGTGATCAGTTGATTTTCAGTTGAACTGAAACGAACCATGGACTCTGTTGGACGGATTCTTGATTGGGAAATTTAACCATCATGACGATGGTTGAGGTATAATAGGAGGCTCGTCACTGCATCTAGCCACATATTTTCAACGTCGCTTACAAAGCCTGCAACCGAGCGATGATAGTGAGTTCAGGGATGGCCTCTTATGCCACATTGGATGAGCTCAAATCTATGTAAGTCGTTTGCTTGCAACCTCGGTCCTCACTTCGTGCCAGGAGAAATTTTTGTTAACTAATTTTCGTGTGTTGATCATAGGAATGCCAACCACTATTTAAAAATTGTTGCTTTCTGTACGTTATATTTGGTCCATTGCATGGTGTCGTGTTCCGCTTTTCCGCTCACGACGCCGATTATATGGGTAGCCATCCTCCTGTACGACTATTGCCTCACATTTGTCGCCGAAGTGGAGAGCTGTTGGGTTGTTCGCCGGCTTAGCTGGGGTTTGGGGTTCTATAGCGGGCTCCCGGTGACCCGCGACCTGGGTCACGTCCCGATCGGGGAATCCTGCACCGCCACTGCACCGCCACTCCCTCGCGTCTGTCTCTCCTTTCCTCTCGTCGTCTCTCGCGCTCCGCTCCCGGCTCCGCCCAGGTCACAGCCCTCCTCGCAGGGCTGGGTCACGATCTTTTCGCGGGTGCCGGAACTGCCGCCTTCGCCGCCTTCAGCCGCTCCTCCTCCCGCTCCTCCCGCTCCCCCTCCCCTGTTGATGGAAGAGTCGGTCGAGGAACAGGCAGTACCATGGCAGATTAGCAGCCCTTCGTAGTTAAGAATGTACCTAGTGAATTGATGTGTGCAAATAGAGGGTTGGAGGGTTCAGAAGAAGGCGCCGCTGTCCAAATGCACTGATTCAGGAAGTCAGATCAGAGAATCGGCCATTAAAAATCGAGAAATGCACCTTTTTACAAACGGTTTTCTGGACGTTGTTTCGACGCTCTATGTCATTCAAATAACCCAAAGAAAGTGGCCCGAAAAGTCCGGAATAACTTCCAAGGTTTGATGCGCTTGGGTGCATCGATCACCTGCAAAGAAATGAAAGTTACCCAGGGACGGGTACACCTTTTTTAAAACGGTCTTCGGGACGTCGTTGAGCGATTAAATCTGATTCGTATTGCCAAATATTGTGGCCTAAAACGCCCAGGAAGATATCCGAGCATCAGGTTACCGACGCTAGTTTGATCTTGGAGGGAAGTCAACGTCAGAGAATCGAGATTCAACATTAACGAGCGCACCTTTTTCAAAACGGTCTTCGGGACATCATTAAGCGATTAAATCTGGTTCGTATTGCCAAAGTTTGTGGCCTAAAACGCTCAGGAAGATATCCGAGCATCAGGTTATTGAGGCTACTTTGATCTTGGAGGGAAGTCAACGTCAGAAAATCGAGATTAAGCATTAACGAGCGAACGTACTCACAAACGGTCTTCTGTAGATTGTTTGAATTGATATTTGATCAATACGGGCAAAAGGTCTCGCCAGAAACGCTCTGGAAACCATTTGGCACTCAAGCATTTGGCACTCAAGTTACTCAAGTAGACCTACTTTTAAGTTGAAATTGGGGCTCACCACTTTAGTAACTGGCTCCTTGAAATCCCCGGTCTAGCAAATTTCCGGATTCTATTTATATTAGATTGAATGAAGATACAGCTTAGTATAGAGACAAATACAGCAGTTAAAAAGACATGGCTTGGGACAGCTTACAATACTTTAGCGAGGCAATCTTGCGAGCACCTCTGAAGCAAGTGAATCGGTCTCGACCAACCTAGATGGTAAGATCAATGTAGTCGCCATCTACCCAGGGCGTTGCGCTTCGTATGCCCATCCTTCCCCCCAAGGTCTCCAGTTCGTCCTCGCCCTGTTCCGTTAAGTCAATAACCTCCCCACCAAACCGAGGTACCAAACCAGCTCCATCCTCCTCGGTTAAATCAATCAGCTCTCTCTCCAACCATGGGTTTGCTCTGATCTCGTCGCCTCCCTTCATGTTGAGGAGCAACCTGTTGACAACCTGATTCGAAGTCCCCTCTGAATCATTCAGCCTGACTTGGCCACGGTCGAGATGTCCTTTGGTCAATGCCATGCTACTGGATTCTGCTCGCTCAAGGTACTCGGTGGAGGACTCTCTGCTGGTAACTTTCCTGCGCTTCTCACCTCCCACCCTTGAAGCCATCTTGGCTCGCTTCTTCAACTGAAGGCGCCCTCTGAGTCGGATGGCCAAACCCTCTGGTAGAAGAGAGCTAGGAACCCATAACTTTACTGGCTTCAGGTCATCGATGGCATATCCAGGGTCCACAAGGCGTACAAAGTTCACGACGGATGCAGAAATTCTTGGACAATGCATCCCCCTCCCCAAATAGCCCTGCTGTTTCAGCAGATGGGCATCCAGAATACTGGACTGTCTGCTTGGCATCATGATACATTTTTTTGATGCATTGTATATGACGAGAGGCTTCAGATAGGCATTAGTTGAATGTAATAGCAGAATGTAGGAACTGCACTGCACCGAATACAGCATCTGAGACAGGATTCCCTCCCACATCTTGCCCATCCCCTCCTTTAGCTTCGCTTCACCCTTCCATCCGAAATGCTCCTGCCCAAACTTTGCAATTCCTGCAATTGACGGCTCTCGGACTGGCCAGCTACCAGATGGCCCCACTGAGTTCACAAGCTCATGAGAGCTGGCGCTTATCACCGGTTTGCAGTACAGCTTGAGAATATTGCGGTCTGGGAATGTTTCTGGAAATCCCTTCGCGACAGCCGGATGGCAAAATCCAAGGAAACCCCTCGAATTCGTCTCAAGCTCGCTGCAGATCTGGTCCCTTAATTTTGCAAATGCCTCGTCTGCTTTGTGGTCGTCGACATCTATATTTTCGACAGCTGAAAGCAGGGCATCTCGATTCTCCAAAACAGCGTGAAAGCGCAAGTGCAATAACAGGCCCACAACCAGTAATGCCTGGGCTGTAGTCCCCACCAGAAAGCAGTGCGTAGAGCAATAGCCCGCCTTCTGTCAGTCCAGATATCTCAGCAATGCGTTGACTGGTAAGGACTTGCATCTCATCAGAGTAAGTACGCTGGATCCTTGGTATGCTTGAGAGAGCATCAATAAATATTTCCTACAAGTCGAATAGGTAAGCAACTTACGTTCGAAAGACTTTCTCTGCACCAAACACAAAGGTATCTCCATCCGCAGTGATCACTCCATCAATGAGGCGGCGCTTACTGAGTGCGCCAAATTCTGCCTCCCCCTCTCCAGCTGCCTAAGTACGCTGGGGTCAGATAGCTTGAACGGCGGTTCTGGGAATGCTGCAAAATACCTGGACCCAGTAGTATCCACACAAGGTTATTAACTCCTTAGAGATTTCCTCCCACCAGAGGCCTTTGGAAATGACCTGCGTACCCCTTTTAATCTTGGGTTTTTCATTGCCATCAAAGACAAAGACCAGCATAAGTGGAGAATGTAGCCAACAAGCAAGTTTACTGAAAAATATTTTCAGTTCACCACCATGGAATCTTCCATTCAACCCTGTGGCTTGCTGAGCAGCTGCGCATTCAATCATGACCCCTCTATTGAATAAATATACCTTCAAATTGAGCAATCCTGTTATTGTGCAGATTCCAGAAAACCCACCGCATGTCAACGCCAAGCGTCAACCTCTTGGTTCCCAAATTCTTTCTTTCAATGGCCTCGGTAATCGCAATGGAATAAAGCGATGCACTTTCTCCTGCAGCCGCGATTATCTAGGTATATTACTTTAAAACTGGTGAGATCCACAGACTCAGAAGCATCGTACCTTCCACAATCCGTTAATTCCCATCGTTGAAAATTCCAGAATTCGACGACTGGATGAGGATCAAGTAAAATGAGGGAGACAAATTTGTTTCGCAATAGCTGAGACAGGAATTACTGAGACAATGCTTGGGCTAAGCCTAATATGGATATTACTTCCAAATCAATCTGAACATCGACGCTCCGAGTCGCACCTGACAAAACATTTAATATGCAGATTTTAATTCACAAGTTTTGATATCAATTCTTACACTCATCCAATGTGCTGAACAGGCTCAGCCACATTTGCCACCGTGTCGCCTTTATTGCCTCCGTCTCCTTGAATTTGGAAGGGTTCTATATCCTTCATGCATACCTCCAACGCTGCTTGCGGCTCAACACAACTGTGGCGGTTTTCCTTCCTGGGATTCCATATGATAGCTTCCATTTGATTGCCTTCTTGTCCCAACTCGCCTGAACAACCAGCCCACATGCGCCGCTCCCCTCCTCTGAGGGATGTGGGCTGTTTTCCTTTACTCAATGGCGATAGATAGCAGGAAACACATTTTATTACCCCCAGTGAGAATACCTTGGATACGGTAAAGAGACTATTCAATATATACATTAGACTAAATGAATAAACATTTTTAAGAGATACACATGCAATAAGATCAGATGCTTAAATTTTCGGGATCTTGGCCCTTTTACGAGGAGCTAGCGGCGCAGCCCGGCGCTTCTTGGGTACTGAAGGCTCTGGGGAGGATGGTTGGGTGGATGGTTGGATGGGAGGGGATGGGCTGGAAGGAGGCTAGAAATTCCAATCAATAGAGTGAAAACATCCAGTAGGAAGTTAGACTGACCAGCTGCGTTTGTGCTGGGATCACGCTCTCAAGCTTGCGCTCAATGCGTATCCCCTTGATAATTTTCGAGAGGGCATTTAAGCCTTTCTTATTCCCTCCATTTCCTCTCATTGCTTCCAGTTCATCAATGACCTCCATTGGAGAAACCCCGCGCTCTTTCGAACATGTCAATCCAGTCTGGGATCTCTCGAAAGCGCTGCCAGATTTTTCGTGGCTAAACAATATTGTTAATCAGTAAAAGTTAGAAAGTCGAACTAAGTGAGAAAGAAGATGCCGAACATTAGCTCCAGTACGCCATCCAGATGCGAAGTGCTGCTCAACCAGGTACAGAGGTGGTTTCATGCCTGTCTTGATTCCATCTGCGCCATACTCAGCCTCGCCTTGGGTGAAGAGATTCCAAACATTTTCCACCGTTTCATAAGCGTCCAATGTGCGAGCGGGCTTCCACCTCTCCCAGACCTCGGCGGGTTGCTTGATGTGTTTGAAGATTGTTGTCCAGTTGATGCCTTGCTGTCCAAGGACCGGAGGCCAGAGTAGGACAGGTTTAGCTGCAATAGTATAAGTAAAAATGTAGATTGAGAAGGGGGAAAAAATTACAAGGGCCAGGTGCATTGAACGCGGGTAGCGGAGGTAGTACCAGGTCGACCTGGGTCTTTGCGCGGGAGTGAGTTGGCGTTTTGGGTGAGTCAGTGACAAATGCACGAAGGCTCAAGTCCGGGGTTTCATACACTCCTGTGGAATCAAGCTCAGCAGCGATATCGGATTCTCCACCTTCGCCGAGCGTCACAGCTTCAGGCATGGATGTCCATGTACATTCACATGGAGAAGGGCTCGGAGGGTCGGTGGTGGCAGAGTCGAACAGCGAACCTATGAAAAAAGGCATTGGGCCCCAGAGGGATGAATTAATATGCTGAAAACTCACTGCGATGATAGGATTCTGTCGAGAATCCTTTGGTTGGTGAGAAGACAGACGTTCGGCGTTTCACCAACTGGATTAAAGTTCCAATTTCGTTTGTATGCTTGGATTGTAATGCGCGGACTTCCTCAAGTACTGTTCGGAGCATTCGATCCTGCATACGCTGGATGTCAACTGGACTCCCTTGTTGAGCTTGGAGGGCGCAGAGCTCGCTTTGATAGGTCGTGGCCATCCAATTTTGAACGTCTCGATCTGCAAGGGCAGGCAGCTGCTTGAAGATCACTGAATTTGGGCAGATTTTGAAAATAGCCCCTGCTGACTGACGAACAAGCATTAGAATGGTAAACGAAGTATGAAAGGACACTCCCATCACGTGCCTGGAACAAAAACGGCCTCATAAACACTACCATCTGCCAATAATTCGTTGTTCCACGGAGGTTCTTCCCACCCTGGACACCGGCAATGATGTCTTCCGCCATTGGGCACATGAGGCGGAGAAACGCTTCAGGTACATGTACATGTCGCCAAACTAGATCGTATGGCTCATGCTCCTTGTATCCATGGCATCCAAGAACGGCCTTGAAAACTACCTGTCAATCGGCTGTGGATGAGGGTGCAGCAGCAGAAATGTGCACCTTTTTTGGAATAGCGGGGCGGTATGTGTCATCGTATGCTTCGCCTTGCCTCCAGCCCAGTTTACCTGTGTCGTTGGATTCAACCCTATAATATTAAAATTTTGTGAGCTAAAGATAGGGTACCAAAAATCACCACGTACCCAAGTTGTTCTTGCTTATAGCCAAGGGTATGTCGAGCAAAGTGAACCTTCAATCTCGGCGAGTCGAATTCTGCGCGACGAAAGGTATTGACATAGAGCCTGTAGAGGCTCTGGTCGCTGTAGCCGCTTGTCATAGATTTCGAACTGTGTAGAACCCGAATCTGCAGAAAATATCAGTTAGGAATTTACAGGGCTTTAGTTGGGTTCAACGTACTTGTCTCCATGACTTATTCAAAGACCAATCAATTTGCTCCATGGTTGCAAGGTTTCGAACGTCGTAAAGGTAGTGGTGTAAAATAGCAAGGGTGCCAATTGGGCACATCTCAGCCTGCCGGTGAGCAATGAAAGACGTGAAGAAGGGATTGATCATCTGTAATTGGAGGTTGAGTTGGAACTTAGTAGAAATGGTAAAACATACCGTTTTCATCCCTCGCTTGCCTGCTTTATCTTCTCCTTGGAGGCCATATATGACAGGGATTTCCGTTTCTTTGTTTGGATGAAGCATCTTGGCAGGTT
>Ga0307517_10003106_pt1 | contig 26195 bp, 18 predicted proteins | sample 23_EM_MG_FD_194515 | JGI IMG/M metagenome (GOLD analysis project Ga0307517, IMG submission 194515) | Populus trichocarpa ectomycorrhiza microbial communities from riparian zone in the Pacific Northwest, United States - 23_EM | ecosystem: Host-associated > Plants > Roots > Unclassified | place... | reverse complement strand
GCAACAGGGGAGCACAAGTAGAGCTTCTACTGCAGGTAGGTGACTTTCACCTTCCTTTTAAATAATGTTAAATAATGAAAATACTTTATCATGAATGTTACTGTATTGTGTTAATTCAGATATTAGACTGTCAAATGCTTAAATGTTAACAAATGATTAGCTTTGGCTAATGGCATCCAAAGGGATGGTCGAGATAAATGAATGATTAACTTTGGCTAATTGCATCCGAAGGGATGACCGGGACAAACGAATGATTAGCTTCGACTAATGGCATTCGAAGGGATGACCGGGACAAACAATTGATTAGTTTCGGCTAATGACATCTAATGGGATGACCATGATAAATGAATGATTAGCTTTGGCTATGCATCCGAAGGGATGACCGGGATGAACAATTGATTAGCTTCGGCTAATGGCATCTGAAAGGATGACCAGGACAAACGAATGATTAGCTTTGGCCAATTGCATCCGAAGGGATGTCTGGGACAAACAATTGATTAGCTTTGTCTAATGGCATCCGAATGGATGACCGGGACAAAGGAATGATTAGTTTTGGCTAATGGTATTTGAATGGACGATCGGGACAAACGGTTGATTAGCTTTGGTTGATGGCATTCGAAGGGGATGGCCGGGGTGAGTGAACAGTTAACCTCGACAAATGATGTCTTAAAAGAATGGCCGGATTTAAGATTATGGTTGATTGTAAGAATTGATGTATATATATGTACTGCAAGTTGTGTATACCAAGAACATGAAGGAACTACAAATGTCACGCTTCGAACATGAGATAATGTTAATGCTTCATTAAACTGCCATACCATTTTCTTATTATTATTATTATTAAGTAATTGCATTCTTGTAAATGTTTTGTACTGCAGTAGGGACGTCATACCAACAAGGTGCCTAGGAAACCCAATACACGGGAACCTACTTTTGCAAGGAATCATGTAGTTGCATTCTAAATCATGGTGTTTTTATATGAATCAATGTACTGAATGTATAACTATTATTAGATCCTTTTAGATTAAATTCGTGATGACTATTTGTAGGATAGAATACAAACTCATATCTATGCATGTATATTTTAAATGCGAACTTCTAATCATGCAAACATAATATTATGAGTTTATACTGGATAAGGTTCAGTGGGTTTATGAAAGGTAAATGATGCAGGAGGTAACACAAATAAAAATTGTTGTATTGATAAGTGTTATATGATGGTAATAAAATAATAATAAAGCTTTTTAGATTTGTAGGAGATTAAGTTGCCTATATGGTTTAGGTAAATCAGGATAAAGATGTCAACGACTATGTGGTTCTTGATCCCTTAACTTATAAAGAGCTAGGGATGAAACCTTACGATTTAGATGAATTATAAGGAGAACTTTAAGGAGATAGATGAATCAACAAAGGTTGGATCCGTTTTGAATGTTGAACGGTTATGTGACCAACATCATGATGACACATATGATTTTATATTGGTAAAATTGTGAACATAATTTCCGGTAACAAATTGAAAGAGCCCATAAGAGAGTGAAGAAAAAGGGGAGGAGAAAGCGCATAATCCTTTTCAGAATGGTTCCAAACGATAGGAAAGTTGTTTATACCCTTGATTCTCTTGAATTTGTAGAAATTAGCTAGGAAATATATGGAAGCTGACTATCTATAGTATGGAGAATTCTGGAAGTCATGTTTTGAAAAGGTTTAAAATGTGTGTAGACTCCATGCAAATGTGTAGAAAGTTGATAAGAAAATGTGAGGGATTTTGTATGATTTTCTTGAATGGAAAATCTAATTAAATAGGAAATAAAAGGAGGAAACGGTGAAATGATAAACCTTGTATGTAATGTACAACAATGAACAGTAAATGAGAATTTTGTAATGATATACAGTAATTTTGCAAGAGATAATGAGTTTGCATAGTGTATGTACATTATATACAACAAGTTCTTGAGAAAATGACATACAGGAATTCGCAAACTATGCATAGTGTATTTTATTACGAAATTCTCGTCCAGGATTGGAGAATATTGACAAGTTCCCACTGGAAGGCATTGCACCGCTATCATCATGCGTCTTATTCTTAACCTGCATTGAATTAATCAAATATTTTCAATTAAGAAAAATAAAGAAAATACTTTTATATATGAATTACATTACAACTGTAATATCTAACTGTTCGAATGGTTATATCCATCTATACTGGACCGGTCCTCCAACTTTTGCCTCGAACAGTAGATGTATGGGGAGATGCTCCATTGAGTCAAAAAATGATGGAGGGAATATCATATCAAGTTTGCATAGTGTCTTGATGATACTTGTTTCAAGCCTCTCAATGTGATTAACATTCAACTTGTTGGAGCATATATCTCTAAAGAAATGACTGATCTTCATGAGTGCATTTCATATCCCTTTTGGCAACAAATCATGATAAGCTAATGGAATGAGTGTTTGCATAAACACGTGGCAGTTATGACTCTACATTCCATACAACAATCTGCATTCCTCCATATTAACCAACCTTGATATGTTCGAGGCATGTCCATCGGGGAAAAGCAGACTCTTAAGCCATTTGTAGACTAGTAGTTGTGCATTTTTCTCTAACACAAAGCTTGCTCTTGGTTTTGCGACCCGTGCCCTATCACAAACCAACTCCATATTTTAACGGTTACAGAACAAAGCTATATCCAATCTAGCCTTGATATTGTACTTTGTCTTCCCCTTCACATCCATGACGATGTTGAAAATGTTCTCAAACACGTTCTTTTCTATGTGCATGACATCAAGGTTATAGCGGAGGAGATTGGTCTTCCAATAAGGAAGCTCCCAAAAGATACTTCGCTTTACCTAATTGTGGGTCAAACCAAAACCATGAAACTTCTGCTTACCTGATTAAAGACCAAACACAATGCAATTCTTCACCAGAAAGATGCGGGGGTGCAACATCCTTTTCAACTCTGCCAATAAAGAAGTCATTTCTATTCTTTTTATACCTGTGATTCGGTGGCAAGAAACAACAGTGACAGTAAAAAAAAGAAGCTTTACCTCTGTTTGTTAGCGTGAATGCCTTGTTGTTTTTCATGCAGTATGAACAAGCTAGTTTTCCCTGCGTGCTCCAACCAGAAACCATTCTATAAGTTGGAAAATCATTGATAGTCCATATCAAAGTCGCCCTCATAACAAAATTTTGTTTCCTCGATATATCATAAGTCAAAGCTCTGGAGGACCACAACTGCATCAACTCATCAATCAACGGTCGAAGACAAACATCTATATTCCAGCCCGGGCTGCTCGGACCAAGTATGACAGTAGATAAAAACATGAACTTCGGCCTCATACACATTCCCATTGGCAAGTTATAAACCATGAGTATGACTGGCCAACAAGAATAAGGAGCAGCAAATGACCTAAATAGGTTGAATCTGTCTGTACACAACCCAAGACACACGTTCCTTGATTCAGCTGAAAAGTGAGGATGCACACTGTTAAAGTGTTTCCACGCTTCGCCATCAGAAGAATGCACCATCACTCCATCAACAACATCATGTGATTGGTGTCATGTCATGTGCTCAGTAGTCCTTGGTGACATGAATAATCTTCGTAGTCTATGTGTGATTGAGAAGTATTTAAGTTTTTTATATGCCACGATAGTCTTTCCCTTGCCAGTTCTGGGTTTGTAACGGGAATGCCCACATGTCATGTACTCGGTCAGCTCAGCATTTTCAAGGTAGTGTAACATGCAGAAGTTAGGGCACTTGTCAATTTTCTGGTATCCTAAACCGAGGGGTTTCATCATGGACTTTGCAGCATAGAAGTTCTTTTTCAACCTGTTCCCTTCAGGTAAAATGCTTTTCGCCCATTCAATAATTTTGTCATACCCGGCCTCACTCAACCCGTGATCTGACTTGATGGCGAACACCTATGCTACGACTGATAATTTACTGTGGTTCAGACCTATAATGATTCGTCAGAATCTTTCAACAAATTAAAAAAACCTAGCTTCATCTGCATTAGGTTCTTCTTCTATGATTGGACATTGACTGACATTACCTTGATTCATTCTCATTGCATCCATAACCATATTCCTATAAGGATTACTGTTGTCATTTGCAACTCCATGCACGTTGTTAGACTAGAAGTTGACTTAACCACCCTTTCTCCTATGCTCTTATTACGAACAAATACTTCTTTCTGTGCATACCATCACATGTAATTCTCCATAAAACCTGTACGGAGGGGAGAGTTGGGATGGGGAAAAAGGAGAAATAGGGGAGGAGAGGGTCGGCAGAGCGGTGATATATTAACTTTTGCCGATGGAATCACCGACGGACTCATTCTATCGGTGATTCTGTCAGCAATTCTGACAGTGAATCGGTCACGTCACTGTACGGAGATCCCGGTTTGAATCTCTTGGTCATTCCATCAGTAAAATTGCCCGCAAAAACTTCCACTTAAGCGAATTGCCTTTTTTCTTTGAAATTCTATATATTCCGTCGGTATATACCGACCGAAGTATTCTGTCAGTATATACCTACGAAATTACAAACAAAAAAGTGTCCATCGGTAATTATCACCGCAAATTACCGACAGAATTATTTTGTCGGTAATTCTGTTGGTTTTAATCGAATTTCTGGTAGTGAGTGTCCTCGTCCTATCAAAGGTCTAATCCCGGTCGTATCACCTGACATATTGAATGATCAAAATCAGCATACTCTTAGCAAGCAACCATATAATCATTATCATACACATCCCAATAATACACATGTTCACATTCAAGTGTTCCACACATTATACAATCATATAATGAACATCATTATATCAAGACACTTCTCTTTATTTTAAACGTGGCCACTCATAGGCATCCTAGTGTTTAATTCTTGAGTTTTATAGTGACTTAGATCAGAACGACGACGACGAAGTAGTCACAAGCATCAAATCATTTCTGTTATGGAATTCCTCAACAAACTAAGTCACTGTTATCACAGAAAACCGTCAGCAAAAACTGGGTCGTTGGTGACATAGAAATTGTTAACAAAAAATGGTTCGCTGGTGACATAGAAATCATCAACAAAACTACTTTCACGGCTGACGTTTGGAATCGTTAGCGAATACATTCAGTGTTGATTCGAAAATCATCAATGAAAACTGAGTCGTTGCCGACTCAGAAATCATCAACGAAATTGCTTCCTCGGCTGATGCTTGGATTTGTCAGCGCACACAAAATCAAGGCATTATCATGGTGTGATTTTCATTTGAGCTGCAGCATGCCTCTAAGGCTTAACAACAACACAATTCTGTGCATACCATCATTTCATCACATTTTCACATAGTTCCTTCAATTATAATGTAAAAGTCAAGGCATTAACATACACATGAAATTTTGTTCTTGGTTCTAGCACATTTTTAGGAGTTTAACAAGGTCATTATTCATGCATTTCCTCATTTCATTACACAATCTAATCATCCCTTCCACTTGGCCGACCTCCTCTAAGTCTACACATTCAACACCATTCTTTTTCATTCATTTTTCTTTTGTAAGAATCTGCACATGTTTTCATTTGTTCATTATTCTACTTAGGTTCATCCCACTTAGTTGCCTAATCTTGAGTTATAATGTAAGGGCCTTGAACTCTTATTTTTTTGAATTCTTTCCCTTCTCTTCTGCTCAAAATTTGGGATAACAACTAGCCAAGGGAAAGATGTTGGTCTTACCTCACATTTTTAACAGTCTTAGTGAAGGTTTTGGTGGTTTCTTCTTCTTCTTCCTTTAGGTTTTCTTCTCTTCTTCTTCTGCTTGTTCCAACCGGCCTTTTAGGCTCTCTCTTCTTCCATGTTTTTTATTTTCTCTTCTTTTTCCCAACTCTCTACTCACTCTACACTCAAGGGGGTTTGCATGCTATTTGGTTTGGTTTTTTTTCTTCGGAAGGAGAGTTAACTACAGTCATGGCTGCTGCTGTTTCTAGGGAGAGGTCTAGGCTCCTTCTTCTTCCATGTTTTCGGTCACTTCTCTTTTCCTCCAACTCTCCTTTCTTCTCAAACGTTCAAGGAAGGCATATACAGCTGGGTTGCTAGGTTTTTCTTTAGGAAAGAGAGATTGTTACAACTGGAGCTGTAGCCGGTTTTAAGGGAGAGGAAGAGTCATCTCTTTTTCTCCCCCTTGTAGTTATACCACTCATAAATGTGATAAGGTGTTTAAGGGGCTAGTTTTTGATGTTCTTATCCTTCTTTTAGATTATCTTAGAGCTGGTTACTACCCTACAATTCCCACCTAGGATAGGCCGGTTTTCCTTCCCCATTTTCCACCTAGAGCAGGCTGGTTTGTTCTCCTTAATTCTTGTTTAGCTTAAGTCAACCTTTTACTTATATTTTTTGTCAGGTTTTACAGTTGCAATGAATTGTTAAGGCACGTACGTCCACCATTACCAAGTAGACACTTAGATATGAGTTTGGTATTTCACGATTCTGAACCCTAACCAATAGCCATAGGTTGATGCATGAGGCATTAATCCATATTCAAAAATACAAATGCATGTGCGATAAAAAAAATGAAAGCATAAAAGAACTTATGTTGGTAATAAAAATGATAGACAAAAAATAGTAAACATTTAAAGCATAAAAAGAATAAAAACATACAGACTAATAGAAAATAAAACACAACAATCAGAAAAACAAATAAAGCTTAGTCCACGGAGTTCCTAGTGGAGTGGTCATTTTATCGCACGTGTGCGACGTCGCAGTGATAGTCCTCCCAGAGCAGGATTAGCGTGAAAGGGTATGGGTGCAAAGAAACAAGCAATTATTGCCCTTTATCAATGAAACTAAAGAAATGTGAGTCACCACTTAGTATTATGGTCACTAGAAAACCTATTGGTCTGCAAGAATCTGAGTAAGGGGATAGGTTTTGAGTAAGGGGGACGTATCACCCCTAAAACACCTTACCTAGGGTAAACTGCATTTCTATTTATCTGAAAAAACTAAGGTTGTTGTGTTTTCTAAATGTTGGTCTATCTAAAGTTTTAAAAAAATCTTCCTTGGTAAGGAGGTTCTTATCTTATCAAGTTAAAACTTAGTTATTATAAAGTCAACACATGAAAAAAAAGAGAAAAACTATCTTTTTATTTAATACCAGAAATGCATCTTACGTATAAGTTCATAATATCTTATATTAAACAAAATAATTTTTTTGGTAAAAAGATTTAGAACATATGAAATAAATGATAAAAAAACTCTTTTATTTAACATCAGAAATATATCTTACATATAAGTTCGTAATCTTAGATATTGAATGAAACAAAATAATTTATTTTTTGTATTTTTTGAAACATAGGTTAAATTTCATGGATTCAATAAACTGGTTATTAAATTCAAATGCATGTAAATATATTCTTTTTTGAATTCTGTATGAAAATACTAAAGCGCACCATATATTTTATATTTTAAGTAAGATATGATTTACTTTCTTTTTTTTGTATTTTTGAGAGATTTAGCCATATGCACACAAACAAAATACTTATTTTTAAGATTACTTATTTTTCTTTTAAGGTTATTTTTTATTTATTTATTTTTTGTATTTTTGTAAGGCCATGTTTGCAAGACCCATTTTTTCTTGAAATAAAACTAAACAAAATAGACCTAAAAGGTATTTGCCAAACATACCCTTAAACCAATAAAAAAAAAGGCAAAACAAACAAGGTATAAAAGACTGAACCAGTTTTGACTTGTCCAGGTTGACTCAATTTGGTCGACCCGACTGGGTTGACCTAAAAATAAACCAAAACAAAGACCCAAAATCAAAACAGATTAAACATAACAAAAACATAAAACTCAAAAATTTCTTAAGAAAAACATATCAAACACAAAAAAAATGAACACCAAGAACATTCAAACTTAAACCCAGCAATATGCAAATCTAAACCAGATCAAATGTCAAGCAATAAAAGGGAAGATTTTATGCGCAATCCAACATAGATTAAGAATAAAGTGTCAGTTTGTCTCGATTATCACTCAAAAGCCATAATTTTGACATGAATGGGTTTCAGTGCAAAATCGAAACCCTAAGATTACAATCCATAAAACAAAACATGTTATTAATGCCTGAAAGTCCTATATTATTTACTAATAATGATATACGAATTTGCAAAAACCAGAATTCAATCAAAACGAACTCTAAAACTAGTACACATGATAATATTCATTGGATGAACGCGAAGAACATGAACCTGGAATTGCCTAGAAAACCAAGAAACACTACCAAACATAGAGAACGCCTTTTAAGCCTACAAACCAGACCATTCTGACCTCAACAAACCACATTATCACGACCAAACATATTTGAATAAAAAAGAACTAATAAAAAAAATCATCATAAATATGCAAAAAAATCCAAGTTTCAAAATGGTCAACCTAAAACAGCCTACATTTTATGCAATTTGGATCCAAACCAAACATTTTAACATTTACACAAGACTCAAGCAAAACTCAGGAGGCAAGAACATGCTTTAAAAAGCCTTAAAAACCCAGAAATTCGATGCAACAATATCATACTCAAACCCCCCCAACAAATGCATCTAGAAATATAATAAGTTAAAAACATTAATCCAACACACATTCTAAGCTGCAAATACATAAACTTGTGATGGTTATAACCTAGAAAATAAACTTAAACAACAAGAAAGTGCAGACCTAAAAAGACATTAAAATAACTTAATAAATAGGCTAAAAATAACCAAAACAAAATCAAATCTTAACAAAACAACATCTAAGACACACTAAACTATCAAATAACAGTTACAACATGGATTAAAATGAAGGGGAGGGGGTGTGCTCATTAAGCTTCACCCCCTTATTAAAGGTTGAAGACTTACCTAATCAATGAGAGCAATGGATTTCCTTTAGATTCCTTGCTGGTTTCCACTGGATTTCTAGCTTCTATTCGAGCTCCAAATGACCAATAACCTCTTCCTTTCTTCCTTGATACCTCATTTCTTTCTTTCCCTTTGTTTCTATTATAAAAAACTCTAGAGATTGTTCTCTAATTTTTTCCTTTTTTTTCTTTTTCCAAATCTCCTCTTCCTTTTTGCTTGTCCTCTATTTTCTATTTTATGGCCTTTCATATGCAAGAGGTTACAAAACCATCTTCCCCTTGGTGGTATTCTAAAACTAGCATGTAAAGGATTCTCTTCTCCATTTTGTTAGAGATTCATTTTCACCTCTTTCATGTTAGTTTTCCCTATCTCTAGGTCCCTAACAACCTTTGGAAGCTTCTAGAAAGAGTTGAAAAAAGAGAGCTAAAACTGATCCAAAAATGGCTGACTGGGGGTGCATCTTCTTCAATTTAACTATGGCAAAAGAGAAGTTATTTGTAATAACCCGACTTTTTCAAAGCTAAAATCGGTGGTGAAATTTTTTTTTAGGTCACCAGGTTCTCGATGCCTTTCATAATATCATTATGCGAATTTATAAATGCATTTCATTCATTAGCAATGCACAATCCACATAGAATAATGTAAATCAATATCCCATAAAAAGTGACAGTACACATTCATCTCTTAGTGTAGTGCAATACTCAAGTTATTTCATAATACACCATTCTCATAAAAGAGAATACCACATACATATGTTCATAATATCATATTTACACATTCATACATTCAAATCCATGTTCCATTATAATTATCGATATAAGTCATTTCAAAAGTGTTGAATGGAAACTATTCAACTAGTATGTTCATTCTTACAAAATACATAACACCCATATCATGCAAATATATAGTTCTTTTCAAAATGTGTGATCGTACAGATTTCCTTACACACCTTGTTGGTGTGATGCCCTTGTTACAACACAAGATAATTTCAAGCATTATAAGCAATTGAAAACATAGTAATAGATAATTAAAGCAATATTAACGTTTGCTTTTCATTAATGGCCCGAAAGAGTATAATTCTTTCATTTTTCCCATACTTATGTAATGTCGCCTTTATTATTTTGTCTATTACTGAGACTAATTGCAATACTCAAATCTGGTCATCCATCTTAGATGACATTAACTGAAACTAACCTTTGAATGTAACCCAGTCATCACTTTAGGATTCTTTTAGCTGAAGTTAGTCGTCAAACGCAACTCGGCCATTCTTCTAGAATGCCATTAGCCGAAGCTAATCATCAATCACAACTCGGTCATCCGTTTTGGATGCCATTAGCCAAAACTAATCATTAATCACAACCCAACCATCCATCTCGGATGCCATTAGCTGAAGCTAATAATTAAACATAACCTTACCATCCCTCTAAGATGCCATTAGCTAAAGCAAATCATCAATCACAACCCGGTCATCCATCTCGGATGCCATTAGCTGAAGCTAATCATCAAATGCAACCCAATCATCTGTCTTGGGAGCCATTAGTCGAAGCTAATCATCAATCACAACTCAGTCATCCGTCTCAGATGCCATTAGCCGAAGCTAATCACCAATTTAGTCAAACATTTCATAGATGGTTTATGTAATCACCATAACATAATAATATATTCTTCGTAATGCTCATTCAAACAATCCATAATAGTTTAACATTCATTACATCATAATAGTAGATCCTTCATAATACTCATTCAAACATTCCGTAACAGTTTAACATTCATATAACACCACAATAGATCTTTTGAATTACTCATATAACCATTCCGTAACAGTTTATCATTCAGTATAACATAACAATAGATCCTTCATAATACTCAACAAACATTCCATAACAGTTTAGCATTTACTATAATATAATAATAGATCCTTTATAATACTCATACAAACATTCCATAGTAGCTTAGCATTCATTATAGCATAACAATAGGTCCTTCATAATACTCACACAAGCACTTTATAACAGTTTAACATTCACTATATCACAATAATAGATCATTCGTAATACTCATTCAAACATTTCATAACAGTTTAGTATTCACTATAGCATGATACTTAGTCTTTCATAATGAATTCACTTCAGAAACTAACGTTATGCTAGAAAGGGGTAGAAGTCACCTACATACTTCTCATGTGGGGTGTCCTTGTCCAGTCACAGGTCCGATCCTGGTCGCACCACCTAACACATCAATGATCACAAATTAGCATAATTGCATTTGGTAATCATATAATGCGTCACTATATATATTCCAAGAATTCACATGTTCGTATTCAAGTGTTCCACATATTACACAATTATACCATGAAATCGTTACAAGCATTTAAGTCATTTCTGAAATGGAAATCTATTGTAGATAATCAGCAGTGAAACTTATTTTGTTGGTGACACAGGATTCGACAACAAAAATTGATTTGTTGGTGACACAGGATTTGACAGTGAAATCTAGTCCTACGGCTGATGCATGAAATCATCAACGTACTTAATCTACTGCTTACTCAAAAATCGTAGATGAAAATTAAGTCGTTGCCAACCTAGAAATCATCAACGCAACCCAGTTCTATGGTTGATGCTGAAATCATCAGCACACATAGGCTACTACTGACATAAAAATCGTTGACGAAAACTGAGTCGTTACCAATTCAAAAATCATCAGCACACATAGGCTACTGCTGACATAGAAATCGTTGATGAAAACTAAGTCGCTGCTGACTCAGAAATCATCAACGCAACCTAGTTTCTATGGTTGATGCTAGAATGGTCAGCGCATGTCATTCGTTGTTGACTTAGAAATCATAGATGAAAATTGTGTCGCTTTCAACCCAGAAATCATCAACGCAAACTAAGTCACTGCCGATTCAGAAATCGCCAGCGACAAATTGAGTCATTTATAGTTTTTCCTTCTCCCTAGACTATGCATAAGGTTTACGCTGCGCCTTTTCCCCTAGACATATCCCAACCCAACTAAACATAAAATGTCACCAATCACTCTCCATTCATCATACATTATCAAGCAATACAAAAGCAACATTTCTAAATGTACATTTACCAAGATTTCTCCTAATTCATCACTTCCAAAACCAACACCTAGGATTGTTACAATCATACATTTCTATATTCTCAATTGTATCATGGCCAAGCACCAACATAACTAATACAATTCTACAACACATAAGGGTTTTATTTCCATTTCATCTCATGTTATTCTAAATGTGTTATATCATGCATGGTTTCCATCATGATTTTCCCTCTTCTTTGACCGGACATTGTTGTCCATTTTCTCTCTAGTTTACACATGCAATTCTTTATTTTTATCACAAGTATATTCACAATAGCATGCTACAATTATAACTTCATTCACTTGGTTCATAACCATGCAATTTCGCCAATTACATGACAGATTCAAAGCATTAACTTCAACATGAATTCTGTTTCGGCTCAAAGATCCTTCTAAGGGTTCAACAGGGTCACAATGTTGTGCATTACATCATTCTAACACATTTTCACACAATCTCTTCAAACACATGCAGAAATCACGTCATTCACACTAGCATAATTTCTATTTTGGTTCCAGCATAATCTAAGACTCTAACAAGGTCACAATTCATGCATTTCATCACATTAAATTTGTATTCTATTTAGCCCTCACTAAGATCGACCCTCTTCCTAAATTTATGCATTCAAATTTATCCATTTTTTTGTTAAATGTTTTGGAGTTAGGTCCCCCATCAGCTCTATTTTCATGCATTCTCTAGTCTAGTTTTCCTTAATTATAGGTGTAAGAATCTTAGGCCATTTCTCTTAAAGTTTTCTCCCCTTTTTCTATCCAGAAGTTTCAAGGAATAAATAAGGAGGTGCTATTCTTCCCTTACCTCACGATTATGGACAGTCCTAGTGTAAGATTAGGTGGTTTGTTCTTTTTCTTCTGTTCGGTTTCTTCCTTCCCTCTCCTGTTGTCCAACCGGCCCTCTAGGCTCCTCTTTCTACCATGTTTTTGGTTTTCTCTCCTTCTCCTAACTCACTTCTCACTCAATGCTCAAAGAAGGTGGTATGCAGGCTGGTTGGGTTTGGTTTTCTCCTTAAGGAAGGGTGTGAGTGTTACAACAATGGCTGCTGTCGATTTTGGAAAAAGGCTTGGGCTCCTTCTCCTTCCATGGCTTCGACCACCATTGTTTCTCCCTATGTCTCCCTTCTTCTACCACGTTCAAGGGTGGTGCATGCAACTGGGTTTACTAGTTTTGCTTTGTAAAGAGATATTGTTGCAGCCAAAGCTGTTTTGGGGGGAGAGGAAAGGTTATTCTTTGTTCTTTGCTGTATTTATACCTCTTTTAAATGTGAAGAGGTGTTTGAAAGGTTGGTTACCCATGTTCTTATCCTTATTTGGTTCATCCTAGGGCTAGTCAAATCCTTAATAGTTTCCATTTAGAACAAGTTAGTTCTGCTCCCTCACATTTCCCCTTAGAGCAAACCAGTCTGCTACCTCTAACTCCCTCTTATCATAGGCCGACCTAATTTTTATTTTTATCGGGTTTTACATTATTGAAACAAAATAAGCCATGAAAATTGTAGAGGGGATGTTTTTGCTTCAACTAGAATCAAACCACACTCTATTTGGAGACTTATAGCTCTTTTGCCATTGATTTAAAGTTAGATGAAAAACTGTCAAAATTTCTGAATCAGTCAAAGTTGACTTGGGACAAGAAGTTGAGGACTTCCACATGGCAGGTGGGGTACAAACATCCAACAAGGATGGCACTACCATGAAGAGGGGAAACTCCTCTATCAATCAGTGGTGGTTGCAACCTAGGAGGTGGTCCGAGTTGCCACGTTCAGTCGCCTGAAGGTGTCAACTCAATTAGCTTTCTCAATTGGGAATAAAGGCAGATGACTTCGTCTTATTTAAACCCAACATATTAGGGTTCCCTAATTGAGATTTTGGTCAATCTTTAATTTGGTTCTTGTTTTTAATTTATGCAATCATACCCCTAAGAAATTTCAAATTGCCTCTTCTGATTTGAGCGCCTTTTTCAAATTGATTCTTGGTTTCTAATTTGTTCAATTTGATCCCTAATAAATGTTGAACTTTCAATTTCTTTCAAATTAGCCCTTGTTTTAATCAAATTTATTCCCTAAAATTGCGCGCTTTTACAAGTTGGTCTTTGGTCATGAAAATTTTCGATTTTGACCCTCCAACAACCTTCAAACTTTTAATTTCTTTCAATTGAACCCTTGATTGCACCATTTAGGTTCTTCAAAATTTCAAATGAGTCTCTATTCTTCCAATCTTTATGAATTAACTTGAATTAAGCCTTAAAACTTAATTTTCCATCAACTAAGTCCTTGATTGAATCCTTAAAACTCGTTAGAAGTAATTAAACTCAATCAATTCTTTTAATTTTTGCCAAATTGACTTTTAAACTTAATTTTGCTTCAATTAACTCCTTAATTAAGTCAATTTAACCCATTAAAAGTTTAATTAAGTTCATAAACTTAATTAATTCTTCTAATTTTGGTCAAATGGGATTTCAACCTTAAACTTTGTCTCAAATCAAGTCTTTCTTCAGTCTGTCTAGTCAAAATGACCCAATATGATTATTCTTCTAGCTTCTTGATCTTTTGTGGTTTATGGCTTGTCTCCTAAAAAACATTGTGTGAAAAAAAATAATAAAATAAGTAAAGGTATATATTTATAAAAACAATTTTAGGGATCAAAAATTAGGTTATGACAATGGTCCCGGTAACTATAATTACTCATCTGGCCAAAATCATCACCATATCTTTCCCCTTCAAACCAACGATTATGGTTCTATCCAAAACGTTCCCTGTATCCCATGGATACATCTTTAAAATCAACATCACTTATGTCTGCATTATCATACACAAACTTATCCACATCAGTGTTAACTCGCTTAATAGCCCTATTAACGTTAAATTCTCTTCGCTTAGGCCTATTTTGAACCTCACCATGATCATTAGCACATTGCCTCTCCAACCTATCTCCAAATTCAGTGGTCATCTGATTCATTGTCTTCTCTTTATGGTGCTATATTGTTGCTTGCCTCCAACATCTTTGAATTTTAAAAATGATTAGTTGACAAGTAATATATATTCCTCACTTACTCCCTCATGTATTTACACTCCTCTCATGTTTCACTCAATTATAGACTTTTCACTCAAATATGCTCGCTATGTCTTTTTCCTTTCGTCTCACCTTTCTTCAGCTCTTGCAGAACTAAAATCAACACAAAATATAACAGCCTTAGCAGTGTATCCAAATATGTGCATATGACTCAATAATCAATAAAACATATGAAAATAAGCAAACATGAAACAACGATTACAATTTCTCTAGTAACAAATGAATTTGTACGAAAAATTGATGTTTTTGTAGAAGTAAGAGAAAAAAGATGCAAAGGTTATAAAAAAAATAAATGACTACTAAATATATCAATTATGATGTTATTATACTGTTGGAATTGAAAAATAATAGAATCAAAACAAGTTTGAATTACTGACATGAATTAGACCCGTTAGGACAAGTTCTAATCCTGAATTTAGTTCCTATAGAAAACAAACTTCAAATGACCTCAAATTTGATATAGGGTGTGCTTAGAACCTTAAAACATAGTGCATAAAATTTGACCTAAAATTTGAGAACGTTCTAAATTTATTTGACCTAAAATTCTCTTCTAATATGAATCGAACCTATTACAACAAGTTTTAATTCTGATCTTCGTTACTATAGCAAACGATCTCCAAATGAGCTTAAATTTTATATGGGGTATGATTAGAACTCCTAGAAATATTATATAAAATTAGACAATTTTTTAATTGATTTGGATCAAATTCTCTCTTGTTTGTGTACAGTGGCAAATTTGACAAAAATGACTTTTAGATTTCCTTTTTTTTTAATCTTTATGCTACTAATATATTCTAAGACAACAATAAACTAAAATAAAATATTTTTTAAGAAACCCTAAACGCAAACTACTAAACTCTAGACATAAAATAATTGAAAATCGAATCAAAGACAATTAAAGCTAAGGTAGCTAAAACTAACAAGAAAAAAATAAAGGATATAACTTGATTTTGGAGTCTAACTCTGATACTAACTGATATAGACCTTTTGATCACATGGTCAAACAACCTCATACGAAGTAGATAACAACCCGAAAAGCCGAAAATCAATTTTGATAGAATCCTGACCCAGAGTAACCTTGTACCTAAGAACCAAAGATATTGGAAAAAGACTTAGACAATAACCTTGTATTTAAAAACTCTAAGTATGTGAATGACGCTACAAAACCGGTTAATCCTTGATAAGTAAGTATGTGATCTTTTTTCTTAGAAAGAAAGGTTGTTTTACAACAAACAAACAAAAAGAAAATTCATGTTTTTTCTTCCACTTGTTGCCCAAATTTAGAGCTAAAAAAAACATAATATAGTCTCTTATGACTAGCCCTAATGGATCCTTTTTGGGTTGCAAGCTAATGAGCCTAAATTAGTAATCATCTAGCATAAGTCCAATACCCCTAAATAATGTCTAATAGCAAAAAAAAAAAATCCAAATTAAAAATAATTATTTAACATTAAATGAACAAATAAAATAGGGTAATAAAACAAAGCATTCATGCTAAAATTCCTCCATATAGCCCGAATTTTTAATTTTCACACATTCCTGACAGATTTTAGTCTTGACTTCCTACACATCATTCCTTTTTATGGATGAATCACTGAGCATACTATATATGAATGTAAAGTTTGAAATGTCTAGTTTCCAACCCAACTTGAATCACAAAACAATTCTACTTGTAGTTCTAGATATATCACAAACAATACATGAAGATCTAGTTTGACAAATTTGACAAAATTTATCTAGTAAATTCTACCATTTGAAATAACATATTTTCAAATTTCATTTGAACTGAAAATGTACCATAATATAATTTCATATATCTAGTATTTTCCTATAAAATTTCAACTTAATCCGATTTATAATTTAAATGATATGTCCAATCTCATAAATATAGTGAGTAAAAATTTTAAATTTTAAGATCAAATTCAAACTTGATTTTAAGATTAAATTCAAACCTGACATCCTAACATAACCTAGTTAACAGAAACATGAATCCTTTAAGATGATCTTTTTGTCTACTCATTATTGAGGAGGCCACAGCTTAACTAATTAGTAGCTGGACTGCATACCGACTTAATTAGCAAGATGTGGGAATGAAGAGTATGTAGTAAATCGTTTGGAAGTAAAAGTTTTATCCTTATTTTTTTTTATCAAAATATAAATATGTTTAAAGATCAAAATAACTATGCTGGCAAGCCAGCAAGTTCATATACATGCACAGGAAGGTGGGAACAAAAAGAGAACAGACTCCCTTAAAGACCAATCTAGACAAACAATTATAAGGCTCAAAAAGGGAAACAATTAAACATAAACATAAACATAAACACAGGTTAAGATAGGAAACAACCCAGATAAAAGGTGCCTAAACTAACCCAGGCACAAATAGCAACAACACAGCCAAGAGGACCCGGCAGCCTACATTGCAAGGAACCAAGAACCCGCCAATAGAGAGAACAGGCGAATCGAAATGGCCCTCAACCCACAGATACCAGGAGGAAGGCGAGGCCACTATCACAGCAGCAAGAGAGAGACCAACTGGACGTCCACAACGCACAGATGAACCCACGCATGCAGACCGACAGCAAGAGAAGAATGACAACCTCATCTTTTAATATTATTGGAAATAGCAGGACTGAAGAACACACAGACACTCTTTGTTACCAAACCAAATGAACCTTCAGGAACACTAAAACAAACACCAACACTAACTTATGAAGAAAAAGACCAGACATGACACATTTAAGCATCAGGATTTGCCAACAGGTAGGTTTCAATGGCCTTGAATAATTCCATTTGTTTTTCTTGTCCATCCTTAATTTCATCTGCTTTTGCGTCCATGTTGCCAACAGTTAGTATGTGGTGCTGGTCTTGCACACCGATCCTCCGTCGGGGGAGGCTTCAATCATAGATTCGTTAAAGATTTTTTCATATGTGTTTGCCAAGACAGCACCTTCGAACACAGTGTACGCATATGATAAATTCTCCTTGTCAATAGCATCAGTCCTCTCCTTGAAAGATAGGCTACCTGAGGAATCAACAAGCATGCATAGTTCTTTAGTTCATATGTATGTAAGACTCGACCTTGGTCACAAGTTCAAAATGCAAATCCATATTGTTAGTTTTTTAGCTCATTTTTGTTTACTAGATGGAGCAAAAAAGTGAAACCACTCTATTCAAAATGATGGATTGTGACTGTTACGGAAATCATGTCTTAGACTTCTAGTGAAGCTACGTACTGACCATCGCCAAAATAGGTTTGCTTGAGGGTTCCAGGCCCTCCATCTCCTTCAAGAATGGCAATGCTTTTAATAGCCTGTGGCAGGGCTTTGGGCATGACTTCAGCAGCATCAACGAAAAGGGCCTTGAACAGCCTGGCTGGTGGGATCACAGTAGAAGCCTCTGATTCGTAAGTGAAAACTCCCATGATAACATATATCTGCTAGAGTTTGAAGATGGTCAAATGAAGAGGAATTAAATGTGAAGATAAATGTCGATCAGCTTGGGTTTGAAGATTAATGTTTAGGATGTAGAACTTGATTTGCTATTGATAGAGATAACAGATTGAGGCTTTTCTTGTTCCAAAGATTCGAATTAAATCTCTTTCTGTTTTAGATGCCGATGGAACGATGAGACGCTCTGTCAATTAGCTTTAAAATAAATATTCAATGAACAGTGATGATTCTAAGTGGTGTCCTTACCCCTGAAACAACCATCATAGTTAATCACCAAAATTAATTATCTAATTAGTTAAATAGATGAAGAGGACAAAACTTTGAATCAATAAACTATTGATCTGGATATGCTGTCTGTAGCGCGCGGGCGTCATGAATGATCAAAATGCCAAATCCAAAAAAGGGATGTTCCAAAACGTTCTTTGGAAATTTTTTTTAAAAAAATCTTTAAATTCTTTACATAAGCAGGTCATGAGATTATTTTAAAAAATCTTTAAATTCTTCACATGAACAGATCACTTATTACAATGAGATTATTTGAAAAAAAAATTTATATTCTTCACCTGGACAAGTTACTCATGACAATTTGACAATTTTAAAAATCTTTGAATTTTATTAATAGAAAGGTTGTTTTGTACAACTATACTACTTCAAAAAATCTTTCAGTTTTTTATAAAGATCATCTTTTACTATACAAACCCAATCTCTTCCGAGTGCGTTTTCTAACCCTCATCTTCAACATAGTGTATTTTCTAATCCTATCTATTTTTGTTTTGAGTGCACTTTAAAGCCCTCGTCTTCCAGATAGTACGCTTTATAGTCCTATTTATTTTTCATTCTGAGTGCGCTTTCTAGCCCTATTTATTTTTCATTTTGAGTGTGCTTTCTAGCCCTCGCATAACGGATAATGTGCTTTCTAGCCTTATCTTTGTCATTAAGTGTGCCTTTGAGCCCTCGTTCTTCGGATAATGTGCTTTCAGCCCCATCTCTCTTTCCGAGTGTGTTTTCCAACCCTCGTCTACTAGATAGTGCGCTTTATTGCCCCCTATATATATATATATATATCTTTGTCTTTATGCCCTCATCCAAGATAGTGTGGTTTCTAGCCCTGTCTCTTTTTTCTCTTAGTACACTTTCTAGCTCTTACTTCAAACACTTTCTAGCTCTCACTTCAAACACTTTCAGAAGGATTCACCATTTCTTGATCTGGTGAATCCGTTATCTCTCATTCGTTTTTCTTCTTTACAAAGTTTACTATCTAAAGTCTCTTATGAGACTTTCTATCATAAGCATTGTAAAGAGAGGGGGCAACTGTCATAACCTATTTTTGGGTTATTCTCCAAAATTTTACCCCCTTTTCTTTTTAAAATAATAATAATAATAATAGCAAGAAGACTGACGATTTGGCAAAAGCAAGTTGAGAGGATTTCAAATTTAAAGGAATATCAAGTTGTAATTTGAATGATTTGGGAGAAACTGGAAAGACGATGTGGATTCAAGGTCAAATCAAATCATTGTTGGACAAATCTATAAAAAAATTAATTCTAGGGATATAATTATATTTTTAATAGGCCAATTTGATTTAATCATGACCCAAATTAAAAGTTTAATTATGTTTAAGAATTAATTTGGGTCAAATTAAAGGATTTAATTAAGTGTAAGGACTTAATTATACTTTAAATGGGTCAAATTGATTTTATTAGGCATGTAATTAGTGAAACATTAAGTTTGGGAGCCCAATTTAGGCTTAATTGAGAAAATTGAAATTTTAGAGGACCAAACTTAATTTTTACAAAGTTAGTTGATTCAAATCAAGGTAAAATCACAAGAAAATCAAAGTTTTGGGGGTCAATTAGGGATTAAATTAGAGAATGTAATCACCCAACAAAAAAAAAGGTAAAGCTAGAAACGACTCCACTATCGTTGCCGATTTCTGAATCAGCAACAACACAGTTTTCATTACCGATCTCTAAATCGGTAGTGACTCAGTTTTCATTGACGATATCTGAATCAACAGTCGTTGTGTGCACTGACAAATTCATGTGTAAGTCGTGGCTGTAATACCTGACAGAAATCTAAGTAAAATGTTGGCTCATGCTAAGTAAGAGTTTAGGGGAGCAAACCGGTATGCCTTAAGGAGTTAAGAGAGGGGGCAGAAAACTGGTTTTAGAGAAATCAAAGCAGGGACAAAAACACATTTAAACCAGCCCTAAACACCCTACCTTATTTAAAGGGGGTATAAATGCAAGGAGAGAGAGAGAGAAAGGGTGACCCTTGCTTTTCCCCAAAACCATCCAGCTGTATGCAATTGAACCTCTCCATATTTCCCAAAGAGAAGACCCCCAACCCAGCTGCATGCATCCCTTTTGAACCCTATAGAGGAAAGGAGAGTTAAGGAGTATCGAAAATGGTTAAAACCATGGAAAGAGAGGGTGTGCAACAAGCCGATTGGTGCAAGTAGAGAAGGAAGGAAGGAAAAATCAAAACCAGAAAGGAAGAAGAAACATAAAACCATGAGTAGAGGAGGGAGAAAAACTTGTTAAATCCCTTCCTAAAGCTGTTGAAAATAGTAGTGTATGAACCAAATCTTTTCCCCACCTGTTCTTAAATCCTTGGAACCGAAAGTAAGAAGAAAACCATGAGAGAATGCCTAAAATTTTACACTAGCTGCTAGGGGAAAAACTAAACTAAAAAGGAAGACAATAATAAGGCTGAATAAGGGACCTATAACCAGAACATGCAACAAGAAAGATGGACAATTTTGAAGGTACAAACCTAGTTAGATGGTCGACCATAATGATGGCTGGACAGACCATGAACTTAAGTGACCAAATACTTGAAGGATGACCTTGTCAAGACTTTAGAGTCATACTTGAACCAGAAAAACAAAATCATTCATGTATAAATGATGTAATTTCTGCATATATCTCTGACAAAATTCTATGGAAATGTGTTGAAATATTATTGAAATGCAATTGTGCTGTTGGTAAACCTTAAAAGGACATGTTGCAACTGAAACGAGACTCCCTCTAGTTAATGCTTTGGTTTATTGATGCGTTGAATGGATAGGTAATGAATCAAGAAAGTGAGCATGTGTTTGTGAATTGTATTGGTACATTACCATAATGCAATTGAGAATGCATGAATTTATGTAATAGCAATGCTAGATGCTAATGTTGGAAGGAATGAATTGGGAAAACCTTGCTAAATGAACTTGTGTTGATGTTTGTGTTGTTTGATGATGAATAGAGTGTGATTCGGTGAGTTCTATGTCTATTTAGGGTGAGAAACATTGGTAGAGGGAAGACTAACATAAGCATTATGCTTGGCCGAAGGGAAGAAGTAAAACAAAACAAAAAATTCATCGCCACTGCCGATTTCTGAATTGGCAACGACAGGGGTTGCGTTGACGATTTCTGAGTCAATAGTGACTCAGTTTTCATCAACAATTTCTACGTCAGCCGTGAAACTGTGTTGCGTTGATGATTTCTGAGTTGGTAGCGACTCGACTTTCATTAACAATTTCTGAGTCAATAGTAGCCCATGTGGGCTGGCGATTTAAGCCAAATATGTTGTCAGCAGCTTAGTTTTCGCTGTCGAATTGTGGTGTCAGTAGCGAACCAGTTTTCGCTGCCGAATTCTGTGTCGCCAGCAAAACAGTTTTTGCTACCAAATTTTGCTCTACCAGTGAACTAGTTTTGCTGACGATTCTATATTCCAGCGAATCAGCTCACTGACGAGTTTGCGTCACCAGCGAACTAGTTTCACTGACAATTCTATGTTCCAGCGAATTCATTTGCTGATGAGTGTGTGTCCCAGCGATCCAGTTTCACTAACGATTCTTTGTTCCAGCGAATCAGTTCGTTGATGAATTTGTAGCACTAGTAAACTGGTTTCGTTGACGATTCTGTATTCCAGCAAATCAGTTCGCTAACGAATCTGCATCACTAGCAAAACTAGTTTTTGCTAATTAGTTTGCAGCAGATTTACATATCTGGATTGGTCCGTTGATTAAAATGATTGTATTGTGTGATTGTAATATGTGGAACACTTGAATATGAACTTGTGTATGCTTGAAATATGCATGGTGACAAGTGGTGTGATTACTAAATATGAATGCAATGATTTGTGCCCATTGATGTTTTAGGTGGTGCGATTGGGATCGAACCTTCGTTAGGACAAGGACACCCCATAGGTGGGACAGGTAAGTGGCTTCCACCTTTTTCTTATATAATGTTAATGTTATGAAATTACTTGTTTGAGAATGATACATTATTGCATTGTGATGAATGTTAAACCGACTATAAAATGTTGATTGAGTTGTTGATGAATGTTACCGATTACGAAATGTGGGTTTAGTTGTTGATAAAAATGTTAATGTTCTGAATTGACTTGTTGAGGATGATATTTTATTGCGTTATGATGAATGTTAAACCGACTATGAAATGTTGATTAAGTTGTTGATGAAAATGTTAATGTTCTTAAATGACTTGTTTAAGGATGATATATTATTGTGTTGTGATACATGTTTAACCGACTAAGAAATGTCTTATTACGAATGTCATAATATCGTGTTATTATGAATACCAAGCAGTCATGGGAGTGTTCGTTTTGTGATTGATGATTAGCTTCGGCTAATGGCATCTAAAGTGGATAACCGAGATGAATAAATAATTAGCTTTGGCTAATGACACTTTAAAAGGATGAATGAGATGAATACATGATTAGTTTCAGCTAATGGCATCCGGAGTGGATCACCAAGATGAGTAGATGATTAGCTTTGGCTAATGGCATCCCAAGTAGATGACCGAGATGAATAGATGATTAGCTCTGACTAATGCCATTTGAAGCGTATGACTGGGTTGTGATTGATAATTAGCTTTGACTAAGGGCGTCCTAAGAGGATAGCGGGATTGGGAAGTTATGAGTTAGTTTCAAGAATTGATGCGTTCATGTGTATTACGTTTTGTGTGTACCAAGTAAATGAAAGAACCACGATTGTTTTTCTTTAAACAGAAAATAACAATAATGCTTTCCTTAAACTATTTAATTGCTTATTATTAATTATTTATAATTCTTGTAAATATTTGTATTGCAGTAGGGACGTCACACCAACGAGGTGTCTAGGAACCCGATTTCACGGGACCCTACTTTTGCAAAGAATTATGTAGTCGCATTAAATTACAATGTATTTTGTACAAGTAAAATGTATTAATGTATAATTGTTACTCGGTACTTTTATTTAAACTCGTAATGACTATTATTACTTAGTATGTGCACTTATGACTATGTTCATATATTTATGATGTAAACTTGTATTTATGCAAATGTGACTATGTGTATGTGTGAGAACTACTCCTTATGAAATGTTGAGTGATGTTATTGCATATGGATTGTGCCACAATAATAAGTGAACGTTGGTTTATCAATTTTTCAGAATGATATGGTGAAAAAAAAAATTTCAGTTGTTTTGGCATTGAAAAAGTCGGGTTATTACACCTCATCAACTTTTTCTTTTTACTCAAAAAATTGCCCAAATGGCTACTTTCAGGGGGATTTAATATTTCTTCTCTTCACTAAATTTGACAAAACATATACCACCATGATGGCTTGATATTTGACTACACACCGGTATTGTTCTTTTCGACTAATTGACACCACAACGCCACGACATTGCCCCAAAGAGGCCAACTTAGGTAGCCTTTAGCATCCCATTTTGATAGACCATGATGACATCTTTGAGCCAATGGTTGGGATTTTTCCCAGTTGAAACAAGGGCCAAAGTTTGTCCCCAATAAAGACAAAGTGTCGCTTTTCTACCCCCTATAAACAAGGGTGGATTCTAGACATTGAAGAGGAAGAAATCTGAGGCCAAATTTGAGAAAAAATCAGCTCTTTTCCCTAGTTTTTTTCTCCCCTCTCGGCCACCTCTTCCCTTTTTCCTCCACTGTCATTGCCGCTACCAGTCACACGCCAGACTTCCCTGCACCACCAAGAACGCCACCAACACCTTTTCTCCTTTGGTCAGACAAGCCTCCCTCTCCCCCCCTCCACAAGATGGTGGTAATTGCATGATTTTGCATGCAATGCCCAAACAATAGACATGGTCGCTGGGTTGGGCCAACGATCATGTGGGCAGTGGGCTGAACCCGTTTCAGCCTAGCCGGATGGCTAGGTTGAGTCCAACCCAACTTATATATATATATATATATAAACAAAGAAGAAAAAAATTCAAATTTTCCAAGTGGCATTTTAAAATATTTGCGGGTCCCTCGCATGTTTTTCCAACTATTTTGTATAATATCGGGTTGTAGACTTACACTGTAAAATACGGAACCAGTATTAAAAATACTCGGTTTCCTCCAAAACTTCGAGAAATAAAACAAAATTTCAAAAAAAATCCAAAAATAAATTTTCATTTTTTTAAAAAAATTGTTTGGTTTTCATGCGTACAACCAAATCTTAAAGGTTTTTCATGCATTTTTTCTAAAAGATAAAATTATTTTTTTATTATTTTTTTAAATACAAAAATGGATATTATAACTAGTTTATAATTATTCATAAGAGTTTGACCAAAATGTAAAAAAAAAAACCATAACAATTATTTTGTCATGCGGAATGCTAGGACTTAGTTATATCTAAGAGTGTGACCCTTAGAATGATTAAGATTTAATCCAATAAAGTATATACTTTCTCACTAGGGAAGATTTGCCTTGAACTTTAGACGGGACCAACAAATAGAAACTTAACCCAGGAAAATAATCAAATAATAATATAGCCTACCTTAGATGGGTTGCATTGTGAGTAATGCGTCTTCCCTTTACACAACCAGTCAATTACTCAGATTCTCACATACCATAGATTTCATAATAACCATAATATTAGATGGCGTCTCTCAAATTTTATAATCATAACTTTATAATTATACACAAAACTTTTTTTTTTATCACTTTTAAAAGATAGATCTATCATTCAACGCCTTGCACATCACAACAAATTGATTGAGAAGCTAAAGTAGATTTGACATAGCCTATACACCTGGGAGACAAGCTCTAAAAAATTCTACAATAACAAACACTTCATCATGGGTGTTTGGTATCAATGTAACTCATAAAAAAGTGTATCTCAACAATTCATTACCAAAATAGTTTGATTTATTTAATTTTATAACACAACACAACAACAAGTTCAAATAGGCTTTAAGTATAAAAGCTCCTATTGTGATGTTTTCTAACTATATTTATTTTGAAAATAAAATAATAATAATAATAATAATAATAATAATAATAATACACTGATTATACGTAATTGGGCTGTAAAAGCAAATATAAGAAATTTTATAATGATATTGTTCTTTCTAACACTCTTTATAGCGCTTTGAAAAATAGTCTTAAACATATATTTATACATAATATGTATTACTACTATAAGAAAAATAATATAAAATATTCTTGGACAATTATTTATGATAAGTCGATTTATTCATTTCCCTGATGATTATGTAATTAGTAAGATGCCAAATTGAAGAATGTCCACCAAATCATTTGCAAGTAAAAACTTATTTCTCGCGAGGATTTTCAATTATCTTCTTACAAACAATACACCATATATTTTTAATATTATTGAAAATTACAAGACCGAAGAACTCAACACAGATTCTTTATTATCATTTTGTAGCTTCAGGAACTCTAGAACA
>Ga0307517_10003105_pt1 | contig 26205 bp, 18 predicted proteins | sample 23_EM_MG_FD_194515 | JGI IMG/M metagenome (GOLD analysis project Ga0307517, IMG submission 194515) | Populus trichocarpa ectomycorrhiza microbial communities from riparian zone in the Pacific Northwest, United States - 23_EM | ecosystem: Host-associated > Plants > Roots > Unclassified | place... | reverse complement strand
ACCAACATCCATTCGATTTTCCACCTTTTTTTTTTTTTTTTTTTTTCTGAATCCTAGTATTCTAATTTCAGAAATCTTTTTGTTTGAGATGTGTATTTTAATTGTGATTTTATTAATAATTAATTTATTATTTCTAATTAATGATAAAAAATTTTAAACATTAATAAAGATGATTATCTAATTAAATATATAATCTCAATACTTGAAAACTAATTAAATTGTATTATGTAATCGTAAAAAATAAATTATAAAATAACAAAAAAAATAACCATCTCATATAAGTGTCAATTCACTTAGTTAAAATAATGATATTACAAATATTTTAACAATTAATTTATTACCTTTAATTAATTATAAAATATTTCTTAATTTTCGGAAATATGCTACAATTACCGGAAATACCCAACCCACACAGTACAGGCTGCCTGTATGATGGCATTTATAGGTGATGGGAGAAAAGAAATAGAATCGCTATAAAGAGGGGAGCCGTAGCAACGCTCAGATACGCTATTATATTCCTTTCCACCACAAATCCTAATCTTCCGTAAGTCTTGTAACCCTAAGGGGTTTGCTCAAGGAAATGGCGGAATCAGAACCCAAACAGCCAGCAGAGATGGTAACCGCACTTATCTATGCAGTACCCCTTGATCTCTCTTTAATTCTCTCCGTTTTTATTTTCAAAGATATTACTTTGGATGCTAGGTTTTGCAGAGGTTTATATTTTATTTTTATTTTTTTGTTAAGAACACTCCTTGGGATTCCCTGTCTACGTATCTTTTGATCCGAAGCAGCCCAATCTTTGTTACCAAAAGCTAGAATCATTAATGTGTGTGTGTGTTTGGTTAAGATTATAGTGATATGCTGATAGTGTATTGATGAATACCTTCAATTAGGTTGAAGGTGACGAGAAAAATCTGAAGTATTTAGATTTCGTTCAAATGGCGGCGATCTACATGGTGGTATGTTTTTCAAGCGTCTATAGATATGCGAAGGAAAATTCAGGTCCACTAAAACCGGGGGTCCGAACTGTTGAGGACACCGTCAGAACCGTTATTGGACCGGTCTGCGACAAGTTTTATGGGGTACCCTTCCAGCTTCTCAAATTCGTCGATCACAAGGTCTGTTTCACTGCAAATTACAAATCTATTTGCCGTCGTCTATATCTCTTGATTTAAGTGCTAATATTTGAATCAATCTCGTTAATTATAAGAACTTGCCATTCTAGTAACTATTAAGTAATAATGGGTTCTGTTATATATTTTTATTTAAAAATATATTAAAATAATACTTTTTATTTTTAAAAATTATTTTTCACATCAATACATCAAAATATATAAAAATATATTATTTTAAAATATATATAATTTTTTTAAAAGTATTTTTAAAACACAAAAATAAATCTAACTATCATGGGCAATCCTTTACTTCATACCTAGCATCATCCTTCTTTTTACTTAGCAGGATGTTTTGGCCTTGGGATATTCAATGAGGTAGCCTTCTTTACCTGATAATTGAATAAACTGAAGTCACTAAGATTCAAATCTATTCTACTAAAAAAATGTTATGGGATGCACCATCGTTAAATTATATCAACTTGTGTAATTGATTTTTTTTTAATTAAAAAATTGAAGGGTAAATCTCAAAAAACAAATGCCTGTAGCTATTGATTATAGTTTCTCTGAAGATGAACACTTTCTTGAATCTTCCAGCTGTGCGTACTTCTTAAGGCTTATGTTTTAAAATCGAGATAGGCTCTATTTTGTAATAATGGCTTATAAATTAACGAACTCTTACAGAAGCATGTAATATTTAAGAGCCTATTATATATAAGAAAAGGGATGTGTTCGTCTATTTTTTTTCAATAATAAGATAAATAGGGTGCTTTAACTTGTAAGAATCTGATAATTTCTTAATTGCCTGTGTGCATTTTGCATTTAATTAATGTATGTACGAGACGAAGTAGTATCATTTGGACTCCTGGAATGCAGATTGACGAGTCTTTGAGGGGGCTAGACAGGCAAGTCCCATCACAAGTGAAGCGGGTGTCAATCCAAGCTCGGGCTGTAGCTTATGAGATTCAGCGCACAGGCGTGGTGGATGCGGCGATGAACATTACAAAGACGATGTATAGCAAGTACGAGCCCACGGCCAGGGAGTTGTACTACAAGTATGAACCAGTCGCCGAGCAGTATGCAGTCTTGGCTTGGCGCTCACTGAATCGACTTCCACTCTTCCCTCAAGTGGCTCAAATTGCAGTCCCCACAGCTGCTTTCTGGTCTGAAAAGTATAACCAGGTGGTTGGTTCTGCAGCAGAGGAGGGTTACACGATAGCATTATACCTGCCGTTGATCCCAATTGAAAGAATTTCTAAGGTGTTTGATGAGAGTATTGGTGAGCCAGTTGTCTCAACCAATGGGGTCGTGGCTTACTGATGATTGTAGTTTTTTCTTGTTGATTTTTCAGTTTAAATGACATTTAATGATTGTAAGGTTTTTGACGATGGGCTTGGCCAGAATATCCTTGAAATGTTGTTTTTTGGTCACTTTATTTTATTTTTTTTGGGAATTGCATACACTTAGTGGGTTAGCCATACATAATAGTAGCAATAATGTAGGAAATTGTAAGATATATAGCTTAACTTATCAGCTCTGAATTTGTTTTTTAGATATTACCGGTTCGAGTCCTATAAATCTAAAGGTTATTGTAGACTTGTATAATTATTAATTTCAGGGCCTATAAAATTAGTCGAGGCATACATAAACTAGCCAAACAGGTACAATAATCTAAAAATAATGTAGGAAATTGAAAGACAAATTCTTTGCCAGAAGCGTGGTAGCATATCCAATAATTATCAGGTAATGTCATGAGCTACAGCCAGCGTCGTGATGAGTGAGTGGGAATTGTTGGGGGGGAAAACAGTAACATAATTTGATGGGGTTAGTGCTGCTGACTTTACTAAAAGGTGGTTGTATTATTTTTTATATTCACAAATTTTATGCAGTAGATTACATGATAGGTTAATTGCTGATATGAATAGTAAATCAGATTGATATATTTTTAAAATTATTTGGTAACATTTTAATTTTGAACCTATGTTTGTTAGCGCGTGGTTATTTTCTAAAAAAAAAAAAAAAAAAGAAGGGGTAAATGAAGTAATAGGCAAGGCACGGAGGCCTGTCTCATATCCACACTAGGCTATTTTGAACTGGTTGACTCTGTTTGACACATTCCTCAAAAATTTAATTTTTTTTGTTAAAAATTTAATTTTTTTTGTATTTTGGATCGTTTTGATACGCTAATATCAAAAATGATTTTTTTAAAAAATAAAACAAAAATCATTTCGATGCATTTTAGCACGAAAAACACTTTAAAAAACAACCGCAACCATACTCCCAAACATGCCCTTGTGGTAGACTCAACCCAGCGCGATTGAGTTGGTATCATGTTTTTTTTTTCCCTTTCAATTCCATTGCTTTTTAATAAATTTTATCATATTATTTAGTATTTGGCTGATTTTTTTTATATAATATAATGAATTAAAAAACTAATTCAACTTGGTAGAGTCTATAACAAAGATTGTTGGTTTTGCGGGCTGTCTAGAGTGAACCTAGCCTTTCTTTTTTTCCTTTGACTTTTTCTTTAGACTTACCTAGTTTATAAGGTCACATGAGAACAACTCCCACATAATTTAATTTAAAACTAGGACTAAATAAAGAATTGAATTAGAATTTTATAAGTTTAAGCTATTGTATCGAGTTTAATAATAATACTGAAAAAATTTTATTTTCTTGCATCTCAATTTTTTTTTATCCAAGCTATAGCAATTGCGTGGAAAATAAATGAGTTAAGTAGAACCATTAAAGATCAAAATGTGTGCAATATATATTTTGATTCCTAAAGAATTTTGAAAATTATATTTTTATCCTTATTTTCAAGTTTCTTACAAATAAATCCTTAATTGTGTTTTTAATCCTCGTATTTTATAATAAGTAAATGGAGTTAGATTCCTTGAAAAATAAGATAGAGGAACTGTAATAGAAATTCCAGGGACCAATTTGTATATTTTAACACCACATTAATTTACAAGGGGATTGGAGTTCGGAGAAACCCTCTTATTTCACATTACAAGAAATTAAAATAAAATATGCAAATTGAGAAAGAAAATAAATATGCTTCTTTTTCTCTATAAAATTGATTTGCTTTGCCTATTGCTTAACCACGAAACTGTAATAAATATTATTTTGTTTTTTTTTTCAATTATACAGATAAAAATGCATATGGGAGAAAATATGTAAATGTAAAGATCCAAATGAAGATTTATCAAACAACGTATGAGATAAAACTCCAAAGCATATAAAGATATCAGTAGAATAAAATGATTAATATAAATATATAAAATTGTATATTTGAATAAAGACAAAATAATATGATTTATATTCAATTAATAAGTTAAACGTGTTGTACAAAATCAGGATTTGCATAAAATATATTTTTTAAAAAAATACTTTACATGGATCTCTTCAGAAATATTTTTTCAGCATAATAAAACCCTTGTACAATTAAAAAAACTTCTTATTGTAAAATAAAATTGAAAAAAAAAACTAATTTACATGTATATTTGCATAAATACAGAGAGATGTGTAATGGGGAGCCATTTCAACTTGTACTTAGGTCGCCTACTATCTTAAACCAAAAGCTTAGAATTTTTAATTAATATGGTGTCTAACATGGGTTATGAATAAAAGGTTAGGTGTGAGGATAATTGTTAAACCCAACTCTGTCTAACAGATTGTCTTAAAAAACTTATGACTCGAAACCTAATCTAAATTAGATTTTGAATCGAATCGGAAAAAACATTGACTTGATAAAACTCGGTAGATCTGACTAGGTGTTTAGTAATTGGTTTACTTGATTAAATCCGATCCAAACTTGGTTAGGTTAAATAAATAAAAAATAAAACAATGTTATTTTAATAAAAATAATTTATCTAGGTTGACTTAATGATTTGTAGGTTGACTCGATAACCTAATGACCTGAGCCTTTTTTCCAGGTCAGTCCTTGTACTAATAACAATTATGAGCACAAGCTTTTAGATGAGAAGGCTCTTGTAAGAGGGGTGAGCTCTTGATAGTACTGTAGTTTTTCAGGTGGTGACCGTCACACTTAGATTATGAAATGCTTCCGTTGAAGTGGGAGTAGTGTTCGATGTGGAAAAGAGACTCGTAAATTAGGGAAAGATTTGTTGGATGCACAATTAAGTGATTATTATCCATGTTGAAATGGAATGAGAAAAATGAGGTGTTTATATATAAGATGCACTCAAAACCCACTAGTCTAGTTTTTTTTTGTTAAGGTGGTGTCCTTTTTATTATACAAGCCTCTACACATACAGGTACAAATATGAGCTTAAATGAATCATATTTCTTAAGGGGAAGATTTGCATTATGGAATTAAGGAATCAATTGAGCCTATACTTGGGGAATCAATTGAGCATATACTTGGGCATGCACGTGTGTGGGCTTGTATGTAAGGTTGGACTCCATTACAACCTAAAAGCCTAGATTATTTGGTCATAAGTCCATATTACATATACATATATGCACCTTAAACCTTTTTTTATATAATCGATGTGGGATTCTCCATTTATATATGGAACTCAATAAATCTCTCCTTCATATGTGAGTCTCATATTCACATTAAGCATTACTTCTCCTTTAATGGAAGTATCTTCACAATCCGAGTATGACGTTACTACTTTCTTACTCAACCAAGATGGAATCCGAGTATATATACTTGATCAAACATTAGGTGAAAATAATTAGAGCTTAACCAATCATTCCACACCCATCTAGGATACCTAAATAATCATAAGACAATGACAACAATTTCCTTATGAATTGGTGTGAAGCTATTAGGAAATATTTAAATAAAGTATAATATAATTCAATTTGAACTAAAACCACACACATAGACACAAAACAATTTTTACATGAAAAACTTCCTTGATATTGGAGGAAAAACCTTAAGACACCCAAAAACTCCATTATCAACAAATAATGGGTTGAATTTTTTATTCTAAATAGAACTAATGGCGTATAGTCTTAAAAATAACTTTTCAGCAACAAAACAAAATCCACAAAGGAGTTCATAAAGATCTCACCACAAATCATGAGTATTGTTCATAAATAAAAACACTATCTAGGTTGTCCAAATCCAATATATATCGTTTAGATTATAAATGCTCATGTCACAAATATGCTTATAAAGTTTTAGCTTAAACAAACTTTGGACATCTTTTATCAAAGTATTTTATAGGAATAAATGGATCTTTAAAATATTGTTTCAAGAAGGTAAAATTTTTCAGATCTCTCTATCTTTTGTCTCTATATAAAACACGATAAATAAAGCTTAAAAAACCTAACAAAGTAGGTAAAAACCCCCTATCTCTCCATATGGGCTTAATGGTCCCACATAGGTAATCTAAATATACATAGGTTATCATTCTAATAGGAGGGAAACATAGCCCAACAAATCTCTTTCTTCTCAACTAGGTAGGAGGATTCACTATTTCAAAAATTATGTAAAAGATCTCAAGCTTTTCCATTTCCAGGGTTTTCTTCAACATATGAGATCCATTATCATTAGTGAGTTTTTTCAAGTTTTAACAACTTGTCGTTAAAAGCTTCTCTTATCCAATGGTACCTCATCTTAATATGCTTCAGCCTTAAATGAAATGTAAAGTTTTTAATTTATGTGAATATCACTTTAATTAACACAAAATACTACATATTATAGTTGTTGAAAACTAAGTTATATCAAGAGCTTTTTTTTATCCATAGCAACTCTTAACAAGCTTGTGTTGTTGTGATAAACTTTGTCTTTATAGTAAAAAGTGTAACACATTTTTATAATCTCGATTGCTAAGAAATAACTCCTCATGAGAAAATGATTAAATAACTCGAAGTACTTGCGAGTATCTACATTTCTTATCATATTTGCATTTGTACAACCAACTAACATTAGTTTGTCATTCTTAAAGTTGAGTTGTAACTTGAAAATGCCTTAAAGATACCTTAAAATTTACTTGATAGCATTCCATTGCTCTTTTTCTATATTTGAAAGGAATCAACTGACTACACCATCTATATGAGCTACATTTGGCCTCGTGTATATCATTACATACTTGAGATTTCATATTATTAAGGCATATGAAACTCTTTCCATATCTTTATATTTGTTGAAGGGTTTTTCTTGGTTCTTAATTTTATATAAGTAGTAAGATGAAAGGTAGTTGTTTTAGCTTTGTTCATATTAAATCTATGAAGTACTTTTTCAATAAAAAGCTCTTGTGATAAATGCAACTTCTCTTTTTTTTCTTCATAAATTCTATTTCCAAGAATTTGTTTTGTTAGAGCCAAGTCTTTCATAACGAAGGATTGACTTAACTGCCATTTCATATTATTAATTATTAAAGGATTCTTATCAATAGTTAACATATCATTGAATCATTGATAAAGAGTTACAAGATAATAAACTCATCATCATAAACATTTTGCACAAATACACAATAATCAAAAGTGATTTTCTCTTAACCTTACTTTGTAATAACTTACTCAAGTTTCTTATAGCATTGTTTAGGCGCCTACTTCAAATCATATAGACTTTTCTTTGGTAGACAAACATAATCTGCTTTTTCTTTTACCCTAAAAATCTCTAATTGCTCCACATAAATCTCTTTCTCTAAATTACCATGTAAGAATATATTTTTCTCATCCATATATTCAATTTTTAAATCCAGGCTAGTTGTTAAGCTATGAACTACATAAATGGAAGACATTTTCATAGCTAAAAAGAAAATCTCATCAAAATCAATAAAATTTTGTATGATCAAATCCATTAATAACAAGTGTAGCTTTGTATCATGCCCATGAAGGGTTTTATCTTGCTTCACCTTGTAAACCCACTTATTCTTTAAATTTTGTATAACACTCCATGATTTTATTTTTTTTATGAAAGTCTAATAAATAATTTATAATAAATAAAATTATATTTAAGATATTATTTCATTAGATATCAATCAACTCAGCATTTATATTTGAGATATTATTTCATTAGATATCAATCAACTCAGCATTTATTTTTGAATGATATTTTTGTCATTTCTTTATAATGTTAGCAATCATTTCTTTGATAATTTTAAACAAACCTGTGTAGTTTTTTTTTCATGTTTGTGGTCGTGAATATTTTTTTTAAATAAAGTTCAAGTCATTATAGTTTTTGTAAATATTTTTCATTGACTTTTTTTTTTCAATGAACTATGCTTTTTATATAAAAAAAAAACAATTGGTTAAAAAAGAAATATTACACGAATCATAAAAGAAGGTCTGAAAAAAATACATCTTTCCTGTTTGATTTTATATGTTGTTTTTTTGTGAATATTTCTTTTATAATCACATAATTAATAAAAAGAATAGATTTCAAAAAATTTCCCATTACAACACCGAAGTAGTATGTCATTCTTTTTTTTCTAATACATTCACATAAAAAATATTAAAATGTATTGTTTTTATTAAAACTTTCATTTATGATTATGATAAGCTATTGTTTTAAAAACAATTATTCTAGTGAAAAAAAATACAAAAAAAGAAGAAGTGTATTAATAAGATAACAACGTTTTGATTAAAGGAATTTTTTTTTTATCCTTATTCAAAATCATCTAGATTTTTTTATTGATTCTAATTGCTTTTGATTATTATTATAATAAGAATGCAAGAAAAAAAATCTTATTGAAAATATATATTAATAAGAAAATGAAGAATTATACTAGAAAATTATTTTTTGAATGGAGTTGAAATTATTACTTTCCTTACAAGAAACAATTTTATTGATATATAATTAAAAAAAATGAATAGATCCTCATGTGATATGATCAAATTTCTTATTGTACATTATTTTTCTCAATTTACTAACTCGATTTTTGGTTATTATTAAAACCCTTTTTAATATTTTTAGCTATATAATTCTTGATTTATTTTATTAATTGCATGTGTCATTTTTTCAGTTAACAATTAATTTTGTTATGACGGTGAAAAACATGTTGCAAATGCTTGCATTTTATTCATTGAAAAAAACTTTTGGTCTAGGTAGTAGTAGAGTGTGTGCATGTGACTAATAGGAACTAATCCGTGAACCTATTCAAACACCAGCTTTTGAATCATCAACTTTGGGATCAAGTGTTGTTTTATATCTTATAGTTTAGACATTTTTTCACTCTTCTTTATTTTTTAAAAAATTACAGTTTATATCATAAAATTTATAAATTCATAACATTTTATAATCTCATTCTAACACATTAAAAAAGTCAACAAAAAACTCAAATTATTTATAGTATTGTCATGATATTATATTTAATGATTAAAAAGTCATTGCAGTGTTAAAATTATAAAATTATCTTAAAGTTCAAAAAAAAAAAAACTCAGCCACTGAAACTTTCTCTCCCATTTTTATTTTCCCTTCATAAAGAAATATGAACATTATAGCTGCTAAACCACGCCAATTATTTTTTCTTTCCCTTCACTTGGTAATCCTTTTGATTTAAGTAATTAGATCTTATAATGAAATATACTTAAGAATAATTGTAAGATGAGGAATAAAAATTACACAAACAAATCTGTCAGATAAACTTGCAAATGTATTGTTAGCAAGTCTTTTTCCGCAACATCAAATGTTCTTTATGATCTCACATGCAAGCATCAATTTCAAACAAATTGCAAGCTTCATTGCAGAAACAAACTTGGTAAATACCACCACACATTACCAATCCTAGTCGCCAACCTAACAATCTTCATCTTTTCCTCTAACCTCCATTGTTGACCACTCTAGTAGCCATGCCCTCTATTTTTAATCTCAATAAGCTTAAATCATTCAGATCTAACCCAAAATAAAGTTTAGGTTTTGTTCAATTTGATGTCATTTACAACTATGTCGTTGTTCAATTTGACATGTTTACAAGGCATGAATAGTCTAAATCTAACAAAACATCATTTCATCTTCATATATAGGTTTGATTGGGATTAAGCTAGATTAGGTTTTGATTTTAGTTAAACTATGTTTGTTACGATAAGAGAGAGGAATTGTGTCTGGAAAAAAAAGAAACATGATATGTCATTTGGTCCAATTTGAGATATAATATAAAGGAAATATGATCACTTTTTTTATTTAAAATTTTAGGTTGACCCAAGATGTAAACTATAATTTTTAAAAGAATTTAGGCAAAGTAAAAAAAGTGGCAAATGACTTTCTATTATAGTTGTAAGGCTTACAAACCTTGATTATAAGTGGCTGACCTTGTTTGGTTTTCATGATGCAATCCAAATTACATTTTTTTCTTTTGTTCTCATAACGCTTATTTTATTTTGACAAAGTTTATGATGGTTTTGAAAGTATAAAATGTTAAATTGTTATTTTTTTTCAAAAAAAGATCAGAGAATAATTGGATGTTACTATTGAAATTTTGTGATTTTTTTAAAAAGAGATAAAATCTTGGAGTTGCAAGGTCATCTTATACTTTTATCTTGATTTGTCATTGAGTGGGCTCATGTTGTATTTTCATTTTCTTGTTGAATTATAACAGGGTAAAACACCTAGTTTTGTACTTGTTTGCAAAAGTACAAAGTCATTTGGATGGGAAAATGGATACAAAATTTGGTCATTTGGTGTGGCTTGAAATGAGTATTGCGTAATTCTATTGGATTTAGATGGGCTAAATTCACTTGTAAAGGGTAACTTTGAGAAATTCAATAAGTCTAAAAGGGCAATATAATAAAAAAACTACTAACAACTCTAAAAGATCTTGGATTCTTTATAGTGCTTTATTGTTTATATGAATAGTGAATGACCTGTCTTTTTTTTTTTCTCTCTCTCTCCCTCTCTCATTTTAAAACTTTTTTCTTTCAATTACATCCTTTAGTTGCTTGATTAGATGGAATTAGTATTGAAATTATGGAAAGAAGTTCTAAATCAAAAGAAAACGAACTAAACCGTAAAACATAAAGAATAATAAGTCGGATCCAGAGTTTTTGCCAATGTTTATTTTGATTCACAAGTTCATTTTATTTGTTTTTGGGTTTCTCAAAGAGAGAGACTCATAGAAAGTAGATGGTAGAGAGAGAAAGTGGTCATCTGTCGCGGTTTTAGCCATAAAATTAATCAGTTTGGTGAGCTTGATGGTGTTGGTTGAAAAAATAGATCGGAGTTTGAGAAAATTTAGGGACTTAGATTGATTTTTCATATTTTAATCAATTTTTGAAAACTTTAAGGGTATAAATGGGTTTTATCGAGTTGTGTATGTTGTTTTTCATGTGTTTTTGGATCAGAAATTGATTGAAAAATGGCTCATTTGGTTCAAAAAATTAAATGAGAGTTTCTGCCCAGTTTCCAGCAGCTTGGGATGCCAAAAAATAGGCAAGCAAACGATACATCGTTTCCTCAACAGAAGACACGACACCAACATTAAATTTCTTTCAAGAAAAATAAGAGATGTCTGCCTTTTAATAATAAAAAAAAGTAAGGCCATATGTTTTCTAAAAACATTTCCACCTTATAACATAGTGCATGAAATAAAGCAAGTAAAGCAACTAAATTAAATTTGTGACAACTCGACATCTCAATCATGGTCCATTAATGGAGGAATCAAATTGTTAACAAATATGAAAACATGTCCGCATTACGTCGTGGGCTGACTTGATTTTTTTATGTAAAAAAAAGATGTTTTTCAAAGTAAAAAAAAAGATGCCAATACGATGCAAGCGTTCCTAAAAAACAAAAAACAAATTCAAGACTTGGGTTATTGACTAGACTGTGTTTAATAAGCTCATGTAATTTAAATAATACAGATAAAAAATGTAATGACAATAAATAAACTGAAAAAAAAATTAACATAGAAAAAAACTACAAAGCTCGTCAAAAGCAATTTGAATAATACCATGAAACTTAATTATTAAACAACTCAATAATGAAGGGAAAACTGAAAAAAATATTAATTAAAAAAAAAGAAAAGAAATTTAAGTCAACTTGCTAACCTCGCAACCTTGTGCACAAGATTGAAATAACTTTATAGAAAGAAAAATGAAAAAAAAAGCATGAAGATTAATTTCAAATAAATAAAAAGTTGAAGGAAGAAATTGAAATTTTTTTTATAGAAAAAGGACCTAAAAGAAACCAAAATCAACCCATGTCAACCTTTGAAACTCATGACTTTTATCATGAGCCTGAGTCCAACCCCATTGAAGACTAATCCTAAAAAATAATGCAATAAAATTTTAAATTAATAAAATATTGAAGGATAAAATTAAAAAAATACAATAAAAAAATCCAAAACAAAAAAATATTAATAAAAAGAATGGGACTAGATTTGATATAAAAATAATTTGAAATTAAATGTTGAAAGATGAGATTGAAAACAAAATTTAGTTAGGAAAAGGAAAAAAATAGAAATCAAAAGAATAAGGATCAAATTTGATATCAAGATTAAATGAAAACAAATGATGAGATGTGAAATTAAAGAAAAGAATCAATAAAAAAAGATAAAAAATAAAAAGAAATTAAAAGAATAAGTACTCAATTGGATATAAAAAAATAAAAAGACACCTTTATATTTTGACAAAGAGAAAATAGAGAAAAAAAGGAGGAGAAGAAAAAAGTCCACTTGCACCCTACCACAACTCCATTATATATACATGTGGCAACAACAAAAACAGGTTGGCAATGTGCTTTAAATGTTGTCCTGAAATGTAATATTGATCATAGTACAGTGACATACATATCTTTTATTTATGGGCGCGTGCATCACACGTTCTAATAATTTTTTTAAATAACAGTAATTATTATTAGTGGGCTGTTTAGAACCTGAAAAATTGAATTTAATTTCAAGGATTACATCAATTTTTTTGTTTGGAATTTTTGTAAGGGAATTGATTTGAATTTCAAATATAATTTAATTGCTAAAAAATGACCAACCCTCTGATTTGCTGCATCAATTCCCCTTAGAATTGCTATAAAAACCAATATTTCAAAAATACCTTAACAGCATAAACCCTATTTTTTACAAAACCCTCCACTATTTTTTTTTTACCATAACCTCATTTTTTTTCAATCGAATATAGAATAATTTTCTTATTTAATAGCCACCAAAATTTTAAAATATAAAAACAAAAGTTTTCATAAATTCTCTCTCTTAAATCTTTTAAACTCTCTCTCCGTCGATTCTCTCTATCAAATCGAACAACCAAACCTCTTTTGAATCAAAACGACCAAGCAGCAGAAAGCAAAACGACAGCAATAATATGGTTGAAACCAGACGCAGCTCCTCCTCCTCCTCCAAACGATCTCTTCCTCCCTCTTCTCCTCCTCCCTCTTCTAAAAGATGCAAAGTATCCCCTCTCTCCATGTCTATATATCCGTTTTAGATTTGTTTTTTTTTTTTAAAAAAAATCGGTGATATGCATTTTAATTTTTGAATTGTCGGTTGCTGATTGAAACATAGGCGGCTGCTGCTGCTGCTGCATCTGAGGTATCATCGTCGACCAGCGATGTACCGACACCGGTACTGCCGATAGAAAATACAAGTCAGGAAAAGGATTCCGGGTCTGAATTAGATTTGCAGGCTACTAAGTCTGGAGAGGAGACTCAAGCCGAGGAATTGGTGTCTTTAGGTGCGATCTTGTTTCTATTCTGTTTTTCTTTGAAAACAGATTGGTGTTATTTTGTTTATGTTCAATAGTTGTTTTGATTTTAGATGAAGTCACTGCCAATGGAGAGAAATCCAAGGGTGCAGTAGTGCTGAACAAGTCAAAGAAGCGAGTACCAAAATCAGTAAAATCTAATGCCAAGGCTGCATGGGGCCAATTGCTGTCCCAATGTTCACAGGTGATTTTGTGGTGATTCATGTTAGTGATCTGTTTATTTATGATTGTGTGGTGTTTCATTTTAGTGATCTGTTTATTTTTACCAAAAGATGATAAATTTAAAGCTTTTAATTTAGTTGGATGTTGTACTACTGGATTTCATGTTTGTCACTCGGAGTTTTGTTTTTATAATTCTAGGCTATTAGCTTCCCACTGGGTCTGCATGTTGTGAAAATCTCACCTGCCTTGGTTTTATAGACAGTCAAGTTGTTCTACAATGTTTAGGGAGCTTATTATGAGGAAGTTTGTTATAGTATGTGATGGCATCACTCTACGGGTTTCTTAATACATTGTTGACACTAATTTGAACTTGTTGCTTGGAAATTATTTTGTTGGTGAAATATTTTTATCTTTATTCCCAGGCAACTCCCTAATAAATAAACCTTTGCTTTGGCAGCACTTATCATGTTTCGAGTCTTTGGATTTCTTAGGGTAGTATTTTGTGAATCTAGTTGAGATGATTCAGACTTATCTACATCATTGTGAATTCAAGAGCAATTTTTTTTTTGTGAGTTGGTGGCTTCTTTCGTGGTTGCGGGCATTTTGTGCAGGTTGTGAGTGTGCGTTTGATTAAGGCATTTTATTGATGTTAATGTCAAACTTTAAGGTACTTGGGACCGTGTCTCACAGGGTATTTAAGTGCTCTACAAAAGGTTTTGTTCATTTCTGTATGTGTTGCTGTCTGGAAAAATATATGGGGAAATTTGATTGGAGCTTTGTCGTGTGAGGTTTCAAGTGCTGTTCAGTGAGGGTCTCAAATTGTCTATTTATTTTCAGCTTGTTACCTAGGAAAAATGGGTAGAATTTATTTCAAAAGGGGAGGGAATGGAGTTTCAGGATTTGTTTTTGCTTATTTCAGTTATGTGGTTCATCTCTCTGTTTGGTAAGGTTTGTCGTATATTCTTGTATCTTGGAGATAATATAGGTCATGTAGTTGCTTTCCAAGTATATAAGCTGCTGTTGAAACAAAAATTCATGTCGAGCATGCTAATAAATGTTGTTTTTTCTTTTTAATTCCCCTATGCCATGATTGTTGATTTGGTGTTAAAAAATGGAAAGCGGGCTTCAGAAGATTTGTCATTCTCCAAGTCATGACAATAACTGGAAAGCTAGTGCTGAATTTTGTTTACTTCTTTTGTCCTAAAGGCAGATTTCTGAAATTTGCTCTTGATGTTTTACCATATTTTGTGGAACTGAACAAGTGATTGTTTCTGATGCTTTTAAGTGTGTTATTCATTGCAGAACCCTCACAAGCTGATAAATAGCACTCTTTTCACTGTTGGTCAAAGCCGACAATGCAATTTATGGCTTAATGATTCATCGATCAGTACTATTTTATGCAAACTGAAGCACATAGAGGTAGTACTCTCTGCACTGTCTAATTTCTAATTTTTTTACTTGTTAATTAACAAAAAATTATTCATCAAGGTAAGACACTGCATCATTTTCCATCATCATGCAATCCAACCCTGGCCCCTCTTTGGTAATCTGTTTATAATCACCCTGCAGCGTGGAGGTGCACCTATTGCCTTATTGGAAATCACTGGGGGAAAAGGAGCAGTCCAAGTAAATGGTAAACTTTATCAAAAGAATGAAACTTTAGCATTAAATGGAGGCGATGAAGTGATTTTCACTACTTCTGGAAAACATGCATATGTATCCTTTTCCTTCACTTTGCCTTTGGCAAAATTATGTGGCTTTATGTATTATTATTTTTGTTGTTTGTATTACTCTTCTGTTTCTGTGAAAGCATAGAAGGAAAATTCCTATCTAGATTTTGCATGTTTATATTATTTGACTTAAATGTCCATCACCTCCTCTAAGGATCATTGAATTCCTTAATGGGAATTTTAGATATTTCAGCAGCTAACAAGCAATAGCTTAGGCACACCAGGCATGCCTTCTGTGAGCATCTTAGAAGCCCAGAGTGCTCCTATAAAAGGGATTCACATTGAGGCAAGGTCTAGAGACCCCTCAGATTATGCAGGCGCATCAATATTGGCTTCTTTGTCACATCTTCTTCCACCTGCTGCCAAAACTGGTGAGGATGGGCAGCAAAATACAGATTTTTCCACCTTGCCTTCTGGCTGCGAAGCGTCCGAAGATCATGTTCCAGATGTTGAAATGAAGGATGGCACAAGCAATAATGATCCCAGTGATGTTTCCCCAAGCGAGAAAGCTGTTGCTCCTTCCTCTAATGCTGCCAATGAAAATGCTAATGCTGATAGCATGAGATTGGGTGCTTGTACAAATGCAGTTATTGGAAGGATTCCAAATTCAACTTATGAGTTAAAGCCATTGTTGCGGATGCTTGCAGGTTCATCTTCTGAATTTGATAAAATATTTGATGAGAGGGAAAGGAGAGAAATCCTCAAGGATCTTGATCCTCCACCAGTTCTAATGTCCACTAGACGGCAGTTGTTTAAGGATAGTTTACAAAAAGGAATTCTAAACCCTGAAGAGATTGAAGTTTCATTTGACAATTTCCCATATTATCTAAGGTGCACATTTTCATTTGTCAAGTAGTAGTGTAAAATATTTTTCTTTGAATGCTATTCATTTCAGTGTGGAAATTATTCATGCTGTACATGTCTCTGTCATTTATGACTTAAAACATAAGGACAAAAACATGTGCTAACCAATCTAAAAACAGCTTGATATTACTGTTTCTTGGCATGATCTAACCTCATTTAGGCTATAGAGAGGCAGGATTAGCACATGTATGGAATTCACCTTTTCAATTCAATTATACTCTGATTGACTAATGGATTAAGGAACTGGCAAAAGGCAATGAATTGAGTTGAATTCTACAAAAAACACCAATTCAATCAAGCTCTTAATAACGGAATCATCAATTTTTTTGTTATCTCATGTCTTACTGTGCTGGACCAAATTGGTACTTTTACTGACCCTGAGCCCTCTTACAGTGATACAACTAAGAAAGTTTTGATAGGTGCTGCATTCATCCATCTGAAATGTGGTAACAAAGTTGCAAAGTTTGCTTGCGATCTCCCTACTGTGTCCCCACGCATGTTACTATCTGGTCCTGCAGGTAGCCCCTCTCTTATTTGCTTTATGATATATATTTTTGCTTCATTTTGTATGTTCATTGTTATTAGCTCCTGTTCTTGTGAAATTTTGCTGTAGGCTCTGAAATATATCAGGAGACTCTGACAAAGGCACTTGCCAAAGATGCTGGTGCTAGACTATTAATTGTGGATTCGCTTCAATTGCCTGGTGTAAGCTTTTTGGATATCTTCAGAATCTTCTTTTTTGTTCTTCATATGTGAGCATGTTTCACTGCTCCTTAGGCCATGTCTCCCACAAATTTCCATCCATATTAGGCCATGCTGCTTTTTTGGAGCGCCAAATATGCATGTTTTGTGGCGTTCTAGTTTCTTCTCATACTGCTTTCTAATAATTTCAGGGATCAATACACAAAGAAGCTGATTCTTCTAGAGAAAGTTTAAAATCAGAAAGAGTCTCTGCATTTGCCAAAAGAGCCATGCAGGCAGCATTACTAACTAAGAAACCTACTTCTAGTGTTGAGGCTGGCATAACTGGTTGCTCTACATTTGGTTCTCATGCCCGGCCAAAGCAGGAAACTTCTACTGCATCATCCAAAAACTACACGTTTAAAACAGGCATTTTTGCTTTTATAACAGCAGCTTTTTTTTAAAAAATTGTCCTTTTGCTGCTGTTTCATAGACTACCTTAAGAGTTAATACCTAAATTGCTATCTGACTTACAGTTTGTTAAATTGCAGGTGACAGAGTAAAGTTTGTGGGTACCTCCTTGGCATCTGCAATTTCTTCTTTGCAGCCTCCTTTAAAGTATTTTTCTTTCTTTTCTTAAGGTGTCCTATTTTCTTATTATTTGTTGGGTTCCTTTCAATTTAATGGCTATATCTCTCCCAAGCACACGGGACTTTAATTCTCTCTTGAATCCAAGCTTCTTGATTATATGCTATAAGTGCCTGTACCTTGAACTGTATTAAAAAAAATCCCCAGCCTTCCTGAATACCATATACTCAACCAGATGCATAGTTTTTGTAAAAAAAAAAAATATTAATTATGTTTTGTTTTGAACTTTTTCTCTCGATAGGGAACCAACAATTGGTTTACGAGGCAGGGTGGTCCTTACTTTTGAAGGAAACAGTTCCTATAAAATTGGCGTTAGATTTGATCAATCCATCCCAGAAGGCAATGACTTGGGCGGTCGTTGTGAAGAGGATCATGGTTTCTTTTGTACAGGTGTGTTCTTGAACCATCTAGACTCTGTCACTGATTTATTAGATAATTAGATGATGGTGTTTGTTTGCAGCAGAACATCATCCAATATCACTAATGCCTTCTTTTCTCTCAGCTAATTCACTTCGTTTGGATAGTTCTGGAGGAGAAGATGTTGACAGGCTTGCTATTAATGAGCTCTTTGAGGTCCTTGCTACTTTAACTAGAGTAATGTTTGTTGCTGCTTTCTTCTTCTTCTCATATAAGGCCCCAAGCTGATTTTTTGATGTTTCATAGGTTGCTTTAAATGAAAGTAAAAATGCCCCCCTAATCTTGTTTTTGAAAGACTTAGAGAAGTCTCTGGTGGGAAATCAAGATGCATACACTTCCCTAAAGAGTAAGCTTGAGAATTTACCAGAGAAAGTTATCGTAATGGGCTCCCATACCCAGATTGACAATCGTAAGGAGAAGGTAATCCTTTGGCAGATATTCTGGTACCTGTATTTGTATATTTGCTATTTGATACTTTTAAGTTTATCTATATCCTGACAATATATATTTACATTTTCTATGACTTGTTATGTTACAGTCCCATGCTGGTGGTCTTCTATTTACGAAGTTTGGCGGCAACCACACTGCATTACTTGATCTTGCTTTTCCGGTATGCAAAGCATTGCCATAATGGTTATGAGCTATTTTTTTTTCAACTCCGTGTTCGTGTTCTCAAAAGCATTATGGTTGATGGCTGATTTGCCATTAGTCTTTCTCTCCCTCTTTCACAGGGCATGTGTGCATATAGAGATAAGAGTTTACTGAATTAACATGCTCTTATCATAATAGCTGTGTTTGTTTACTTGGATACTCATTAATTTGCATATACTAGTATGGGATAAGGCTTTGTTGTCATTGTATGTGATGAGCTGTATTTAAACAGATATAGCTTGATAATAGTTATGAATATTAATCATATTATCATCCAGGCTTGTGTTAGGCATATCCTTCTGGTGCAAATTTTACAATTATGCTTTTAATGATTTTATGGATCAGAAAGGGCTTAAATTAGGAAGCGTGTACCAGTGATTTATTTGGATTGCTCTCATATATGTTGTTTGTTGCCACCTTTTATTGCGCCATTGATCAGTTCAAGCATATTTTGATGCTATGTTTTTTTTTTTATAGTTTGATAGTTTTGGCAGAGGATAGATTTGTGCAGATCCTCCCTTTCAGGAGATGTAGACGTGACTAAAATTTATGCCTTGGCTAATTTAGGAATTAGATTAGGACTTAATCGGTGATGATATGATGGTTGACTTTTGTGGGTTTCTGCAAGAATTCTTCTGAATGCAGAAAAGGGAAGGCTCCCTTTTGGACCTAAATAATGGTAAAAGATTGCACAGCAAGATATATAAGTGTTTTGAATTCGAACAATTAGATCTGAACTTCTAGTAAACACAATATTTATGATTTGACTTGAAAACTTAAAAATGCTATAAAGACAAGCCAAGCTAGTGGATTTTGACTTTGCATATTAAATCAAGTCATTAGCTTTCATGATCAGCATTTACTGCAAAAAATGATTCATTTCCATGAAGTATCCCTAGAAGTTGATATGCGATAAGCTTTAAGACATGGAAAACTTAAATAAGACTCATAATGACAAGAAAAGAATCCATGCCAGCCTCCTTCATGTCTCTTTATGGATGGATTACTCTCTCTTCAGTATCCTCGCATGGATACAATTTTCCTTTAATTTTTTTTAGTGTAAAATTTGTTATGCATGATTCTCTTGCATCTGATGCAGTTTTTCACATGGTATAAAGCTTAACTTCTACCCATAGTATGACCAGACCAAGAGTGCCATGGTGAGGTGATCAAATATCTGAGTGCTTAACACAACTCTTATATAGACAATTCTCATTTGCTCTTTTGTTTGCTGGCCACAATAAAAATTAAAGTTTTGATACCTCTTATATGCATTAGAGTCAAAAGCTTCCATACTGGTTGTTTCGTGTCATTTACATTAGTCTCACATCGCTGAAGAATTAAAATGATGCGAGTATAGCCTCTAATTCAGGATAGCTTTGGAAGACCGAGTGATAGGAGCAAAGAAACACCCAAAGCAATGAAGCAGCTCTCACGACTTTTCCCAAACAAAGTAACAGTACAGTTGCCACAGGTATTGTTCCTGCATTCAGTTTATAATCTAGTCAAGCTTTTTTCATTTTCTTCAACCCTCGAATGCCTTAGCCAACATTTTTGAGCATCCTGGCAGGATGAAGCGTTGCTTGTGGACTGGAAACAGCAGTTGGAGCGTGATATTGAAACTCTGAAAGCACAAGCCAACATTTTTAGCTTTCGTTCAGTAAGTATAATTGCTTCTGTATTGTGAACTGTTATGTCCACTTTCCTACCGATTTTCCTACGTCCTAAATGGCGGTTGCTTCTGTCACTTCTGTCTTGCAAGGATTTCCTCTAATACATGTACAGTAGCCAACCCTTATGCAGTTGAAATAGCATTATTCTCACCCATGGCATCCAAACACATACAGATGCCTCCATGCTTAGAATCAAACATTGTTTGCTCTAGTTTGGTCCTCTGATAATTTTTCAGTTTTACTGCTTTTGATGTTCGCCTGCAAGTGGTCAAATGATGATTCATTTTATACTTGTGCATGGCATCCAAACGCATACAGTTTCGTACTCGCTCAGAAAAAGAAATAATTTTTTTCTAGTTAGGTCCTCATGGTGCTCAAGCTGTAACTACCAACACTTACAACATATGAGAGAGAGACACAAGGAGAGAGAATCACATCCAGGTTCACCAAAAGTGATAAGAATATCTCTCTCCTCAAAAATTATTTTTAATTCCCTGTCATGTTTCTCTCTCTCTCTCTCTCTCTCATATGTTGTAAGTGTTGGTAGTTACAGCTTGAGCATCATAGAATTTCTTGGTCAGACTTTGTGCTTTAGATTGGCCATGAAGAATGACCATTTTTTTTTTGCTGAGATACACAAGTTCTCTCGAAGCTAGGTATTATTCCAATCCAATCTATATGGATCAGGTTGAAGATCTAAACTTAACTTTGCTTTATTTCTTACTTTACCTGTATATGTTGTTTCATTTCTTTTGGTTTTCTAAATTTGAGAAATTAGAAAATAGGTTTTTGTTTCTGTGTTTGTTATTGGTTATTTACTTTGTACATGATGTGTGTAGGTTCTCAGCCGAGTTGGTTTGTGTTGCCCTGACCTAGAAACTGTGTGCCTTAAAGATCAAGCCCTTACAACTGAAAGTAAGGGTTCTTGACTCAACTCTTGCATATCTTCACCTTCTTCTTTTTTTTTGGTATTGATATTAACATTAAACTGCAATATTTCACTGGTGCTATTATTTTACTTAAACAGGTGTGGAGAAAGTAGTGGGATGGGCTTTGAGTCACCACTTTATGCATTGTTCTGAAGCCTCTGTCAATGATTCCAAAATTCTTATATCTTCTGAAAGGTTTTTTTTCTCCTCATTTTTTTCCCATCATTAACTATAAAATGTCAACTCTTTTCTTGTATTAACATTTCCTTTGATGTATATGCTGCAGCATTTTGTATGGATTGAGCGTTCTACATGGCGTACAAAATGAAAGCAAGAGCTTGAAGAAGTCACTGAAGGTAAAATTGATGGCCATATCTGTTCAGATGTTTATCTGATTTCCCCCCCATCATGATATTAACCAAAAAGATCATCTTTCAGGATGTGGTCACTGAGAATGAATTTGAGAAGAAACTTCTAGCAGATGTCATGCCTCCTAGTGACATTGGAGTTTCCTTTGATGACATTGGAGCCTTAGAAAATGTGAAGGATACCTTGAAGGAACTGGTTATGCTCCCTCTGCAAAGACCTGAATTGTTTTGCAAAGGACAGCTGACTAAGGTTAATTGCAAAATATGTAGGCTTTTTTTTCTTTCCTCCTATAAGTATTTTTATTTTTATGTTTACAAGATGTTATTCCTTGTACAGCCTTGCAAGGGAATATTGCTGTTTGGGCCTCCTGGTACTGGGAAAACAATGCTGGCAAAGGCTGTAGCAACTGAGGCTGGTGCAAACTTTATAAATATATCTATGTCGAGCATTACTTCGAAGGTACATATGAGTACATATATGTTGTGCTATTTGATGTTCTGTGAGCTTTCACTTGAGCATTGCTATTGTTTATTGAAATGTTAACATCAATATTTATTGCAGTGGTTTGGAGAAGGCGAAAAGTATGTCAAGGCAGTGTTCTCTTTAGCTAGTAAAATCGCTCCTAGTGTTGTTTTTGTTGATGAGGTTTGTGCAATATATCTTCTTGTCACTCATTCTGATAGCTGATTTTCAAACCCGGACCCCCTGACAAAGCCACAGCCAATAGGCAAGCGCAAATGTGATAGTCCGGGCACATTTTTTTCCTTATTATAGTCTCTGTTTGAGGTTCCTTATTTTGTCTTTGTTCTTTTCAGCAATGTTAAAAGCTAAATTTCCTACAAGTCTTGTAGAATTTCTATTTGATAATGCAAAGCATTTGCTGGTCATACAACTGGAACATAATAATTAATTTGGAATGATGAGAATTAAAATTTGAATCTACATCATATATGAACAGTATAAAAATGTTAAGATGACTTTTTATTGCAAGGCCTGCGACCAGCATTGTTTGAGAAAGAGCGTTTCTTTTTTGCCTTCATCAGCTTGTTGCCCAACATTTTTTCCCCCTCATTTTAATAGTCTTTCCAAGCCCCCAACTTCTCAAACATGTCTTTCTTGATATTTAAGGAAATGAGTGTGAAACCACAACGAAAAGCAATTAATGAAATGTATAGAGACTATATTCTATACCATCATTGTCATAATGATAATAAGAGCAACAATATCAACTGCATTTGAGTCGGTATGAAATGATTGTTCAATCACTTGGCTTATATGTTCTTTCAGGTGGATAGCATGTTGGGAAGACGTGAAAATCCAGGGGAGCATGAGGCTATGCGTAAGATGAAGAATGAGTTCATGGTGAATTGGGATGGCCTGCGTACAAAAGATAAAGAACGAGTCTTGGTACTTGCTGCCACAAATAGACCTTTTGACCTTGATGAGGCTGTTATTAGGAGACTTCCCCGGAGGTGCTCTATCTTATGTTTATCTTACCCTTTTCTTTAAAATGGCAAAATAGCAACATCATTGACTTTCATCTGCAACTGGTTTGCAGATTAATGGTTAACTTGCCAGATGCACCGAATAGAGAAAAAATCCTGAGGGTTATCTTGGCCAAAGAAGATTTGGCACCTGATGTTGATTTAGAAGCAGTTGCAAATATGACTGATGGCTATTCTGGGAGCGATATAAAGGTTCTTTCACACTATTTAGCTAGCATCTGATTTTTCTCTCATTACTTCTGTCTAATCTCTTTTTTCCCCCTTTCTTTTCAGAATCTTTGTGTTACTGCTGCACATTGTCCTATACGAGAAATTTTAAAAACGGAAAAGAAGGTTTGCTTGACATTGCTATTTGTTTAATGTGAATTATTCTGATGTTCTCTATTCTAGAACTTATGTAATTGAAAGCCACATTAGTTCTTTAATTGCAATGTTGTGTGTGTGTGCATATATAATTGAAACCCCACATTGAATATTTATTCCATGAAACATTTCGTGCCTAGAAATCATCTTAGTCTACAATGTTACAATACAAGTATTGCTCATAAGTACCCCAAGGTAGCCTTCTTACTCGGTGCTTGTGCTAAGGGCTCCTTGGACTTGGTTTATGTCTGAATCATTTCATGCCTAGAAGTCATTTTAGTCCACAGTGCTCTGATGCAAGTATTGCTCATAAGCACATTCATGTATATTCCTGTTAAGTTGTTAGCCTAGGAGACTACATTCCTGGAATTGTCTCTGAGGGGCTGCTAGATATGACTGCCATGTGGTTTATGTTAGGATATTCATTCTTGAAACTTTTAGCATAGCTGCTGCAAATATGGCATCTAATAACATTAGCACAGGCGGGTATGTAATGTGAGCACTTGTCACACTGCCAGTCACACTGCCAGTAAACATTTTAGTTAAATGAATCAAGGCTTTTCTTTGAAGTCCAAATATACTCGCTTGTTGACTTGTAAATTCCAATGTACTGAATGGAAACATGTTTATCATTTTTATTTGGCTGTGTTGATGTTTTTAAACAAATTTTGGGAGGAAACCTGGCATGGGAACTTTCTAAATTGCTATCTTGCTTGCTTTTTTAAATGCTATACATGTGATTCGACTTTTGTACATAATTTTGTACACTTATTGGCTGTGCAATTGACTTTTGAGGGGCACAAATTTCAGGAAAGAACTTTGGCATTGGCTGAGAATAGTCCATTGCCCACATTGTACAGCAGTTCTGACATCCGTCCTCTTAAGATGGAGGATTTTAGATATGCACATGAACAGGTATGATGATTCAGAACATTTTCATTAATTGGTTGGGGAGTTGACTGAGTAGCATGTTATACTTGTTTCAAGTTTGTTTGTTAATTCACCTTTTGGCCCAAATATATTCCTTTAGCTGTTTGGTCTGGGAATCTGATCTGGTCAACTCTAATCATCGAACGACCTTTCCATCCTGGAGCAGCATTTTGTTTTTTCAAGTTCCCCACCCAGCCATCTGTTAAAATTTAATCTTTGATTATTCCTTTTTATGTTGGAGAAATGATGAAAAAGAACAGGAGTAATAGGGAGGATAAGATAATAATTGACTTGGAAATGGCGATGCTGTTACAGAAAGAGAACAGTCAGATATGAGAGCCCTCTAGTTTATAAACGTAGTAATAGAAGACCCATGTGAGAACCCACAGATGCATTTCGCCACAGAGAGGCTAGAAAACCCATAGATGCTATATATTATTGGTCGGTAATTTTCTACATTTAGCAGTTAGTTCATGGCATTTTGCCCTTGTGAAGACGCTCAATAGAATCATCTTAAAACCACAGGGATTAATGTGGTGTTTTTGTCCAGGCGCAGCCTCTCGGAAACGTATTTTACTCTCATGTGGATTCACCTTGAAAGATTGATTGATTTTGTTCTTTCCTTGGCTTTTGTAGTTTGTATCAGAGATTGTTGCCTAATGTGTGGGTGCATTTAGGATTTTATTGAAGAAAGAAATGCCGTCCCTGCAAACATAAACAACCACCTTAGCATTGCCATTTAGTCATCTAATTTCAATTTATTTATGAATTAGTCATGTTAATACTCTAATAATTGCAGGTGTGTGCAAGTGTGTCGTCAGAGTCCACAAACATGAACGAGCTCCTCCAATGGAATGATCTATATGGAGAAGGTGGATCGAGAAAGAAGAAATCGCTCAGCTATTTCATGTAGAGAATGTATGTTTCATGTACAGGCATTTCTTGTTTAATTTATTCTTAAGTCGCCTAGATTTAGGACCTGTATTTTGTGGAAATTTCATTGCAGGTCCTGACCGTAGAATAGGTTTTAATTATTGACCGCATTCAGGAATCGTACGATATTTATTGGCTGGTAATTTGGCCGAAGCTGCATTTTTCATCTTCTTTTTCCTCTTTGATTCATTCCCCCCCCCCCCCTCGTTCTAGCATGTAAACACTAGTTTTGACAATGAATAAATCATCTTTGCATTGCACACCACGGAAATATTACCGAGAGTAACATTTCCGGTGAAGTAGATTTCTGGTCTTCTCAAAATTCCCTTTTCTGACTCAACATTTCCGGTGAAGTGGAGAAGTTGACTTAGGTTGTATCATTAAAATCTATGCAGCAAGTCACTTGTCAAATTGCATGACGTAAATTTAAGACGCTTCTAACTGCTGTAGTTTCGAACAATCTGCCTAATTAGAGAAGATTATCCTACGGTGTGCCAGAGGAAACCTCTACAGCCTAGCAAATCCTGGCATTGCGTGACCAGTGAGTTTAAATTCAGCCTGATATAACTGCTGTGCTGTATGCGGGTTGATAATGTATTATACTCCTG
>Ga0307517_10003103_pt1 | contig 26206 bp, 10 predicted proteins | sample 23_EM_MG_FD_194515 | JGI IMG/M metagenome (GOLD analysis project Ga0307517, IMG submission 194515) | Populus trichocarpa ectomycorrhiza microbial communities from riparian zone in the Pacific Northwest, United States - 23_EM | ecosystem: Host-associated > Plants > Roots > Unclassified | place... | reverse complement strand
AAAAAAGGAGACATGCATTTGTCAGCATACTCTAGCAATGTGGCCGTTTCTTGCCAGGAGCTTATCTCTGCAATGACAGACTGTATAAAGAAATCATCAGATGAATACGATCAACTTTATGGAGAAAAACAAAAACCCTCTATGAACTACAAAGTATAAAAAATTGACAAAAAAAATCCATTTCAGCCAATGTAGATATATAGTTTTGTTTGGCATGCAATGCCAAACAAGTGACAGATGGTAAAGATAATTGTTAGGTAATTAAAATGAAAACCACTCCTAAAAAATAATTCAGAAGTACAGCACTTGTGAAGGCAATACCTTGCAGCGTGAAAAGAAAATGCTTCCAGGGGCAAGTTCAGGACCAAGAACAGCAACAATAGCATTTATAAGGCGGCCCACTCCTTGCTGAAAGTCAACCAACCCATTCTCCTCAGACAGAAGAATGTCCAAAGCAAGCCCAAGTGTTGCCTGCATACAGAAGGATAAAGGAAAGAAGAGCAAGGACAAAACATCAACAAATCAACATAAATGATTACATATGCATACCCACCATTCACTTATTTGATGACCAAATAAATCAAGAAAGATAACTAGCCAAAAAGTTAGATTTGTATTCTCATTAAGAAACAGAGCAAACTCAACCGAGCATTACATTTCATACAAATGCAACAGATTGAAGATTGGCCAAGAACTCCAATTTTAGACAAGTTTGACTTCAAAAAGGAGTACTGAGCAAGATACTTGACTGTCAATGCAAGGCACAATCCACACCTAAACCTTCTTTTATGTGATCAAAGTTATCGAATCACCAACAATATATCAAAAGAGGTGCAGATTCTCATGCATCAGCGCATGTTTCAGTTACCAAGAATGATCATTGTTTAAGAGAGAGAAAAGGGAAGTAATAAAAACGACTGAAATGAATATAACAAAGTTAATGAAAAGCCATCTTTGGAAGTATATAGACTGACTATGATGGATACAATTATCCCACCTTTTGAACAGTATAAAGTGAAAACAAATTCAAGTACCTGAACATGAGATACATATGAAAAACCAGAAGCTTCAATAGTCAAAAGAAGACCATACAATGACCAGATCTGTAACCCAGTAATCGTACTTTTAGCTAGCAAAGATATTGAGCTCACAGTTTGAGGCACTAAACTTGACAATGCCATTCCTCCAGCACTGCATAAAAATGTGTTGATATTCTGTGATTAATACATACAAAAAACTATCAATGAGCTTCGTTCTGAAAGAGTATGATTTTAACAAGCCTGTATGGTTGGCCAACAAAGTCTTTCAAATTCCATCCAAATTTCAAAATTTCACACATGTAAGAAACATGAATGTGACCCAGCTTTGTTTTTGCTAATATCCTTGGAATAGCATAACAATCCCTGAACTAAGAAACTGCTCCCATTGAATTCTAAGAGCACCTGGTTCTAAACCCAGAATGTTGTTGAAAAAAAGAACAAAGGATAAATCAGAGTCCAAGTTTCCTTTTGAATATAGGTGCCACGGGGAAAAAACTCAATTCCTATATCAGCATTATGACAACAAGATAACTATTTAAACTCATTTGCTAATCATTATCTTGATGTAGAAATTATGACACTGACACAGTAAGGGCCAAAGGATAAGCAAGTTTACTTAAGTTAAAACCGTCAAAGACTAAGAACCATAGTTACCATAACTACAGGAGACACTTAAAATATTTAATTTTTATTCATCAAAGTCTACCTACCAAAAAGCTATTTCAACCCTTTATATAACAAAAAAACTAGAAAAACCTTGTAATGTTGAATAGAAAATAAAATAGAAAAATTATTCCCTTTAAATAAGAAATTAGAAAAACCTAACAATATTGAATAGGAAAATAAAAATAGGAAAACTAGAAAAGCCTAATACTAAATAAGAAAAAATAATCCTAAGATGAATAAGAAGAAATAAAAATAACTAAGAAAAATATTTATTTTTCCAAAAAGCTCATGCATCATACAATCAAACAATGATTTTAAAATAGCAATCATTTTTACTCGAATGCTAATCATTGTCCGTATCTTCTACAAATAAATTATAATTGTATTCACAAGCCACTTACCTAGCCATTTCTACACATGAAATGACACAATATTTAGAATTTTCTAATTACTTGATGCCTCAAATGTATTAAAAACCTTTAAATGGAAAAAATAATCACTTGATAGCATTGACAGACCAGAATATCCACCCACCAAAATTTTATATCACAATACTTACAAGCACTCCAACCTTATATTCAACGACGTGACAAACCATGGAAATGCACAATTTTAGCTAATTCTTAGGTTTCCTAAGTTGTCAATTAAAATATATGCGATAGACAATAGATTTGGGTAAAAGAAGAAAAAAAGAATCTTTCCCTGAAGACCTTTTTTCATACCCAACTTTAAGTATAAACCCTTTTTCAATCTTGACCCTGAAAGCCTTTTAACCACCCCCTCTAACTACCAACTCTCTACCAAATAACTTATATTTAGGTAAAAAGAAAAAAAATCGAGACTTGGTACAAATTACCATCAAAAAGAAAATTCAGAAGAGCTTCAATCCCCAAGAAAAATAGGTAATGACACTCCCTCAAAGCAGGCACCAAAGAGATGCCACAAAAACCAACAAATCTCAAAGGAACTGGTTAGATATATAGTGGTTAGACAACCTACCCAGTTACTTTCTTAGTACAATAATAAGACATGTAAAGAGAATCAGTGTCAAATACAACCAACAGGAATGCAAAAAATAAAAAATAAAAAGGAAACTACTATTCACCTGCGATGAATGCAGCCAAGTGCAAAGGCAATTGAGCCAGCATAGTTGAAATCTGTTGCACCGGGAAGGTCACCAAGAAGCAACCTAGTCTTTTATCATCATAAAGGCGAGAGAGAGAGAGAGCATCAGGTAAACACATTAAATAGATAGAGCTATCAGGAATTCTAGATGAGAAGAAAAATATAAAACTTTAACCTCCATGAAAGATGTATAACATCTCCACATCACAATTACAATCAAGTTCATGAGAAAAATTACAATAGACATTAGTGTGGAACTAACCATTTTGGCTGTAAAGATATCATTTCCCAGGCGAGCTAATAGACCAAGACCTTCTGACGATGCTCTACGTTGGGATGCACAGATGTCTCCCTCTGCCAGAATACTCTGACAAATTAAAGTAAGCAAATGAAGAAAAGGGCATAGTGACAACCATATCCATGATTAGTCATAGATTCAATGCAAGGCATTCTGCTAGGGGTGCCTTTGCTTCAAGGTAAATACAGAGGTGCGATGTTACAAGAATAGTTATTGAGAGGGTAATTGTCAAGAGTGTAAAAGTTGGTTTTTAAGGATGTTTGCTTTATTAATAAATTGAAGGGTGAATAGTTGGAGGAAAGAGAGAATGATTAAAATATATTATTACTTTCGAGATAGACAGAGATTAAAAAAAAAAAACTAATTTGAAAACTTAGTTTGGGGGGCGCCCCCCCCATACAAAACACCCCCTAAATATTAAGTACCTGAAAAATTGCCTGAGCTCCATTCAATATCTCAGGTCCCAAAGGTTGGGGACGTAAAGCAATCAAAGCCTGAAAATAGCATAAAATCCTGAATGAAAAATGTTGAACCATACAGTGAGCTTTAAGCAAATCAAAAAGGGATTCCAAGAACCTTCAATCCTGCGAGTAACCCAACACATATATTGGTAACACTGGCTTCATGCCATGATTGCTTTTTTCCAGCTTTTAGACATTGCTCAACCATTCCAAGAAGCAACAACATCCCACCATTATCCTGGGATATATTATCAGCAGAAAAAATAAATGTTAGACATCTCACCCTTGCAACTAAAACATTGATAAACGAATGTCAAGCCAAACACTAGATCCCCTTACTTGAGAAGCAAACATGATTCCGAAGCAAAGGAGCATCTGGTTCACCAACATCTTGTTTATTGTTTCCGGCTTCAAGAACAAAATAAAGTCCAGGATAAGGAGTAAAGTAACATAACAACAAGAATCATAACTACAAAAACAAATACCATAAAAAAATAATAAAACATCTAACATCAACTAGAAACAATGAAACAGTCATTACCAGAGGAAAACTTGAGGGTTCATTGTCCCATACACAAGGCATAAGGCCATCTTTTCCACCTTGAAAAGCACGAACTTCATCTTCAAACCAATCCCTAATTAAAGACATGAGCAAAAACGTTTTTAGAGAGAGAGTTCAAGATTCTATATGAATTATTGAAACATGACATGATGATTGTAACAAAACAATTAACAGAAAACCCAACTTATAGAAATTGTAAAAGAATGGTACAAGAAAAATAATGAAGATCCAAGCACCTTCCAGGAATCCAAGGACCCAACCATGCATCTCTTTTGTCCAGCAGCAACCTCAAGCATGAACTTTCCTCACATCTAGCAGCATCCCTTTTATTCAACATGAAGGAACACAAACAAAATCAGTCATGCAATTCTTTCACACACACAAAACTGAAAAAATATATAAATTTTGTACATTAAAAAAGAGTGTCAATCTTCACAACAAAGAAACAAATGAAAAACGAAATAAATTACCACCATACAAGTATAAGACATGATTACCTGAATGGAATGGTACATAATTGGATAATCTGAGGATGGTCACTTTTATATGCCATTGAATCAGGGAGGGCCCGATAGGCCATTAACGTTCTGATGATGAATATGTCTATTGCAGGCTTAATATTAGGCAGTTCTTTACGTTGTAGCAGTAGTATATAGGACAGGGCACTGTTTTATAATACAATCAAATTTTTAGTATGAATCATAACACTTGATGAAGCTAAACAAATCAAAATCCAAAAGAAATGAAGAGGCTGGGTGCAGGTTGAAGAAACTCTGGTAATAACCGTACCTACTCAAGTATACCATAACTGGTTGAAGTAGAATCCCATTGTTTGCTGCATTATGAGAAATAAAGCATCTTACAAATGCTGTCAGTGCATCAACAGCAGCAGACCACACACTACAAAAAGCAAAAATAAAGAGCAAACACAATAACATCAGTAGCAACATGCTGTATCAAAGGCATCTTTTCAACTAGAAATGGTGATAAATAGGAAACAAAACAAAAGGTATTCTGGATTGGATATTTAGCAGAGATCTATCTCACATTCAATGAAGCATGGTTCCTACAAGAACTCCAAATTATTCTCTAGAACTCATCCTTTTCATCATAAAAATCCACAAGAAAACACGGAAACAGAAAAACAGCAAGTCTGCGTATTTCTACACTCTTTGTGCTAGGGTTCATTAGAATACCAAAAAAAAGGCTGACAATATTTCTACACTCTTTTATACTCGTATATGACAAGAGTGTCGAGATCTGATTCTTCCTAGGTCAAAATTGAACCATTCACTGATATTCGAAACTGATGTTGTTTGTTTCATTAACTTTTCATCAATATTTGAAAATTTCATCTAAAAAATGTACACAGAATTTTTAGTTGAGGCTGAAAAGCGACCTCATAAAACATTTTGAGTGATTTTTTAAGATATGCTTTGACAGGGAGGAGACAGAGCGTCTTTCTAATTATTGTACGATGACTTGGGATATGTGGAATAAGCTTATTACTCCAAGTTACAAGCATCCAAAATAAGTGAAACGATACTCTTCATGCATTGCTTTGGAAAAGGCAATGAATGCAATATTTTGTGAAAATGTGCTACTGGCAAATGCTACATCTTTTAGTATAGAAAACTTCTAGAATTTTCAAGCATCGTGCTCTTTTAAGTGATTGAGGGAGGATAAAATGATTCAAAACCTGCTTAAGGCACACTAATTCCAAATCACTTTTTTAGGTTATATTAGCTGACATTGAATGAGATGGGAAGGCTACTGATTGGATGCCTTACTATCCTTTGTGCAATTGTGCTCTCACCTTCAATCAACCAAAATTTTCTTTTCATCCCAAAAGGGAAGTTTTTTAATATAACCACATTCTAAGCTAAACAAAAAGAAAGGATGCGTTTGTTTCTTAAAAAGAACTGAAGTATAAAGAGATATTGAAAGATGGGATCACTTGTCAGTTGCAGACAGAGTATTAGACAAACAATGCTTTGATGTATGAGCTTACCATATAGTAGAAGCCAAATCTTCAATTTTTTGAATTTCTCGTTCTGGATTTCCACTAAAGAGGGTAGCCCATAGCAAAAGAATATCAAAAACCTGGTCTTCAAGCTCCTACATGCATCAAGAACAACACCATAACTTACATATAGTGGTTACAGAGACTAATGAATAAATATAACCATAACATTCACGCTGTGGTTACAGTACATAATGAATATAGAATGGCTGCAAACCTGCTTTGGCATTGAAGATAATAGCGAGGACAAAAGTAACCATCCAGCTTCTTTCTCAACTATTGCAGCTATAGGATTTCTTGAAGATTCTGTTAGCATTTTCTTTGAAAGTTCCAGCACTGATCTTGGTAATCTGAGCACAAGAAGACAATTATAAAGCAGTTTTAACAGTCAGACGCAAAGATAAGCATGAGTATAGCACCAAGAAAATAAATCCAAATGCAATGATGGACACACCATTATGTGGTCCACATGCAAATACATCTATCATGCGCTGTAAAATATCTTATGTAACCATGTTTTATGTTTATGGGAATTGGAAATTGGAAATTTCAACTCAAATAATAGGTCTGAAGAATCCTAGTATAAAATCATACTTCCAATCCTGCAATAGATTGAAAAGTTATCCTTCAATATTTTCAATGTACCGGTGCCTATTAGGTATGTAAAGTTTGAGCACCCTTCAAATACCCAACTTTTAGTTAATGCATGCATGTTTAAAAGAAACCAAGCGACTCTAAAGGAAATAAAAAGAAACTAGTAAATCAGAACAAGAGGGCTCTCTAGAATAAAGGAATTTCCCAACCAGACAAAAGGGTTCTCCAGACCTAGGAACTTAATAATTGTTAGCTGTAATATCTTGATTTAGGAAGATTGATTGATAAATTAGTTGATTTAGGGAGCTTGATCTAGAAAGATTGATTAATAGGCAATTAGTTGTATATAGTTACCTTCTTAGAGATTGTAATTATGGTCCAGTAGTGATTGTAGGATGTAATTATGTTGATACTTCACTATTTACAGAGAAAAAATCCTCGATTGAAAAGGCATTCAGATCATTTTGACAAGGTATTAGAGCTAAAATTCTAAATTTTGTGCTTAACTCTTTTAGTTAGTATTTTTTGTGGATCGTGTTGTGGGATATTTTTCTTGGGTTTCTTTCTTGAGACTTTACTTGGCTTAGGGCTATGGACAATTTCTGGGTGTAGAGAGATTCTGTTTTGGTTGGACATTACAGCAGCATAGTTAGGTACTTTTGAAGTTCCCATTCCTAACAGTTTAAAGTTCTTTTTTACATCAAGCTCTATTTTTTCACTAGTTCAATTCTTTTCTTCTGATTTATCATGAAATAAGAAAATTATATTGTTCGTTTTAATGGAAAGAATTACTCCACTTGAGTTTCAATTCAAAATGTTTGTTAAGGGCAAAGAATTATGGGGTCACTTGGGTGGGTCATCTAAGGCTCCCACTAATCCCAAGTAGATTGATTCCTGGGAGAGCAAGGATGCTCATATTATCTCTTGGTTACTAGGTTCTATTGAACTACATATGGTGAATAATCTTCGATCATTCACTTTGACTATGGAGATGTGGACTTATCTTAGGAGCATTTATTCTCATAATAATGTTGCCCGAAAGTTTAATTGGACTTAGAAATTGGCAACTACCGCCAAGGTAATTGGAATAAATTAGCATTTATTCTGGATTTCTTAATTTATGGAGTGAATATGCTAATATGTTCATTTTACTATTCCCAATGAGGTCTAGTCAGTGAAGAACAACGCCTAGTCACTCAACCTGGTCTTAATTCAGAAACTATCTACGATAGTTAATGTGGCATATGCTGCTTAGGGCAAAGGAAGATCCAAATCATAGACTTAACGCTACAATTGCAAGGAGTTTGGACATATTGCAAAGCGCTTTAACAAAAAAATTTGCAATTATTGCAAAAAGGAGGGGCACATCATTAAAAATTATCGAGTTCGACCTCAAAATCAACATGCTCTAGCCCCTCATAATATTGTCCAGTCTAATTTTGTGGCTGCCTCTTTGGTTCCTTCTCTATAACAACAATTTGTAAGCAAATTTTTATCTCCTCTCACTTGTGAGATGGTCCAACAATTGATTTTTTTTTCCTTCAGCATACAAGGTAGGGGGAATCTACTTACTTCCTGGTTGATTTTGTAGTTTCCAATCATATGATAGAACATATGCTATGCATAATATTTGTAAGTATAAGGGTGAACAACATATTCAAATAACCAATGACAGTGCTCTTCCTATCACTGAAATTGGAACTTTGAGGTCTTCCTTTAATAATGCATTTGCATCTACAGATTTATCTACCTAATTTATGTGGCCAATTGGTTGATAATAATTGTAAAATTCACTTTGATCATGATGATTGTCGTGCGCAAATCAAGCGCCGGGGAAAGTGATAGCAAAGGAGCCTAAAATGGGTCGTCTCTTTCCTCTCCAATTTTCCATTCCTAGATCTGTTTCTTTCGGTTGTGTTGTGTATTGTTAATAATAGTCATGTATGGCATAAGAAATTAGGACACCCCAGTTTTGTTGTTTTTACTTGTCTTATAAAACATGTTTATTTGGGCAATAAAGATTTGTTTTTACCTTGAGTCTTCTAAGTATGGTTCTTGTAAACTTGGTAAAAGCAAGTCCTTAACCTTTATTCACATGGCAGTCAAACATCTACTTGTTTTGAGATCATTCATAATAATCTATAGGGGTGTCAATTCTGTTATTTCACATGCTTAGTACAAGTATTTTGTGACTTTTATTTATGATAATAGTCATTTTTTACGGGTATATTTTCCTCATTCTAAAGCTAATGTACTTTTTGTCTTTCAAACTTTTGTTGCCAATCAATTTTCTACTTGTATTAAGATTCTAAGGGTGCATTTGTTTCCCTTTAACTTTTGAGTTTGCAGTGCAAAAAACGCAGTAAGGTGTTTGGAACACACCAAACTGCGTTTTATACTGTGGGGTCCATTAAAAAATTGAGTTTGAAACGCAGTTTTTATGAAGCAGTTTTTACATGCTTTTTTAACTGAGTTTCAACGCTGTTTGTTTTTGCGTTTCAAAAGCGCTTTTGAAAAACTTTAAAAAAAATTTAATTTTTTTCTTTACTTCAAATTAATATTTTTGTGTGTTTTCAAATCAATTTGATGCGCTAATATCAAAAATAATTTTTAAAAAATAAAAAAAATTATTTTGATGCATTTCCAAGTAAAAAGCACTTTGAAAAGCAACCGCAACCACACTTCCAAACACAAGTTTTTTGCTACACATAAACCTCAACCACAATTTTTACCAAACACGTATCTAAATCCAACTAACCACACTTTTTTAAAACTTACTTTTTTTTAACCACAACCACAAAAGCTACCTCAAAAACAAACACACTAAGATATGATTATGGGGGTATATATCCATGGACTTTCAATTTTATCTAAATAAAGGGTATTATCTCCTAATGTTCTTGTCCATCACACCTCAACATCAACATAATAGGGTTCCATAACGTAAGAATGATCATCTTTTAGATATTCATACTTTGTTAACTAACTCTTTTGTACTACCTAGATTTTGGGTAGAAACATTATCTACAACTGTATATTTAATTAATCGTCTACCATCCCAAGTTCTCAATTTTGATTCTCCGTATTTGGTGTTCCTCCTGAGTACAACACCCTTCATATCTTTGGTTGTGTTTGTTTTATTCACTTACAATCCATTGAACGACACAAGTTTGCTACTCAATCTATTGGATGTGCTTTTCTAGGATACAGTAATGTCCATAAAGGGTTTGTGTGATATGATTAGGATGCTAATATCCTTCGGATTTCATGAAATGTGGTCTTCTTTGAAAATCAATATTTCATTCAATCTCATTCTCATGATTCCTTTTTAGTTTTGCTCTCTAATTTTGATGATGTGTTGAGTTCTACTAAACAATTTAAGTCAGGAATTGTATATTAGATATGTAGCGTGTATTTGGCATTATGGTAGATTTTACAATTACGATTTAAAAAAATAGGTTTGAGAAAAACACTTTTAGTTATAATTTAAAAAATATATGTTTACAAAAATATATGTTTTCTTAAAACCATTATGAGATGTATTTTTGCATGCAAAATAAATGAAAAACAAGTCATTTTAGCTTCTGCAAAACCAATATTTGAAATGCAATTATATGTGAGGTCCGGGGCAAAACGTAGAAGCTATTTGGCTAACCAAATAGTTTCTCTCATTGTGGTTTGGCAAAAACCAGAAGCTACCACAATACTAAACAATCTTGTAGCCACTAGTCACATTGTCTGATCTAACCTTCGACACCAGATCATGTTCTGGCTGAACCTCGTCAATCATCTCGGATTTCACGTCCAAATTCTCTCCTACAACTCTTCAACCTACTCTTAATACTACTACTACTAAACCTAAGTCTTACTAAGGAATATTGTTCATTGTCCTGATGGCATCAAACTTCTTGACTGCAAATGGGTTTATACCATAAAGCTACATCCTAATGGTTCAATTGCAAGTTACAAAGCCTGTTTGGTGGCTCTTGAAAATCGACAAGAGTATGGCTTGATAATGATGCGATGTTTGCACCTGTGGCTAAAATGACTACTGTCACATAGTTATAGCTATCGCTGCCTTAGAAGGGTGGTTATTGCAACATATAGATGTGAGGAATGCATTTCAACAAGGAGACCTCAAATAAGAAATATATGACTCCTCCACCTACATGTTCACTCACTCCTCCTCTGGTTTGTCGTTTAAAGTGATCTATATATGGAATGAAACTAGCACCACGTGTCTGGTTGAAGAAGTTTCATTCTACTCTTCTTGATTTAATTTTATTCAAAGTCAGTTTGACTCCTCTCTCTTACTTCAAAAGATTGCTATTAGAATTGTTGCACTTCTTGTATATATGAATGCTATTGTTATTACAAGGTCTAATTCTCAATTGATTGAGCAACTAAAAGCTCATCTTTACACTTCATTTCATAAGAAAAATCTTGATACCTTGCAGTATTTTCTTGGTAAAGTTGTCCAACTGGTACACTATTGCAACGACACAAGTATACTCAAGAGCTTCTCACCCTAGCTAGTTTAGTCCAGTAACTTGGTCCTTGTACAAATGGAGGTCGACTTGAAGCTACAACAAGATGATGGAAAGCTACGATTTAATCCCTCATCATATCGAAAACTAGTAGGGAGTTTGAAGTATTTGACAATTACTTGGCTTGATATTTGGCAATTTAGTCAGTTTATGCAGGCTCCTCACCATCCTCACTTGATCGTTGTACGACGTATCCTTCATTATCTCATGGTACTTCTGGTCACAGGTTATTCTTTCCTTCTAGGACTTTTTTACAGTTGAGTTATAGTGATGCGAATTGAGCTGGTTGTCCTGACACTCGTTCAGTTACTGGTCGGTCCATGTTTTTTGGTTATGCCCTTATTTCTTAGAAGAGTAAGGGATAGAGTTTCTAAATCCTCAACCGAGTCTAAATATCATGCTATGTCATTCATATGCTCTTAGATTGTTTGGCTTTGGGGTTTGTTGGGCAAACTTGGCATTCCTCAACTTACTCCTACTCCTCTCCATGCTGATAACACTAGTGTTGTTCAAATTGCTACCAATCTGATTTTCAATGACTGCATCAAGCATTGCAGTAGATTTTCATTCTATTTGTTAAGCACTTGACCAACATCTGATTACTCCTCCTTACCAAGGCTCTATCTCATCATCGACATCAATTCATAGTTGACAAATTAATGCTTTGTGATCCACACACATTAATTTTTGGAGGGTGTTAACTGTAATATCTTGATTTAGAAAGATTAATATGCAATTACTTGATTTAGAAGCTTGATATAGGAAGATTGATTGATAGGAAATTAGTTGCACATAGTTACATTTTAAGAGAGATTGTAATTATGTTCTAGGAGTGGTTGTAGAATGTAATTACGTTGATACTTCATTATTTAAAGAGAAGAGATCCTCCATTGAGAGACATTCAAACCATTTTTACAAAAGAAAAATGACCATTGGCAGCTGCAAAACTTATCACTTTGCTCGAAAGGTATGGGATTCGAAATCTATAACCAACTGTGTTGCTTTTATATAAATATGCCAATTATCTCAAAGTTTGGTAGGATATAGTAGGACATTTTGAATCTAAAATTACATAGGCATTCCTCAAAGTGAAATTTCATTCATTCATTGTTCCCCTTGGTTATTTTTTTTTATAATGGACTCTGAATATTTACGTGAGCATTTGAAGAATAAATTACAATGATCAAAGAAATACAAACTCCCAGTTTGAATACCAAGCCACTCTTGCTGACTAGGTTATTAGGAGTTTATGGAAATGTGAAGCAATTCACTTTGAAACTCAACAGTTTGCAAAATTAAATCACGTTCAACAACCATGTAACATTAACGAGTTTAATGGAAGTAGGAACTAAACTAGAATAATTACCTGGCTGGATAGCCAAGAGGCAGTTTGGGTGAAATAGAAACCAAAGCAGCCAAAACAGTAGCTTGTCCATTCAAAGAATCAAGCTCAGTTTTCAGATTGCTTCCCTGTAGGAAGAGAATTGGTTAGGGAGCAATTATAAATGAAAAGCATGCAAGATCAGAAGCATAGCTTCTATTCGAGAATTCAAATTCAAAAGAATATCTATACAAAGAAAAATTCAAAACAGTGCGTGCTTGTATGAAACTACTTTTATAGCAGACATGTACAGAAAACCTCAGCCTTGAAATTGAGAGGGGACACAACATGGAAACCATCAAGAGCAACCAACAGAAACTTTTTATGAGATGGAGAGTTATATTATGATAGTTTGATCAAACGATGAAGGAAGGAAGAGAGGGAGGAAGAGAGAAGAAAAAGAACTGTTCAAAAAGGATCCTAAATTTTTTCACGTTATGCACTTCAAGCATTAAACTGATTCCAGATTAGTTATGGGAAGCAAACAAGACATTTAAATACAAGGGAGCAAACACTAACACAGATAGAACAAGAACCAAGTGTCATGTCAAAATATTAACTATACCTTTTCAAATGAAATATTGTCTCTCAAAGCACTTAGTGTGGTCACAACATAAGAAATCAAACCACCAACACATGTAGGATCGACCTCAGCCAAAACACGCAATGCCAAGGCAGCCTCAATGCGTACCTAGCCACAAGTTTGCAATTAATATTCAACTACCATGGAAACCATATAAATGCAAAAACCAGAAGAGTTAGAGCACTGAAATAAAAAACACTATCATCATTAAGTGTAGAAAAAAATGGCAGCAGGTGAAGATAGGGAAACATAATAGAAAAATGAACTTTTCCTACCCAGGTCCCCCCAGAAGTAAAATACTAGCATTTTTACTGGTTTTATATTTACACCAGAGCGAAAAAAAAGGGGAGACATTGAGTTTATAGATAAGCTTATATCAAGCTCATATTTTGATAGTTGTTTAGATGCCACATGCATCTAGTTCATCTCTTCTTCTTGCTTTTATTCTTTATTTTGCTCTTTTCCTTGTCTCATTGAAGTCAATGTTCTTTTAATAAAAATTTATAACTGGTCTCTCATTCATAACCACCATAATTTCCACCACTTTTCCTTCGCGAAACAGCTTTGTCCTGCACTATGATGACACAATCCTAACATTCAGTATCTTCAATTTAAATTAACCATAATTCAGATCATGATAAGGCCATAAGAAAGGTAAGGGTAGTAATTCTAGTCAAACAACAGTCACAACATTTAAGTGGGGACTTTACCATCTGTTTGACAGCTAGATAAAACAAGAGGATGTTTGAAGTAACTTTACAAAAAATTTACAGAAAAACTATTTGAAGAATTATAATAAGATTTAAAGAGTAAGACATAATGAAATCCTTACAAGTTGAGAAGAATGAGATACTGCAGCAACAATTGTGCTGTCAAAGAGTTCCTTGAATTCTAATGGAACCTGAAAAATAAACAGGTCAAGTTCCACGTTAAAAAATACTATTATTATGCATATAAACAAAAATGTACATAAAACAGCATAACAGTCTCCAATCCTGGGATTTCATGTAGTATTAATCACCAACAAGTAATTCACAAAAAGCGTACTTTATTAGTAGGAAAAACAAGCATAAAGCTTCTGCCATCAAATTCAAATCAACATGCTAAAGTGATGCACTTCTTGATTGAAATGGAGATATTAGAATGATAAAACTAGGGACCAGCAACGATAAGCATGCTAAAACCAAGATATGGTTAATAATAGCAGTATGTAATTCAATTATACCATCAAAGAAAATCTGCTGGTACAAATTAAAAGGTATTATGAAAAGAGACTAAAAACAAGTCAAGAGTTAACACATAAAAAAGAGACCAAGACTGCTCTACCAAAGGGCTCACTTCTGATCTGATTGATTAAAAGAAGGTTATAATTGTAAACCCCTGGTTAAAATAATTGAAACCAAAAAAAAAAATTCTTGACCCGGTAATGAAATGGGTTAAATAAAAAGTCAAAGAAATTTAATTTAAAGAAAAGGGATGAAATCTAATGAAATGAGAAGATGTAAAAGCATTAAATTTTAGGAGAAGGACTAGTTAGAAATTGGTGGGGTTAAAATCAAAATATGAAATATAGTGGGTAAAAGTGTAAATTCCAAAAGATCAACCTATAAATACATCTCTCTTTCTCACTCTTAAGGCCGACAGCTCACCAAAGGAAGAAGGGCATGGATTTTTTATTTTTTCTTCTCCATCTCTTGATGAAATCACTTGGAAAAGGTTAGCAAAGAGTGATTAAAAGAGTTGTTGAGTGATCAAAAGAAGAAATTAGGTGGTTTAGTGGGTTTCTAAAGAGTTAAAAGTTAGGGTTAGGGAGCTTAGGAGCAAAAAAGGAGGAGGGAAGGGAACTTAGCTTGTTCTTGCAATCTCCCACTTGGATTAGCATTCAATTAAGGTGAGAAACTCATTTAAAATGTTTGGTTTTAAATGATTATGCACTATGTGAATGGATGAATGTGTTAGTGTTGCATAGATGTTGAATTTCATAAATTCGATAGTTAAAATGTTAAATTTGTGATGGAATAATGTTTAATGACATGAATAATGACTAGGTATCAATTCAATTGAGAGAATTGAAGAAGAAAAAATCCATCCTCCATATAAAGCCAATTTCGGCCTAGGAGAGGAAAAAGGGAGAAGTGTAGGAAAAATTCAATTAATTACGATTCAAAAACCATTTTATCACGAGGTTAGTGGCATTAGACTTAAATATGCATGCCTAAATGAATTCAATTAGGAATTTATACCTAAATTGTAAGTTTTAAGTTAGGGTTTATATTGAAATGTGAGGGAAATGAGAAATTTATTTTGTTTGATGTAATTGGTATAGAGATGAATGAAAATAACTTAGAATATACACAAATGAAGAGAAATCCTAGTGCTATTGAAGGGGGTGGTGCCGACCATAAAGGGAAAGAATTAGGAAAATTAGAACAATGTATATATGTTATTTGTTTACTTATAATAGCATGTATTGAGATGTGGAGAATGAATTGAAAAGAAATGGAAATCTTGTATTTAAATTGTAATGAAAAGGTTGTTTATGCCTTAAATTACGAACATTGAGACTTCGTAAGAATTACAGAATTTGTGTTGTGTTGAATTATGGTTTGATGAAGAAATGTTAAAGAAAATGAATATGTTTCTTTGAGAGAATTTTAATTATTTCAAGTAGGATGTGAAATGGACTAATTGATTGATGGGGAGGTTGTGTTTAATGATGTTATAAGACATGTGGAAGAGAGATACTTGTCTTGAATAGGAAGGAAAATGAAGGAAAATACTTGGCTGCATGTTAGAAACCTTAGATTTGAAACTGGACAGATTCGTCACTCAAGTTCCAGGCGGTTTCTTCACAAAAGTTGTAGTTAGGGATATTAGCTTTCAAATGAAACTGACCTTGCATAATTTGGAGTTACAAAACTCCAGATATGGGAAAAAATCTAAGGGGAGGTCGGACTGGAACCTTACTGGACAGTCTTACATGTTGTGATAACAGATAGATTTTGATGTGTTAATGGCAGAACTGGGTTTTATTTCCTTCAGCAAAGTTGTATTGGAGTATCTTAGCTTTCAGAAGAAACAAACCATACCCAAAACCGAATTTTATAGCTTCAGATATAATCAAAACAGTAACCAGTGTTCTAGGGGATAAGTAAAAACGACTAGAGTAGCCGACTCTAAAAAATCTTTCCTTTGATAAAAGACTTAAATGATAGAGGTTTTGAGAGTGGAATTTTTATTATAAGCTAAATTGTTATTAATGATTAAGTTGTGGGTGAACTTACATTGAATTACTAAATGGGGAGTGATGTGTATACCTGTTGATACAAGAGAGGTTGCTGGAGCAGGATTCCAAGGCAACAAGGCAGGACCTTCACGAGCAGCAAGTAGGAGACTGACTCCTCTATTATAAACATGCTAGAGCTATTAATGATAATTCTTTATTTTTCCGTAAATATTCGATGTATTTGGTTGTATGGGATGAGAGATGAATACTAGAAGGGAATATGAAATTGACTAGTACTCAGTATCGTACTAGAGGCATCAATTTGATTGATGACTAAAATATAAAATTGACTAGTACTCAATGTAGTACTAGAGGCATCAATTTGATTTGATGACCAGGAATATGAAATTGACTAGTACTTGGAGTAGAACTAAAGGCATCAATTTGATTTGATGACTAGAAATATGAAATTGACTAGCACTAGCGTAGTACTTAAGATGTCAATTTAGTTGACAACCAAGATACGAATTGATTCCGCAAAGAAAAAAAAAGAATGGTTTAATAATTGATTGTCTATGTATAAATTAAGTAGAAGATTTCTTTATCTTGCTATAACATATTTTAGTTATTGCTAATTGTTATAAACTAAATTGTTTACAGGATCTTCACAAGCTCATGATATGCAGTATATCACTGTTGTAGTTTTGTTAAATAGTTATTAAAGTTGTAATTAAGGAAAACATAAACTCCTTTTCTAATTTTGAGTATGTTCTTTTGGTATGTATGTAAATTTTAATATTAGGATGCATGTATCAGCTAAATTTATTAAACTATGACTTTAGAGATTCTTAAATCAATCCTTCTTTTTCTTTACAATTATAAATGCATGAGATTTAAATTATGATTCTTTTACCTTATAATTATTGATTAGTTACTGTGTGATGAATATGTTGTGTTTATTGATTGTAGTATGAAATGATGGATCAAAAGAATAGATATGGTCTATTCTTGATGGTGTTAAATTGTGGAATTGATCCAGGATGATTAGATCGATAATGGAGATTGAAATAGAAGTGAAACAGGTCCATGTCGATAACTTAGGATCTCTCAGTTTAGAGGAGACTCTGTTGAAATTTCAATAGAAATTTGGATAAGATTATATGTAGCTTACAACATATGTATAAAAAAAATTCCAGATTTTATGCTCATCCATCATTGTATAGATTAATGTGTTGGTAGAAAACGGGGTTGTTACAATAACAATGGATGTTCAAGACAGAGATCATCATAACACAACAGCTGTTTGGTGAACAGAAGAGACTTGCAAGTAACTATTGAAACAGCTTTGATGTTCCCAACTAACCAAGACAGGTAAAAGGGGAGGCAAGCAGAGGATAGACAGAAGACAGAAGTGACATTAGAGGGAAAGAACAAGGAGAAGCAAATTTAATGGAAGGGAATTAGGGGATCTAAACAAGAGAACAGATAAAGGGTAAAGGAGGGTAAAAAAAAGAGATGCAACAGCCGCCAGGGCTGGAGCAGATCTGTTTTTCAAGAAAAGGTAGAGCTTGTATATGTCGTCAAGCTAAAATAGTACTGTTAAAAAGTTTGACCTTCCCAATCAACTCAAGGGACCATCATTATTCAAATTATGTTGACCATATTTTGACAGTGCATTAGAAAGCAGAAGGAACCATTTTATATGAACAGTATAGTAATGTCTGACCTCGCCCAATGTTTTCAAAGTGTATGACAATGTACGTAAAGCAGCAATTTTCATGGAAGGAGTGGCATCAGAAGACTCAAGCTGCAAGTTTCCAAGAGAACAGAATCAAGACAAGAACCAGCTCATGATAAATCTACCTTGTTCAAATTTGCTTCAGCATACCTGCTTTCCTAGGAAAACTAAAAAGCCCCTTTGAGTAGGTTCAGTCATCTGATCAGTTACACCAACTCTGAGGACGTAAAGAATGCAAGCCTTCAAAACACCAAATGAGATTAGTTAGTAAGTATTTTGATAGCATGGAATGCTACTAACCAAGCTCTAGATGCAGAGTCAGTAACTTGCATTCTTTCAACTTGTTTTGATTTTATTCCTGTCTACAAAATAGAAATGAAAAAAAAAATCTATTATGATAGCCTTATTGTCAGATGCCAGTATATCCGACCACTCTGATAAGACTATGTCAGATCATAGTTGTACCAAAAGCCTACAATTACAAATCCAAAAGCCAGCAACTCACAGAATTTGAGAATCCTAATTCAGCATTTATTTAACAAACTACTTTTACACTACTTTAAGTTAATATTTATTCAACTAGTTCGAAACTACTTTCTCTTCCATAAAACATTGACATGAAGCATAGCAAACACTATCCTTGAGTTCCTCTCATCCCCATAACAAAAGCATGGTATTCCAAAGTTATTTTAAAACAGGTATTTGCTAGAAGATAAACACCACTAAATTGCAAAAATACTAACAAATTCTTTGACAACAAAAACAAATTGCAATATGGAATTGAAACGTCAGATAGCAGAACAGCATACAAAAAAATCAAAAGAATAGGAAGAACTAAGCCATGTCCCACTTCAGCTTTCCCTATGTTTAATATATATTCCACTTTGTCAAAAGAATACAATAAAAAAACAGCACAGCATTATCTCTTCATCAAACATCCTACTTACAAAAAAGATTAAGAAACAAATATGCAATTTCTGTGAACAAACATGAAAATTCTGTGAAACAAATACCAGTGCATGAGCATCAACAGAAGTATCTGAGCGAAGCATCTCCATAACCTGCAAAGCATACTGCTGAAGCTCGCTATCTGGATGTAGATACTTTAGACGAATTGCCTGCAATATATAATTTAAGGAGGAAAAAACAAAGTTAGAAACCAAATAACAAGGTTGAGATTAACTAAAGCTCACACTTCAAACCAAGCTCAACTATTAGGCAACACTCCAATAAGATAACTGGGCAATATATTTGGGCAATAATTATATTGATAAATTGATGATGTTCAACAATAGACTATGAATAAAAATTCTAGTAAATATTTCATTCATTAAATTTTCTAACATTAGACTTTAATCAAGAAAGAAATCTTTTAAAGGAAACCAAAGGGTGGGCAACCAAGAAAATAGATAGCACAGTAGAAGCATGAGAGAGAGAGAGAGAGAGAGAGAGAGAGGAAGAAGAAGAAGAAGAAGAAGAAGAAGAAGAAGACAGGAGAAAACAGGAGAAAGAGGGGCTAGGATTTTTCAAGGTAAGTTTTGTTAAAAAATACCTGTAAAAAGTAAACCCAAGATAAGGTTATGCCAATTCGCACATCCTTCAACCGAGTTCCACTCACTGCAATTTGTACTGTTTGTGAGTAGTTGTAGAAAGCCAATAAGCATGTAGACACGCACCAACTTTTAGATGAGCTACTCACAGGCTATCCAAGCCATCATAAAGAAAACCAAAACATAGAAGTGATAAATAACCAAAGACAAAACAGAACAGCAAAACCAAGTTTCAATTCAAAATTATAAGCACCATCACTTGATTTTTCAAATTAACCAAATTCAGATCCTGGAAAATATAGAACTCTTTCTCCACTGGAAATCAGTTGCTCCATATTCAATCCTAAAACTTGAAATACCCCGTACTAAATAAAACACCATCTATACATATTACACCAAGACTGTGATTTAATAAACATGATTTCAGAAGAAAATAAGAAGGTGCCAACACCTGTCAAATGTATACTGGGTGGTCAAGTAAATACCTTTTGTGAAGGGCAAAGCCAAATGCCTCTGCAAACCACCTTCTAGTTTTTTTGCTGGAGGAAAAGGACCTTTTCCCCTGGGTTGAACCTAGTAAAAGACAACAAACTATGAGATAGCAGAAAGGAAAAGAAGGAGGGAAAATGGGGGCCAAAAAAAGAGACATGACAAGAATCACATGTTTTATGAATACCTGAGCCTCTGGATTCATTCCAAGAGCTAGCAATGAGCCTAGTGCTTCAGAAAATGCATCCCTGACAAGTGATACAGGATCCTCAAGGGCCTACTAAGAGCGACAGAAATTTTCATATCTTCATAACATCAGATTCTTAAATATTAAATGTCTGGAAGGTAAAATAACAAGGAAAACATCACTAAGGAAAACCTGCCTTGACACAATAAGAAGCTGAATTCTCAATTTCACCAACTCCTAGGCATGGTCCACCAATGCTAGCAAATACCTTCAGACAACGAGCTCCAGCTATTCTAACAACAAATGATTTATCTCCTATAGCAAAACGTGTGATGAGACGGAATGCCTCCGTATATGCTGTAGATGCAGCACTACCACCAGACCCTTCCAAAGCTTTTTCAAGCATCAGTAGAGCCTCTTGTCTCACAAAATCCTAGAGTTTAACATATCCAAAAGCATAGTTACAGATAAATGAACAGTTAAGAAGCAAAAAGAATAAAGAAAACTACCCCTGTGATAATTAAAACAGTTTTTTCAGCCAAGTAAATAGAGATCAAATATGATTTAAGGATTTCAGACAACCATAAGAGTTCAGAAATTCCAAGAAGCCCAAGGAAATAAAAATTCAAGTCAAAATTAGCACACGGCAAACCAGTTGCTTAATAATTATTTCACGCCTCAACTCACTCACTAAAGGGATGCTCAATGCTTTCAAATGCCTTTGCAATTTCTCTCTCCAAATACTGCAAGACTTAGAAGGGCTATTTGCCATTCCATTAATTCATACCACTTCCAATCCTCACAAATATCCCTCTCAAGCAAACTACCTAACAAATCACTAACTTTGGTGTGATCCTAAATAATAAATTAATGAAACGAATAATCCTCAATTCTCTTGGGATTTAAGAATATAACATTGGATACGCTAATTGCTTCACTTTTGCAAGAAAGTTAGATAAGATTATATAATATAATCAATGGTAGTTAATATTTAACATGTTGCTTTCATTAAGGTTCTCATGACAAAAACTATTGAATCAACAACCCAAAATTTAAATTGTGAGGCATTAGATCTTATCTCACTAAAAAATCAAATATATGATAACTTTGGTACATTAAAAAGCTGGATAAATCATGCATTTTAAGTTTTCTTTTTCTTTTTTTCATATAGTTGATCTACCAAATCAGATCTATCCATCTATCAATTTTGAGGTGGTCCAGCTTAGAGCATCTCATTAATATTAAGTGTCAACCACTTAAAAAGGCAGAGCAATGCTAGCCAACCTTACTTCCTTGAGCATTCAAGAAAAGGGTTTCAAAGCATCCAAGTGACTTTCATCCAAAGTGGAAGAGAACAAGCCTCCATTAGACTAGAAGATTCCTCTACAAGCCCCAGACTTGTGATGTTTTATCTATTGACCAAAGGAACTAACACTACTCCTCACATTGAGAATCTCAATCTGAAGAAGGAAAGTGTCAATCAAGTGGCATAGCAACCAGAACAACACGTAAAGTTCTATCCTCTTGCATAGTCCTAACTATTCTATTCCATTGGTCTACTTTAGACAGACAACCTCTGTCTCTGACTACCTTTTTGCAGCAGCTTTCAATTTAAAAATTTCAAGGCCTAAATCTTACACAAGGAGAAAAGACTTCCATACTAAGGCATGTAAGAGAGGATAAACACCTATATCAATGTGCAATAAGGTTAGCAAAAGAAAAGGTAAAGGTCAATATGTACATATAACACATTGAGCTGGACTACCTCATGAAACTTCATAAGTTTTGAGGCAATAATAGTTGTTTCAGGCAATCCTGAGGTAATTTTTCTTCCGAAATGCTGATATAATTCTCCCAAGCATCGCACAGCACCTACAAATATTCAAAAACATGATGAAGATCAAACGATAAAAGTTTAACAAATAAGAAAAGGTGAAAGGGTAAAATGCTTCACTAACTGACTGCAATAATGTAACACACTTTTTATAGCTAAATTCTAATCCTATACAAATAAAAGGTTTCTGATAGAATGCCAGGGAAGAGCAAATAGTTTTTCTATAGGTTAGACAGAGAGTTGGGTGCTGCTTAACATCTAAATTTATGTATGATATAGTAACATTCATATAAAATAGTTACCCAACATGAACTATTTAGCTTCTTTTATTTGTGAACAATAGAAGAAATGAAATCTGAAAAACACTAGAAGATTATGGCATTGTGCAAAAAAAAAAGTAAAATGTAAGGAATAATGCTGACAAAAAGACAGGCTTTCGCGCCTTGCTAAAGTTTAGCTAGAAAAGTTCTCCTAGAAAGCCCTTAAAGCATTACACTATAAAGATTTGAAGATGGAAAAATCCTTAAGAATTCTAGAATTCCTCTCTAACAAACACTAAGGAACTGCAAACATCGCACAACTACACAAAATTTTACAATCCTTTCTCCTCCCAAAACCCACCAAGTGCAGCAGCAATAAGCCTTCCACCCTAATGGTGCAAACGCATTGCTCATTGCAAATAGCAAATGACCTACTCCAAATCTCCCCACTGTTATGAAACACAGAGCACAAGGAAGACAGCCTTATACCGCCTTCTATATTACAATAAATCCTTCTTACTAATTTACAATTCAACATTGCCCATGTGAAAGCACTGACATACCAACGATGGCATCTTGACTTTCCAAATAAAATTAACTACAAGGAATCAAGTTCAGAGAAGAGAATGGAAAGCCTTGCAGGAATAAATAAATAAAAAAGATGCTTCCAAAAGTTCACACCCTACTATTGGATGTCAAGAAGAATCTAAAAGATTTTAAAAAAAAGATGAAAAAAGACATGGACACTCCTTGTTTAGGACTTTGGAGAAGTCCAAATCCAAGGCTTTACCTTTTTCCATTTTATAAAAATATAAATGGGTGCTTTGTACAATTTAAAGTGTAGAAAAATGAAATAAGTATCAGCTTTTATTTGCATTAAGGAAACGTTGGTTTTGGGTGGAGGGTGGTTACATATGAAATTAACTCCATGGTCTCATGAGACTGGTATTGGGGACTCTTAGAGATTCACCCAAATGTTGAATCCTTGGGGGGGAAAATTGTGCATTAACCCATATGTAATCCCTGGATTTCAAAGACCACAACTACATCCCCTGAATCACTCAAAGTGCCATCTACAACTTCTGTAAAAAGCACCATAACTAGCACAATGAAAGCCATTGCACGAATGCATACAAATCATTTTTTGGCATCCAAGAAAAAAAAATCCATTCAAAAGGATTCTCAAATCTTTCTGCTATCTACTAAAAAACTATTTGAAAACACTTTAAGCACTACACTAAGATCTTATCCCACAACAGTGTTAGCACTACACCAATATCTTATCCCATAACCAGTGTTGTCAAAGGCAAAAGGCACTAAGCCTGTAAAATGCCCAAGGCACTAGGCGCTCGCCCAAATGAACCAAGGCGATATGCTATAAATAAAAAAAATATATACGTAATATTATATTATATAAATCTAAAATATATATATCTTCCCAGTTAAGATTAGATCAATAGAAAATCAAAAGAAAATATAAAATACCATAACATAGTCATATAAAGTTATGTTTTTCACCTTTAAAACAAAATAAGATAATTTAAAGTAGTGAGTAGCCAAATAGATTAAAATGCAAAATTAAATATCATCATCTTTATTCATTAATCTTCAAAAACATCTTCTTCCATGCTTTCTTCTCCTTCACTTGAATCCTTCATATCCTCTGTTTCATGATTATAATCCAAGTCCTCATCTCTCAAACCATACTACACTTGTACAGATGTGTTGTTCTCCGACTCCCACTATTGAAAAAAGAAAGTGTGGCTGGTGTTTCTCTTCTAAGTGCCCTTCATTATCTGTTTGTCTCCCGCTTTAATGATTTTTTTTTTTTATTTTCTTACCCTAATCTTTGTTTTTTTTTTTACAAAATACCCCTAATTTGTTTCTTGTGGTAAATTAAAAAAAAAAATGACAAATACGTCAAAACGTAAATAAGTTAAAAAAAATCCAACAGAAAAGGAACTTCAAGCAGGCACTAGCCTTGATGCCTTGCACCCACTTACAAGGCGCTCGCCTAGGCGATGCTTCATTGAAACCCAACGCCTGAGGCTAATAAAGGCACTGGGGCCTCGCCTCGCCTCGCCTGGAGCATCTCTTGACAACATTGCCCACAACTCCCCAAAACTCCCGAAAATTCTAGATGCTGCAATAAGACCTAATCTTACCCGTTCAGACTTCAAACATACATCTAAGCCAATGTCGTCCTGTCCCAGTGACAAGATTGACATTTCACTCAGGAAAGACTTAGTTGCCCGAAAAGTAAGCAGCACGCATACAATTACTGCAATAAATACAAACAGCTAGCAAGGAGTTTCAACACTGAAAAATGTATCCATTGATAGGGGGGGAATTCAATTTACGATCAACTTGCATAAAATGCTAGAAGTAAATTTATATCATAATTTTCCATATCCAAGAAAAAAAAGTGATATTTTGAACCAACCGGCAACTCTTTGAGGTTCGCTTCTCTTAGCATCAGAAAGAAACCCTTGGAGACTACTCGCTCTGGAGTATATCGAAATACTATCCCCTCTAGATATGATCTTAGCCATTGCCACTGATGCCAAATGCCGCACTGGCCGCCGCGCGCCAAGCTTGAGCAATGAATACAATGCATCCTCGCATTTTCTTTGCCATAACAAAATAGATTCCTGACATTATTAAACCAAAAAAACAAAACGATAATTCAAAGAAAATCCAAAACGCACCGTAAAACAAAAAAAAAAAACTAAAGACCTGCAGATTTTCGAAGAATTAAAAAACAAGGCGTTTTAATAAAAGAAGAGAGAAAGGGAAGGGAAGGACCCGTGGCTCTTCATCGATGGCGGAGAGGAGATCGGAGAGGAGATCGAAAGAGAGGAGAGGGTCAGGGGATTGTTGGGAAGCGGAGGCTCCTATGGATTCTAATTGTGCGACTAAAACACCGAATCGAGAGAGAGGCACGTTCTCTCTCACGAAGTTCTTTGACATTTTTTGTTTCTTTCTTTCTTTCTTTTTAAAGATCTTGTATTACAGGGATTGAAGAGAGAGGGATTGTAGTTGAAGAACTAGACGCATTGTTGTTGTTGTTGTTGTTTAAATTTCTCTAAGAAAGAATTTTACAGGCTCGGTTGGGTAGAGACGAGAGAGAGTGAGTTGGATTTGATTCGAAGGGATTTGTGTTTGTTGCTCAGACTTGAAATGAATTGAAAGTAGACGTGTAAAAAAATAAAATAAAAAAGGTTCAGCTATGGCGTTTCTAAAATGGTAACAAAAATTTGTACCTATTTGATTAAGAGTATTTGGCTATTTGATTAAGGCAACTATTGTGATTTAAAAAAAATATTTTATAAAAAATATTTTTAATAAAAATTAATTTGATATTTATATATGTTTGGTTAAAACAATGGTTGAAATTAAAATTAAAAAAAAATAATTTAATATATTTAGTTAAAAAATTGTTTTTCAAATTGAGGTTATATATATATATATATATTTATTGATGATTTTAATTTAAATATTGTAATTTTAACTATTGCTATTACATTATGAAATAAATAATACTTTATATAAAATATTTTTTATTGTTTAATCAAACTATCTACAATTTCATCACGTATGAAATACATCCGACAATACTACAGTTTTCTTGATTTCTTAAGT
>Ga0307517_10003102_pt1 | contig 26211 bp, 34 predicted proteins | sample 23_EM_MG_FD_194515 | JGI IMG/M metagenome (GOLD analysis project Ga0307517, IMG submission 194515) | Populus trichocarpa ectomycorrhiza microbial communities from riparian zone in the Pacific Northwest, United States - 23_EM | ecosystem: Host-associated > Plants > Roots > Unclassified | place... | reverse complement strand
CCGCAGGAGTTCTTTTAAAAGTGGATGAATTGTCGTCGAAGTGGAGACGTTCTATGTTGGATACGAGATAGTTGAATGTAATTCCTTCTATCCACAAACCCTTCAACATATGTCATAGAGTCAATATTTGGCAACTTGAAGTTATTATGTTGTCATCATTCGATGCGCAACGCCTAACTGGTATTCCCTGATTCTGGCCAACACGGGGCAATAATTTCTGAAATGGAAAATTAAGAGCAGGGAAAATTATACATCAATCATTTATGAACGCTCTCCTCTCAACCTCCGTGCCAAAGCAAGATCCTTGGGTTGTATGGTGACACGCTTCGCGTGAATGGCGGCCAGATTGGTATCTTCAAATAGGGAGACCAAGTACGCCTCAGCAGCTTCTTGGAGAGCCATAACAGCAGACGATTGGAAACGGAGATCGGTCTAGACGGTGGACGTGTTATTTAGGTCCCTTCAAAAGATGGTGCACATGCACGTACCTTGAAATCTTGAGCAATCTCACGAACAAGGCGTTGAAAAGGCAGTTTGCGAATAAGGAGCTCGGTGGACTTCTGATACCTTCTGATCTCGCGAAGGGCGACCGTACCAGGTCTGAAGCGATGGGGTTTCTTCACACCACCAGATGCGGTCTATAATGCGGACTGAGATTAGCGATAGCCAGCAAGGAATGAAAGTAAACAACGGACAGTCGCAGTCTTACGAGGAGCAGATTTTGAGGCGAGTTGTTTACGAGGAGCCTTGCCTGTGTAAAATTTAGAGAGGGTAGTGTTTGGTAGTTATAGGGGACTTTCCTCCAGTAGATTTTCGGGCAGTTTGCTTCGTACGGGCCATCTTTAAGAACTGAGTTGGTGGTTGTTGAGGAGTAAGGGGATTTCCAGTCAAGAACCTTTTATGGCTGAACTTCATATATACGATCAAAATTTCACACGTCGCGTCGCGCGTCAATCACGGGACTTCAATCACGGGACAGTCTTTCGCAAAATTGAAGTGGACTTTCATTGTAGAAAATGGCTGGTTCAATAAACGGGATACATAGGCAGGGGCTGATAAAAATATTTAAAAAACCCTCATCCTGCCTACTACTATCATGGGCCTTGGGGTCTAACCCGTGGAATACGACCTCAGAGTTTCCAGTACAGAATCCTTGAGCTGGACATGTTATTAGTTTATGAAGTGATTTGAAAATACGAACTCGACGATACCGGTGGACTAGGGCCAGCTCTTTCGAAATAATGTAACATAAATTCAGTCGCTACCCAGTCATTCTCAACGGAGCCTAAATCTCGAAATAGTAAAACCCTTTGTCTGTTCCCGATTGGCGCGGAAAGGTAGATATCTAGGGGGGTGTGTTTTGCAAGATTGGAGTTGGGAAACAGACCCTTCAGTTGCCGCAGTGACGAGGACACCCCCGACACTACGTCGTCCGGGATCACTCCTTCTCTGGCGGCTGTCGACAAACGTGCCTGAAGAGCTCGCAAGAAAGCATCTCGGAGATGGGCGTAGGATGTCGACCGAGTGGGCACTATGGCACCATTCAGATCGACTCTAGCAAAAATGCACCTCACTCGTACCTATGCGGATGACGCAAGAAGAATTCCTGATTATATGTTTGATCTTCTCTTCTCCAGGCATGTCAACAGGAATCTGGATAGTGAGTGGTCTCGATTGAGAGGGAGAACATGAAGATGACTAACTTTTAGGTTCGGATTGTTCAAGTCAGCATAGAACGCGACGGAATAGACGCTGATACCTAGAAATGAAACAGTACGCACGCCAAGGCCCACTAGGGGGAGAGGAGGAATCCCGACATTTGAAGGAACGTGCATGAGTTTGGGAAAGGCAATGGTGGTCGCAGGATCCACTATGCACCATGACATTGAGGGACGAAACAGCCAGATAACTTGTGACATACACTTTGTTTCCCCTTCGCCATATTGCGGACTATCCAGATGGATTTGGCGGGGTGGGTATGCCAGATAAGCGACCACCGCGACCGTGGCCACACTGCAGGCCAGATAACGAGTGTGTGGGCGACGCACCCATGAAGCAAAATGACGAGTAAGCGGCCGCCGAATCGGAGACGGACGGGCAAATCTAAAGAGCGACATGATTGCGCGGTGTAAAGATTCCACGTGCCAGTTTGAATACGCGTCCATTGGCTTGCGCGTCTCCAGACTTGATATAAATAATCGACCATCTCCTCTTCATCCCTCAGGCTCCTCCGCATATTTCGCACTGTGCTCGATGTCGATTTCCGATTTACTTTCAAAGAATCAACTCGAACTCGCAAAGTCCCTCCTGGAATCGTCCGATCGTCCCGACGATGATGACCTCTCAGTGATCGACACTCCTGGAGAGACCACAGACGCAGCTGTATACGAAAAACAGCTCGCTTCACTGCAGACTTATCTTAATGCCTTGCCCTACAACTGCGAATCAGTGGAGGGTATGCAGGATCGGCTTGAGGATATAGTAGAGAAACTGTACATTTGTGCCAAGACCAAGAACTGGACTGTCCTCATGACGTGGGATGGTATGCTTCAATGGTAACTCACCTATCCTTGTCTGTGTATGGTGCTTATCTTTCTTAGCTGGTTGTTAATGCATTATCCAATGAAAAAGACCACCCGTGTCGCACTTGTGCATCTGTACTATGAGTTATGTCTCATCCCTGGTATCGAGGCCCGCGTCCTCCGTAGCTGGGCCGACATGCTCTCGCGTTTGCTCTTCAATAAATCTGGTCTCAGGAGAAAACTTGAAACCACAGACATCGAATTACCCTGGAGACCTCTTTGGCGCGTCTTGCAAAAGGAGCTGTGGCCCAAGGGAAGTCTGGAAGAATCGTCGTAAGTCGTCCCTCCTTGAGAACCGACGTCGTCTCAGTGGTCCCCAGCAGGAACTCTGTCAACTTACTATTGTATGTTTCTGAACACTGCAAGCGTTACTATCCTCCCTCAGAAATTCCCGATATGCTCGAAACTTTCCTCCCTCTCTTGACCAAGGAGGTTCGTATCAAAGGATATTGATGATATCGACTAATGGTTGTGCTCATTTAGACACTACTCACTATGGTTCCTATCCTAGCGTCGTTCCTGCCGCCTGCACATGCACACCTATACCTCCCAGCCTGTTTCACAATCTGGAGCCCTTTCAACTCGAATTCACTTGACGATAGATTCATAGAAATGTGTGGTGATCTCTCTGAAGAACACGTTTCTGCTCCTATTCCTTTAGAGGATGAAGATTGTGGAATGGTTTGGAAGGATGTTGGTATCTGGTCCCATGCGCAGTGGAATATCTTGGCTGGGAAGACCCTTTCGTCGATGGGTAGGTCAGCAGACATTTTTCTAGCTTCGAGTTGCTGATTAGCACCCAACTTGAGGCGTTCCAATGGCATCTGTAGGTCTTTCTGATTATTAATCTAATCACAAAAGTTCATAACATTTTTTTCGCAGGGTTTGTCAAGCACCTCCTCATATGCAGATCTCGTAGATGGTGGTGGTGGCAAAATCAAGAAAGCCATCAATAGGATCAGTTCAGCTCCCTTTCTGTGACATTCAATTTTTCGTCCGCTGAGATTTAAAGTAGATTCTCTTGCCAAAATCTTTGTTTATTCCATGTCTGTCGATGGAAAAATCCGCGGGACGACGCCTATGGATCAAACACCGGAAGGGTCACAGTTGCAAACGCAGGGCTTCACAGCCGGGTCGAGAGCAATCGATTCCCTGGATCGTATGATCACCAGCATCGAATCGTTCTTCCATCCCACGAATACCGGCTCGTGGACACTTTCAGTTTGTTTCCAATGACTCATTCTCGCACAACATATTGATTTGGATCGACAGTTGACCGGATTCATTCAACGATTAGTCTCCGAATTTACCAAGCGCTGGAAGGAGGAGGAACTAGAAACTTGCAAGACGCCAACGGCAAGTTCCTCTTATAAACCTGATGATAGAATTTTACCCTACTCCTCCACAGCTCCACAGGTTGACTCCGGCTATCCGACGAGCCTTCGTCAACACCCTCAAAACGCCTGCTCTTCTGGCGATGTTTTCCAAAGATCCTGTATCAATGAGTTTTGCTCAAGGGGCACTCCGATCCCTGGCAATGCTTGAACCGCAGGTTATCATGCCAGAACTGCTTGAACGGGCATACGGTGGTTTGGAAGTTGTCAACGAAACTCACAGGACAACGGCTGTCCTGAGCACGCTGTCCGGAATTGCGCGACCCTTGGCCACTGGAAGCATCTGGCTCGGAGGCCAGAAGCATGTTGTACCCTTACTCGAGCTTTGCATTCCAGGTATTGATGTGGTACGATTTTTTGTCTGATTTTCGAGAGCCATTGTCACTCCTCTGTAGAATGACCCCATCAAGACGGTTTGTACGACAATGTTTATTGTCGCCGTGGTGCAGCATATCATGATTGGGGACCTTTCGCAGGGCGGCGTGTCGCTTTCTGACGATGATCCAGAATACTTTGCTTCGAGCGCCGACGACACTGACCACCTACCAGAAGGAACAGAACTCGGTGACACTCCCCAGCTAAGTAGATCTGAAGAATACTCTTTGGTACGCGACAGCACTTCAACCTTCGCAGGTGAGAATACTAAGACTAGACACGTACGAGTTGAATGAAACCCCTTTAGATTGGGTTGTCTCATTATTCCGCCGCGTGTTTGCCCTGTACGAAAATTTGCCGGAAGAGGGTGGTAAAAAGAATACTACGGGTGGAAAACAAGAAGAAAGTGTGCTGAAGTCGATCAAGAGCATGCTGGACATCATTTGCCTCCACCTCTCTGACCAATTATTTGATCTTGTTCTCAACCTGGTTTACGAGTATGCCACCACGAATGCGAGGTCGAATGCAGTCCGCGCCTTCGGGCAGCTGGTAGCATGTCTGGCTAGAGTTGATGCCGAGAAAACTATTGCAAGATTTTTTCCTCATTGTGTGGCACAGATCGAGGAGGAGCTGAAGCATGGGGCATCCAGCATCCGGACCACATCGGCTCACGCTGCAGTGCCCTCCGATACTACCCTCCATTGGAGTATGTCCCAACGTTTGATATTCTTATTCAAAAATTCATTTGTCTATCAAGATATGGCCATCCTTCGTGGCTGTCTAGGCTATGGAGGAACCGCGGTGGGTGTCTGCGTCATTAACCGTCTGGTTCCAACTGACCAGCATCCAGCTATTGAAATACAAAGTTCGGATCATCCGTTTGTTGAGGCTTCTTGTGGAGAAGACCAAGAGCGAGCGAGGCTATAACAGCGCAGGTCGCCTGATTACCCGGATTCTGAGCACCATCAGCAGTGTTTATCCGTTGAATTCCCGTTTTGTCAACACGGAAGAATGGGACAATCCAGGTTTGTTTTACGTTGCTATCGTACTTCGTTACTCAAATTGTCCAAGACTTCAGCAAGGAACACGCCATTTATTGGGGTCGTCTGTATGAGGCACAAGAGGTCATTGTTGAATGGCATGGTAAGTTTGCATGGAATTAAAGTTGAACGGAAATCTGACAGATGCATTTCAAAGTCCCAACCGATAATGAAATTCTGTTCGTATTGGAAATAATCGACCAAGTGGGAAGACCTGCTCTGCAAGCCATTGAGGCATTGGTCAAGGGTAATCGGAAGTGGGACAATGTATCCCGAAATGATTTTTGCAGGTTAGCATTCATCCAACGGTTTCTCGTAACATTCAATATCGTGATCCTCCTAGATATCTCCAAGCATGCCGCTCGATCCTTCTCGGCTTACCTACTTTCACCAAGGAAAATCCAAAGAATATTGTCAACCCTTGTGTCAATGAGGAACATGAGGTGGACAGCTTAGTCATGTCTCATCTAGACGTTGCTTCGGGCTTCGCTTTGACCGACCCCAATGATCCTCGCTATCAGAAAACCGTCGCTTGGCGAGGGTCCTTGGGATCTGCGCTTCTCGCTGCCTCTGCTTCTCTCAGACATCTGACTGGGGGTGAAGATCACACTGATGCCGTCATCAGCGTTACAAGGGCAATCGACTCATATTTGCTGTCATACGCAGTGAATAGGGCAGAATTTGAGTCCTTGCAGAAGAATTATGCTCAAGCTCGAGAGTAAGTGGAATCTTCACAGACAAATTACCATTGTTTAACGATATCCAAAGCCTAAACCGGTCGTGGTTGCGTCAAAAAGACAATTCTCGCTTGGTTTTCTTGAAGCGTGCACAAGTGTACCATAGCGCTCGGCTTTATCTAAACTCGTTATACCGAAGACGATCGGAACTTGACGATGGGTTAATCAAAGAGTTGGTTGAATTGTCCCTTTCTCCATACACAAGAGTCAGGAGGTATGCAGAGTCATGGATTTCCTATATTCAAATCTTAGTATTATCAGACAGGCACAAAACATACTCCACAACGTGACCGGGGCAAGTCATTTCTACTGGTTTTGCACGGCCCGCCTTACATGAAACTCTGAACTAGTATTATGTTCGTTCCACACGATACATCCTCCCGTTCTTGTTCAAAGCCCTTGAGAAAAGCACTGACCCTGACAGAATGAAAGGTGCACTCTACGTGCTGTGGAACAAAGGCACAGGCACGTTCACAAATTCTGCAAACGATTTCGTTTGACTCACTTATTCTTCAGCGTCATATGCGTTGGGAGGTGTGTATTTGTTCATCTTACCGTCTTGACTCTGACGAATGCATATAAGATCAATCGGCACACAAGCAGTATCTCTTGTCAGTTCTAGAATGTCAGCACGAGGAGAAGGTCAGAACATCTTCCTCCATAGTGGACCACCATTAAATTCGCGAACAGCCATCAATACAAAAACTTGTTGCCAGTGTTGCCCAAGACTGCCTGTCGAATCTAAACGAAGAGGCCACTCCGACAGAGGCATACAAACATCGTACTCCTCGTTTAGATGACGCATTAACAGACCTCGAGAAAGAAATAACTCGGGGTATCAATCAGCATCTGTTGGAAGAGTGCACTCACAAAGCAACTATTCGTGTACAAAAACGCGAAGCGATTTATCATGATACAGTGAGGCTTAGTGGTTTTGGTCTTGGGTCTGACTTACACATCTTACGTACAAGGTGTCTTCTATTGTCAACCTTGCGACGAAACCAGCAACACATGTAAGCATTTTTACTTGTTCAAGATTTGTGTCATTGATAATGGATTTTCAGTGGAGATATGTCCAAATGGCCACTCGTTTCCTTTATCACCTCCTCCGGAGAGATGTCCCTACCTCTCAGGAGTTGGTTAAGTTTTTTTTGCGCCAGGCAATTAGTCCCCAACCAGTCACTCGGAGCACTGCTCAGCGGTATCATCTTTTTCCTATCAAAATGATTTTTTATTGATTTAAAAAAATTCTGCCAGTGGTCTTGTGAAGCTGTTGGTATTTGTAAAAATCAGGATTTACTCTAAATCAGAGGAAGAGCTCTGGTTACACGAATGGAAGAACCCATTGTCACGCCAAATTGTCATCGGAAACCCCACAGAATTCCTCCAGAGGCTTCAACGTGGTTCTGGACCTGAGGGGTATCGCTTTGTGACATTTCTTCTTTCTCGCGCTAACCAATTCATACAGGTGTTATTTAGACAATATCCAAACAGGATTTATCGCTTGGTCCAAGACAATCAAAGGCTATAATCCCGTCTCTGACGGTGACAAACTCCTTACAGGGGAACTTGAATCTCAACCGCCGCTACAGGTGATTCAACAAACCATAAAAAGCAGGGGGTACCTTCAGCAACTTTCCGCACACTGGGGTCAGGAGTCGAATAAGACTGGATCATTCGATATTCGCTCTGAAAATGCTTTGTTCATCAAATACCTAGGTAAATTTTTCATTGGCTTGAGATATGTGAGACCACTTACCGTAATATTCTAGCTAAATTTTTTGGAGAGAGCATTTTGGAAGAAACGACCCAGGCCATCGATTTGCTTCTGTTCGATCCAGATAAACACAAACAAAGGGCTGGGGCTGAAATTTTGGTTGGCATCTTACGCGGTGAGTACCCATTTGAGAGCAATTCTGAAATCCGTCTATAAATTTCTGAAAACCAGGCTCGAAGCATTGGACTGCACCATCCCTGAAGAAGTTGTGGTCATGGACAACTGCGAGGCTTAATCGGATTATGACCCAAATTAAGCCAGAAACAATTTCGTTATGGGAATCAGTATTTCAGGTGAGACCCCAAATTTTCTGGGTGGATACGTCTCACCAGCGATGTTTGTAGTACCAACTCAGTAAACGCGATCCTAGGCGAAACAATCCTTTGATTAGCTGGATTTTTTCCATGCCCATCGAATTTAATGGGGATTCTACGTTTGAAAGTCAGAAATCTATTCATCTTTCTTCAGAAATCTGACTATTTCGTCAGTGACCAAACCCCTCGCTCTGTTCAAGATCGCTGTGGAATCATTAGGCATATTTTTTAATCCAAGAGCGGAGCCATATGTTAGATTATTTTTCCAGAATGCCAACTCGGGATATGCAGAAGTATGGGACTTCTTCATGACAAGACAGGAACGCTGATGCTTTGTTTACACCAGATTCGACAGCAGATCTGTCAAAGCCTCTATGTAATTCTGAACCATCAATGGCAACCCTGGTACCCGTCAGTTCAAGCATTTTCACAAGCTTGTAGTGAGAAGAGTGATCCCCTCTTGATAAGGTAAAATATTGGATTGTGTCTTCTCTCTTCGATTCATTGATGGTTACTTCTCCAGACGCGCGCTATTTATGCCCTATTTGCAGCAAATAATGGTTAACCTCCCTAAATGGAGGGGTGAAAGACTTCGGCCTCCTCGTGTCAACCAATCTGAGGTTATTGACTTTTCTTAACTACTTTCGCGATCCCACTGAATGATATCTTTCAGTATGACAAGGTTGGACTAACTCGTAAGGAACTTAGATCCCACCCTAGCACATTTCTGACACTCTCTTCACAGTTCTCCAATGGCTCTGGGTCACTTCACATGGGCCCACGGCATGCTTGATGTTCCCTTACACAGTTGCATTGATGTACGCCCATACCATTTCTTTTTCCGTCTTGTTTTACGTTATATTGGTTTGATCATTAGGCCCGAGATCCTCCGCATGTCTGAGCTGAATGATAGTTCTGAGCTACAAACGTACAGCTCGGCTGTACTGTACGTTGTATCGGCTGTTACCCCACCCGCTGAGGATATAGAGATGATCCTTAATCACTTCATGGATGCGATCAAGTCTTCCACGGTAACTTATTTCATACTCAGAGTCTGAATTGATCTGGATCCATCCTTTCTAGTCGTGGCGGATCCGATTGCATGCAGTACCCCCTTTGCTAGTTTTCTTCTACCAAAATCTTCTGTCAATATCCCAGGAAGGTACCCTGAGGATGATGGATGTTTTACTCGATTGTCTTGGGGATGAGAATGTTGAGGTTAGGGAAATAGCGGCCAACGCGCTCTCGGGGGTGGTTAGGTGTTCCCAACGGCAAATAATTGTCCCATTGAAGGTGAGTTAGTATCCTTAACCGTATTTTGTTTCGTCGTCTCTTACTGAAGCAAACTCATGTTTCAGAATCGATTCGTAACGCTTGCCCGAAAGACTACTCTTCCTCCGCGACGCGACGCGACTTACGCTGAGAGTCTACGAAAACTTCACTCTGCGATCTTGGGAATTTGTGCTCTCATGGGAACGACACCTTACTCTGTCGAGTCCTGGTTACCCCCACTAACAGAAGGTCCGTAATCCGTCCTGCTCCGTTATAAAGCTTCCTCTATTGTTTCTTCCCCAATTGCTGATGGACACCCTAGTCCTTGCTCCCCATTCGACTGACCCGCCACCGATTTCCACGACCATACGCAAATGTGCTTCTGAATTCAAAAAGGTAACGATTAATCAATTTCCTTGAGTGGGATGAATTTGATCTTATAACCACGTTCTTCTAGACCCATCTGGTATGGCTTTTAGTGTTCTACCTTACCTTGAATATGAACTTTATTCTCCCAGGATACATGGCACAAAGATCAGCATATGTTCAACGAAGACCAACTGCAAAGCTTGTCAACTATGCTTGTGGGGACCTCTTACTGTGAGAAATCTTATCTGAGCGGGTTGCAGGTTCTAATCCGCCCGTTTTCACATAGATGCATGAGATGTCGAAACTATGGGATCTATGTGGATAATAGTACGCTGCCAATATTCTTTATCATCTATATATCTCTTTTGTTCTCTTTCAAGTTTGCCTGAGATTATCCTTGTTCGCAACTGTGTCCGACTTTCCAGGATGTCAACGTCGTTTAGGTCGCTTATCTTTAGGGCTTAAACATTAGGTTCTGGGGTAGAACTTATTTATGAAACTGGTCTTCTGATTCTTGAAGGTGTAGTAAGATGGGATCGCATCCCGAGGAAATGGTACTCGGTAAAAATAAGGAAGCTGGGGTTTTGGGCGAAACAAACTCAGGCATACTATTTCTTCATCAATAACACTGATAGGCTTATCGGTATTGTGATCAAATTTGTCCGTCTTATCGATCCATTCCGTGAAGTGTCGTTGGGCTTGGCTCTCGGCCTGTTCTGTGCCAGCGTTGGATGAGTTCTGGCCCTACATCCTACATGAAGCCTCAGAGACAAGACACTCACATTTCGCAGTCACATGGCGCTAGTCTGACCCGTCGCTGGCGCGTTAACATCGACCGGTGACTTATAACTGCAAGACGTCCAAGTTCGAGCGCTTGGAATTGGAAATGTAATCAGTAAAAGAACCCGATGAGGTAGAGAACAAGGAACAATTAAAAGATAACGACCGAAAAGGGCAGCAACATCTCTGAACATGAGTCGGAATTCATTATGATTCCTCAGGGTCCAACGGGATTGCCGTAAGGTAATGACAATGGATGGAATGGACACCATGAACTGAGTGCACTGTACCCGGGGGACGTGTAATTATTCAGCCCACAAAAAGAATAGCCGCGCCACCTTAAAGGTGCTGGATTCCAAACAGTTGCAACCGCCGTGATGGCTTGATCATGCGGAAAGAGGAAAAAAAAAATTATCTTAGAGTGGGTAGAATGAGAGCTCGACATGGTTCAGAAAAGTTCCAGAGGCAGTAAATTTGTGTGACCGAGTCCTAAGGCAGAAGCTAGAGTCATAGCCCTTCCAGAGTCAGGAGGCAATAAAAACTACAGGTCCGAGTCGATTCACCTATTGATCTTCCTCAAGCCAGCACATTCAAGTTGTAGTTGGAAATCACAATGACACATTTTGAGCGCCCGGCATCAACCGTGCCGAGTGATCACTGATCTAAATACAGTTTGATGGAGACGAATTCCCCTCGTTTCTATGTTTCTCAATGAAGGATACTGTAGTAAAATATAAGTGCTTGCAGAATTCATATAAAGTGTCTAGGCCTATATTGTAGCACCCGTTGATTTAGAGGGGAATATTGATTCAATATTGATTGTGGCTGAAATATTTAGGAGAACCTAAATATCAACTAAATATACTGCTCGATAAAATGTGTTGATTGCAATCGTATACATAGTTATTGCTAGACTGGATGGAAATGTATTCCTTGAACCTTACAAAGGTGGCGAGCTGTCTTTCAGGGGTCCGTAGCTCATACGTCACTTGACAGATGCGAGGGTAGTTCGGCTTAACTGTCTGAAGGCCTTTTGTTTAATCGCGCCGGTCTGAAAAACTTCAGTTCAGTCAATGATATAGGGGTATATGCAAATGGGTAGGAGATGTAAATTTTATGTAAGATCAAGTCTTTAGCCGGTAGATAGTGTCAAGGTTTTCCGCAACGTCACGGTTAGAAAGACATTTACGGAAATTGAGATCATTGCGATAATATCAGCAGTGCTAGGCTGTAGGTTAAAAAGTTTCTGGGTCTAGGCGACGTGATGGATGGGGTGCTCAGCGGGCAGGGAAAATCAAAGAAAATGTGATTGGATTGCAGTTCGAGTGTAAAAAATAAGAGCGGTCGATAACAACGATCGGTTAGACGACCTACACGTGTAGAGCATACGTCTTGTTGGTAGGTCGTGGTCGTTGCAGGAGGGAAGCTACTGAAGGCTGGAATGCTCGGAGTTTGAACGACAAATAATGGGAATATTATATTATATGTCATCAACCTGGGCACGTTGTAAGCCTTGCCTCTGCCTCATTTCTTGCTTTTACTTCCATCATCTATCCGGTAAATGTCTGCGTCTTTCTCTCTACTCTGTCCTGATTCTGACTTGTAGAATGAACAATATAGCTCTTATCCGTCCTACTGCCATCAAGGACTCTTTAGGTTGGTTTCATCCAGCAGACTCCGTCTTTCGCAAGGCATGCTTCGCTCTTGTTTTTTTTAAATCCACGTGCTGAGTTTTCTCCCCAGAAGACGACGACGACGTCTAGATCCTCAGAAATGACCAACCGTTGGATCGTGAACCCTGGTGGTCAGTATATTGACTCTGGTGCTGTCGTTGATCCATCCGCAACATCTGTCCCTGCCACTCCCTGGGGCACTGAGGACGAGGGAACTACCGTCAGCACTGGCCATAATAATTCGGGTCTTTCAAATGACCTGGCCCGTCTAAAAATCTCAGCCAACGCTGATGCAGACGCCCAAGTCGAGTCCACTCGTCTTTCTCGACCAGCTTCAAAGTTACCCACTGCCGCAGTAGCTCAAATAGTCGCAGAGAATACTAATAACAATACCAGCAGCCCCTTGGATTCGTCGTCTTCCAACTCCAGTTCGTCTCCACATACCCCGGACCATGGTCATCTACACCACCAAATTTCTCATTCCAGAGGCGCATCTGCTGATACCCCCAATCACCACCGCTACCCCCATGTCCTTCCTCAGCCTTACATCACAAGCCAACACCCACACCAATCTACCCCCAGCAGCGGTAGTAATAGTAATAGTAATTCCCTTCTGACCCATCTCAAAACCTCATCTACGTCGTCGGCCGACTCCTCCAAAGAACGTCCTCGCTCTTTTAGCGGTGACATTTCAGTTGCAGATCTCCGTAGGCTCTCTCAAGGCGGACCCGGTGCTTCTCCAATCACTGGAGCTGACGATCACGATCGACAGCCGCAGTCACCTTGGGTCCAAGAACAGCTGTCGTATCCTTCCCTTGCGACTCAACAACAACGCCCTTTTCATAATTTCAGTTATCCCACATCTAACGACATCAATACGCCCACAACAACTGATGACGACCAACATTACACTCGTTCCTTTGCTTCTGTCCCCCCTCCCCAGACCCACTCTCACCCTCACCAACTCCCATCTCCTCGTACTCAGTTTATGCCCGTGTCATCGCGTGCAGCAATGCCCATGAATTACAGACGTACATACACTCCCCAAGGGCCCAGTCCACTTAGCTATGGACACCACACGACCCACCACTCTCTTGGAAATACCCAACACCTTTACGAGATGATGTTGCCTGCTGGGTTAGGCGATAATCATCCTTCTTCCCTTTCTCGGGGTCTCGGGGCTAGTGCTGGAGGCAGTGGGATACAACAGTCACCAAGTGTTTTCAGAGCGACCCATCATCATTCCGCTTCTGACCCTTCTGCTCTGCGCGATCCTACTACGCTGGCGTTGCTCAATAACAACATGCAAACATTTTCTCCTGGCATGTTCCAACCAGGGATGCATAGCATGCATCCACAGCCACCTCCCCCAATTTACCCGGGCCAGTTTTATTCTCAAGAATTGGCAATGCAGCAACTCCTTAATGCTCGTATGCAAGCGGCGCAAGCGTATACGGGGCCTTACGGTATGCCTGCCGCCGCCACTGGGTCTTCTCCACAGCCCGCGATGTCGATGGATAACATAAACAGTGGCTTGGCCAGCCCGGGCAGCTCCAATGGAGGGGCGGGTGGCAACGGAGGGCCTAGTGCGAATAATAGAAAGTTGGGATTGTACAAGACCGAATTGTGTAGAAGTTGGGAGGAGAAAGGATCTTGTAGGTATGGTACTAAGTGCCAGTTTGCTCATGGCGAGGAGGAGTTGAGGAAGGTTGCAAGGCATCCAAAAGTATGAGGTTTTTCGAAAAATCTTGTTATCTGATTGCTGATCATGTCTTGGTTTTCAGTATAAAACAGAGATATGTAAAGTAAGTCTCGGCTTTATCTTCTTCGTTCTTTCTTAAACATTCTCCCTCCAGACATTCTGGGTCTCTGGATCCTGCCCATATGGCAAACGTTGCTGTTTCATCCACACAGAACTGTCTTCTGTCCAGCCAGGAGCCAATCCTGGTTCTCCTGAAAGTGCACCTCAACTGCCTTCCTCTCCCCCTTCATCTAACGGGAATGCTACAAGCAATGGAAACGTCCACCATCGTGAACGCTCCAACAGTGATCCAGACACGTCCACTTCTGTATCTTTACTCACCCGTATCTCTCAACGTTCCCAAAACAATCAGGACGACGGATCACCCACCATGACACCCGTCTCCTCAAACCTAACAACGTTCTCCCACTCTCTCCCACTCACCTCGCGTCCTCCTACGGGTTCGCTAAGAGTCGACACGACCAACGTTGAGCCTAATCTTTCGCTCAAGCAAAACAAGTCTGCTTACCCGACGTTTGCGAGTAATGGCATCTTGTTAGGGGGTGCGAATGGTACTGGTGGTGGGGCAGGAAGTTTAGAGTTTGGAGTTGGTTCTGGCAGCCTAGGTGAGGGCGGACGGGGAATGGGTGCCGGGGCGGGGCTTAATGGTGCGGTGGGGAGGTTTAGGCATGAAGTTCCTGTTACTGCTGGACCGGATTTGGGAAGGCATAATTTGGCTAGGATGGAGATTGTTGGGTACCCTACGGTACGTTTCCTTAATTTCAAACTTCAAGTTTTCTGAATGCAAAATCATCTGTGTTTCTTTAGCACCAACGGAAAGGCAGCGCGTCGTCGATTACAAACGCACATCATTCCCTTAGCGGCTCGGATATCGATCTGAGCTTCTCTCCCTCTCCTCCAGGTTCCTCAGGCCACTCTTACTCCCTTTCTACATCCTCCGACACAGCCACTTCAACCACCTCAAACATGGTTACTACTACAACCTCGTCCTCCGTCATTCCTCCTGTCCAACCCACCCCAACGCGGCTCAACGGGCACGGGCATGTCCGTACTGGCAGTGCTGGGACTCTGAACTGGGGCTCCAGTTTCACTGGTGCTGGTTCTGGCGGCGGTTCCTCCTCCGCTAGTAGAAATAGTAGCCATCCGTTGTCCACTTCGGTTGGGTCTGCGACATGGGTCGGCGAGTTGACAGCGAGGGTTGGTAATGAGAAAACTTGGGCGTGAGGATCTTGATACCTTTCTCTTCCGTCAATTGAATCTTCCAGTGTCCTTTGCTTTTGTGCTATATTCTTGCCATTTTTGCTAACATTCGATCTGTGTTGTTTGCTCGCGGAAACTTATTCACTCCCATATCCACTCGGACTTTCATTATTCATTATTGGCTATACTGATGAAAATAGGCACGCACTTGTTACCTTTTCGTGTTTGCCTTTTCCCCTCTTTTTTTTTTTCTTTGTTCAAGACTTTCACCACACTCCTTCGACCATTCCCACACTCAAGACGACAACGAGCCAGCTGACGAGTCAACGACAACCCTTCGGAGCACATACGCCCGGCGATATATCAACCTCTTGTTTATCTCAAGCTCGAAAATGCACGCAATCTAACAGCCATTTGAAAAACTTCCCCCCCTACCTTATTCCATCCCCTCCTTTCTGGTCTGCTACTTACATGCGCACTCCCATACTTTTTTGTCATTGGCTTTTGCTCCATCTCTATAAGATATCTCTATCTCGCGGTCTGCAACATCATTTCTGTGTTATTCTTTTTATTCCATTCCAAATCACTTATAACTTCAAATATCATCTTTTGCTGTATACCAAAAAGAAAAAAGAAACGCGGAAGATCCTTACATTGGATATAGTATTAATATTACATGCGTCTCCTTGTGACAGACCAAGTTGGAAGGGTATCAGTGAAAACCTCTAGTGCCTAACAACCGCCAACTTTTTCAAGTCTAATCGGAAGGCACTCATTCGTCCTCTAGCATAACTAATATAGTCAAACTCTGGCTCATCCACTTCACCTTCAATATCTTCTTTCGCCTGCACGATCCCCCAAATGGCCCAACCAGCATGAGACGCTGGCCCCCAGGCCTCCACATCTCTGTCCAATTCGTCCATCAGATTTGAACAAGAGCCATTGTTCTTATCACCACAGTCATTGTTGTCGCAACAAGGATCCTCAGCAAGTATAGCCGCATGGCGGATGTAAGAGCTATAAAAGTTGCGTCTTTCGAAGGACGTGGGATATATCGAGGGGGAAAGTATGTGAGGTGATGGACCATGGTAGTTGGCTGTCCATTCGTGGAAATGATTGGCAATGTCGTAAGCTCTTGGATTGGCTGCTGCGTATTCAAAATCAACGACAATGATCTTGGGAAAATGAGATTGGGAGAGATAGAAATTGAGTGAAGATTCATGTCAGTCGGCGTTTTTACAGAAGTAACAAGTTGGATAATCTCTATACCTGTCTGTGGTCATTAAGGCCTTCTGAACCATCTTTCAACCTCAGGAGATTTCCATATTGCGCATCGTTATGGGTGAAAACCCTTCTGGTACCAAAGGTCTTCGGCCTTGCAAGCGCCCATGCGAGATACTTATCCCATTCGTATCTGAATCGGGGCAAGTCCAACTCTTGTCGAAGACTTTCAGTAACGCCAGGTAATGCAAGCACCTGTTCGGCTGGATCTAGCCAAGATTTGACACACTTGGCGATTTCAAATCTCCTTGTACGGATGGTGGCCAAGTGATCGGGATTATGGGTATTTGATCCCCCGAATGTGATGTTGTCGATGTCGGTTATATCAACAGAATGCAATTCGGCCATGCGGGCTGCAATCCAACCGCTGATTTTGGGGTTGCGAATGTCGGTGGAAGTCAAGGCAACCGAATCAAAGTACTGTTCAATACGACCGTTTTCAAAGGTACCGTAGATCCGCGGGCCGATGTTGTAACGTGTAGAGATGAGATGTAGGGTACGGAGCTCTCTGGTGCGAGAAATCAGGGAACCTGAGGAAGGTCGATATATTCTAAGAAGGAGAGTCTCGGCAGACTGATTCGTCGCCTTGCACGAGATGAAGAACACAGCGTTAGTCAGTGCCCCAGAGACTTTACTAATTTCAACGTCTTCTGGAGATAACTGCGCTGAGGACCAGCCACAAATTCGAAATTTTCGCAGGGTCTCAAGAAGCTGCGAAGCAAACGGTGGTTTCTTGTAATGTCTGTAACTTATGGGTCAGCAATTGCAGCGAACCGAGGTAGCACGGGGTAAATAAAGTCAGACCATGGCATCTGCGCCATAAGGTGATGCTACCAGGGCAGCTTAATGGGGTGTCCAGAATGGCAAAAAATCTCACCTTGCGTCCAACTTTATCCTTGCATGTCGTAAGCTGTTTTCTTGGGATGACGTAGTGGACGCATCGGTAAGACGGGAGGCGGCAGAAGACGTGCGAACAAGCAGGTCTGCGAAGCTGTGGACTGGGAGCAGCGACGGGGCCATGGTGGTGGTTGGTGAACAGACCTGTATTTGTGGTCGTGTGCCACGAATTGATGATGCAGCATCAGTACCATCACACGAAAACAATAAAGCCTGATGGCATCGGACAGACTAACTCTGCATCCAAGTCTATCGACAGGCCTCCGGTGTAGCATTATTATGAAATATGAATGCAGTACATACAACTGAATGGTGAGATCGGTATGTCGGTCCGCAGCATCGCTCAAGTTCAGCATGATCTCAGTCGACCATGATGGAAACGTTTCTTTATTAACTTCGGGTTACGGCAGGAAGATCTATGTTCCCCATGACCCAATTTGCTGAGGACCCTAAAACCTCAAATAGGATTTTACATGCCATAGAAAGCCGACTCAGTCAGAAGACTTGAACTTCCTCTTTTGGTCATTCAGGAACAGAACCGCTGAATTTCCAATTTCATGTCACAATGGCTGGTGAATCTCCTTCTAAATGCGCTCATTGTTAACAGTCGCTAGGAATGGTGCAAACAGCCCAACCCAGGGGAATAATATACATTCTATTGGATTCTACTCATTTAACCACGTCCAGCACATGTACCGAATAGCAATTTCGAGAAAGCCCCAAGTAAAGAGAAAATGTGGAAGTCTAGGTGTATGTGATGTCCGCTAATGAAGAAAAGACGTCTAGACAATTAAATTTGACACGCCTATCGGTAGCTGATGTTAATATCGTAAATGCATGTCTTTTTTCTGTCAGTGGCGCATCGGGTTTATACGATTTCATCTTTTGATTCAGTGGGCGAGGGGCTGCGTGATTTCACATCATCGGAAGAGGGCATTGTTCGCAGGACCAGAGACATCTTAGAAGTTGTGAGTCTCGCGAATGTATATGCATAATCTGTGAAATAACCCACCAAAAAAGAGAATCCGAGGCAAGGGAGACAAACTACCCAAACCATCTGTTTGTAATGGAAATGTCAACAAAGCGACTTGAGCAAATTACTATTAGGAACTCACTCTAATGGCGGAAGCAATGATATGGATCACCTCCTTCTTGCGTACCAAGGGAAGGTATTTTATCAGGCTGAAGTCAATCGATCTCGAAGACCCTGGGAATCTTAGGTCGGGTATATTTGCATTAGCGTTGAAAACCGTGCCCGCGACAGCCTTCCCTTGCGTCAGCCAACGATGCTATTAGGATGCATCTAAAAGGCTCACCAGTCCGATCGTCGCTCCGGTAAAGCGCATCAAGAAGAATGCACTTGTCCCAGACGCAATTTCATTCGGATCCAGTGTCCTGAGAAAGACTTGGTAAGGAGAGTGGAAAAGCATGCCAATACCGATTCCGGAAATGAGTGGGAACAGTATTTGCAAAGAGATGGGAGCATTTGCGTCCATCAGAGTCAACAATCCTGTAAGTTGCCTCAATCAGATCCATAATTCACATCGACAGAACCTTGTCCTTACCAAAGCCTAATGTCGAGATGAGAAGTCCAACCGAGATTATACGATTTTGACCACTGGTGTCACACTTCCGCTTTTGCCAAAAACCTAGGAACCACGCGACAGGCATAGATGCCAGAGCAGATCCGAGTGAATAGGGCAGGATCTTGAGCCCAGATTCGGTGGGTGTCGATCCTTCTGCCGCCTGACCTGTCATTTTAGATCGCTGTCAGCAGCAATTAGTTTAAACTCACCTGATAAAAAAGTGCCAAGTAAAAGGTACCGGCATGAAACGCGAAGTTGTGGAGAAATGATATCAGAAGGATGGCAGCTGGGATCAATCAGCGGGGGATTGGTCCTTCGGGAGCTGTTTGCTTACCAGTTGTGATATCTCGAACTGTGCGTCGAGGAAAAAGGCGATCTTTGGTTGTGTAGTTTTCATGAAACCCCCCGGATATGAAGATCAGGACGCCCATAATTATAGGCACCAAGGTTGACGGCTTTCTCCCTGTAAGGATGAGTTTACGGGACTGTTGACAAGAATGGAAATGATCAAGCACTTACATCCAACATCAGTCGCGAAGCTAAATCCGACGATGATGCAACTTGTTGCAGTCATGAAGAGAAACCTGTGGGTAGCAGAGTCATTTAGTTGTCAAGTCTCAGGATCGTGAACCGTACAAGCCAATGAAGTCAAATTTTTGCTTAAATGACTGCCAGGTCGAATTCGCTCCCTTCAGCTCCACGCGCCGTAAGGAGAAAAAAAGAACACCAAAAGAGACTGCACAGATGGGGATATTAATGTAAACTATTGTCACATATTAGAATTATTCCTAATGAACAGAGAAATTAAACGCACAGCCCCATCTCCAGCTAGTAGCGGAATTGACTTGTCCTACAATTGGCGGGCGGTCTTAATTACCGTTGACGATAAAGAACTATGTGACATACCGCTGAATACGCCACCAAGCAGAGGTCCTGCTATGGCAGAACAGCTCCATGTGATACTCAAAGCTTGCGACCAAATAGCGCGTCGGCGAACTTCCACGATTTCGGAAGTAATGATCCAGACTGCGCTCACGATACCACCTGCACCAATACCGGCTTCGATAATTTAGCAGCTATTTACGTCCAAATGACAGATAAGCTCACCTAACGCACGAGCAGCAATTAACCATCTGATGGACTAGAGAAGGAGAATATGAGTGTTTTGTTCGGTCGAGTAACGTAAACGGCTTGCTTGGGCACAACCGCAGAGCGTGGACCCCGTGGCGAAGATCAAGATACTAGAGAAGAGCACAGTCTGCAAGGTTTGATCAATAAATGTTGTTGTCGCATTAATTCCAGATAAACCTACTTTGCGACTAGTGAGGTCAGATAATTGCCCATAAAGAGGCTGGAACGCCGTTTGCGTTAACAAGTAAGAGACGGCTACCCAGGTATATTCATTTGCTGATGCTTTTAGTTCGTTTGAAATAGTCGGCAAACTCGTTGAAACGATGTGCTACAAATTGGTGAGATAACGGATGGTAAAATAAAAGAAAGGAATCACTCCATCCGTTGTAGCAAGAAACAGCGTCAACGCAGCACTTGAGATTTGTTGAGCATGTAAATATGACGGAATCAGGAAAGTGGCCTACCCAATATGGATTATCAAGAGATGTAGTGTGGAAATATTTGGCGTGCTGGTTTCATCGATTCCGGTCAAAGGACGATTCTCACAGGATGGAGAACTACAGGAAGAAGAAACCACCGAAGACGATGGTGAACCCTTTTCGGAAAAACTTTCCGGGGCATTTGTGGTGGCAGAAGGCGGAACTTTAAGCTCAAGTTGTGGGGGAGGCGGCATATCTAAAGACGGGGCTCGGAAAACGAGAGCTAAATTGACTGAAATTCATATTTTACCCCCGACTTTATATGCAGGCTGCGGTGTTTGGAGATCTGGAAGATGATTGACATTTCTTCAAAAGAACAGCTGGTTAGTTCTCTTTCTTGTGCATAATCCATGGGGAAGGGTTTTGAATGGAGATAGATTAGATCTAGCTTGAATAACTTTAGGCCTGAGATACAGTTGATTGTCGATACCCCCTTCTTGGAAGTACCGTTGCATGGGGTGCAATTCTCTGGAACAGCCTCTGACAAGAGATGCGATAGTGATCCATGCGGCTTCTTGTTATAGCGCTTCGAAATCGAGATCAATCGGGGCAATATTATGTAATTCGATAATTATTCTAATTAGAACATCATAAACATCTATTCTACTCGTACTCAGCCCGTTGCGCGTTTGCCTTCAGTTTTCGGGTCCTCTTGTCCCTCTTTGAGCGTTCCCTTTAACATGGCTCCTGTGAAAAGGATCAGGGATCAGATAAATCAATTCTTATCAACAGAGAAACATGCCGTGGAAATTCAGAATTTTAGTCGGTCTCGGAGCATTTGCCAGCCTCGAGACAACCAAGTGCCCACAGAAGGATTAGAAGTAAAGTAAACCTTACCGTTTTCGGTGGACAAAGGTTCTTTTGTTGTTGATTGACTACCAGGTGTGCGATTCTCTACGTCAGCGGCATATTCTTCTAGTAGTTGTCGTTGTCGACTTGTGAGGGTGCTAGAGAAAAGGATACGGTAAGCTACGAATATGAAGAAAGGGGCATAATACCGGGGCAGTTGTAACGAGAACTTCACGAAAAGGTCGCCCGTCCCAGAACCTTGAAGATACGTAACTCCACGTCCCTTCAGGACCATTTCCTCGCCTTGCTGGGTTCCACCTGGAATGCGAACGTCGACTTCACCATCCAGTGTCGGCACACGGATAACACCACCCAGAAGGGCTCTGTGGAACGGAATTCGACCTTGGTAATACAGATTGGCGCCTTGCCGTGTGAAGACGGACGATGCTTGGACATTGATTCGAACGAAAAGGCTTCCTTTCTGCCCTTTACCAATCAAAGGCGAATCACCCACTCCTGGAACAACGAGTGACATTCCATCCTCGGCTCCTAAAGCGATTTTAGATCATAAAAGGGAAAGCGGAACTAAAGGACTCACCAACTGGAATTGTTACATTCACAGTACGTTTCGAGCGAATCTTTCCAGCGCCGCCGCACGCATTACACTCACCCCCTTTAGGAATAGTGGTCCCCTCACCAGCACATTGTCTACAGGTGGTTGCCATTTGGAACCCACTGTCAACCACGAAAGTCCGTGAGCCTGTACCTTTACAACTCGAGCATGTAGATCGTTGTACACCAGATTTCAGTCCAGTTGCAGAACAGGTAGAACAATCGTCGATAGGCGTTACGGTGACCTTCGTCTTTGTTCCTCTGCAAGCTTCTAGGAAACTAATTGTAACAGAAACCTGTATATCGTCACCCTGTACATGCCGAGACCGCGTTCCACCTGCAGCGGAAAAGGAGTTGAAGAGTTGTTCAAAGAAATCGCCAGCACCGTCCCCTGCGTTCGTCTGCCCAGAGGATCCTCTGAACCCAGAGAAACCACCACCAAAACCACCACCAAATCTCGAAGCAAATGCGTTGGGATCAAAACCGGGTTGTTGGGATGCAGAACCATATTGATCATATGCTGCTTTCTTCTTCTCGTCTTTAAGAATCTGGAATGAAGCATGTCAAACGTCAATGCCGAGCACTGAATTGCCCGGATTAAAAGTCATACATCATACGCTCCCTGAATTTCGACAAACTTCTCGCGTGCATTCTTATCCGAATTGCTGTCGGGATGATACTTTCTGGCAAGCTGTACATATTAAACCGTCAGTAACACATACTTGACTGAACGAGTAAGTTGCATACCGCAAAGTATGTTTTCTTGATTTCTGCAGCGCTGGCATCTGGCTTCACACCCAAAACGTCGTAAGGATTCTTTTGGGAGGCACGACATGGGGCAGTTGTGTTAAATAACCGCTGGAATAAGGTGTCAGACAGGACATTTTCTCTAACGGACTTCCAAAATTACCTGGTTCCTGCCCGTTGGTTGAGGGAGTAATCGAATATGTAGGGCCCTACTACGAGAGAAGGAGGTAAAGGTCCGACGCGTACATGAGTTGAATGCAATGAAAGCGGTGAGACACTTTTTGGGAAACATTAACGACCTAGTGGAAGGCATTCAAAATGAAAACGTGGAATTTTCTTCTATGTGTATCCTTGTTTGGATTTTCTTATAATAAGTATATAAAAAATATTGCTTTTGCTATATACCCACTTCCTCGTCTTTATGACGACTTTTCCACCATGATTTACCATAAGAAACAACGATCTCTTCCCCTTTCTTAATTTCCTGGCCAGAACTCCACACGTTCATGCACAAGTCACCAGACGCTGTTCGTCCGTCTTGGAAGATAGCGTTTGGTTTGTTCGCAATTCCTCGATAGTCGTTGATAAAACGAGCCTGATTTCCCATCATACTGGCATCGATACCAACGCTCACATTTCCTGGTAGTCGGCAAAGAGACAAGTCATAGTCCGAATCCCGTTCATCGCAATGTATTTCACCTTCAAAATTTTATTACAATTAATTAAGGCATGTAAGTCGGCGTGCTTACCGAGGTACTGTATGATGTGACATTTTGGTGGTATTTTCTGTCCAGCAAACAGTCCGAACTGCCCACAGGCAGGATGAGATGAGTTTGTGATCGAACGGACATGGACTTTCAGGTCAACAAGAGAGCCCTCATTGACTATCTTCTTTACGAGTATCTGCTGGCGAACTGCTGGTGGCACAGATACATGATATTGAGACGACTGCAAAAATCGTATATGACTCGGCCAGTTGGAGGGCTGCCCAGTATTCCGTCGTGGCATAACTTCAACTTGTGGTCAATCATGGGCGTGGGAATACCAGCGGGAATCATTTCTGTCTCTTCAAGCTCACCGTGAAGCTCTCAACACGAGTAACTGATAGGATGGGCAGGACAAAATCTGTTGCTCGTGTATATGCCGATGTCAATGCTCGTTTAGGCCCATCCTGGTACGAATATGGTACGATCGCAACTTCAGCCGCTTTCGTTGTTTGCATTCATTCTGTTTGTAGATAATCTTCAGGTCCAGTGGGGATCGCAGGACCATTATGAGATTGTACGGAAAGTAGGTAGAGGGAAGTACTCAGAAGTACGCGATTTCTTATTCACTGGACTTGACGAACATTTGTTGAAGCTTAGTTAGGTATTCGAAGGAATAAACGTGGTAACAGACGAGAAATGTATCATCAAGGTGTTAAAACCTGTCAAGAAGAAGAAAATCAAACGAGAAATCAAAATTCTTCAAAATCTCGCAGGTGGTCCTAATATCGTTGCGCTGCTAGACGTAGTCCGCGATCCAACACCAAAGATTCCCAGTCTAATCACAGAATACGTCCACAACGTCGATTTCAAAATGTTGTACCCTCGCTTCACGGACCATGATGTACGGTTCTACATGTTTGAGCTTCTTAAGGTTATCCCATCTTCCGTCATCTTATAGAACAAGATCAATTAACATTTATCCCAGGCGCTGGATTACTGCCATTCGAAGGGTATCATGCATAGGGATGTTAAGCCTCACAATGTGATGATTGACCATGAACATCGAAAGGTGTGCCGTGATTCAGTTAACCCAATACATCCATCCAACCTCCGCCATTTCAGCTGCGCTTGATCGATTGGGGCCTTGCGGAATTCTACCACCCAAAGACTGAATACAACGTCCGAGTTGCATCCAGATATTTCAAAGGTCCTGAATTACTGGTCGACTTTCAGGAATATGATTACAGTCTTGATATGTGGAGTTTTGGATGCATGTTTGCTTCTATGGTAAGCCGTGGCATTCTTCATGTTTCTTCATTTTTTTCACTCATGAATCATGTCAGATTTTCCGAAAGGAACCCTTCTTCCATGGTCATGACAATTACGATCAGCTGGTGAAGATTACCAAGGTACTCGGCACTGAAGAACTTTACACCTACATCGATAAATACCATATCCGTCTTGATCCCCAGTACGACGAGCTCCTTGGAAGGTAGATGACGTTTTGTCCTGGTAACGGCCTGTGCTAACTCTTTGCTAACAGATACCCAAGAAAGCCATGGACGAGATTTATCACCTCAGAAAACCAAAGGTATATCTCGAATGAGGCAATCGATTTCTTGGACAAATTACTGCGTTACGATCACCAAGAGCGTCTTACTGCACGAGAGGCCCAAGACCATCCCTACTTTGGTAAAGTCTGTCATCCTTTGCATTGCATTTGTCTAATGAACATACAGACCCGGTTCGAACAGAGACACCGAACATAACAGCTGATGGGGAGAGTGATTCTGCTTCGTCAGGCTGACATAGATCCGGGAAGCAAGTCGCTTCGCAACCGTCTTTGTAATTGTTCTGGTATTTATACAGAGTTGTTTTTTCTTCACCTTTAATGCGTACAACACTCGGCTATCGCGATAAAATCAACATAAACAGTGTGATTAAGCTAGATCCGACCACCGGAATGTTGTTGGTCAGAAAGAATTACATCGGCATATGTTTCGCAAACCTCTCCGACCACAAGATCTTGGTTGCATCCCCATGTAAATGACTCTTTCCATTCTTTTGTCCTGTAGTCAAAACCCTAACAGAAACCTTTCCATCAAAGTTGAATATCAGCCGACCCCTCGCTACGCAACATCCGAAAAAAATGGACCCTAAATGATATTATATGGATCTCCGGCGTTTCGTTTTCTTCTCCTTTTTTGGCAACAATCTCTTTCAGGCTTCAAAGTGTTGCACAGACTTCACGGCGTTCATTTTTGAAAAAAAATTCATGTACTAGAAACTTGCAATTGTCAGAAGCCTATTACGATTGTATTCTCTATCGGAGCGGTTAGTATAAGTGTTATTCGTCTTAAGTTCTGGTTTTGCCTCTGAATTTTACAGCAGCTATATCGGGTTGAAATAAATCATATCAGGGGATCTGTAACAACATCTAAGCGCCTTGATCCAGCTCGTCGGAACGAACGACTCTGAGGAGTTTCAGACCTGTTGACTACCTGTGTGTCAAGACAAAAGGACATCCACGGATGGACTTTCTGGCAGTGATGAACGACTACCAGTGTTCATGCACACGAGTCTATGCTACCAACTTTTTTGAAGCTGTGTGACGCACATGTGGGTGAAGTACTTCTCTCGCGGTGGCAGCTCTACTTCTTTCCACCCGACCGCACTTGTCGACAAATTAAATTGTTACAGCACCGTG
>Ga0307517_10003101_pt1 | contig 26215 bp, 7 predicted proteins | sample 23_EM_MG_FD_194515 | JGI IMG/M metagenome (GOLD analysis project Ga0307517, IMG submission 194515) | Populus trichocarpa ectomycorrhiza microbial communities from riparian zone in the Pacific Northwest, United States - 23_EM | ecosystem: Host-associated > Plants > Roots > Unclassified | place... | reverse complement strand
CTTTTTTATTGGGTTCCTCCCCCCCCCCCCCCCCAACAGTTTGTCGAACCCAAAATGACGACTGTCGTTTATTTCGAAGCCTACCCTCTGTCAGTTAGATGATCTGTCGTTTGGCTTGCTGCTATCTAAGAAAAGCTTCCTTCTAGATATCTTAGCAAAAAGGAAGTCTCACTCTCAAGTGTTAATAGCAATGGCACAAGTGCTTGCCCTCCATGTTTTTTTCTCTGCAGAAATACACAAGGTTGGTCCTTCTAAGCCACTGAAGAGGATTCACAAGCCCAAAACATCTCTTAGCACCCGTAGAAAAGGTAAGCTCTCTATCACTTTCTTTTTGGTTGCCAAGAAAATACAGGAAAAAAGCTTTCAACTTTTTGTTCTTTTTAAGCACCCAATTTCAGAAATTCTCAACCAAGCTTATGCCACTATATAATATTTACCTTATCCGATATATATATATATATATATCCTGGTGTGTTTCTTTATTGTGTTAGTCTTTTTTTCTTCTTTGATGAATGAAATTTCATTGATAAAAAAAAAAAAACCAAATGGGAATTATACCATTGCACGGCAATACAGAATGCTACATTTCTGCAAAGAAAACTGTATGCAAAACTGAAATTGTGTTAGTTTATAGCTTCATTTTATGATGTTAAGTGAAAGATTGTGTTTTTTCAGGCTGTTTTAGTTCATTATTAGTGTATGTGATCTTAATGGGATTTGGTTTTGTTTCCTTGCCCATGATTAAACAGCAACCCAGAGTCCTCAGAGTCCCTTGCGCAAAACCCAGAAGTTGAATTTACAGGTTTCGCCTCATCGAGCTGGTATTCTCTCTCTTGTGTTAACTCGAAACTTAATGCCTTGTACATGTCACTCCGTGCACACTCTTTTTGTTGCTGGAAAGATTAGCTCGCTTTAATAGTGTATGCTATAGGACTCATTTACTTTTCAGTACTTTGAAACTTATGTGGATTTGCCCATGTTTTATACAGTTTCTGCAGTGAGGTTGATGAGAATAGAGATGGGTGGTGCATTTGCTGATCTTTTGAATGATAAAGGGAAAGGGTCTGGTGATAATGAGATGGGATACGTTGAAAGAACTCTTGGGTTCCGAACCAAGGACCTGGATGATCGTGATCTTAGATTGGTACTAATATTTTGTGCGCTTCCATTTTCGCTGGTTTTCAAGGCCTTCACTGTATTATTTGGAAGAATTTTAAACCTGTGTATGGGTTCAAAACATAGTATAGTTTATACATTCAGTTGTCACTATTATGATTAAGGGAATGCATCCTACTTGATTGCAGTAAACTCATCTATTTTCTTTTCTTTATTCATTCACTTATGAAACATAGGTTACGGACATTGTTGGAGGCACCATTCGCTGGAGAAGATATCTTGATTATCTAATCGGATCATTGTGCCATGATGAGAAAGCATTCAGGAGCATGGAACCTCTTCTCTTGCAGGTAGTTTTGGATTGTGTACTTTGTTTTTTGTTATGTGTGATATTTTTTACTAGAGCAGCATGGAATGCAATATAATAGCTAGCTGGCACTTTGAGATACACAAGGAAGTTATTTTCTTATTTTTCTGTGTTTAATATGAATGATCTAGTCCATGAAAGCGTGTCTGTTGGGTTTAAGATGTGTGGACTAGTTGATGCAAAAGTGGCCATGAGAGTGGAAGGTGTAAGACTGAGTACATCAGTAGACACAAGATGGTAAGATTACCTTTGGAAGTTAGATGTGTGGTCTAGTCCATTTAAAGGAGGTTGTGAACGTGCAAGGTGTAGAACACAGCTCACAAAAAGTGGACCAGGAATGACTGAGAGTAATCACACTAATAACACCAGCCAGACTTGTCTACCTAATGGTTTACTGTCATGGTCTGAAGTGTAACAAATATATCCAAGCTTTATGCTGCCATCATAGTATCCAATGGTGTTTACAGAATAGCTGTATATGCATTTGCCTGCTATCAATTTATTACTACCTATTTTATCTTAAAATGAAAGAATTACATAAACTAGTATTAAATTGTGTTCAAAATTATTTTGTTGATGTTTAGATAAAGTATAAGATTGTTTTTTTGGTGAATATAAACTCAATGTTTCATTTTATAAAAAACAATTAAGGAAAATATGTAATAATTTAAATTTGGGACTGGGTCTTTCCTCACATTTCTTTTCCCATTTTCTTAGATTCTCCGGATTGGCTTTTATGAGATTGTGAAGCTAGACATGCCATCATATGCTGTTGTTGATGAGGTAAGTTTGTTAGAGCTTTTCTTTTTGCTTTTTTCCTCTTGAGTTCTTTTCTTACAAGATTTTTCTTATCTTCCTATGGTCATGTAGATAAAACCGGTTTTTACTTGGTCAGGTGTCTTTTTGGTGTATGTTATCATTTTGGAGAGGTTAATCAGAATTTTTGCTAAAATAGATAAAACACATGTTGATGTGAAGTAACTCTCATATTTTGAAAGTATTTTCAGGATGGACATGTTAATCAATCTTTTATTTAAAACTCGTGTTAGTTGGAAATAGATTCTTAGTGTCATATGCAAACTAGTTGTTCCAGGTAATTTTATATTCATGTTCTTTGAAAAGGGAAAAATGATATAGGTAGACGTTGCATTTCCTATGACAGCATGGCCAACTATATGGCTTATAGGAACCAATCAAAATTTTTCTTCATTTTAGAGGAACTTCATACGTACTAGTTTTAATTCAAGTGGTCTGGCCTGAGGTCAGATTCTGGCTTAAATTCTCATCTAGTGTTTCAATATTTGGATTTTATAATCTGGTCTATTTAAATTGTTTAGTGAGGAGTTTTTTTTGGATATTGCATGTCATGAATGCAGAATGTGAGGCTTGCAAAATTTTCCCTCAGGCCCGGTGCTGGCAACATGGTCAATGGGATTCTCCGGAAGCTAGTGCTGCTTAAGGTTTGCCACTTTATTCACAAATCCAGGACAAGGAAAAGAAGATTCGTTACTTATCTTATCATATTTTAAATCAAGTGGCAAGCATCAGGGTATCATGTGTTACAAACATTTTGGATGTAGGAAAGTAACTCACTCCCCCTTCCTAAATTGGAAGGTGATGATCGCGCCCAAGCACGCGCCCTTGCCACCCTTTATTCTCATCCTGTGGTGAGTGCATATTGCAACTGTTGCCCTTCCTTGTTGTCAGCGTAAGATAATTTAAATTGCCACTGTGATTGTTGACATAACATAAAAAACCTCTTAAATCAATTGGTCAGTCATTGATGATCTACATTTTCCTAAGAATTTGAGCCCATGAGATGTTTGTGGATTTCTGTAAAAACTCAAGGAGCTAGCTCTACTTGCAGAACAGAAATTTGAGTTAGCTTCTGTATGCTACTTGACATTTATGCACTAAACTTGCATAAGCCTTAATTTATACTCAAGAAAATTCACCAGTTTCAGCTGAAATTCAATAACAAAATCGTGGTCATAAACCTCATTCATGTACACAAATTCCTTGCCCCTTGGCTGTGTCAAAATCTGGATAGATGCCTGTCTTGCAACATCTCTTGTTTGATATGAAAAGCAACAGAATCTGCAAGATGAATGGGTTTATTAGGCTTCCTGTGCACTTTTTACTAACTCGGGAAGGACCTCCTTTGATTTAGTTGCGATAGTAAAATATGCATTTTATTGTATGAGTTTCTATTTTCTTAAACAAAATGAAGTATGGTAATTCATAGATTGGAAACATAATAAATTAATTCATGCGGCATTCATGCTCACCATTTCTTGATTTTTTATAATGTTTCAGTGGATGGTAAGGCGTTGGACGAAGCTTTTAGGGCAAGAAAAAGCAATTAAGCTGATGATGTGGAACAACGATAACCCCAGTTTCAGCTTGAGGTTTTCAGCTAAACCTTTTTCTTTTTTCTTTCTATAAATTAAATCGCATGGTTCTCAGATGCTTCTTTCCCAATACTGATCTCAGGGCAAACAGCGGGAAAGGAGTTACAAGAGCTGACCTTGTGATGCAGTTCAATATGTTGAAGGTGCATGATGATTTCTTTCTTTCCTTTTTGGTTTTTTTTGGGTTTCCTTTAGTGCAGAAAAGATCAAGGTTATTCATGGATCCTCAGTGGATGGGATGGGATGGGATAATTGGCATTATTTAGTGGGGTTGCATTTTTCCCAATTGTTTGGAACTATGGTCTCTCTCTCTCTCACACACACACATGCACACATGTGGGAACATGTCATGGGATGCTGACATCAATGATCTTTTACTTGAACTCCAGGTTCCTCACGAGCTTTCTTTGCACTTGGACCATTTTGTCCGTGTTAAAACTGGACTGCAGGTATTAGTTATGATATTCAGTCATATTTACACAGAAAGGTATGACTGTTTCATAGTAGGTATACAGTGAAAATTGTTCTATCCAGTAGCAAGTTGCAGACATCAACTCCACTCAATGGCCAACACAAGGCATGCATGTAGAGAGACTAGCTGCTATTGTTAAATATTCATTAGATAACTGATTTTTACATCAATGAATAATAAGCCTTTATAATAGTTTTTTCTTAATTGGTTTTGACCTTGATGTCTGTTATTTTGTAGTTCTCCAATTGTAAAAAACTCAATAACAATGCAATCTGTTATCAGAAACACACAAACATGTGCATGAACATGTGAACACATTTAATGGTTGTTAACACATTTCTCTTTTCAGATCACCTATCACTTTACAGAATACTGATACTTTTCCTTGCTTCAGATTGTCATTCAAGCTGGATTGCTGAAACAAGGTCTATGTGCAGTTCAGGATGAGAGTGCAGGTTGATATTTGTCTTACCTTCTGATTACCCCTGGAACAAAAACTAGGTATTCACTGCATGAAAACAAAGAAGAAGAAAAATATATAAGAAAATGAAAATTGTGTGTTGGAATGCAGTAGGATACGGTGATAAAACATCCTAAACATTTGTAGTTTTCTGCTTTCTAGGCCTGCTCTCATGTCTAAACTATATGATGATCACATTAAGGCTAAGGTCAACCACTGTGATAACTGAATCTGTGTTTGTCAAGTTCATGTTTAAACCTGCTTGCATTTTCAACTACAGGCCGAGTAAAATTGGAATTGACCTGGCTTTTAATTTTGGTTCAACTGATATTGGCTTACTCAACATGTCGTAGAGTATTTTGACACAAGTTTATTGCAGGTTTGATAGTTTCTGTAGTTAATCCTCAACCTGGCGATAGCATCATTGATTGTTGTGCTGCTCCAGGAGGAAAGACGCTTTATATGGCATCACAAATGCATGGCCAAGGTATTTTTAAACCAAGAAAGGTCGTATATGCTAGTTCTAAGAGTTACTGCTTTCTTTTCTGGTGCTTTTTAGCCTTTATTATGCCATTTCAACATCACATCTTTCTCGCACCTGCTCATTGCTTAAAGCAACTGCCTCATCTCATCAGCATGCATTTTTATTCCTTACTTTTACATTATAAGCCAATTGCAGTTGGCTTGTAGGTGAGATATACATGTCCTTCGGTTCCACATTATTGCTTCTCTCCTTTTGTTACTCTATCCAATCGAGCTCTGTCAGTAATAGCAATATTATTCTAAACAAGTAATTTTGTACTTGAACAAAATTATTAGATTAAGAATAAAATTGAAGCAATCATAAAAAAAAATCCATTTAAATTAGAAAATGTCTGAACAAAGAAGGATAAATTTGAACTTGCAAAATTACTAAGGACTATTGTGAATATTTTGAAAAAAATTAATTGGGGCAATTACACCCCCCCTCTCTTGCATACAAGTCTGCCCCTGTGTGTGACTGTGTGTGTGTTTGCTCTCTCTCTCTCTCTCGGAAGCCTTGTGCACATACACACTCACACAAAAACACATTATGTTTCTGAACTTCCAATGCTGTCATTGAAGATAATTTAGAATTGTAAGGATTTAGAACAACATTTAGTCCTCCAGGCATTTACACAATTTTACTGAGTAGACTGCATCTTTTAGGTGATTGTGTTTTGCCATCAACTCAAAAATTTCTCGGTTACAAAACATTTTTTCTACAATTAATATGTCAACCACCATCACCATCCCATGGGTTTGCCTTTTCTTTTTAATGACAATTACTTTCCATTTTGAATCTGTAATTAAATTCTTGAACCAAGCCTTTCCTCTCTAAAAATCAAGTTCCTTAACTCGGTGGCCCAAGTGTTTTTTCTCTGATTGTTATTGACTGAGCTAAAAAAAACCGACTAAACTGTTCTGCTATGATGATTATTTTAATTCTTCAGTTTTCTAGTGAAGTAATATTATATAGCGTGGCAATATCTTATGGATTATAGGCATGTTATATGCAATTGACATAAACAAAGGCCGGCTGAGAATTGTTAAAGAGACAGCCAAGTTGCACCAAGTTGATGGTGTCATTACCACCATCCCTTCTGATCTTCGCACCTTCGCTGTAAGTTGTTGTCATACTGTAAAAAGCTGTAATGTCATCAAGATAAAAGCCTTTATAGATCGGTTTTTGTTTCCTTTTCCTTTTCCTTTTCTTTTCTTAAATTTTTAGGAAAGTTATCAGTTGAAGTCTGATAAGGTTTTGCTGGATGCTCCATGTTCTGGGCTTGGTGTTCTGTCCAAGGTAGTTGTCTATTAACTAATATTTATAAAAATATTAGTTTCATTGAATTTTGATAATACTAAGGACTTCGTTTAGTGTTTGTTTTTATCATCTGATGTTTTCCTTACTCTATTCATTTCTTAATCCGGAACACAAGATATACACAATAATTGTTGCAAGCTTTTTTCTTTTTTGTTAAAGAGAGCGGACTTGCGATGGAATAGGAGGTTGGAGGATTTGGAAGAACTTAAGAAATTGCAGGAGGAGCTTCTTGATGCGGCTTCCATGTGAGATTAGAATTCTCTCTCTAATAACCACTATAACATCATCTGTTTTGGGAGAGAATTTTATTAACACATTCCGTTGCTTATCCTGGATACTTGATTCACTTTTTTTTTTTTTTGAAAACAATACTCATTGACTTTTCCTTTTGATCAAACGTCTTATTTCTTGTGTTTCCTTGACAATTTTTGCTGTGCATTTGCAGATTGGTAAAGCCTGGTGGAGTTTTAGTATACAGTACTTGTTCCATAGATCCTGAAGAGAATGAAGAGAGGGTGGATGCATTTCTTCTCAGGCATCCTGTAAGAGCTCAATCTCATCTGCTATCATGTCTGATTTTTTTTTTTGTCTGCATTCTAATTAGAAGGAGAGATAGGAAGGTTCTTATAATCTGGAGATATTAGAATATAATATTGAACTCTTCTGCACTAATCCCCCTGGACAACTTCTCACTCAACAAATAGCATTAAAGAATTTATTTTGGCTTGAAGCTTTTTGGTCAAGTCTTAATAGTTTTTCAATCTTTTGTGTCAGGAATTTCGTATAGATCCTGTTGACAGATATGTGCCACCTGATTTTGTAACAAAACGTGGTTTCTATTCCTCTGATCCTGTAAAACATTCAATGGACGGTGCCTTTGCAGCTCGCCTAATTCGGACCTTGTGAAGAAATTTTAATATATGCAAATATTGCAATGTGAGGCCACTTCAGTGAGCAACCTGCATGGGACCTCACTTTATGATTTCTAATGTTGTATTTCAGATCATTGATTCTTGGAAGCACAATGAACTTTGGAAATATGGAGATCTGGTAAGTAATTTAGCTGCATTGCTGGCATTTATCCTTCAACAATAAGCCCTTTCTGATCATGTCCACAAAGCATGTCATTCCTGGTTCGGTAGGATTATGATGTCACTGCCTTGGCATATTGAATGCGGAAATCATTCGATTCAAGTTTGATAATGATTGCTAAACCACAAGTCCCATTCAGCTTGAATTGGAATGCACCTTTATAAGGGGAAAAAATATGCATAATTTAGGGACAGACAATTCTTATATGATTTTGTTGATTTATCTTTTACCTGCCTGACAGGATGTCCTTGGTGTTTGAATGGTCGGTCCACCACAGCAGTGAAAGTCCACCTTGATACAGAGGGCTTTATTGCTTCAGACTTCAGAAATACCTCACCAGGAGATGCAATTTGAGAAATGCTTGAGAAGCTCCACTAAGAACGCAAACTAATCCAGTTTGACCAGGAGGCACAGCAGCGGTTTGTTTACATTAACCAGATCATGGAATCATTGGAAAGATTTGTCTGCCTAATTGTGCAAAGGCAGGCTTCTTGTGTTACTTGAAACAATTCATACGTAACATGTATTATAAGGAAGCTTGTGGCCCTTACAGAAGTAATATTGTAACTATCTCCAACCTATGCTGTGTGCAAAAGCCAAAAGATGGTGCAAGTTGCGTGTTACATATCCTTCATGATCTTAGCTGTCGTTGTCATTGATTCCTTAATCAACTCACTGTTGCAGTGAAAAATGCAGTAACCCAACAAGGCTGGTGGTTTGGCCAACACCACACTACACCATTTTTAGTGCTAAATATGACTCGGAAAAGTTCCATAGAAAGCGAGATGCTATTTTGCACTAAAAATCGTGCACTAAAGAATTCAGCCGGGAAATGATTCCAGTATCTGTATGATGTTCATGTGTACTCTGTGTAAAGCGCGCCATTAAACACTTTATATATATATATATATATATATATATATATATGAATTATATTTGATAATCAACTTATAGAATTATGCAATGTGATATAATATAGTACAATTGTAATACAATGTAAATATTGTAAAGATGAATATGATTCAAAAAATTATCCAAATCAAAGACGATTTTTTTTTTTTGAATCTACAAGGCTCTAAAACAAGATTTCTTATACCAAAAAAGTCAAATGGATTGAAAGTGTCAAGTGAGAGCTAGATTTTGGATCCTTTTGATATGTAAATATGATATTAGGGTTTTATAGATACAAAAATATTTTTGATGATTTTTTTTAATAGAAATTTTTTTAATATGTAAATATGATATTAGGGTTAGTTCTAACAATTGATTCATGTTTTGTTTCTCCTCCACACCACTATCCACACTTAAACCCTTGAAAAACAAAAACCCTTGTGACCTACACAGACCAAGCAAACCAAACCAAACAATGAGAATGAGAAAGCATCAATGGCTAAGGACGGCACTCTCACGTGCGTACTACTGCACCTTCTCCTCTTCGTTCCCTCTAAAGCACGTGACCCAATCAAACTTCGAGACCGCAGTCGCTGACCTGAAAACCCACCTGAAAGCCGCCGATTTCGTGGCCATCGACTTGGAAATGACCGGAGTCACAAGCGCTCCATGGCGCGAGTCCTTGGAGTTTGACCGCTTCGATGTCAAGTACCTTAAAGTTAAAGATTCTGCCGAGAAATTTGCTGTTGTTCAGTTGGGTGTTTGCCCCTTTCGTTGGGACCCTCTTCGTCTCTCCTTCATTGCTCACCCGTAAGTAGATATTTAATTTACATTTCTCGATTTGCAACATTGTAATAACCATGTTTAGTGAAGTGAAGAATGTTGTGTTGTGTTGTGCAGGCATAATTTCTTTATATTTCCGCGTCAAGAGGTTCCAATTGATTCTTCCTCGTATGAGTTCCTTTGCCAGACGACGTCCATAGATTTCTTGGCTAAATATCATTTTGATTTCAATGTCTGCATTCGCCAAGGTTTTTCTTTGCAACTTCCTATCATGGATTGCTTTCTTCCTCTTCTTCTTCTGCTGCTTAATTTGCCAGCACTTCATATGTATATGTATGTAAATTTGGGAACTTTCCATGCTGGTTAATCTCAGGAGTGTCTTATTTATCTAGAGGGCAAGAAGATGAAGCGTTAAGGCTCTTGAATTTGCGATATGAGAATGAGTTATCAGAACAAGCTAGAGATGTGCCATTGGTCAGCATTACGGATATCCTGTTCAGTGAAAGAATGAAGAATAGGTTGAGAGAATGGCGTGATGGGTTGTTGAAAGATACTAGCGGGGGGTCTCAGTTGGAAGGGTCATTTTTAAATGACTCGAATCAACAATTTCAGAACATTTTTTACAAGATGCGTCCAGCTCTTTCTCTGAATGGGTTCACTTCCCGTCAGCTTAGGTTGATTCAATCGGTAAGTTTGCTCTATCTTCTCTTAATTTCAGTTGCAGATGTCTGTCACGCATAAAGGTGCTTTTACCTATTGAACTGGAGGAACTATGTTGTTGACTATGCTAAGTACATAAGCAGCATGTACCTGCAATAATTTGTTGATGATTCTAATGCATCTTTCTCATCTCTTATGCATCTTTCTCATCTCTTACGCTGTTAATTGCTTGTTCCTTATGTGGGTTTTATGTTTTACCCTGTAGAAGTCTAAGCTCTTTATTCCCCTTAGGGCAGAAAAATTCTCTGTTATCCTTTTGATACCACTATTTCTTTTTGAATAATGGTTCTATACTACACTAGGTGAGGACTGAAGCATGGTAACTGATGAAAATCAAAACATGTAGGTCACAAAGAAGCATTTTAAAGATCTTGCTTCTGTTCGTGTTGAAGGTGAAAGTTCTTGTTCCCAGCAGCTAGTTGTGTATACGGACTCAGAGAGTGATAGGGACTTGCTTAAGGTAAAGTACATTCTATCACTTCGAGAAAGATCGGTTGATGAGATCACTCATGTGAATTTTGAGTTTTCTAAAGTTGCTCTTGCCTAGAAGATTATTTGATATTTGATTTTGGATAAAATAGTTTTAATCTTTACTTTGTAGTCCAAATGTGGTTCTGCCATTGCTTGAGGTCTTAATGTTTTTGAGTTTACATTGGCTGTTGTTTTTGAGTAATAATTTTGATGGATGAAAGGAGCACAAGCTGATACAAATGCCAAGTAAGAGAAGGGAAAAAAAGTACTTATGCACAGAGAATGCCCACCATATATGTTAGCACGTTGCTGCTGCAACTGGTTAGGGAGATTGCCAAAATAAAAATACCAATATGAAATCTGTATCTTTAGTGCCATCACTTGAACCCTCTCAACAATTCAGTGCTTAGCCTCTTTTTTTTCTTTTTTTTCCAGAAAGAAGTAATGGATGACTATCGTAGACAAGCAGAGATGAAGATCAAAGCTGCAATTGGGTTTCGACATGTTATTGACCTCCTTTCCTCTGAAAAGAAGTTGATTGTCGGTCACAATTGCTTCTTGGGTATGAATATTGGTTGTGCATTTCAAGATGGTGTCATCTTGATTCAGTATTAATTAAGATGCTTTATGTGATGCAGATTTAGCACATATACACAGCAAATTCTTGGGTCCTCTTCCGTTGGAAGCTGAAGAATTTGTCTACTCTGTTAACAAATGTTTTCCATACATCATTGACACTAAAATACTCTTGAATACTAACAATATACTCAAGCAAAGGATGAAGAAATCAAAGACATCACTCTCCTCGGCCTTTTTATCACTTTGTCCACAAATTGCTTTTGCTTCGAATGAAAGTTGTAATCTGACTTTTAGCTCATCTGTTAAAGTGGAGGTTCAAGTGGATGATACAAGGTCTTTTTCTATCTATCTCTCTCTTTCTATCTTTTTTTTTTATCTGTAAATTATAAAATGATCTTGCATGATTCATTTTGTTGCAAAAGCTGCCTCCCCTTTTTACTTTTGAACTCTGTAAATGTATATTGTCTCATACAAAAGAAGTGTCTTTCATGCATGTTAAGTGAAGCGATTCAAAAATAAAACCCCATTGAGTTTATAGTACTTGATAATTTGGTGTTAAAAGCACAAGGTATCATCCCCCTACCAACCCATGATATGAACACCTGCCATTTCTAGTATGTAAGTGCCAGAATCACTTTGCGACGGGATTTTGTCTTGTTAGAAAGATAACTTTCAAAAATGTCTATTCTATGGGATCAATGTACTTATGCATCTACTTGGTGCCTGTTTTGTCTTCAAGTCAAAATCACGTTCTAGTAAAAGTTAACACAAGTAATTGTGTCTTGCATCTCACATGGAAAAAGAATGAATTGACTGCTCTGCTCTTTGTTTTTGTGCTTATAACTGAGGAGAAGCTGCTCTTTTAACCAAGATTGAATATCTATTTTCAGGTCTTCCAGCTGGATTTCTGGAGTCAAACATGAAGCTGGATATGATGCATTCATGACTGGGTGTGTCTTTGCCCAGGCTTGCAATCTTCTAGGCATTGATTTTAAACTTTATTCGCCATCTGAGAATTTGGCTTGTAATGAGAGGCTCCAGAAGCATGCTAACCTTCTATATCTCAGTTGGATTAATGGAGACATTATTGATTTAAGCACCGGACATAGAACTGCAGAGTCTTTGAGATGCAGAGACCTAAAGAAGTCGCAGACAGGGATTCTGTTTGAGAACATTGTTTTAATCTGGGGATTTCCATCTAAACTCAAGACAGCTGTGATAAAAGATCGCATCTCCAAAGTATTTGGCCCAACATCTGTTACATCAATATGTCGTCTGGATGAAACTGCAGTTTTCGTGCAATTCAGTAAATTAAAATTGGTCGCTGATTTTCTAGTTGTGAAAGAAACCCTGGAGAGAAGTAATGATGCATTCTCTGTTTTGCATCCTCTGTCAACAATATTGGAAGGAGGAAATACTTGTGCTGCTAGTTATGAAACTTATAAAGATATCTGCAGTTCACCTATATCGAAACTTCTCTTTGCAGATCAGGCAGAGGCAGTTGGAATCAGATGGAAGACCAAGTTGGTAGAAAGAAAGGAAGAGTTAGAAACCGAAGAGCAAGACAATTTTCACGAAGAAAATGCAGCAAATACTATATCAGTTTATGTGGAACAGAATTAGACTGGAAGGGAACATATAATAAAGGATAAGTACTTGATCATGTGATGAGGTTATTGATTCTTTCTGTGCTGCAGAAGTCTAACAGATTAGAGCTACTATTTTTTTTAATTCTGGCCTGAAGCATGTTCAAAGTTACAGCATTACTTTTCAAGGGAAACTGGCCATTAAGAATGAGATTTCTTGTATACGAAATGTTAGTTAAGTAGCAAAAGAAATTAAATTGTATATCCGTATTCTTATTGTTATTTCTACAGCCAAATGGCATCTTTGTATATTCAAATTATGTCGTTGATGTGCAATGCCAGTGTAATTTTTTTTAAAGCACTGCTCCTTCAGTTCCTCCTTCTCACCAAATTTGTTTTATATATCATGTACCTTTATTAACTATTAACTAAAAAACTAAATGGTGCAAGGGATTCATTGTGCAAAATACATTGTGGATACTTTCACATGACATTGTCGATGGATGGTTTACTGTGCTAATTTTTTTTGTTCTTTTTTAATTTCATCCTTATTGGATCAAATTATAAACTAATTTATTGGGAGAGGTGTGATTGAAACACGGGGGACCAAACTAAAAAACACGGGAATGAGTGTCAATAAAAAGTTTAGGTAAAATGTTTATTTTAGTCCTTATACTTTACAACTTATTGATATTGGGTCCTTTTAGTTTCCAAAAATATAGGGAAAAAATAATTTTGGTCCCAAACTTTAATTTCTTTATTTTTTGGCTCCTGACATAAGAGAGGTGAGAGAAAGTCACTATAATCCAACGCTAGAGAGGGAAAATCTTCATTTACATCGATTACGGATACCAAAAAGGTTGAAGTTGGTGTCAAATTGCTTCTTTTGATTAGGGGAGCTTACATTAAAGGTTTGTTTATCTTGAAATTGCCAAGAAAAATAGATCTGATTTTAATAAGATTTTTGATTTCGGGTTGATTTCGAGTTTTATGATGGTTTTTTGTTTTTTTAGGCCAAAAATAAGTTTATCAAGTTGCTTATGATGGTTTCTAGGTGTTTTGGGTAAAAATAATGAATTGAAAATTCAATTTTTTGGGTCTAAAAAGCTATCAACCTGTTTTTTCGGCCATCATAGTGGTCAAAAAATGGACAATACAGATGATGTGTTATCTATTTTTTTTTTCAAAAAAATCTGGGGTGGACGACAATGCAAAGAAAAAAAGGGCCCAGCCGAACAAGTCTTAACGAAATAGGCCAGACGGGCTGGCTTGGCTTTCTAAGTCTAACAATGCTTGGCCTTTTCTTTTGTTTTTTTTTAATTATCTTTTTTCTATTTTTTTAAAATTAATGTTTTTCTTATGTTTTTTAAATTATTTTTTATTTATATTTATATTACTGCCCCTTCTTTCTTTTTTTTTTTTTTTATAGAGCCTTTTTTAAATGAAGATTGCTTTTTTTTGTTATGCATTTAATTTAAGTTTTTTCTTATTCATCTATAATTTTTTTTAATCTTTTGTATAGATGAACTTTATTTTTGAAAATAAAAAAAATTTATTTTCAGATAATATTTCTTATTTGTGCACCCTTACATAATATTTTTTTCCTTTTATTTTATCCAATCAATTTAATGTGTGTGTCTATTTTTATTATTGTTTGATTAATTAAAAAATTATTTTTATTTTTAGATAATATTTCTGATATGAGCATCTTTGCATCATATTTTTTTTCACTTTTATTTTATTCAACCAATTTAATGTATGTGTCTATTTCTATTATTGTTTGATTGAATAAAAAATTATTTTAATAAACGAATTTAACAAACACAACCGGGTAAATGTCTTGTCTTGTGAGATTAAATATCTTGATCTACACCTATCTCTCGATTTTTCCAGTTTTATTTTTAGTTATCGTTTATGACTTTTTTTTCTCATTCATTAACAAATATAGTTCTCGATTTATTTGATTACATGTATACATAATTTTTTTTTTAATTTTCACTTAGAATTCTTTTAACTATAAGAACATGTCAAAAAAGCCTGTGCATACAATTGTTTCTGTTGGATAAAAAAATATCTGACCCACGACGAAGTGCGGGTCAAGTAGCTAGTCACTTACAAAAACTCATCGAAATTGAGTCATCTAATAGATAATAACATGCAGATTCTTTATGTTGAAAGATGGTTATCTATTTGCACATGGTGATTGATTTCCCCAAAAACCTTTACAAAGTTTTCTTGGAGGATGAAGTGATTAATGACATACAATGAACAAAAAATTGATAGTGGAAGGCTATTTTTAAAAAAAGAATAATTACCCTAAAATTTTACTTATTTTTGATAAAAATGGCTTAAATTGATTCTCCAGCAGTGGAAGGCTAATTTTAAAAATGAAACTTTTTGTTTTCAAAAAGAAGCATCTTGTTTCGTGTTATGTATAAAAACCCATGATTTAATGTCATAAAAAATAATATACAACACGTAAACAAGTTATGATATTGCTTGAAAAGCATATTGTTCCTTTTTAGAGGCTAAAACTTATTAATATAAATAAATTATCTTTTATTAGAAAGAGTTTTTAAAAGCATGTAATTTAAACTAAGGTTCATGTCTATGAAAGAATATGATATATAAGGTTCAAAAGGTGTTTAAGGATTTAAAGACATAGAATTACTTATTCATTATGAAGATCTTGTAGGCTTATCACCTTAATTTTATCATTTTGATTATTGATCTCACTTTAATTTTCCAAACCGTACATCGTGTTTGGCCATTGACATTTTATCCTTTTTGCATCATTATCAGAGATATTTTAGAGAGCTTTTCATTTTTTTTCCTTCGGTCATTTTCTTGCTCCCTTTTGTAACACATTTCTTTCCTTTTGTATTCTTCTTATTTCTTTTCATCTAGGGAAAAACTTTCAAAGCATGTCTCTAATATGAGGGGTGATTCTAGTCAGGATTATTATCCAATAAATATTTGAGGCTCAAAGGAGGGTGGCAAGGGATTTATTTTTGTTTGTGAATGATAAATCAAAAATGGACTTCCTTATCTCAAATTCAAATATGCCTATATTAATAAATCTTAGTCTTATTAAAAAACATCGTTAATCAAGAAAACCGTGAGATTAACCTTAGAAAAGAAGTGGTGGGATAAGGCAATCCATGAATCGAATGCACAAATTTCATTTTTATTTAAGTATCAAATCATTTAACTATTTTGGATATGATTGTATAATTCCAAGTAACATTTACTTTTTTGAAGGTTATTAGGAATATAAAGGATACTTTGGTGGTTCAAAAGGGAATTATAGACAAGACTTTGTTTTTAATGTTTATTGAGAATGAAAAATGAGATTTTAGGATTTAAGAAGAGGTATTTCCCCTAGCATCTGTAAGACATATCTTCAAGTTTGACCAATTTAGAATGAATTTGTCATGTTACTTTTAATTGAACATCTCTTGATTTTAAAACAAAAATAAGACAGAAAAATATGTACTTAATTAAAAGGTATGGTTTGACAAAAAACAAATCAAAGTTTTTTTTTTAAAAAAAACCGAATATAAAAATGATTTTATTTGCAAAGTTCAATTACAAAAATGAATTGAAAATGCAACACTCCTTCCATTTTCTCATAAATTTCTTCAGAAAAAATATATATTTGGTGACATTCATTATATGATATTTTTATTATCTTGGTTGATCATCTATTGTGTTAATGATAGGTTAGTAATGATAAGGTGTGCACCATTTCCTTCTGTAAATGCAATATGACATCAATTTACCAACTTTTGAACTTTATACTTCACACCCAACCGGTTATTGTATAGGATTTGTCAAGTAATGGAGCAATGTATCTAGTATTCAAAAGGTTTTGGTAAACCATGCTAAGTAGAAGGTGCATGTCGATCCTAGGTAATGATACTTAAAAATTTGATGATACTATAAAACTCAATGATACTTGAGATAACAAGATGTCTAAGGCTTCCCAATTAAAGTCCATCTTCTAGCAAACCTTATTGATGGATTTTTTTTATACTTTTGGATTCTACTTATATTTAAAAAACTCAAATATTTTAAAAACAACAAACTTTAATTATAGGCGCATTTAAATCACTTAAACAAGGTCATCCAAGTTTACTCTTTTAATGATACTAAGGTTTTCCTCAATTTCATAGAACTTATATGATTCATCTTTTAATTGCTTTTATTCTCAAGGTGACATCAGATAGATGGCCAAGAACAACTTGGGTTCGATTCTATGTCATGGTAACAAGAACCTCTAATAAAATAGGAGCATTTAGATTAGTGAGGGACACACCTCAATCTATTGGATAAACATTCAAGACTCTCTCATGATAAGAATACTTGAGAGGACACGGTGGGAGAGTCGTTAAAGATTTTGCTTTAACCAATATAACAAAGTAAAAGGATGGCATTGTCATAATGAGTTATGATATAGTTATTCTAATACACTAAGGTCTTTAATTGTTTGGATCGAAGAGTTTGTCCAATTAAACCAATTAATTGAGTTGTTTTATTTTAAAAGGGTTTAATCTTATATTGGTGATTTTTCTTAGCATGAGCTCTCTCTTAATCTCCCATGGTTTGGTTTGACATGGGCTTTCAAGAAAAACTAAGCTTTCAAATTGTATTTTATATTTGTTCCCCTCCTCCCCTATAATTGTTTGTATTTAGAAATATGTTAAAGTTACTCTATGTTAGATCTTGTCACCATGTTAACATTTCAAGCAAATCATGCGTATATAGTGATATTATAGGGATACATCCTAAAAGAAGGTTATAGCCATTACATATAAGGGTAGGCTAACTAACTACTCGGTTAACCGGTCTTAATAGACTGAACTGAGCTTATTAGGCTGAATTGAGCTTATTAGGTGGAAAAAGCATAGATCGAGGTGAAGCCAATCACTACCGAGCAGATTGTCCATAAGAATTTGGTGGTTTATAAGTGTTTCTCATATCAATGACCATCAGAGCAACACTAATAAGAAAGTGGTGTGTAGTGTATGTATAGGCATCAATCCACATCCAATCTAGTTGAATAAAACAAACAAACAAACAAATAAATAAAATGATGCATGAAACGCAAGCATATAAGAACAATCACACAAGAAGTGTAAAATGACTTATTGATTAGTTTAGGCAAACAAGTATGATAAATACATTCAAAACTTGCATTAAAGCACAAAAATACATATTATCATAAAAATCAAAAAGAAAAAGCTTAACACTAAAATGGTTTCAATGGCGTTGTCATTCTATCATAGAGGATATCTATATGAGCTAAGGGTTAAAAGGAGAAAATAAAAAAATGAGTCACCACCTAATTTTATAGTAAAAGGAACCCTAACTGATATTTTAAGGTTCGAAGTAAGGAGTTGTTTATGTTGAAGAGAAGATGAAATCACTATAAAAAATCCTATATAGGGTAAGATGTTTTGTATTTGTTTTTAATGATAGAATGTATATATTGTACTTACATACTAAGAATTTTCCTAAATTGATGAGTGCATTTGTTTTTTATGTTAAGAAAATATCTATATGGACCTACAATAGTGGTTTACGACTAAAGTATGGATAAAGAGCATAATTCTCACTTTTAGAATATGAGCATTAAACCTAAAAAGATGGTAATAGTTAATTGGGCTTTGACCCATCCAAATTGATTATGGAGATCTATGCCTAGCTAAAAGACTTAATTATAACCTTTGAAATATAGGTGTTGGACCAAAAAAGATACTCATGACTGATTGAGCTTTGGCCCTTTTAAATTGATTATGTCTAAAATGAGTTTAAAAATGGCAATTCACTATAGGATTGTATAGATCCAACTCATGTTTTTCGTCATATCAAGGAAATATATCCCAACACCCTAAAAAGAGATTAATGTGTCAACATGAATATAAAAATTCAAATGACAAATGAATTATCATTTGTTTTCTTGTAGTTTTTTTTATTTTTAAAAATATAATTATATATATAAAAATACATCTTATATTTTGCTTATTTTTCCGCTTTCCCTCTGTTCTTTCAAAAATTACATTTTATAATCCAAAGTTTATATGTTCATAACAATTTACATACTCAAGCTGGTGTGCCAAAAAAGTCAATTAATTTAGGAAAAAACACATAATAAAAGTAATATTTTGTCAAAAATAGTGTTGTAAGGGTGATATTATTCTTCCCTTAAACGCAACTAACCCCTTAGTTGAATCTCTGGAACCAATACTAATTTTTAGGATTCCTAGTTTTCTCTAATTACCAGGTGACGACACAAATTATCCAAGATATATATTTAGTCTAGGCTGACATCAACCGTAGTGTGACAACATACAATGTTTTTTAAAATAAAAACCTACCATGATCTAAAAATAATTTTTTAATTTAAAAATATTAAAATAATATCTCAATAAGTTTTATATGATTGCATGGAAAAAAATCAATTAATGTGATAAACTAATATCAAAATCTATTAAGAAAATAAAATAAAAAACCAAAAATTATTTTCATTGAATATTCATGAGAAATGTTTTAATTTTCTGCAAATTAAGTATATAATAATTGGAAAAAACTATTAACATTCCCATAAAAACAACCTATAACATTATTTAAAAACTATAGCAAAATTGAATAATAATTTAAATATTATGTTAAGTATTTTATTTACAGTGCATTTCAATCAAAATTCTTAAAAAAAAAAAACATTAGAAATAAGTCAAGTACATGGGTCAAAGAGATTAGCCCAATATAAAAAAACATGGCATGAGTGGGCCTCCAAGACTAGGCACACACATTTGATCTTTTTTATGTCTAAGAGAGCATGCAACATGTTATTTACCTTTTTATTTATATATAAAAAACATTAAACATAGACGACGTGTCATTTATCGTGAGAGATGACGCGTTGTCAGCTTACCTAGATTCTAGTAACCGAAGAGATAACCAAAAAATTGGTCATGAGTTTTTTGGATCTAAAACTTATTTTTCATTCTATTTTTATGTAAAAACACCATATAAATATACTAAAAAATTCAATAAACCAATTTATAACTCTAAAACACCCCTAGATCGGTAAAGAAAATCAAACTAGAAACCTAACCCCAGTTTAATTTCTTCTAGTAAGATAGAAGCTCAAAAACACCTCAACGATATTTCTCTCTTCCATATCAATATTTGTTTTTTGTTAGGATATGTTCAAACTATCACTTCCTCTCTTCTCCTTTATTTTTCGACCTTTCTCATCTTAAAGTTTAGGGACTGAAATGTAAAACAAATAAAATTTAGTATTGAAACGTGAAACTAAAAAAAAAGGACTAAAATGAAAAACTAAAAACTATAGGGACTAGACTCTAGTTTTCTGCATCATAGCAAAATCATACGAAAACAAAGTTTCACATAAACTGAAAAATATCATAAGTGTTCCAATCCCGTGAACATAACATTAAAGAATAAAATAAAAAATAAAAAACTATACCCAACTTCATTAATTGTAGCAGTTCACAGCGGTGAGTCCTAGCACCACAGCAACTACAACCGTGAAAGAACACCTTGCTTTAGTTTATTTTGTAAACGTAATGTAATTATAATGCAACGTTGTCTGTGATATGAAATGTCCGTGTATAATAATTTCCCTATAATGCCCCAGAAGATGGTTCCATCTCTTGCTCACAGCTTCACACTTCAACCCCTACTCTGCACATCATCAAACAGACCAAGCCTCTGCAAATCCAACGTGTGCCTTTTCCTTTAAGTTTAAATGTCCGGTATTTCAATGGAATCATGATGGATCTTGCTCCATATTTTGCAAGAAGAGAAAGAAAGGATCAAGTGTTCTTGTATTGGAGAATACAATCTAAGCGTGTTGTATATCAATATATCTGGTTGCAGCCTAGAAGTGGTTACATTAACAAAGGAAAATATAAGTTCCGGAGATTTAAATGAATCTATAGGCATGGAAAGCCAGCAGGTGGCCTTGTTGGTAAGGGAGGATGCTGATTACAATTAACCCTTTCCCACACTATTCAGGTCAGTGTAGCCATCAAAATCACCATCTGCCACCTTAAAAGTTCATGAAGTTTCCATGCAAACAATTTTGAAGTAGATGGTTAACCTGTATTTGAATTGAAGCATGTAGAAAAACAGTTCTAAACTCATGGAACCGCAGCACCAAAATGTCAGAGTTTTCTTTACCTTACCGTGTTGCTTTTTCTTAGGATATTATGCTAACGCGGGAGAGAAGATTTCAGGGCTGAAAAAACTTGTTTGATGATGGAAAAGATCAAATACACATTCAAAGCGTTACAAGATATAGCAGAGACTGCATAGTTCAATACAATAGTTTTGAACTAAGGCCGAAAGAAACCCTACGGTCTCTGACCACTGAAAACAAACTAACAAATTTAACAAAAGGAGAAAAATTGAAGGAATCAAACAATCAGTAAGACTTGAGTTAGCTATAATGTCTCATATGAGACTAGTCACAATCAGAAACAATGTTCTCAAGCGTGAATGCCAAGCCGCAAGAGAACGTGAGGCTTGGTTTCTTCCTCGGCACAGCAATAGGCTCAGCCTCACCATTGAGGATTTGAAGGACTCTCCTCATGGTAGGCCTCCCCGTGTCATCCGGATTAGCACAACTCAAACCCACAAGTAACAGCTTCCTCATTTCTTCCTCCTCAAACTCTCCATTCAACCTGCTATCAGCTGCTTCAATGATCTTTCCTTCACCATACAATCCCCAAACCCAGTCAACCAAATTCACCATTTTTTGGCCAACTGGTTCTTTCTCAATGGGCCTCTTACCACAAGCCAGTTCAAGTATCACCACTCCGTAGCTAAAAACATCAGTTTTCTCAGTGGCTTTCCCACAATGAAGATACTCAGGAGCTAAGTACCCCATTGTTCCTGCAGTAAGCGTTGACACAGGACTCTTGTCGTGCTCCATTATCCTTGCCAATCCAAAATCACCCAGTCTTGCATTGAAGTTTCCATCCAGCATTATGTTACTAGTCTTTATATCTCTGTGAATGACTTTCTGCTCGCATTCGTGATGCAAATATGTTAACGAAGAGGCCAAGCCAACTGCTGTCTTTTGCCTATGTGCCCAATTTAAAAATATTTCACGCTCAGATCCTTCTTCATATAGCATCCTATCAAGGCTCCCATAAGGCATAAATTCATATACAAGCAGCACTTCACCCTTCTCAACACACCAACCTTGTAGTGGAATCAAATTCTTGTGCCTCAGGCAGGCTATAATTGACAATTCAGCAAGGAATTCAGTTTTACCTTCATGGGAATGTTTCGATCTTTTCACTGCAGCAATGGTACCCGAAGATTTGAAGAAGGCCTTATAGACATTCCCAAATGCACCTCTACCTATTATTCTGCTTGACTGAAACCCTCTTGTGGCTAATTTCAGCTCTTTGTAACTGAATTCCTTTGGCCCTGTCATTAGCTCTGCTTTCAGGCTCTTAACTCTTTCAATCTTCTGCCACTTCCTGAAAGAAATATAACCAAAAGCCACCAGGAACGTACAAAAGATAGCCGGACCAGTAATCCCAAGACCGAAACCAAGGCTCTTGTGACGTTTATTTGCAGCATTTGATATAGGAATAACAGGTGTTGTTACCGTCACTGAACTATCAGATACATTATAAGGATCTGAATTTGGGCTCAGAGGAAGGAAACCTGAGATTCTAAAGCTCCAATTCGTAACCAAGTGAAGCTCAGTGCTTCCTTCTGTTGAGCCTGAAAACCCCACATACATATCACCTTTAAGATACTCAGAGAGGTCAATGTGCACAGTTAGTAAGGAATTTATTGGTTTCAAACTTGAATAACTCATATAAACTTTCAAGACCCTCAAATCATTCTTGTAATCAATCCAAGCAGTGATCAAATCTCCACTCTTTAAATCAATATCTTGCAAAATTGGATCAGCAGTCTTGATTGAATTGAGGCTACCAATATCTAAACCAATATGGTGGTCATTCGGATCATTGAAATGGGCATCAAGCCTGGTGTCAAACTCAATAGCCACAAACTTGTTCTTGGTCAATTGAGAAGAATTAACAAGACCCAAGTACCCTCCAGGGCTCCCAAGAGTTTGGTTATCTTGTGAAAGAAAAAAGGACAAACCATCACCAAAAGAGTTTTCATTGGCACTACGGATAGAAAAACTGAACCTTGTTGAGAAAGAAGCTGTGGTATTGGATTCTTGATCAAAAAATGAAATCGGGTTGTTGTAGATTACAGTGCCTGAACTTGAAGAAGGCACTGTGACATCACGTGTGAGGCCAATCACACCATTTCGGAGATAAGAGTCACCGAGGAGAGTGAGATTACGGAGATTGAAAGAAGGGAACTCAAGGCTTACATTCCTAGTACTTGCTAACACAAAAGGAGGGTCTTTGAAGCTAAAGAGAACGAAGAGGAAGATGCAAAAATGTATCTTTCTTGGACTCATACCCACTGAATCTTGATTCTCTATTGTTTTCCAAGTTTTAAGAGAGAGTTCAACGAAGAAACAAAATGAAGAATGGTAGACAGTAAAGACTTGTTTTGCTTTCTTGAAGGATGAAAGACTAGAGGACTTGACGAGGAGGAAGGAGGGTTCGTGGGAAAATGGGGTTTAAACGGTTGAAAGACATGGGAGCGTGGGTGATCATCGATTGGCCAAACAAATAATAATAATAACTGACAATGGGTCTCAGTTTCTGGACCTTTTGTTTTAATGTCGAAGATGCTCTTGGTGATCATTGATTGTGGTTTTTCTACGAGAGGACTCTTACTACTGAATTGTTTGTTTGACTAACCTAACCCAGCCCAATTGGTCATTGCTGCAGCCTTTATGTAAGCCAGCAATTAAGTAATAAACTAGCATAAATTCACTGTTAATCTTCTCATATTTTATGGCAGATTTTTTCATTTTTTTTTAATTTCATTTAAAAAATTTTTTTGGTGCAATTTTATATTTTTTGGACCAAATTCAAGGGCAATTGAATTAAATTTATTAGCTAAGGATGGAATTGAAAGATAAAGAATCATAGTAGAAAACACATCGTAAATTGATGATGGTTTCAAAATTCACACAAAAAATTTAATTTAATCCCCATACTTTAAAAACAATAAATATTTTGTACTTCAATATTTTTTCAATTCAATTTTGGTATAATTTTTTTTTTATTTTTTAGTCCATGGTTTGAGAGGGGAGAGAGAGTGGTTGCTCGATTCCTACGTAGAGAGAGAAATATTGTTGACGTCGATTTCGGTCATCAAAACAGTTAATCTTTGTGTCAAATGGTTCCATTTAATAAGAGAAGTTCATATTAAGTGATTTTATTTTTATCTTGAACGTGCCTAGAAAAATAGATATGAGCTCGAGCTAATTTCAAGTTTTTGGATGGTTTTTAGAGTGTTTCCTAAGTGTTTTTGGTAAAACAAATAAGTTGAAAATGAGTTTTTTGGTAAAAAAATATTTTTTCCTGATTTTCTAGACACAATAATGGATGGATTTTGGAAAAGTATGACATATCATCTTGTTTTTTTTATTTTCAAAAAACATTAGGGCAAATGACATGATAAAACAAAAAAAAGGCCCAGGCGTGGGTCCTTATGAACTGGGCTAGCGAGGCCCAGCAGCACTTGGTCTTTTCTCTTATTTATTCTAAATTATTTTTTTCTATTTTAAATTTGATATATATATATATTCCTTTTCAAAATTATTTTTTATTTATATTTAAATTAATACATCTTCTTTCTTTTATTTTGTTTATAAATGACAATTATTTTTTGTTATTGTGTTTGCATTTAATTTCTTAAGAGATTTTTTCAATTCATTTATATATTTTTTTAATCTTTTGTATAGATGAACTTTATTTTTGAAAATTAAAAATAATTATTTTTAAATGATATTTCTAATATGTGCAACCTCGCATGATATTTTTTCTCCTTTTATTTTATTCAATTAATTTAATGTATGTGCTTATTTTTTTTTATTGTTTGATTGAATAAAAAATTTGTTTTAGTTAAAAAATTTAGCAAACAAAATTGGATAAATATCTTATATTGCGAGATTAAATATCTTGATCTATATCTACATTTTGATTTTTCCTATTTTATTTTTTACTATGGTTTATGAATTTTTTTTCATTTATTAACACATATAGTTCTCAATTTATTTGATAACATGTATGCATAATTTTTTAAATTTTCATTAGACTTTTTTTAACTACAAAAACATGTCGAAAAAGCCTATGTGTATAATTTTTTTGTTGGAAAAAAATATCTTCATTTAAAATGATTTTTATATTTGATATTATTGTCTCGTAAAATTAGAGAAGGCAACACTACGATACAATGTTGGTGATGAGATAAAATGACAAAATAGGAAACCAAAGTCATTTTGAATATTTGTTAATAAACTAAAAGCATCATACAATAAAAAAATAGTTAATTAACTACAATATTAATTATAAAAATAAAGATATTAAATTATAATTTCATTTAAAATAGAAGGACTAAATTTATATCATAACAATTTAATAAATATAATTAACATATACTAAAAGACATTGGTATTTCAATGCTGCAATGAACAATGAAATATTTTGGCCTTTTACAGTTTGATCCTCAAGGTTTACTAAAAGGCTTTGATATTTTACTTTAGCAATTAATAGTGAAATACTTTGGCATTTTACAATTTGGTTCTCAATGTTTTTTTTTTAATTCATCATTTAACATTGAATTTAGTAGGAATTGAGCGATTATCTCAGTCTCATGATAAAGTTTTCGCAAGTTAACATGGGTTGAATCAACTCATTTTTATAATCGGATTTTTTTTTTCAATTTTATCATTCAATATTGATTTGATTGGGAATTAGGTATAATGATTTTTTTTATTTGCTTTCTACAGAGTTATTAATGTCTCATAATCTGGGTTGGAGATTTGATAGGTTGACCTGAGTTGATCTAAGTGAATTCGAGTCAATCTGAGTAAATCCAAGTAGATTCAATATGTTGTCGTTTTAATATTAAAAAAATTATTTTGTCTTGATTTTTCCAGTCAAGCTATTTTTTTACTTATCGTTCGAGTTGTTTTTAAACCTACGAAGTCAATTATGTTACATCAAATTAATTTTTATATAATTAATTTTTTTGTTAGAAGATATATTATGAATATTTTTTTATATTCAACAAGAATATAATCGGCCAATTATGTAGTAGATTACTTTTTTTTTTTTTTTGGAGGCACTAAACTCCACTTGTTGTACTTCGTAACGCAGCTTTTATTAAAGTTGTTAATCATGGCCATGGCCCATGGGTGTTTGCATAAAGGTCTATGGCTTTGGTGGAATCATACTTTTTTTTTTTTTTTTTGGTCATGGATTTAAAACATCTCA
>Ga0307517_10003100_pt1 | contig 26226 bp, 26 predicted proteins | sample 23_EM_MG_FD_194515 | JGI IMG/M metagenome (GOLD analysis project Ga0307517, IMG submission 194515) | Populus trichocarpa ectomycorrhiza microbial communities from riparian zone in the Pacific Northwest, United States - 23_EM | ecosystem: Host-associated > Plants > Roots > Unclassified | place... | reverse complement strand
TCTTTTAGATGGTGTGTGGTGTCTCGGTTCACTTGCTGTGTGGCCATTGACGACCTGAGTGTAGAAACTAGAGATCGACAACTTTTCTGGGTACCGGATTTATCCAAGCAAGGGCAAGCTATTTGTTCGTGGCGACAGCAAGGTACGAGTCATATTTCTGTCACATTTGCAAATCAAATATCGAACCGTTGTAGATATTCCGGTTTGACAGTTCCAAAAATGCTTCCCTTTTCCGACAACGCAAGAACCCTCGTAAGATCGCCTGGACACAAGCGTTCCGCCGCATGCATAAAAAGGGAATCACTGAGGAAGTTGCTAAGAAGCGGTCTCGCAAGACGGTAAAACACCAACGCGGTGTTGTCGGAGCTGACATTGCTGCCATTGCTGCTAAGCGCAATCAAACCGCTGCTGTTCGCCAACAGCAAAGACTGATGGCAATTACTAAGGCGAAGACAGAGAGGAAAGACAAGGAGAATAAGAAGGACAAGGTGGCCAAGGTTTGTCTAATCTACTTCGCTTTATGAACCCTGGGTTGTTAAACGACGCTTTCCCATCAGGCTCCTCGACCAAGTGTTGCTGCAGGTCCGAAGGTGTCGAAGCAGCAGATGAAGGGTGGAGCAAAAGGATCAGGAAAGCGGTTCTAGTCATGCGGTTACCTGTCGTATCCGATGTATATGTTCATCGCTCGATATCATTATGCCACTTTCATGTTGCTGTATTGATTATAACCATCGTATGGAGTCTTTGGTATGGTGACGACACGTTGAACGCACCACTGTTTCTACTAGTCATGTAACTATAATTTACATGAACGTGATCGAGCGGAAAAAACCCCTCGACTAGGATTCCACGGATCCTCACACAACAGCCTTGAGTCTGGAGACTCGTAGAATCTTAGACACAGACAACCCGCCGCAAGCAGCTGTACCGGCAGGGAGAGGCGAGCCTATTTCCATTTCTGAGGGCATCCTAGGCCTTTGTTTATTCATTTGAAGTTGCTGGGACGGTTTGGAATTTGAATTTCTAGGAATCGGTGAAGAAGTGCCTCCTGCTTTCATACGTGAAGAGTTTAAAGCCATTCCCAGTCACAAGTTGCATGTAATTCGTGTTTCACTTCCAGTTCCGAGTCCTCGGTGGTGTTTTGTAATTCCTCATATTCGGTTTTGACGTTGTCTGAGGCGCCACAGGCAGAGCAGAGGTCCTGTTTGGTCAGACGTTTGATTTCGGACTCAAGTCGCTTGTTGGAGGAGTGGGAATCAGAGAGCGTGGATCGGATGTTGCAGAGGGAGACTTCTAGGTCTTCTGTTACGGCAAAACACATGGCGTATGAGAAAAATAGATTCGCGACAGCTGATCAAGGCACAAACCAATCATCTTATCGTTCTGCCTGATAGTAGTCTTCAGGCTTTCGACAATTCGTCCATGATCACCTTTCTCCTCTTTCATATCCTGAATAGCCTTGTCGCGTTCTCCGAGAAGACTGGAGAGGCGTCGGATCTCGGTTAGGAGGCCGTTGCCAATTTCAAACGCAAATTCTAGGGTGAATCGGAAAGTAGGTAACGCAACTGGGAGCGTAACGACACATACCGACGTCGTCAGCACGTTGGGTAGCCTTTTTTGCACGACGAGATTGAGAAGCAGAGGAGGACGAAGCCGCTCCTGTGCCCACAATTTTCATGGCAGGTTTGGTGCATTCTGGGTCTGGTTCTTTGCAAGAAAGTAGGCTATAATCACGCAGGATGGGTGAATGAGAAGTGCTGTTCAAAGAACGCTGAAAAAAGGATGAGTATAACACGACAAAAAAAGTCAAAGACAAACCTTGGCGCCGGACCCGAAAGCACTTGATAACCTCGCATTCTCCTCGTCCCAGACAAGCTGCGTGTCCACAAGCTGCTTGTACAACCCCCCCGTCTCGCTATCTCCTTCACCCTCCATCGCATCCTGAATCTGCTTTATCCGCTCCTCCAATTCCATCTGCTGCGCAAGAACGCGCTGTCCAAGGTTTCCAGCCTGCTGAAGCTGCTTTTCCTTACTGTAAAGAAGGCGCTGGAGGTTCGTCTTCATATCGAATGCTGTTGAAAAGTCGAGAGGGCTTGGGTGTGTAGATGAGAGTGTGTCATTGCGGGTATCGGTGACAGAGTCTGGCATTTTGGCACCCATAAAGCGAGGAGAAATCTTCTGGTAAGTTAAGGAAACGAACTGACTCGGATGACAATCGATTATCGATCAGGTGTATATGGTCCAGATATGGTCTGTTGCGGTACTACTCTTGGGTTTTCGGGACAAAATCCACGAAAAGTCATGGCCACACGACACTGCAAGGAGTCAGTCAGAAAAAAATAATTATGAAACTGAACTGCAGAGCGGCACAAGAACTTAATCAGAAACGCCTCCACGTGCAAATCATCCCACCCAACCTCATCTTTTCTCCACCACCCTTGATCTAACCATTTTGGAAAAAGACCACAGTATTATGGCGGGAGGAGGCCAGCTGTGTAGTCAGAGAAGTCCAAAGCTTGATCATGACCGATCATTGGAACTCCGCTTCCACCTCCTAGCCAAATCCACGGATTGAGCAGCCTGGCGATGACTTATTTTGAAATAGATACTCAGAGTCTACATACGATGTCAGAATAAATTACACGATGATGCAATTTCGAATAGCATGGTGATCAACGAATTTATTTACATAGAAAACTTTGAATATGTCCTTCAAATGTGCCACGAACATCAGGAAGCCGTCTCATCATTGGACTGGGAGCCTATAAATTTTTTTATGTTACCGGATCGATACCTTGCTTCAGCAGGTGACTGAGTTGCGGAAATTAGGTTCGGTGATGACTTCATCAACAGATTATAAGTAGTGATTACTACTTGTGATCTGCATCCTCTACTGATTCCACGGCCCTCCATGATCCCTCATGTTTTGCCAGGAGAGAGTGAAAGAGGGAAAGTTTTGGGGTAGTAATATCTGTTGTCATTAAGTGCAGGGTTCTTATGTTCCATTGCATTGGGCAAGCAGAGAGAAATCACAGGTGTCATAGACAGAGTTTGCCTCAACAGGATCATGGAATCAGAGTCACCTCTCAGATTCGCTTAAAATCGATGCCTTGAATACCCCTCCGAATGCCCGTAGGTACTCCCAAGGAACTGGCTCAGTTGAGCTGTGGCTAGATCTCGTGCGCAACCGGCTGATGATCCCGTAAGGACTCGACCTCCAGGATTCAGTTTAAATTGGGACATTTTTGTTGTAGTATTCTGGCCTGGAAAACCACAAATACAATTATCAAATGTACCTAACAGAAGAAATAGTCGAAGGTTCATCCCAACATGACTTGTTGTGAGAATCTGGAGGGTAGATACAACAACACGCAAGGCAGGGCATGTAGCAAGTAAAATAGGTATCATGTCCAAAAATCTGGGAAATACGTCGTTGATGAATCGGCGGTGCTTCAATTATTCTTTGTCGCCCGAACGACGGACACTACAATGATGACGATAATGACCAAGATGGCGACGCCAATGATGATGCGCATCTATCAAGCAGTTGAGCGGTTATGATTTTTGTAGTCAAGTCAAGCAAACGCACCTTCATATCCTTCCACCTACCAAAGCAAAGCAAAATCATAAGCTATCCGAGCGAGTTCCATTCGCTTTAACACTTACCACATATTCTAGAAAGAGAAATCAGAAATAGAACAAATTGAATTAAGGAGCTCTAGACTTACTTTGCGTACACGGTTAGCCCCACGCCTGAAGCCTTGAGCAGATACAGCGAGGTTATCTGTCCAAACGGTGAAGCAACGTCAGCAAGAATGCCACATTGGGTGTTGGCCATTGGGTGCCAATGTAGCGCCGAAACACACGCCATAGTGCGCGGACACCGTTCTGAACGAGAAGCCATACATCATAACACACCTGTCTTGTCTTGCAATTGTTCCAGCCTCTCTCCTCGCTCGGCGACCTTTGTGATGTTTTCCCTCATAATACCAACAGTGTCGTCAATTTGGGCTTGGATAGCCGCCGTCTTTGGGTTCCCTTGACTTGGACCGGCGGCAGGGGTTGGGGGTTGGCCATTCCTGGGAAGGTAGGGATCATAAGGTTCAGACCTGCACAGCAAGGGAAGCATAAATGTTTATAGCTATCATGAAGTAAATGAGCGGCTTCAAACACAAACATTATCTCGAGTCGTAGGTCTTGAGCCCCGGGTGTGTATACTAGAAATCTCGAGGGGAGAAAGAAATTTGGCGGGGTTGGTGGTTCAACGTTGGCAAGTCAGCGCTACGCACTGTCTCAAGGATCGCATTGCATTGTTCTCCCACGGTGTGACCGTCACATCTATGATTATCATCTGACTTCGATCACGAAGAATAAATATTTCGGGATCTACACAGTGGACTAAGTAGTAGTACACATAGCTAACATGACAGAATGACCAAAGGGCCATACAAGATTGTGAAGTAAAATTCACTCCGCGTAAAGGAGCGAAAATGAACGAAATATGCAAGTACTAGTTTGAGATCATGGACGAAGATTAATTGCGAACGAAAGACATACACCCTAGAAAAGATAGAAAGGAAGTCCGCCAAAGCACATAAAATAACGTCAAATTCACTCCTCTTCCCCCTCGTCTTCTTCCTGAATGGCATGTTTGAAAGCGGGGCCGGAACGGCCAGCAGGTAGTTGCCGTCGCCCGGCTCTTGGTTCATTAGAATCATAAACACTCTCTGCTGGCAAAGGTGATGATTTTGGCCCAGGAGAATGTGACGACTTTGATCGTCCCCCCGAACTCCGATTGCTACTTCGTTTTGAACGCTGACCTCTTGGCGCAGGAGATAGCGTAATAGATTGCGATTCCAGTGGCAAACTTTGATACGAAGAACCTGAAGACATTGATATAGAAGCGCCCATCTGACCGAGCCCTCCAGCCAAAGTGGGAATGTCTTCGTCTTCGTCAACCCAATCGCTGTCATCACCAGCGCTGATGTGCACTTGTTTTGCGGAAAATACATCCCTAATCGATATGGGCTCATTCGATGGATTAATGTCAATAACTTCAATTGGTAAATGCGCCGAGCGTGACGACCAGCCAGGAGGTTCAACACCCCAGCTCTTCTTCCAACTAGAACGACTAATCGTTCCACCACCATACCCGGGATTTGCAAAGGGTCCCTGCCGTTTCTGAGCAAAGGTTGAAGTACCACGGCGAGAACTGCCGATGCTATCAGTTGATCGTCTACGGGTTTTGTATGGTGATGATGTTCGCTGGATGTTCAAGACTCCACCTTCTGTCTCAGATGGCTCGTAGAACGACGTGGGACGCGATGATGGAGGCGAATGGAGCGATGACGCCGCAGAATTCGAACGACCATGACGCGAACGCGACACTGGTGTAATTTGACGCACCACCCTTGTTGAAGAACCCGATCCTCCTCTTCGATGGTATTTTTGCATGGGGGATGAAGTACGCAAGTGGATCGACCCAGTCGAGCTCTGGGAAGGTGATTTCCGGTGCCTTTGCTGAGTCGAAAAACTTCGTACAGAAGAAGGTCGAGATGAATGTTCACCAACAAATTCATTTGGGGTCTGGTTTCCTAGAGACTTCCTGGCTTGAACAGGCGATTCGAGAATGCCCATCTGAGCGGAATGGAAGGACGACCGTCGTGAGTTTACCGAGCTTGAACGGTGAGATGAAATGGATGGTCGCTGCGCACGATGTCTCCCTCTGTTGACCGTAAACTTCCCCGCGCTATTCCTCCGACCTGTCGTCCTTGGAGTTCCAGCTGCTTGACCAGTGTTTCCCGCGTCCTTTCGCTTCCCTCTCCTTTCTTCATTAAACCACAAACGGAATGCAGCCAATAGATTCGATTTATTTCGGACAGGAGCGGGAGCTTTTGGAGTTGTCTCGGTAATGTTGGGTGTAGACATGGAGTGCAACACCTCTCCTTTGGCATTGATAGCACTGATCGCACCAGTTGAAGCCACTTCTCGCCCATCCGCAAGTATCCAAGGGGATCCCATCTGGATGGTACTGTGCTTGTGATCACTGGGAGGTGGTGTGGAGGGCGGTAAGGATTCTTTTGCTGGTTTCAGAGGCGGACTCTTCGTAAGCCTAGATGAAGCACTCCCATGAGACAACCGCGGCTCTTCGTTGCTCGGTCGACGCCGCTCGGCATCCCTTGACTTATCTTTCTCATCTTTAACACCTTCTGTAGACCTTTTCCTTACAAGACCAGCAGCTTCTAGTGCTGTCGTCGCACGCTGCATAATGCTAACGCTTCCTGCTCGCCCCTTCCTTCCTTTTGAACCCTGGTCCCTGTCCCTGTCCTTCAGACTCCCGCTTGGCGTTGAAGGATTAGACTTGGACGAGTCTGCACAGGTAGACGAGGATGTCGGCGAGAGCAAAGGCGACCATACTGGAGTTCCATTCCTGTGAGGAGGGGTAGTAGGACGCGCCACACCTGTCGGAGTTGGGGGTTCCAGGGCGAATTGCGGTGCCACGAACTTCTCTTTTTGGGGGGAGGCGTCAGTCTGAATACCGGCGTTAATTTTTTTTATCTTTTTCACTTTAGACTCGAGAATCTCCTCGTCCGACTTTGCGACTTCCGTATCAAACAGCGGTACATCAGGTCCTAAGGAGGTACTTTCCGCAGACGGCTGAACTTCCTCGAGAATCATTTTTTCCTCTTTCTTGCGAAGCATCCACCATATGGCCCCAGCGGAATCGCACGCGTAACTCAACACTGAATGCACGATCTGAGCTGTGTCAAAGCCGAGCGATGAAAGTGAGTTCAGCAGGCGACGTTCAGCTGGAGTAGAAAACATGACTGGCGTATTGGCTGTCAACATCGACATGAAATCTACGTCGCGGCCTGAGGTCGGCAATGGAGTTGGTGTCTTGTCCCCGATAGGTGAACCCGCTTCAGACAAAACGGAAGAAACCGAACGTCGTTTTGTGCGGGCGGGTGTACGAACAGGAAGACTCGGAGGGCCTTTCGAACTGGACGTTCGCATCACGGGTGAAGGGAAATGATATTTGTCATAGTTGACATCCTCCTCCACGACAGTAGCAGGCTGTCTGTCACCAGTCTTTGCAAGCTTAGACGATAGGGAATCAAGCTCGGACCCAGACAACTTTCGGATAGTCGAATTGCTTGCATGGCGATGCATAGGTTGTTTTTTGGATACAGGATTGTCGATACTTTCAAAGGGATCAATTACGGAGTCATCTGGGGTTGTAGGAGTAGAGGATCCGAGTTCTGGTCGCTCGGTGAAGGGTGAGGAAGACTCCTGGGTAGAAGCCTCGGAAGATTCTGGCGCAGTGCCTTCAGAGTTACGCCGGGATTGATTATTCGGTGTTGAAGGGCGTTCAGATACGATGTGAGAAGGGAAAACGGGGAGATCCGGCTCATAACTGAACGTCCGACATGTAAACCATGGGTCGGCAAGGATTTGAGGAATGGTGAAACGTTTCGACACATCTTTTACTAGAATATTCTTGAGAAGGTTTCGCGACTCTGCAAAATGTCATAATGCTGTCGAAATATGGGGTCACATTATCTTACCCATAGACAACCAAACTGGGTCTTCAAATTCGTCTTCGATGATTTTCTGGCGCATTACGGCTTCGTCATCATCATCAAATGGCAGTGTTCCGGTTAATAACGTATACAGAATGATCCCAAGCGACCAGACATCCACCTCTATGACACCGAATGTTTTAGGCATAAAATCTTGAAATACTCCACGAAACACACCTGGTCCTTGGTATTTCTTGCCCTGAAGCATTTCCGGAGCAGCATACCCAGTCGTACCACAGAAAGTTTCCATGAAGGCGCCACGTTCAAATTCTCTCGTGAAGCCAAAATCCCCAAGTTTAACGCGGCAGCGTTCATCCATCAAAACGTTTTCGAGTTTCAAATCACGATGGACGATATTGTTTTCATGAAGATATGCCACCGCTAGACACAGCTGGCCAAATATAAGTCTGGTTTCGTCTTCTGACAGCCGGCCCTTCTCGACAAGGTAGTCGAAGAGCTCGCCGCCACAACATAACTCCGTCACAATCCAGATGTGAGATTCGGTAGCGATGACCTCGTACATTTGAGTAACGTGGGGATGATGAAGCTGGCGATGATGGTGGATCTCTCTCGTTAAAGAAGCAGACATTGCTTTCGGAATCTGCTTGATGGCCACTCGGGTTGACGTTATGCGATGTGTACCCAACCTGACCTTTCCATATGCACCTGGTAAATTAGTAGGACGCGAACGCTTCCAAGCAGCCAACTAGAATTACATACCTTCGCCTATCACTCTACCAAGAGTGTAGTTACCGACAACACGTATTTTGGACGACGAAAGCTCTTTGCCCAGCTCATTGTAGGCAGTGGCGAGTTCTGCTTTGCGATTTTGGGTGACGGACGGGGTATGTTTGTGGGGCATTGTTGAAAAAATACAAAAAAGAGACAAAAGGAGAGGCAGGGGTACGTAGACCTGTATGTTACAGAGGTTTAATGTGCAGAGTTGATAACAAAGGTCAAAACTGACATTCCGATGAGCGACACTCACATCACGTGAACTGATCCCACTTCGTTGACGGTTGACAGGACAACCGTGGCGTTGAAGCTTTCCCCTTTTTTTTGGGTTGTCTTCTTCAAGTTGAACCTCATTGAATGTCTGTGTACAACACCTTTCGCACGGGAAATGTATTAATATTTTAAAAATTCAACACATTTAATCGGACTCTTCCAGCAACTTTTCCATGACAGATTCTGCGTGATATTGCTTGACATCGTCGATAAATACTTGAATACCATCGCCTTCTAGCACAGACGTCAAGTTCCTCATGGTCAGTCCAATGCGATGGTCAGTCACCCTCTCCTAAGTAAACAGGGAGTCAATTAAAGATATAGGGGCAATATTTATTTGGGTGATTACCTGCGCAAAATTATACGTCCGAATTTTATCACTTCTATCCGCGCTTTTGACAAGATTTCGCCTGGTTGAGCGGCGTTCTTCCATCTCGCGAGTGAGTTTTAAATCCATGAGGCGTGAACTGAGCACTTGGAAAGCCCGTCTCCGGTTCTACTTCACAATGAGAGCGTACGAAATGGGTAGACGAGTGCTCACTTGGTGCTGACTTCTTTCGTCCTGCATTGAGACAGTAATTCCTGTTGGGATGTGGGTCAAGCGAACTGCTGACTCTGTTTTGTTCACATGCTATGGAGGCTGAGTTCCAGCGAAATAAAACAGATAACTCGATTATGAACTTCACCTGCCCTCCAGCGCCTCGCGCTCTCATAACTTCAAGTTTGACGTCTTCCATAGAGAATAGCTCCTCTTGTCGAGTGTCGTGCTCTTCTACTAAAGGTAGGACCTAGACTTTAAATATCAGAACACTTTAAAAGCTGGGTCCAAGCAAACTTACAACAATTGCAACTGTACTCGTGTGTGTCCGGCCACTTGACTCTGTAGCCGGCACACGTTGGACTCTATGGACCCCACTCTCCCAACGCAGCGAGTCATATGCACCACTGCCTCTGAATTCTACTGTGGCATCCTTGATTCCTCCGGCCTCTAAATCATTCTTGGTGACTGTGATGGCATTCCAGTTGTTGTTGGTTGCAAGTCGTTGGTACATGCGAAGAAGCTCTGCAAGGAAGAGACTAGATTCTGAACCACCAACACCGGACTTCATTTCCATAAGAGCCCCGAAATGTGTTGTTTGTGAGGCAGGAATGAGTAGTGTTGGGAAATGGTATTCAATCATTTTAGCCAAAGTCGAAGCCAAGGTGTCAATCTCTTCCAAGGCCAGTGAACGCATAGTTGGGTCAGAGTCGTCGAGGAGACACATTGTTTCATCTAGTTGCTACTGGGGTAAAATTTATTATGAAATTCAATTGACCTTACAAACCTTTTTCGTTGCATTCCAACGTCTCCAGCCATCCTGGAGAGGTTCTGATTCTTTCAACTGCTTTAAGCGGGCTATTTCCTCTGGAGAAGACATTTCATCTGAAAGCTACATGAAGTTGTTAGCAACACAGGTCTCCAGACCATGAGTGAACTGAGCACCTCTGACTGAAGCTTAGCGCGTTCATCAATACGCATTTCCACAAGGCGAATTAGTCTGGCATGCTCCTTCAATAAATTTTGTACTGCATCGTATTTTGGACTTATCCCTTGATTTAGACCGGGCATTGCAAGTGTACGAATACTCCTGAGACGAGTAGTTGCCCCACAACGGAGGAACATGAAGCAAATGTTTGGTCATTCCCAAACAGGTTGGCATCAATCTGAATTCTTTGAATTGCTCCTCAGGTTTCCACACGACTTTCATGACGAGCAACACTCTTGCCGCCCTATTCGTCGCTGTACTCGGCGATGGCGGCGACGACGGTGGTGATAATCTCCCCCCGGGCTCGCCTCCAACGTGTCAGTCAACTCACTTGCTACTAGTACTAGCAATGGTGTCTTGATCTCATTTAAACAGTGAAATTCCAAGGGCCATGGTTCCGGACCCAGATCACTCTCTCAGCATCTATCGGCCTCGTATCATTTTTGCTGTTTTCGTATTGTAGGACGAGATGGCCACTGCTGTTCGCACCTCGAACGATACTTAAAGGTTTGCTATTAATTGTGGTCGAAATTCACATTTACATTAAAGTCTCACCTGCAGGCTTTTCGCCCCACGAGGCACACGCGCACCTAGCATTTTTTGGCTGGATTATGCCGACTATTAGGACCTCTGAATTCACAGTCCTCCAAATCGTTGGATTAGATGCTGCGGTAGTGCGTCGATAGTCTGCTTTCTCACTCACCCTTCAAACCTTCTTCCAATAGCTCCTGAATTTCTTCAAAATGTCATTCTACCTCTTTTCCGTTTGTTCCCTTTTTGCTATTACTATCCTCATGCCTATCAATTGGACGGTGAGTATGATTGCCGTGGTTCTCCACATGTACTGACGACACTGTAGCATAACAAAGACTTGTTCGGAGATCCTGAAGGCGACGGAACCGACGAAGACTGGCCTTCTTATCGTCCACTCACCTTTGAAGATCCTCCATTCAACCGTACCCACCCTCCGGACTGGCTAGATCTCATAAGCGACGCTAATACCTATTTATCTGTCCACCTCATGTTCACCTACCTGTTTACACTTCTGGCTCTATATTTTATTTACAAGAACTATCGCCGCTTTATTCGATCACGACAACTTTTTTCTCTAGAGCTCGTACATTCCATCCCAGCACGGACAGTAATGGTCACCAAACTCCCTCCTCACTTGCGAGGCGAACGACCGCTTGCCGAATACTTCGAAAACATGGAACTGGCAGTCGAAAGCGTTACTCTCTGTAGAGAGGTGGGGACTCTCAATGACCTGCTCGACAAACGGACGAGGGCACTCTTGAAATTAGAAGAGTCTTGGACAGGTTTTGTGGGCAATCCAAGCACAGTGGAGGAATATGATCCCGAAAGAACAGGTGGAGTTTTCACAGACACCGATCCAGAGGGTGGGCACTCAACCCAACCAAAGCTTGTCGTTCCACATCGTGCACGACCGACCATCCGACCCCGTTGGTTTGGGTCAAAGTTAGATGCATTGGAATATTTGGAAAGACAATTTAAGGAGGCAGATGAACGAGTAAAGAAGAAGCGGAGAACAAAATTTAAGTCCACTGGCACCGCGTTTGTTACCTTCGAGAAGATGTCAAGTGCTGTAAGCATACCTCCTTGCTCGTTGACATTCAGTAATCTGACCGAACCATCTTAGCAAACTGCTGTCCAGGCGGCACACGCCGCCAATCCGAACGAACTCCTGACTCGCCCTGCGCCCGAGCCGCGAGATATTGTTTGGGCTAACGTGACCCCTTCCGAGCGGGCAATTCAATTTCGTGAAATCATCGTCCTTGTCATGATGGCATTGCTCCTATTCTTCTGGGTTTTTCCAATTACTGTCTTGGCGAGCTTGCTGAGTTTCAAGGAGATCAAAAAGACGATGCCATGGTTAGGGGGGTTAATTGAATCAAATGAGCAAGTGAGGGCCATTGTACAAAATTCGTTGCCATCGGCTGCCATGATCACATTGAACGGCCTTTTACCATTTATGCTCGAAGGTTCGTCCGGCAAATCCTGATCGATTTTATGATTGTTTATTTCACATTATAGGTTTAACGTACGTACAAGGGTACAAAGCCAGGAGTTGGATTGAATATTCGTTGCTGAAAAAGTATGTTCAGATCCCCTTTTTTTACGCTGAAGTTGACGGTCTATGGCAGATACTTCTTGTTCCTCCTGATCAACGTTGTTTTTATTTTCCTCCTTGCGACGACATATCTGCAACTCGCCTTAGACCTTGCTCACTCCCCAGCGAAATTTCCTGAGAAGCTGGCTCAAGCACTTTTGGCTGGCCGTGCCAGGTATGTCAAATACGTCTAGTATATTTTTTGAAGTTGCTTAGTTCTTTATGCAGAAATTTCTTCTTGTCCTACATCATACTTCAAGGTAACCATTACTCAGTCCTATGAGTTCCGGGAATATTATTTCTTAACACCTTTGAACAGGCCTCGGTATCATGCCTTTGCAACTTCTCAACCTTGGTGTCATCATCCCTCGGTTTTTCTATCGAGCATTTCTCACACGCACTCCAAGAGGTATGTTGGTATTGTCGTTGCCTTCGGCGGTCTGACATATCTTATTTTTAGACTTTGCTGAACTAAATGCTCCCCCGATGATCAACTATGGCGTCGTTTATCCTCAGGCAATTTTGATGTTTGTCATCACACTGCTATACAGTGTCGTGCAACCGTTAATCGTCATATTCGGAGCGATATACTTCGGGGTTGCATATGTCGTGTACAAATACAAATTGCTTTTTGGTGAGCAACGTCGGGATCTCCTTACGTTCGATGTTCTTTCTCATTCTCTACAGTCTTCTATAAACCCTACGAATCTCAAGGTCAAGCCTGGCCGATTACCTTCATTCGCCTGATTTGGGGCGTCGTCATATTCCTCGTCTTCATGATAGGGATCTTCACCCTCCGCAAATCCTTCGTCCTTTCCTTCCTCCTTGTGCCACTTCTGATCGGGACGCTCATTTGGTCTTGGTATGTCTACCGCGCTCTCCAACCCTTGAGTAAATATGTGAGTTTGAGCTCCATATTTGAGGTGCAGAGAGGGGAGGAGACGGCCGAGGTCATGCAGTTGAGAGCTGGTCACCCTGTGACATGGAGTCAAAGTAGTCTGAATAGGAGGAGGTACGCGCAGAATGATGATACTCTCTATGTCGCGCCAGAGGATGAGAGGACGGATTATGTGAGTCATTCCTTTTCTTCCGAACCCTAGATCCTTCTCACTTTCCTCCCTTTAGTCTCAACCTCCTATGGCGAATTGGTACAGTGGGGTCCTCAAGTAAGCTGTTTATTCTCACTAATTCAATACATAAATGCAATACCCGTCTATAGTACCGGCAAACGTCGATATGGTCATCCTGCACTCAATGGAGTTTTACCCGAACCCTGGCTCCCTCTCAAGAAAGGACAGGCACTTTCCAACAATGTGGGAAATGGTACCCGCAATGGAGGACAAAATAACAAAGACATCAACTCAAGAGATCAAGCGGTTGTGCTCACACTCAGGAAAAGGTATAGCGCAGCTGGTGGGAGAAGCAGGGATAGAAGGGAGAGGTCTACCCAAAGGCAGAGTGACTGGGACAGTGGTGCAGGTGCACCTTCGGGTCTGACGACATCTGTAGACCCCATCGCCGTGATTGACCCATGGCAAGATCCTTCCACTTCCACGTCTCATACTCCCCAACGAAGGCAAACGAACCGCTCTCACACACTCACTCACCGTCTGAGCTACGATCCCGCTTCGGGTGTGATAATACTTCCTGATGAGGCATGGCCAGATTCTGATGACTCGGACGTCGTCGAAGCCGATAGTGATGGGGAAGATTATGGAGCAGAGTTGGAAAGAAGTGTCAGCTCGCTCCCACCTGTAGGAGATGGTGAAGAGCTTGGTGTTGGGCGCTTAGTGTCTGGATCACCTGAAAGAAATTCAATTGCGGGGGCGTCAAATCAAGGGATGAGTCCGGCGCAGTTGCGGGGATCAGGAGTGTCCACGCCCACGAGAACGTCAAGATATGGAACGTACTTCCATCATCCAGAGAAAAGGAAGCAAACTATTCCTGGTGCATTTCCTTTCCGATGAAAGTCATGGTGTCGGAGTAGAGTATATACGACTGTGGGTTTTACACGTAGCTTGGAAGTCTTAATATAATAATCCGAGTACCAACATCTAAAGTTCGGAGGAACACTAACCTGAACCCGCAACTTGCGTAAAGACCTCCAATTCGGTCCGTCGACAGATTCATATACCCCTGCTCGGACGGAAGGAACGCAGACGATGGATTGCGACTACAACACAGCTAGAAGGAATGGATACACGTACTCCTTTGAATGCGTGTCTGCGTCCCTTCTAGCTGAGTCCACATCCTCTCCATGTTCATCTGCGGTCCTTTCATCTGAGGCGGGATTTGAATCGCCTCCGAGTCTGAGATGTAAAAGTGTCGGAGGTGGGTATACAGTTTCCTGCATGCTTTTATAAACGTCGCGCTGGCTGACACGTTGCGAATCACTGGCACCTGTTCAAAATGGGATCTGGCTGTCTTCTGGCTGAAATAATGATCCACTGCCTAGTGTTGGCCAAGTGCGTGTTCGGATCATTACCAAAAATGGGAATTCGGTTTCCTTCTCTGCACAACTGGTGAGCTTCCGCTAAATACTCACCGGGTCGAGCATTCCGTCTCGAATATTCTGTAATAAATTACGAAATGTGGCAGCTCGGCTTTTCGCTGATGATGTTGGGCACAAGTATTCGAATGCAACCATTGGCGATCTAAGACGTAAAAACGAAGCATAAAACTTCTGAATTGCTTCTGAAGCAAAAATCCCTCCATATGCAAATCAAAGAAGTTAAGAATCTTATAATGGAGGTTTATGGTAGGTTAGAATCATGTTAGTAGGATTTGTAAAGTCATTGTGTGGTTGAACATTGAGGTCTGAGGCCAGCAAGAGGCCAGAGGGTGTGGAAACAAACGATGCGAATCACTCCGTGCTCAAAGAATACTACCGATTGACCCCTTTTTCAGGCTTGTATATCATTGGACAGTATAGACTCGCGTTCTTGGTCGCACTTCCGGGCTTCGCATTATCAGGCTGATTCAGGCATTATCCAGTGGTAACCAGTGTACGTACATTTTCAGTATGCCTGTTTTCCCTTTTGCCCATGACATTCTCTCAGGTCATTAACCCAGAAGGCTATAAGCCCCTACAGTGTGCATTTTCAAGTAATTTATATTGTTTCGAGACATATTCAATGCAAAATGCCAGCTTTGATAGCTTTGATCATAGTAGTACTCAAAAGCATTCATAATTGTGTTCTACAGATCCCCGACGGGTCACGGAGACTAAGAACCGTGTATTATAAGCCAGTTGAGAGAAACCCCCTACCAACTCTCAAACACTTCGGCGTTTCCATACCCCTCGTGAAAAGGAAGAGGCGTCCGAATTTCAAGTTCCATTCCCTCCGAAACCAACATAACGATGTCATCTCGAACATCATCCGGTATATCAATAACAGGTAAGGGGGACGCATCGATTTCAACCTTCATGGGACGTAGTGAGACGCTGCCATGTTTAGCACTGTCGGAATGGGATACGTGATGCCAGCGCTCAGACAACACGTCGACAAGGAGACGAGTATTGCAAGGCACTGGACCTCGATATTCAAGCGACGTCAGTCTCGGCAAGAGGTATGGTAACCCTTGCTGCGATGGGCGGAGTCGGGAGACTAACTTGTCCGAAAAGCCAATAGATGGATGGGGTTGTGTGCTGTAGAGATTGAATTTAATCCGAAGGTGGGTTAATGAGGGGGTTGTTTCTAGCCAAGTGAGGATATCATCGTCTGTGGTCCTGCTCAGCTGTTCGACGCTGAGTCGTTCCAAGTGGCACGATGAGCGTAAGACGAAGGTGGAAATTGTGTCGATAAGAATGTTTGCAAAAACCCCGCCACCGCGGAGACTCAAAACGCGAAGTTTGGGAAGGTTAAGGTGGTTGAGAATGCTTATGGGATCGATGGATGTCAAAAGAACATCAAGGGTCTCCAAGTCGTGGAAGAGCATCTGAGGAGGTAGGAACTCTGGACTTCGGGGTGAACAAATGGCTTCGACGTAACACTCTTTAAGTTCTTGTGAGCGGAGTAGAAGCGCGAAGAATTCTTCGATGGTTAAAATTTGTATCTTGACGCTCCGGAGCTGCCCCCAAGGCAAGCCCATAGACGAGGCGCTGTACCCTGACAAGTTGACATGGGCAAGTTTAGGGGCAGATAGGGGCCCGGGAATACTGGGCGAATTGATCAATGTTGATATCCATCCAATTGTGGGTGGTCGTAGGGAAATCGAGGTCAAGAGGGGAAATTTGTGGTTCTGGAGTATGCCGTGACATCGATGTGGAAGGATGCAGTCAAAAGTTTGCCAATACTCTGCCCGAGTGATGAGCAATTCCATGACAGGGCGAAAACAGCAAAATGCCAGATTCGTTTTGTTACTTTCATGTTCATCCACAGTCAACTTGATGGATAACGGAGAGGATTGAGCTCGTAGTAACCATTCATCCAAGAGACTGATCTGAGTGGCGTGCGTTCTTCTCCATACCGTTATAGTGACCGTGTTCCAAAGCAGAGGGGTAGACCATGCGTTCTCGCGCCAATCTTTGCATATTCCACCAAAGAAGAGAGGCGTGATGTGTTGAGTCGAATCTTCAGCGGAGTAGCAAGTCATCTGAAATATTTTGACAAGTATTTCCGGTGACAACTGGGAGATGGGAGATAGAGCATTCATCCTTCCCCGCAGACGAGTTCGTCGTGATATGAGTCTCTCAATCATGGTTTCAACGAATGCCACCTCCGTCTGAAGTTGTGTCATCGTCCCCTAAATAGAAGAAATATTCGATTCCTAGAAGTGATATAGATATTTGTGAACTCACACCGATAGGCTGATCTGGCTGCAGTATATGAGGATATGCATTTTGTTCAGAATTTTCTAAATAAAAGCTAGGGCAGCACATCGACTCCATGTCTGCAACCAAACTAGAAGAAAGAAAAGGAGCTAGGGTACCCGTGAGTACCCGGGGTTTGTCACTCAACATCTGGCAAACGTATATCTCTGTGAAAAAAGGTTGGACAATGAGGTATTGGAAGGTCTCATCCCAAACACGCTTGACTTTCCTTACAAGCGGCAACATCGAATCACCAAGTAGATCTTTCGGGAGACTTACAACTCTGCATTTTACAGTGAATCTCAGTGAAAAAATTCGATTGCAAAAACTGCGCTGTCAACTTGAATTGCCTACTTCTAAACATCAGCTACATTTTTTCCTTAAATGTACATGCCACCTTCTCCAAGTTGCTTTCCTTTCTTCAACCTGGCCTTCGTCATCTCATCAAGCGAAGCTGATCGCAAAAGGCCCTCAATCTCAAGATCCACATCTCCACCTACCAGTTTATTAGCAGTCATGAACAAGCCTTTCACAACCCTCAACAGCATTTCGCTTGACCAGGGAACATCATCCCCAAAATAATCGGTGCGTGGGATCCCTATCCTAGAGTGTTCGGCGTCTTCTTCGTTATGCAACTCTCCCAGACGCCTCGGTCTCATACTCGGAAGTAATCCGATATGCGGCGAAGGCAACAGGAGTAGGAGTACTGCCAAATTCTGGTTGTCGTCATTCCGCTTGTAGGAGGAAAAGGAGGGTAGTGCCGAGATATTCACAAACGCCGCAGACGTGCTATGAATGAGGTTAGGCGGAGAGAAAGTTTGAAGGGTAGTCCCTGAGTCAGTGTCCTGCGTTGACGGTCATCTTGGGGTTAGATGCTATTATATAAAGAAAAGAACCGGGGTTTATCTTACGAAAATTTCTTTCAACCTGCCTGTCAACTCTGCAGCATCTTCGGAGGTGTCCAGAAGATATCTGACAGGCGCATCGTATACTGTCCTTGGCGGCTCTGCCGAAGCGTATGTTGGGTGGGAGTACGTGTCCAGGATCGAAATTCTGCAGGATAGAAGAAATGATGATTAGCAATGCCATGAATGCAGAAAATACAAAGCGAGAGAAAAGTAAGACTGAATTCAATGAATGAAAAGTTAGGGCAGATGGGCACATAGACCATGTGTCGCCTATGAGATCTTGTCAAACGCAAGGCATAAATACACCGATTCTTGAGCGTGCAGTTGATGATCACGATCTGAATCGAGACTCCAGGTATCTCGAACAGGTATCTCGAAATTGATGCCAAACTTCTCGCGCCACATTGTGGGACAGCCATTCACGATCGACCAACATGGGACCATGATCCCTTCTAGTAGAAACCGAGAAAGGTACAGGACACATGCGAAAACCAATCCCAAAGAATGGGCCCAGCCAGGAACAGGGAGAGGTAAGATAACAAGGAATTCCGAACGAAAATCCCCATGAGCTGAATTGCCCACGCATATAAACTCCGGGTCTCATGTCCAACTGCAGATTGACGGTGGAAGACGAAGAGGGTTCGAGTTTTGACCAGATAAGCATTGGATAGTGGGGATCCAAGTCGTCCAACGACTCACTTGTAAATGCGAGTAAGCTGTACAGAAGCGCAAGTCGGATTGAGAAGGACCCCTCGGATCCCAGAAGAAATAAAACGGAAACGGAGAATCGAAACATGGAACTATTTTCCCCACCTGGAAGGTTCCAATTCATTGATGACTTTTTGAGCATACGAATGCATATACCCTAGAGGTAAGATGCCTTGAGATGACTCTGATTCTGAGATCAGGACCGTAAATTTGCTTCTTTGTGAGGTAAGTGATAGTTGAACAAAGTACCCTATCTTAGCTGGTTATAAGCCATATGCGGAGAAAAAGAAAACAAAAAATACCTCGATAGAGTTTACGTATACTCGAGAACAGATTGGTTGACGACCTAAAATCCGAGCGAGGACATTTCCTGCTTGACCTGATGCTACGATGAGAGGCATATGATTTCCCAAATCTTGGCCATCTTTCTCGGCCTTGAAAGTAATTTCTACCTCCGCATTGCGTTTCGAAGAAGGGGTCCGAGGACGTTGGAAATTCCCTTCATCTTCGTCTTCGTCGTCTGATTCAATAGCGTGTCGAGGAGGGGCAGCATCCGCAAGTGGGTCAAGGTTCATGATAAAGATGCCTATAAATACTCGCAAACAAAAGCCCCTCTTCGTTTTTCTTCCAAACAAATGGTACTCCCCTAACGATTCTCTGAACCAGATCTAACCGAATAGCAGAGCGACAACGCAGAATACAAAGAAGCCTTTGCGCTCTTTGACAAGCGCGGAACAGGCTCCGTTCCTCGCGATGTTCTGGGTGACCTACTTCGCGCTCTTGGCCAGAACCCAACCCAAGCAGAGGTAGCAGAGATCGTCGCTTCTGCTCCAAGAGAGGGTATATATTTAAATCGCCTCATTCATTAAATACTGACTATCAAATATAGTTGACTACAAGACCTTCCTAACGATCTTGAACCGCCCAGACGGGTTCAAACCAGCAGGAACACCTGAAGAGTTCATCAGGGGCTTCCAAGTATTCGACAAGGAAGGGAACGGGTTCATCGGCGCTGGTGAACTTCGCTACGTCCTCACACAGCTTGGCGAGAAGATGACGGATGAGGAAGTAGATGAGCTGCTTAAAGGTGTGCAAGTCGGTCCTGATGGGAATGTAAACTATGAATCGTTTGTTCGCACTATCCTCTCTCAATAGCTGCTTACCATTTCTCTGTATTTTATATCTATGGAATGACCGCTTTCAACCACAACTGACTTGTTGACCAACTCCGGGCACTCTCCCACAACTTTTTTTTTCTCTCTCTAAAACGCGCTGGACATCCCAGGTCTTTGATAAATCGCGTCCGTTTCAATAATCGGGCAACGTTCTCGGAATTTCCATATATTCCGTAGCCCGACCAGAGTTGCAAATAATCAGCAAAGTGCATATAATACCATATTTGTGAAGGTTCAGCGATCTCAGAGAGTTCATACTCGTCGGAACTCAGGAATTCATAACATGTGGCATTGTAAAACATTGGTTCCAGAATAAGCAAGAGGCTTTCCATTTCAAGGTGTGGGTTGTGATTGACTGAAGAATTGGAACATATCAAGAATTGAATTGGAATTGTAAACACTATTCTTACATATAAATATACAATGTTAGGCGTACAGCATCAAATCATAAAATACATGCCCCTAAAGCCTTCGAGTAAAAGTTAAAGGTAAACGAACAGGCCTAAACAAATTCAGTCAAAAAAAACTAAACACAAGAAGAAAAAACTCACGTCAAGGTAAGCCTATTGACGCTGCGCAACACCCTCTTCTTCTTTTGCTCAAACGTCTCACCCGCAAACTGCGGTTCTTCAGTCACCGTGACTTTATATCGCAGTAACGAGTATGACAACACGGCCACTACCTCTGTTTCCGCGAATCTGTAGAGAATTGAGTGAGTGATTTTTTTCTTTCACAGGCAGCGGATTGCAAAACACCTTCTGCCAATACACGCACGAGGTCCTGTTATTGTATAAAAGAAATCAGAAAAAGGACATAACTTTGAGGACGGGAATATTTACCACCGCTGAAAGGGAGGAATGCATCCCGCGGCCAATCACCAATGAATCGGGAAGGATTAAACTTGTGAGGGTCTTTCCAATACCGTGCTGAGAAAAAAATTGCAATCATATTAGTCCCAGAAGAAATGAAAAAAGTGAACTGACGATTATAATGCAACCCAGGAGTGTTGATGCTGACATAGGTTCCTTTTGGAACAGTCACATTGATGCTTTCTCCCTTACTATTCTTTGTCGTGAAAAATGTGTCTTCATGGCTCTGCTTCGGAATAGTGGTCACCTGAATGTAACATAGGTGAGCTGTGTGATTGCTTTTGAATTCGGAGTATTACTCACAGGTGGGAACATGCGAAGAGCCTCATTGAATACACTGTGTGCATTTGTTAAGCATATATGCCCTGAAAGTGTGAATGAAATGAGTCTTACGCCATTATGTACGTCAGCTTTGGCATATCTTCATAGGTCTAACGGGAATACACTCGATTATTGGGGCAGAGAAGAAACGAGTTCAAAAAAAACGTACAGGCATACGTCCTTCAGGAACAACAGATTTGATATGTTCAAGGAGTTTCTCCTGTTCATCCTGATAAAGCGCCAACAACGCGAACGTGAACGCAAGGGCATGGGCAGTGGTCTGTTCAAAAGAAAAAAGGGTTTTCATGGACAGAAACGCCAACGAAAAAGTAAGCTGCCATACCTCATGACCCGCCAAAAGGAAGATATAGATATTTCCTTTCGATTAAAAATCGACTCAGTGGGAATTAACGTTGAGCAAAGAGTTACACACCTGTTAACTCCGAGTCGGTTAGTCCGCCATCGTCTTCCTTATTGTTAGCATCTATCAAGCTTGACAGTAAATCATTCTTGTGAGTAAGATCTGTGTGTTTGTATTCCGCAATCATTTCGAGCATATAGGCCTGAAAATACAGTCAGAGAAAATTTGAGGAAAACATTAGCGAACATTGACCCACCTGAAGTTCGTGAAAGGCATCTCTGACACCCCTCAATCGTTCGGTAAGGCATAAAGCTTTTTCGGGGAAGATGATTTTGAATATGATGTCGATGCTCATGATGTTAAGGGTGCGTTTGAATGACATCTTGTGCTTGAGTGGGGGGGCCTCGGCATCTTGCCATGATACATATTTTCCAAAGCCTGTATAGTTGGATAAAGTCATGCTGAGAGGCAGGATTTAGAGATTCTTACCTGCCATTGCGATAACAAATAGAGTAATCTACATAACAATGAGGGTTCAATCACCACGAGATCATTTTGACTCGTTTACTTACCTGATTTGTGATATCTGCGAAATGGTCGATAGAGACGACATCTTTGTCTTTCCACATTTCGGTGTGGAGGCTGTTGATAACTCGGACACTCTCGTCCCATACGAGTCTATTGTTTCGCTTACAAAAACGGCATCAAATATGCATTATTGCCAGGAAAACAGGAAAATACATACCTCGGAAAAGGCAGGAGCAGCAATCTTTCTTGTCTTCTTCCAATCCTCACCCTCTGACGCAACAATATTACTGCCATATAAAGCGAGAACCTGATAGTGATGCACAGGTTTGGGAAACCTTATTCGTGAAGAGGTTACTTCCTAAATAGGAATAAAGTACCAAGGATGGCGAGTGGAAGTTGAACAAACCTTGATGACGTCTGCGTCGGCAATGGTGAGATCAGCCCTGGGAGTAGGTAGGGCATATACCTGGTATATGAATCGGGTTAGTTTGTAATTAAAGTGAAAAAAGAAGACATGAACCCGAGAGACCACGTCCGATCCGAACTGCGCAAAAGCTGGATGAGTCGTTGCGTAAGTGTTGTGCGATTCTGAGGCATGTTGCACTTACGGCTATGCTTGTCTTCAAAGACCCGGTTCCTTCCAAGAGTGATGTGAGGGAGGCGTGGCAGGAAGAACGACAGTGCGCTGCTGGGCGAAAACACGACGCGCTCTCCCGGCAAGTAACTGACGAGGTTACATTAGTAATTCGCATGGCCCAGAAGGAATATGAATACTTGATTCCGCGGAGGCTTTCTCTGAAGCCTAGGATCTTCCTAAGGAGCCAGAAGGAGAGGAGACAGAGGAGACCGAGGACATAAGGTGACTGCATGATAGATAGAGGTGAGACACTGGTGAGATGCCGATAAAATGCCGGTCATAACGTTGATCGACGGATCGACAGGGACAGCCCGGACAGGAACTATTTTCAGTCCAGAGTTCAACAATGGCCGAAACACTCCTACCCCGGGCCGTTCTCACAGAAGTGACTACTGTCTACTTAATAACTTAGTTAGACTTAAAGTTAGATGCGAAGTACCGAAATTCTGTCAAGCATACTTCTAGTTGAGTCGGACTCTGAATTCACATTTCCTTTTTTCATGATCCTTTCTTGATCCTTTCCGAATAAGTAGATTCTGCAATCGGTCTTTTGGTATAATACCAAAATACCCAACATATGTGCACCGCATATGATTCTTTGTTTATTCGGCCATCTCGGAAACAATGAACGGGGCTTAAGTAACCTGTAAATACGGTCCATGTAGTGGTGGTCCTTTAAATTTAAGTTAGAGGTATAAAAGCTGGACAAAGTCGCCCTCAATCACCAGCTCAGCGACTTCACCACCTACTCAAGTCCAAAAGCAACAACTTTCAACGGACAAATGCGGTTTATCAACACCTGTGAGTCCAAGCGTTCCATTAATCCGATAAATGTCCCTTTTGCCAATTTTTGTGGTGGAGTCTTAGACCTTACTCTGTGTGATCGGGTTCGCGTCATGATCCTTTCGGTAGGTTTGACTGTTTCAACTCGAAATTGTTCAGAGTAATGGCATGTCGGGTTACCATACAGCATTCATTCTCATAATCATAAAGATGAACGAGTTCATGTCGACTACTTCGCACAACGCGGGGGAAATAGAAAGCCGTTATGTCCCACTTCTTTCAAAACGCGGTCTGATCGCCGGTCCATGGCCTGTCCACGAGCAGGAAGTAGGATCGTAGGCTGTGCAAGAAGTCTTGCGTGGGGTTGAGCTCGAGTAGAGGTCCTGGAGAGGGGTCCAGGAAACTCTCGTAGAGACCTCAGACAATTTGGGGCTCTGACAAGAGTACCGCTGTTTCCAAAGCATCTTCATCGCATTGCCAAATTAATTGACTCTGAAGGTGTTTGTATGCCGGTACCGGCGGTACGCAATGCTTGGGAAAAGTCAGAGACCACCCAGACTCCAGAGCTTGGTCACGTCCACAAGTTTAGATCGATTTTCGTCCAGAATCGTTTCCTTGAAGCTGCATTCAGTCTCGCTAGCGGCAATGCCAATGTGCAAGGGGACAATAAGTAGCTTGAACGACGCCGGACGGGTCTGGACCCAGGAGACAGAATCATCAAGGTTCAAAATCAATTTAGGTAAACCCTCATCTCTCCGAGTTGTGAGGACGAAAGCGAATCACCGTGACATTAATGACCACACCCTTTTTTTCAGTGGCACTAGAGTCCGAGTCAGGACTCCAATCTTTGATCACGAAAGGTATGCATATGGATTGATATCGGTCCCAGTCCGTCAACTTTCGGCAGGATTTCAGAGTCCAACATTTTGGTCGACATGCAGAATTCAGAGCTAATGACCAGATGAGTCGCATTGCACAATGGAATGAAAATAGAAGCTTAAGGGACCCAATGCCGTTTCGTCACGGGCGGACCTCCTTTGTCAGACTGGAGACTATTTACTTACGTTAAAACAATGGCGGGTTTGAAAGTTGTGGGCCTGAATTGCGGCCGCAAGGATTACTGTAAAATGAGGCAGCTTGTCCCGACAGACTGGAAGTGAGTATTTCTGTGGAGAAGATCTGGAGAAACTTCAAGTTGTTTTTTGCGAGTAAATTCTCCAACCACGCTGCAACGTCGTGATTAGTTTTCAATTGAAATGTCTTTCCATCTCTTAGAAATCAGAAAGAACTCGTAAGCTGTGCAAAGCAGGGGATAATGCCCCTTAAAGCTGATTTCCCACCTGTGTGAAAAGAAATCGTGCACGTACCTAAATGGAGTCAAACTCGACTTAAAAGAGGCCCATCGCAGGTTAAACTCAAAAATCCCCTCCTGCATTTAATTCCGTAGCCCCTAGCGATGGACGACCAGCTGCTCGACCTACACAACGGTTTTGCATCCAGGAATATGTTCGCACAGGCGGTGAACTCTCAATTCCATGCACATTATCATCATCTTTCCTGGACTTCGAGAATGCCCGACTTTCTACCGGACACCAGCACCTCTGATGCCATGCCTCTTCAACCTCTGTCACAGTCCATATTTCCACCGGACAACACGTCCATTACGGTTCCGTTCTCTTCGGCTGACTGGTTCCCAATGCCGAATCCAAACCCATATCGGGGATGCCATTCGTGTTTCCGACACTTGACATGGATTGTGCATTTTCTTCCACCGATTGGCAGTTTTCGTTGTCAACTTCGAAGCTGAACCCAATACCAAACCTCCTTGACTCCCATCTGTACCGTGACGCACCTCCTACGTCGCCTCCTCACAACGCCAATTATGGAGTGGGGCTAGATGATGGAGAAATCCCTGGAAGTCGGTTACAAAGGTAAAGTAAAATTTCAGCCATCAAGACGATCTGACAACTAAAACCCCTTCAGATGCAGCAGCAGGGCCGAAGCGCGTCGAAAGATCGCGCAAACGGCTGGCTCCTTACAGGGTCAACAAGGACCATGAAGGAGCATTAAAGAGGAAGAATATATATATGTCTCAGCAAGGAGCGAGACACCCGGACACGAAAATCCGACGACATCCAGATGAGAGGTAATCCTCCCATTCATGCCCCTTCATATATGTCTGACACCCAAACATCAGGCAAAATAAGAAGAAATCATACCCGTCGCGTTCTCTCCAGCCCGTCGCTGGGCCATCGTCTTCCATCGATCGGTCTCTGGTGGGTGGCTCCAACCAGGAAATTCCCCGATGCCGCCTCCAACACCCACAGTAACCACAGCGCCTCTGGATTCGAATGGCCGCGATTCAAACAAAACCATTCGGAGTGTCATGGGAGGTCAACAAACAACGAGTTCGCGATCATCTATGTCACTGTCAAAGGTGCGAATGAGAGTTGAAATATTGACGCTTTATGTATGCGATGTTTTATTACCCTCTGACCTATGCAACGTGGTTGATCTTTGAGATGAGCTGATAATCGTGTTGTGAAAAGTGATCGATGGACGAATTGGAATCGGGATTTTGCGGCCGGGTTATCGAAATAGTGATCCAATAGTGATCGCTGTTACACCCTTTCATGTCTGGTCATGGGCAAGGGTATGGACCCAACGTTAACCGCGTACAAGTAATATCGCAGTGGTCAACATCCGGTAAAGGATATCATCAAGCTCGAGGATTTTAGTTACTCGAAACTTTGGGTGGTAGAGCCGTCACGCCAATGTTCTGCAGCTACTGAAGTTCATTCAAAGAACGACAATGTTTCCGAGCTTTACTCCATCTCTCACTTTTTGCATGTCTATTAATTATATTGCTCTCACAGATCAG
>Ga0307517_10003099_pt1 | contig 26236 bp, 35 predicted proteins | sample 23_EM_MG_FD_194515 | JGI IMG/M metagenome (GOLD analysis project Ga0307517, IMG submission 194515) | Populus trichocarpa ectomycorrhiza microbial communities from riparian zone in the Pacific Northwest, United States - 23_EM | ecosystem: Host-associated > Plants > Roots > Unclassified | place... | reverse complement strand
CTAGGCAGCTCAGAAGTTGTCCAGTCATTGCCCCCACAGTGCGCTCGACATTGGTGTGTGGACAAAGGAAACCTACTGGAGCAGCCCTAATCAAGCTGTATTAGTTGGACGTCCAGTTGTGTACATTCGTCCATTGGAGTCAAGTTCAGTACCTTCTTCAGGCACTGGGAGCTTAGGGTTGGAGTGGCCCTGACAGAATTTAAGGCACAGTTTTTTTTTAGTGTGCCATTCAATGTCCAGTGCATTCCACACAACCAGGTTAACAGTCATGATGTTTATTCACCCTGGTTGAGTTGAGTGTGCCGATGAGCATGTGGATTTGACTGTGGAGTACTTCAGGGGAGTTTGGGACAATTACTGGAGCGATTAAAGTAAAAGCAGATACCTGGGATAAATCTCTTCCTTGTGGCTCTATCATGCAGTCACCACCAGTAAAGGTGGCATAGTCTTATTTGCTTATTGCTCTTATTCAATCTTATTTTTGGCGCTCCCCCACCATTTAGACCCATGAGATTATATAAATTTTGGACCTAGGTTATATAATGACAAATTACTGACAAAAAGGTGAAATAAGGTCATATAAGCGAGAAATAAAGTGTCGGCCACGTTTACTGATGCGACATTCACCTGGTAAATGAATGTCCTCTTGCAGGTAAAAAAACAGACCACGCATACCCACCAAATAGCAATCAATTTCAATGGATTCGGAATCCTCTCATGGCAAACAAGGGTTCTGCCGACGAAGACAGCATTTGTCTAGTGCATACATGAGGTTAGAATCTGTGTTAATAACTGGTTAGAACAGTCTTTAGGAACAGACAACCTCGCACGGCAGTTTGTAACGGTCAGTCAGGAACTTACGGAGTTTCTCATGGAACTCTAGTCTGCGGCGGCCAGGATTGGGACGATGGTATTCGTTTTATTTTATCTCCATAGATTTTACAGCATTGGCCAGTCCTGGAAAATGGCCCTAGATTCTGATCAGCGCTGAACATGGAGCTGAGTCTGGCCATCAGTGTCAAGTGCGTGTCATTTAATGGGTGTCTATTTGAAGTGGGAGCGTGTATTACATTCTAGTAAGAACATGCAATGGTGGGTGCGTGGCATGTGAGAAAACATGAGAATCTCAAAACTAGGAAGGGAAGGCAAACGCGTACATTCGAGCCCCCTGTTGTACAAAATAACGGGTTAGGGCTGTTTGAGCTGATTATATCCAGGTTAGACCAGAAGGGTAGACCATTCAGAGATCAATTTCTAACATGGTGCAACGTATTCTTCGCGAGGGACGACGCTGAATGGATTCGATCGAATTTCGGCTAATGTAGCGTCGAGCTTGGTGGGGTAAGACACCGTAGGCGGTGGACCTGATCTGAAATACCCAGTTAAGACCTGTCATTCGATGCACGTTTGAAAACTCACCCAGGAAGCTCGATCAGTGTAACACTAAGCTGGAATCGACCGCGGATACGGACACTGACGTCAGGGAACAAAAAGTATGTTCCTTGACGACCGTGTAAATCCCTGAATGTTTGAGGAGACGAGACTAGGCTCCCATAGAGCTGACCCGCAGGATACGATGGTTTTGTATGAGTCGGTGGGTGTCCCCCACCCCCGGGAACCGGAAATAGGGAAAGATGGGCGATTAAGAAAGACGACTCCCCCTCCCTATGGTTGGTTAGTATATGTGCGCGTATGAGAAGAAAGGTCTTACTCGGGGATTGCGTTTCCGGACGCATCGCGAATCGATAACTGAACGATCAGTGGAGGGGCCAGTGGTAGACGTGACAAGGATGAAGAACCACACTCGGCTGCTTTCTGTGGCTGTTGTACAATGTCTAAGTCGTAAAATATAGGTGGTCTCAGTCGGTTGCCGTTCAGGGGAGAATGGAGAGGAAGAGAAGGTTTAGACTGGTGGGGCGACAGCGGGCTCTTGGTATCATGGATACGATGGGAAGATGAGCTCATTGTCTCTCATAAGGGGAGGACACGGCGGTTGGACAGTCGGCAAGCGACCGGTCCATCAACAGATATAGGACACCCATGGACACGGACGCGATGGTGAAAAAGTGAGGGAATTAATGAAATTAGGGGTGTACCGCATTTTTGACATAAATATACGATAGGCGGCTATACAGACTGCTTAAGGGAACTCCAAACGCCAGCGAGGCCAGACATGAATGTTGCAGCCGCCAGGGCAGGCTTTACACCAGCTAGATTGGAAATGTGAGCAGTGGGATTGAGGATAAAAGACAAAAAGAGGCACCTGTTGATTTGTAAATCGCTCCGGTGAGTGCCCCCGCGATCATGCTTCCAACAGTATCGTGCCTTCCTCGCCAGTGATCAATCGAAGAGTTGATCCCGTTGTAGACTAGTGCTAAACGAGCGTAAGAGTCAGGAGCGGAAGACGCGAGGCATTGAATTGACATACCCAAGACACCAGCGGAATTGCCGATGAAGGTCCCTCGCCTGGTAACGGAATTGAGAACACTGTTTATGCGCAGGCGGGTATTCGACACTGCAAGTGGACGATGAACTCCTTCACGCAAACCCCAGACACCACCAACGCCGAGCCCTGGGGAACACGAGTGAGCATGTGACGAAAACGAGAACAATAAGATTGATGATAAGGTGGAAGTGAATGATGTGCAATAAACGAAACGAGTCGGCACCTGGTCCGACAAAAGACCAAAATGGGATAAAAGGCGATGGGGATGTGATATGAAGGAAGAAAGGAAAACGAAACGGACCAGTGAGGTACATGGTCCCGGTTCCATAACACAGGTCGTCACTCCAGCCCCGTGATGGAATAGCTGTACCAGAGCCAGGAAGTTCGTTCACTTTGTCATCTTCTAGCAGGAGGTAGTCCAGATTGTCGCTTAAACCGGACATGGGGTGAAGTTTCGCAGGATCGTAGGCTCCGCCGAGCAGCAGGTCTGCTGCGGTGACGGAAGCCGCGGGGCCATCCGAATGGGAGAAAGTTGCGTTCCGTAATACGTCGGTGGTGTCCTGAGAGGCGGCCATCGTATTTCTTTATGCTCGGGGACCGGTGAGCAGCTCCTCACGGGTCGGAGAGGGGGCAACTTTTCGTGGCACGGGAGAATGGGTGATCGGCATATGCCGACGATTGATCCTTCCGAAGTCCCGTCAGCCGCCGCTCTATTCCGTCTAGAGTTACTGCTTACTTCCGAACTGCGTGCTCGGCTGCCAGAAAGACAATAAGGTCGGATGTTCAATACAATCCTGAGACCGTTCGTTCGGTCCACGGTCGCGCCTCGCGGTGTCCACATTCACCCAACCGTCGTCTATCGCCTCCATCGGACCTCCTATTTCACAACGAGACGTATGTGCTTTGCCGCGCTCGCAGCCTTCTGCTCGCTTGCTAACCTCCATCCCAGGTTTTGCCACGTCTACAACCCCGCACTCCACCGCCTCGGACCCGGGAGAGGTGCAAGCGAACCAATGTCTCGAGCAGGGAACCCAAAAACTAGAGGAGGGCGACATCGAGGCAGCGAAGGCTCTGTACAAACGGAGTGTCGAAATAAAAAAGACCGCATCTTCCCTATTCAATCTGGGAGTTACCTACTACCATCTCAGTGAGTCTGAGTCACTCTGTTCCTCCTCAAATCTAGATCCGATTTTCCCAGAGGAGTATGATGACGCTATTGATGCCTGGAAAGAATCAATCGCCCTGCAACCATCCAGCCCCGACGCCCACACCAGTACGTCTCTCCCTTCACCTTTGATTTCTCCCTTTGATTATCCTGTTGTCGGCAGACCTGGCAAGCGCTTATATTATTTCGCCCATTGCCCGTCCGGACCTCGCCCTCCAACACCTTCAGTATGTGCGAACAGCCACGGTCATTAAAAACGCGCTTACCCTTCTACCCAGCATCGCGTCATCACTCGCACCAGAAGACCCAGAGATAGCTTTCAATCTCGCCGCCGTGCTGGAAGCCTGTACGTTAAACATCCCCTTGTTAGATCACTGTGTCACTCTTTTGACAGGTGGTCGTTTGGAGGACGCCCTGACGTACTACAAACGGAGTAAAGATTTTGGCGTTGAACGTGCTGCGGTGCACATAAGAAATGTAAGTACGTTTATCTACTTCGTCACGCCTCGTGGTCGTCTCAAGCACATCACATGCAGGTAAGCGCCAAGATTTTCGGAAAGAAGATGCAGGAGATGGAAAACACTCGGGTGCCGGAATGATGAATCTCTCGAACCAGGGATGGGTCTCATGACCCACCCCTACGGCACCATCGCTCCAGAAACCATCACCTCGCACACGACTCAGCGGCGTTTGCCAGCGGGGATCGATCCGAACCCCTTGGGAAAACATACGGCACAGTACCAATGGTCAGTTTACGCAATTCTGATCCACCCCATTACATCAATGCATCTATTTGGACATGTCCCCCATCATCTTGCTTGGGTTCGAATCCATGGCTGCCACAAGCTACCCCAGTTGTCCCCCACGACTATACCAAGCGGTTGTGCTTCACGAGCTCCGATGTGCGCTTACTATCGAGCACGGAGACGGTAATGTTTCCCAGTGCCATCCGGGAGTGATGACAAAATCCTCCTCGTCTGTCATTCAGACTTTTTTACTCGCCGAGTAAGAAACAGAGCCCTGTGTTGAGACATGCCGGCCAGTCCTCTCGATCAATGGGGAATGCAATAGTCCCCAGGTCTGGCTTCGCCTGCTTTTACCCCATCGAACTGCTTCGACACCACACCCAGAGAGAACTGAGCAACGAGAGCAGCTGTGTATCAAGTGTGTATGTTATTGAATGGCTCGGTTCTACCACCTCTACGCACAGGTCAGACCAACCACCCACTCCCAATTCACCAACTGCACCGCAGGATTTGCAGCGTTCCAAATTGTTGCCCGATATCCTCCCTGCCCTCGTACATAAGCCGGATCAGTGCGACATGTGCAAACCTATCTCTGGGTGTGAATCCCTCCGATTCTGAGCCCAATTGCGTTGGCTCGCGGTTCTCGACTTCTACCCACGACAAGTGCCCCTCACCCATTGGATATCCCCCGTGGCTTAGATTCCTCAAACTTGCTGAGGACCGCAGCGATCTCGCCCGGCGACCAGTGGGGCGATGGGTGGTCCGATGGCTTTAGATACATAATGTTGTCATACCCTTCATCCGGTCGGGGGTATCGAAATTGGGAATAGAATCGACTCAAAACCTGGGAGGCATGTTCGAAATCCTTTATCGTTGGATGGTCAACACCTGTTATTGGTTGAGGACAGTGATCAATGGATGCCAATGTTGTTGCTGGTTTTGCACTCACGAGTACGTAGCCTTTCCAAGCAAACCTTCGGAGCATGTCAGAGCAGCGGGAGCTGAGGTGCAGATACACACCTGAACCGGTGTGTCAAAAACCAACACCCAGACAGGGACTGAAAAATCATGGGCGATTCTTATCCAGTGTGCCCGCTGTCTGGGTGCGAACGCATTGAGTTGTGGTTGACCCGGAGATCACGAAGGTGGCCATGAAAACTCACTGGGCATCAAAATTCGTACGATCTATGCAGACTGATAGTCCGAGCTCCAGAGTCTGGCGGGCTAGCACTTCCACACTGCGCCGGTTGCCGAGATCGTCCTGGTTACACCGACGAAACGAGGCGGGTAGATTCTGCTCTAGTGCCTGCGCAAAGGTGGACTATTCGGAGATGTAAGAAAGAAAGGCAGGGTTGCGTCTTACAAAACAGACCTTTCCCGATCCTATAAGACCAACGAGGATGAGGACGACTTGAGACATGGGTTATGATCTTGGCCGTCTCCGATAGAGGCTGATAACGAGGGATCGTGGGAGTTTTTGCCGACAGTCCCCCGTGGTTGCTGTGGTCCCTATCCGTCCTTGTCAGTGTCCGTCCCATCCAAATCTCCAATCACCACCACCATGTCTAGCAAGGACTACTACGGAGGAGGTCAGCCTCCCTACCCCCAAGGTCAAGAACAGTATTACCCTCCTCAGGGTTAGTCCGTCCTTCTTCCCGACGTTTATCTTGAGCTCTGACGCAATCGGCGCTCCGGACTTCCAGGGCAAGGCGGGTATTATCCCCAGCAGCCCCAGCAAAGCTACCAAGGCCAACCTGGTCCATATCAGCAGCCCTACCCTGGCCCCGGATATGCCCCACAACCGCCACCTCAGACTGTCCACGTGTTTGTGTTCACCTTCTGCCAGATCAACCGCTTTCTGATGTCTTTGCAGTCAACAGGAGAAGGGTGTCGGTGGAGGTGCTTGCACCGCTTGTATGGCCGGTCTCCTTTGCTGTTGCTGCGCCGAAGGTGGGTGACATCCTAGTTGCCGCTGCGCTGCCCACTGACCGCCATCTCCACAGCGCTTTGTGATGTCTGCTTCTAAACGAAGTTCGAGCCTATGCCTGTACTTGATTTTTGTATCCTAGCCTCGTATATGTATCTCCGAATGTTATGCTTTTCCATTGTTAGACACCTTTTGTGTTTATTCGGCGCGTGAATTCCCGATCTCCCTTTGTTTCTCCCATCACCTTCGGGAATGTCTTCCGCTGCCTGGCCCCCACAACTAAAGTACCCCGTCACTAACACCTCGCTCTTGCAAACCTTTCTGATGTGTCACCGTAGAGAATGGGTTGCGAAATGTCTTGGGCAAATGACCGACGCCAACAGGGCAGAAGCACAAGCTGAGTTGCGACAAGTCATCAGTGATGCCTTCTCTGCGCAGACCCTTTGGACGACCGACTGGCAAGCCGTTCAACTGCAAAGGTGTTGTACCGTTGGACGGCCACTACATCAGCGCTGATTTTCCCCTCCCCGCACAAGTCTCGCACCCAAACCACCACCGACGATCACAAACCTCAAGCGGAAAAGGTGGAAGTTTCAGCGTTTTTACCCTTTGTTCTCAAACCCACCTCGCAATCCACCTGACCTCATTATCAGCCTAGAGTCAGCAAGTCCAACAAAGAAATACAAGAAGACATTGACAGGGAAGCACGCGAGTGGAAAGGAGAGCTGGAATCCTCAAGATCAAGCTGCACTGAACCGCCGAAGTGAAAGGTTTAAACGCGAGCACCAGATAGAACGTCAGAGATGGGTTGGAAATGGTCAATCTTCATTCCACCACAGCAATGTCAATGCTCACCAGGACATGTTCTCTTCCACATCTTCCTCTGGTAATTGGGACGAGCCCGAGAATGCCACTGTAACGTTTTCGAACCCCTTCCGGAGCAGGCACTCATTGGGAACCGCAGACCATACAACACAAAATTGTCGGAACCTGTCAGGAGTTATTCAAGGACTACCTTCGGCTCACATCCGTGGGTTTTAGTCGCCCCTTGTTGTAACCGTTTATGTCCAACCTTTCCGCAGGAACCTGATCCAAAGAAAATCCGACCATACTCTGTATTACGCGAAACCGTTGACCAATTGAAGAATCGGTGGAAACAGAAGGAGAACTACAATTGGATTTGCAGCCAGTTCAAGAGCGTACGACAGGACCTCACGGTTAGCCCATTCCAATCCCCAACGGCCACCCCTAACCCCCGCCACTAGGTGCAAGGCATCAAGAACGAGTTCACAGTCAATGTCTATGAGATCCATGCCCGTATGGCGTTGGAGAAGGTACGCAGATTCCACTCCCAGCGCCACCCCTGGCACTGATACACTACACAGGGTGACATGGTTGAGTATAACCAATGTCAAAGTATGTTGAGCAACCTTTACGATCTCGGTCTTGGGGCGAAGAACCGGGATGAGTTTGCGGCATATCGCATTCTCATGTTTTTACATGGGCTCAATAGGAGTGGTGGGTGTCATTAACATGGCAACATTACGGTAGACTGATTATCTTTCATCCCCTCTAGATCTAAATTTATTCGTAGGTCAGTTAACGTCAGAACAGAAATCCAATCCATGTGTACTCCACGCCCTCAACGTGCAACGCGCCCTTTCGATGGGCAACTACCATCTCTTCTTTTCCCTATATAACACTGTGCCCAACATGGGGGGATATATAATGGACCACTTTGTCGAGAGGGAACGGATTCGAGCGTTACTCGTCATGACAAAATCGTACGTCCCTCCCAACGTGGTGTTTCCTGCCCAACCTCAATTTCTTCGCCCGTGTAGGTACATCTCGGTACCTCTGGTTTTCATCGTCAAAGAACTCGCATTCGAGAACATCTCGGAAACGCTTGACTTCCTTTCTTCCCACGATTGTGCCATCTTCACCAGCCCCAACCATCCCGATGCCGAAAAAGTGTTTGATTGCAAATCTGCCTCTGCTCCCCTCGCTAAGACGATGGAAGAAAAGTTTCGGAAAGTTCAGATCAAAGGGGCCATATGATTTACAGCACCCATCCCCCCTTTTCACAGCTTTCTCATACCGACCTCCCCCCATTCCCCCTCAAGGCGCACATCCGTGGTTCGCGTTCAGGTTTGTCAGGCTTCTGTCACTCTCGCAATTTTTCTATGACAGGAAAGTAGGAGCGATTCGACCTATCTGCGATCGCTCACTTGTCATGTCTATGTATACCGTAATACATTTTGACTCAATCCCTCATCCGGGCGGGAATAAACCTCCGAACTGTGACCTCACGCACCGAGTAGTGTGTCAGGCATTTGGGAGATCTAAGCATCTCTGGGGACACAAGTGCGGAAGAGGGAATAGTAACGTAGCAGAGAATTAAAGTCTGTTTCGTTCACTCAATAAACTCCCAAGATCCGGGCAAAGGGCAGCGGCATACCTTCATGACCTGGGAATTTACCCGGTTTATGGTGCTTAACCACGACCATGAGAAATTCCGCGTGCTTTGGAAATACCATGGGGATGAGTCAACGTCTTCAGGATCTTCGTACGTCGGGCAGACGACGAGCGCGAACCTGTCAGCGTATCAATGAACAGACCCCCGAGACGCGGCACATACTTACTCGGCGTGATCAAAGACAGGGCCACGCTTGTAGAGCAGATAATCGACGCAGAACTTGAGCCCAGACTTGACGGTCCACCCCAGAGACCTATAGTGGTGATACGCCACGTAATTTACGATGAATGGATTATCGGGTCGCAGCTGAAGAGGTGGATCGAGGTCCGAAACCCCCGGGCTCAAATAGCATGTTTGAAATGCGACCCAGATCTCCTGCAGAGACATCCCCTCGGCCTGATACAAGTCAGACGATGGGTGAATTAGTCGCGAAAAAAAAAAGTATGGAAACGAACCGTGTGTGGGTTCAAAACCGACAAACAATCGAAACACCATATCAAGAAGAAAGCCTCCTGAGGAGTCAGCTGGAGGTGTTCGACGTCAACGATGTCGTCCAACTCCCCATCCCAATCCTCGTCCTGTTTACGATAATTTTTGGGAATGGTTGGCAGTCCCCTCTCCGAGGTCTCTTCGACAGGCTTCCAAGTGGCACCGGACGGGATCATGATAGGACTTGGAACCGTTTTCCCTTCCCGAAAAGCTTCCTCAGCCGCTGCCGCGGCTGCCACGATGGCATGAGCTCTGTCCATCTTGAACCGTTTCCTTTGTTCTCTACGCTTAGCTGTGATCTCCTCAGAGGTGGCTGCAAAGCATGTCAAGCAAAGCTCATCGTCTCGAAAATATCGGAAAATTCAGCACCTTTCCCTGATAGTGCGGCCTTACGGGTATTTACTTGCCTAGAAAGCCAGGACGGCTCACTTCTTGAAAGGTTACCTTTTCCGAAGAAACCTCTCTGCCACAACGTTGCCGAGTCTTTTGGGTTGGTTACCCAGACAGATCTCGTGAGAGGATCCCAATAACCCTCGCAACAGGGATTAAGAACGACATGTCGGGATAGCCCGAGAGCAACATATGTCTGGGAAAAGGTGAGAGGAAGAGGGTGGGCGTAAATTTTGTTGTTCTCCGCCCTTCTAAAACCCCCTTTCTTGCCCTCGGAACGGCGATGTCGCGACATTGGACGAAGACGACGGTCGATCGATCACGAATATTCAGTGATCGTACCCCACCACGCTCAGGTGAGTTATCAGAAAAATTATAAAACTACATGGTGATTTCTACGTATACGCTCTTCTGTTGTACACACAGGTTTTAGAACGTGTGCCTTTAGTGAACAATCTCGACCACAAGGTCGCCCTGGTTTAGTGAATCGCCTTGAAACACATTCAAAAACATGGCCCGAGAAAAACACAGGACAACCCACCTTCTTGAACGAGCACCCTTTTGATATGTCCGGATACCGGGGCGGTAACAGCGGATTCCATCTGGATTCTACAGTCATGATGTGCCTATCCGGGAACGGAATGTTCTCACCTTCATTGCGCTCAGAACTGATAATACGGGAGGGATATCCATCAAGACAAATCGTCATGGGATCAAAGGGACCTTACTTACCGCAGAGTGGATCGCCCTTCATGATCTCGTGACCCTCCTTAACCCTGACTTCGACGACAACACCAGACATGGGGGCGCCAACAGACCCTGGGTCACTGGTGGCTTTCTCCCGCGAAACGGTTTCTACGGCAGAGTTCTTGTCTTCGACGGAGACAGCTCGAACCTACAGTTTGTGAGCGTCTCAAATACTCATCAGCTAGTAGAAGAGAAGTGTGTACCTCGCCATTTACTTCAAACCAAACATCTCGTTGAGCTTGGCCTTCAACCACCGGACCGACAGCCATCAAACGGATGATGAGGGTCTTCCCCTTCTCAATCGAAATGTGCATCTCCTCTCCAATATCTGGACGTCCTAAGAAATACCGGGTTGGAATCACACTGAAAATATCCTATAAGCTTGGCCCATGCGGATCAGGGATGCAATTTGAGTACCTTAAGTCACCGTATTTCTGGACAAATCCTTGATACTCCTCGAAGACCTGGAGATGGAATCAAATCGTATAACCTCTCGGGCGCACATTCAAAATATCTTAACCTTAGGGTACATCACATATGATGTCACGTCAGCATCGTTGATATGCTTCCCGAATCTGCTTCGAAGATCTGCCTTGATTTTCTTGAACTCCAGTGGCTGGAGGGAAGCACCCGGACGCCCGTCAATCTTGGGATTGTTCCTTATGATATGGGAGCGGAGAGGTTCAGGGAACCCGCCCACGGGCTGGCCGAGATAACCCTGGAAGAATTCCACTACAGACGAGGGGAAGTCTAAGTGTTCTGCGCGATCGAGGACGTTTTGCTTTGAGAAGGAATTGGAAGTCATCCATTGCGCGAAGTCCCCAACGACCTTTGACGACGGGGTGACCTAGGAGGCGACCAACTCAAAAAGTGCTGCCCCACCTTACTTCATGATACATTACCTTGATAATATCCCCACACTGGCGATGTGTTATCAGCAACGTGCCACAGTGACAGATTAAGGAACTCACGAGTTCATTCGCTTCGATGTACTTCTTCTTAATCTCTGCGCTTATTCGTTAGAGGAGAACGAACGGGGCAACGGCGGCTTTCCTTACCCGTCCACTGGGTGCCCAATCCGAGTTGCGAAGCTTGGAACTGTGGGACAATAAGCTATGAGAGCTGCTGTTCAAGTAATTTCTTACCATCAGGTTCGTGTACTGCCCTCCAGGCATCTCATGGTCGAAAACGCTGGAATCCGACGCCCGTACGTTCGCCTCGAAACAGCCGTACATCATCCTGACTTGACTCCAGTAGAGGTTGAGGGCTTGGATATCGGCGTATCGAATTCCAGTACCGAGGCCGGTTTGTTCGAGCGCACTTGTAATGGCACCCATGGGAGGTTGCGAGGTCAAACCAGACATGCCTGACGGGAATCAGCGGGTTTCGAAACGTGGTATTTAAGATAGCTCACTGTCAATAGCAACATCCACAACATCCGCTCCTGCGGCCGCAGCGGCGAGCATTGTCGCAGTCGCGATACCGGCGGTATCGTGCGAATGGACGTGGATCGGGAGATCAGGATACTTCTTACGGATTTCCTCAATCAAACTGTAGGGGGGTAAAAAACGTGGACAACTCGCGCAGAGGTTGACCATACATCTTGGCAGCCTGAGGTTTCAACAATCCCGCCATGTCTTTGATCCCCAACACGTGGATTCCCTCTGTGACGAGCTGATCGATGAAGTCCAAGTAGTACTGGAGTGTGTATTTGGTCTTCTTGGGGTTTGCGATATCGCCAGAGTAACAGACAGCTGCTTCGACGACACCGCCCGCCCTCTTCGCCGCATCGATACCAAGCCTCATCTATGGCGGAACGTGAGTACTACACAGAGAGGGATGTGGGCCCTTACATTTTCAATATAGTTCAATGAATCGAAGACCCGGAAGATATCCAAACCGTTCTCGACAGCCTTCTTCGAGAAGTCGTAGATGGCGTTATCGCTGTAGGGTATTTAGCCCTCGGGAGCTCAATGGAAACGCCCTACTCACGGGTAACTCGTATAACCGACGCCATTAGCACCGCGAACCAACGCTTGCAAGGGAATGTTGGGTACCAATTTTCTCAATGTGCGCTTGATAGACATGAGTATCAGCAAAGGATCGAAACAAACCTCAATAGCCTTACCAATCGCTCCCACGGATCTTCGTACAGGAATCGCATAGCAACATCGAAAGTCGCACCACCCCAACACTCGAGACTGTACGCATTTGCTAGGGCATAGCTGGTTTCCTTGGCAATGTTGACCATGTCAATAGTTCTGAGGCGAGTGGCCAGGAGGGATTGGTGAGCATCTCTCCACGTGGTATCCATGATGAGAACCCCAGGGTATTCGCGCACTGCCTTGGCAAAGGCTTCGGGACCGGACTGAACGATGATATTTCGCCAACCGACTTCGCACGGTAACGATGCATCCAACGGTGGGCCATCCTCATCTTCTCTGTTCGGGAACTGGGGAACGACAATGTCGTCTTTCAGACCAGGCTCACCCTGAAAAAAAAATAATCAGGTGGTTCAAGCATTGCCGTGTCGGTAGGCTCACAGTCTGTCCTTTGATGGAACTTCCGTTTACGGCCAAATCCCCCAAGTAGGCCAACAGCTTCTGTGCACGGTTTTGGGTCTGAACGAGCTTGAAAAGTTCTGGTGTATCGTCGATGAACTGGGGGGAGGTTCAACCGATGTTCCCGTTTGCACTCGGAGAGTAATCGCTCACAGTCGTCCAGGTCTTTCCTCCAATAAAGACGTCGTGGGTAAGAAGGCGGAATAAGAAGGGGATGTTGGTCTACGGATTCGTAAGTAATACACCAAGGAAGACGAAGAACCGACGCGAGGGGGACGAACCTTGACGCCCCTAATACGGAATTCTACCAAGGCTCGGAGCATCTTCCTTCGCGCGACTTCGTACGTTGTCCCGCTGACGGAAACCTTGACGAGAAGACTGTCGTAGTGGGGCTGGCACCGCCAGCGTCAATCATAACCGCCGTAAAACTTGACGGGGAAGGATGGCTCACCGTGATTTGGGCACCAGCAAAACCGGAGCTAGCATCCAGCCGCACGCCATTTCCACCTGCGCTGCGATAAACTTCAATCTTTCCCATATCGGGCTGGAAGCCCGTAGCAGGATCTTCTGTGGTGACTCGACATTGTATCGCAAACCCTCTCTTCGAAACGGCCTCCTGGGTCAAGCCTAGTTGAGGCAAAGTAGCCCCGGCAGCGATCTGAATTTGAGCAGCCACGATATCGATGCCGGTGATTTCCTCTGCGAAAAGCTAGCTAAACTGGGTATAGAAGCGAATGCTGAGAGGTTACGTACCAGTGATGGTGTGTTCGACTTGAATCCTCGGATTAATCTCAATGAAGTAGTGACGACCCATCTGGTCCACCAAGAACTCTGCAGTTCCGGCATTCCTGTAACCCACACTCTTTGCGAGCTTGATAGCGTCAGCGAGAATGCTTTGCCTGACTTCTTCGGGAAGGTGTGTCGCGGGTGCGACCTCCACAACCTTCTGATGCCTCCTCTGAACGGAACAGTCCCGTTCGAACAAGTGAATCGTATTGCCTTGCGCGTCAGCCAATAGCTGGACTTCGATATGGCGAGGTCGCTCTAGGAACCGTTCGACGAACACGGTGCCATCGCCGAAAGCAGATTTCGCCTCGCTCACTGCGCGCTGGAACGCATCTTGAAGATCGGATCGTTCACGGACAACCCTCATACCGCGACCTCCGCCCCCCATCGCCGCCTTGATAATGACTACGATTGCACTCAGCGTGTCGAACAGGCATACAGCCCATGGAGAGAGACACACCGGGGAGTCCGTGTTCTTTAATGAAGGCCTCTGCTTCCGTATACACGGCGACGGGCCCAGGGGTTCCTGGAACTACGGGAACTCCGACCTTGATGGCTGGGAAAGGGATGGTGAGACAGGATTGAAACCAGAGCGCCAAAGGAAACGCCTAGGTGTACGGACCGATGTCTCGAGCCTTGGTCTTATCTCCGAGTGAATCAATGACTTCCGGCGAGGGCCCGACGAATGCAAGCCCAGCTTGTTCCACCTTGCGTGCAAATTGCGCGTTCTCAGAGAGAAAGCCATATCTATCATAACGAATGAGAATTCAGAATCGGTCATACGGGGGATAAGACTGACCCCGGGTGAATCATATCCACGCCGTGTTCCAGGGCGATCCTAATTATGTCGTCCTGGGCAAGGTACGCCGCAACTGGAGTGAGACCCTTCCCCACTTGATAAGCTTCATCTGCCTGCAGGTTTGTGATTCGTGAGTTGATATGCAATTGGGGGATAAACCACAAAAAGCGCATGGACCTTCTGACGGTGAGCAGAGAGGCGATCTTCGAAGGAATAGATAGCAACGGTATGCATAGCCAGTTCATGGGCCGTACGAAAAACGCGAATTGCGATTTCCTGGAGGGTAGATCGCGTCAAGTTCAATAATTTCTAGAACGCTGTGGAGGCTTACTCCTCTGTTTGCGACAAGGATCTTGGTCAACGGACCAGAATGACCAGCAGCTTTTCTCCGCACAGTCTGGATGGAGTGCACGGGGGTGCCAGGTGCACTGGGCGACGTAGCAAATATTGGAGCCAACCTAGGAGGGTGAAGCATCTGGGAAGGTGGCATCGTGGTGGTCGTGAACAAAGAGGCGTAGGATCGGAATCAGGGAGACGTTGGGCGGGGGGCTTGCGGTGGGATGATCGATCCCGATGGTCTCACGCGCACGTGCTAGAAAATTGTATGACATTCCACGGGCTGACGAGACGATGGATATGTACGGCTGTCCTCTGGGGGGTGTCCAGGCCTACACGCAACTTTTGGCTGATCATCGATCAGAGTCTACGTAATCTATGGCTTCCTCGTCGTAGTCGCCGTCAGTGGAAGAATCGCATCTGCCTGCGCACGAGCACTCTCAGCTTTCTTCTGGTTGTTCTTAGCCACCGCATACACAATCCCAGCAAAGAACCCGATCGATACGGCCGACACAGATCCGAAGGTAACTGGGTCACCGAAGAAGATCATGCCGGACGCCGCGATTGGCAGTTTATTCAGAGCGCCAACCATACTGATCCCAAGTGAGCGGCGCGGGACCACCAGGAGAGATGGTATACGACAAACCTATATGTTGTGCTGCTCGTGACTCGTACACACCAGGCGGTGGTATAAGAAATGCCAACCGCAGCCGCTCCCGAGAACGCTATTGCAAACAGAAGAAGGTTGCGGGTCTCTGGAGGACTAGAGAGATAGCATTAACCTCGTCTCTGATGGCGATTTTGGGAAGCTCACAAATTTCGGCTGAGGTTGTCCGAACCCCAGTCCTCAACTACGATCGAAAAGACCGCCAAAACCGGTATGGAGAGCAGGTTGTTGTAAAACATGGTATCCCAATCGGAAAATCCGGTGGATTTGATTCGTTTGCGCATCGCAAGCACCTACGTAAACAAGGCGTTAGGGGCGGTACGGTCGTGACAACAAGCCAAGATCACATAGGCAGCAGTTGTAGCGCAGTTGACCATCATCCAGAAGTAGCCAACATTCAAGTTCCTCATGGCGTTGGTGACTCGGGGAAGGTCGATTAACACGGAGCTTGCAGCATCAAGATCACCGGTGGTCGAGGCATCTGTCATTGCGGCGACGATGGAAGACAAGACCTGATTACGTGGATTAGCACCTCAAATAGTAAGCATAGGGGCCCCTCAACACACCATAAAGAAGAAGGAAACAAGGGTCAAGCCGGTTACACGGCCGCCGAACCAAATAACCTCTCCATATGCCTGTCGGAGACTCAGATATGGAATAGTTATGGGGTTTGACGAGGAGCATACAATCAGTATAATTGTGAGATTCTTGAATATCGTGTAGATGGGGATGCTGAGATATTGCTGCAAGAGTGCTCAAAAACGTGCCCGGACCTAGATAGGTGAGCGAAACTCACCAAGCTTTTCGACCCGGTGTAAATGACACTAACAAGCAAGAAACTAATCGGGAACCACAGTTTAGCATCTTGAACGTCGAAATCCCGAAAGGATATTATTCCCAGTTTCTTGACGAATGCAACGCAAGCGCAACAAACAGTTGACTGGATGCACAGCAGGAGGAAGTTCATGGAAAAGTTTTGACCTGAAACGACAAACTACGGATCTGTCAATCTCTTGCACAGGTGCGAGGAAACGAATTGGGTGACCTTGTTCACGAGGGTCATTAAGATTGAGGCTAGGCAGTAGCATGCAATTGGAGGAACTTGGAAAGGCGGAAAATGTGAGTTGGATTGACACGGAGCAGAGGGCACGACGACCTACTCGCAGCAGACGACGCAGCAAGTTCCTTGTTTGCGCCGGAGGTTGCGAGGGCTTTCTTGATCTCTGCAACATCCCTGTCTTCGGAATGGGGGGGTGTTCTGTCCTTTAGGGAATGGTGGCTCATTTGTGATAAATTTCACGATGAGGTGGGAGCCGTGGTGAGGTGTGAATGACGAGACTAGTGGGTGATGTGTACAGGGGCTTCGGTACGCCTCTAGGGTATTCGGGGAAATGAGCGAATCGTCCAGCGGCGGCGGCGAGAAGTGTGCGGTGGTGAGTTACAATCCTTGGTGGTTGGGCGCTCCATCACCGATCCGGTGGTGAGGCGGCTTGCGATCACGCTCATGCTGAGACTAGCACACGGGCTTGTCTTTTGGGTCCAACGACAGGGGGAATAGCGATGGAAAGCTACGTCGAGAACTATTTCTACCAGGTGTCGTTTCTCACTATGAAACGTCAGGGGATTCCCATGTGCCGTCAATCAAAATAAACAATAATTATCAGGAAATTCGACAGAAAATAAGCAAAGAGATACGCGCGCGACGCTATGCCGGGAAAGGAAACGCCGCTATGCCTAGGAAAGCAAAGCGTTAATTAAGAGACGCGTTCGGATCAATCATCGCCGGATCGTCCGTGGCCGGCGCTAGACTCGGTGTCACGACCAGGCCGAACGAGCTATCCTTGCGGCTCCCGGAACCGCTGCATTCTCCATCCCGACCTCCCTCCCAGCGTGCTGTACTCGCTGCTTCGGGTTTCTTGCCCTCTGTTAGTTGGCCACGCCCAAAGTACACGTATCAATGCCACCATTCATCTCCCTAGCGCACCACCATCACCTTGTTCTCAGTTCAGTTGGCCATCATCCCCAGCTCTCTGGGAAACAACCAGGGCCACCTGAGCTCCAATCACCCAAATGGTCCCTAGATACCGTAGGATCAACTGATCCTCACCCCATTCCCAGTCAATCGTTCGTCGCAGCGCTTGTGGCTGCCGCTTCCGCCCCACTTACCCCCACCCCCTATACGGGAGATGAAGTCCTCGGCGGTCCCAGCGCGAGGAACCAGTACTTGGAACGAGAGAGTAGATATCGATATGCCACTCAACTTGCGCTTCCACGTTCACGCAACTTCCAACCCCCTACTATCGTGGACATTATTCTGTCACCAAACCCGTGCCGGTGACGGGTCCAAACCAAAACCGTCCACTCCCATCAGAAGGTTGGGGAGAAACCTGTCCACTTCGTGCACTAAGACCCTACTGGCAATCCCGGCCCAGCACTTTGGCGCCACCACCACGGACCTAAACCAATCCTCAACTCCTCAGCCAAGGCAACGAGAAATTCAATTGAGAGCCAAAAGGTTGGCAAACAAGAGCACGTCTATATCGAACGAGATACATATCGATAGTGCTAAGTGACCCGGGCGGCTCCCGGCCCCTCATTGCTGGTCCAGAGGAGCAGCAAATGGTGATGGTACAGTAGAACGTGAACTATATATAAAACAAGAGCACGAAAGGCGGGGTGAATCGAATGGGGAGGGCGTAGACGTAATGTGTCTGAGCGGTGGATGTGTACACTAGGGAACGTTCATGACGATATAATCGGGCGACAACAAGAAGACGTATGTTCGGCTTCGTGGGCAGGGCGGGCGTTTTGGCGAGGAAACCCAAGGCCGAGTAACAGGAGGTGAGTGAGAATGCGAGAGATATGCAAGGCGAAGGCAATCGAATGCAGCAATGACAAAACATCTATGGGAGAGAAACAAGACAGGAAATGCATGGTTGGGGGAGGGAACGGAGGTGTATCATGAAACATAGCGGGCGGCTTTCCTGCCCCGGCCCTTGAACGCTGGGTGGAGTTCCTCCACCAACGTTTCGAGAACGGAGGAAGAATCGGTGTCAGAGGTGCATGATAACGAGCATGAGACCGTTGGGCGGGGTGTTGGCGTAGGTGATTGTTTATTCATGGGCAGGTAGTCGTTCTCTTTCGCACCCGAGCGCATAGACGGTGGTTTTTTCTCGTTCCCCAGACCCCAGTCGAGCTTGATCATGGAACCCACGATGTCGTCCTCCTCCAAGTACAAACAAGATCTAGAAGCGAAATGCCGGTCTACGCCCATGATTGCAGGCTGGGGAGGGGTCGCAACCCACGAACGAACGTGGTTCGCGATTTGGGAGAAAAAGGAGGAAGGTTTTGTTTGGGGGGTTGAGATGGAGTCGGTGAGGGCGGATGAGGTTTTGTATGACTCTGACAGGACGCGTTCCCTCAAAAGCCGTGAGATGGGCCTTCGCAGTGTGTGAATCGCGAGGGGGGGGGATTGAGTGCAGGATGGTTTGAGGGCGGAGGTGCAAAGTGTGGGAGGGAGAGGCTTTTTGTGGGGTAGGAGGAGCTTCGGAGGTCGCGGAGGCTGGGGTTCGAGGGAGCCAGAGGACGAAGATCTAATGGAAAACGAATCGCCCTCTTCTTGGCAGCAAGTTTCGCATTCAGCATCGGCTGGAATCTGAGCAGCCCAAGCACGAATGCCATCCCCGTCGGTCCCCTGGAAGGTGTGGTGGGGTTGAGGGACCAAGTATGGATCATCCAAGGCCTGGCACTCGCGGCCACAGTAAGGGAATTCCCCCTCCTGGCGGAAACCCCGTGGTGAGAAAAGCGCCGGGAAAGAGGAATGGAGTTGACTCACGATTTTGGTTTCGCAGAACAAGCACCAGTTGGTATCCATGAGAACTTGAGGGAGGTGGAGGAGGAGGGAGGAGGGAGAGGGCTGGTCGTCGTCGCCGTAGCGGGTATGGAAGGGGGACAGGCTGGGGGCAGTTGGGTGTTATATAAAGAGGTGAGGACCCCAAATTCACAGTATCAATGGGACTTTCTTCGAATCTCAGATCCACTCGATCATCTTCATCAAATCAAATAATATATACAAACGTCCATCACGAAGTTTTCCGTCTTGGGCATAGCTTCCTTCGGAGCTATCCCTGTCATCAAAAAAAGAAAAATAATAAATAATAATTTTAGGTGGATAATTTGAAACCATAATTAATTAACAATTCGCAATCCGAAACGGTCTCGCCGTAGGTATTGAAAACCTCGTGGGCGGGGTGCACGACCGCGTTGGTGACCATCTCGACGGCATCGTCCTCTTCTTCTTCTTCTTCCGAGTCTGATGAGTGATAGTCGGAAACCAGAGGAGGCCCTTGTCTGTCGTGGATACATTCCCTAACCCTTCCGCATTCCATACAAACATCAAAATCACTCTAAAAATGATTTGTCAGGAAACCAGTCCACACGCTCAAAACCGGGGTTGTGCTCTCGTAACCGTTCAGGGTGCCCAGCCACACGCGCTCGGTCGAGGTAGACAAGAACCAGGTGCTGCGCCAATTTACCGCCTACCCCCGCAGCGGTTCCGGCTTTCAACCGTGACTGGGAATGGCGCGCCCCGGCCGTTTTCGACTCACCTCGAGGTGGATCTGGTTCCGGCGAGAATGATTGAAGCTGCGAAATGAAAGAGATCAATCTTAAATTTTGACGAACGCTGTAGAGGCGATGAAAAAAAGGGAGAAAAAAAACAGCGGCCAGCCGCTCAAGGTTGCTAATGGGACGAAATACCCGGAGGCATCAAGAAAATTTCGGCAGACTGGCAGCTTGCTCGATTCACAGCAGGCACATCTATCATCCGCCACAACCGCCCAGCAGAACCAGTACCCGTACTCACCTGTCCGCGATGGGAACCATACTCAGCCCGTGGTATCCATCGACAAGAAATGCACGCGAGGTCACCAGGGAATATGCGTGATGATACCCCCTCAAATTCACCTCCACCGATGACGGTGACGACGATAGAAACGGTTCCACAACTTTCTCGTAAAATCCACGAATTTCGACCTGCAATCACGACAGACTCCAAATAGCATCAGGCGGGTACCGGGCTAACATCCAAATCAAGAATGCTTGCCAGTCTCTCCACCCCTGTCTCTGGGTTGACAAACAGTTGTCCAATGTCGTGATTGTCCTTCCAGTCGAGCGCCTCCCTTTCAGGAACATCGCTGTCCGAATATTTGTACCCCCAGAAGAGCCCTATCGGCACCGTCTTCCGGGGCAGAGATTGCAGATAGTCCGCCCACTCTGACCGTGGCCCGAGCAAACTATAGACGATATCGTAAGAACCCCGCACCCTGAACGTTGAGCTTGAGTACGTACAACTCGTTGTACAGCGCCAGAGCGAGCGCTAATTGGGCTTCGTGACCATAAACCGGGACGTGAATCCCATTATCCGCAAGACAGGTGACCAGAGAGCCAGAGGGGGCACAGGTCCGAAGGGATATCATCCACCGTCTGGGTATCGTAACCACTAACGGCACCCTCAGAAGATCGACAAATTCACAGCACAATCAGGGTACTCGCGTGTTTGAGATACCGGAATCGCTTCCTCGGTAAGATTGAAAACCGACGTCTCCCCCGTGATTTCGTCCCGGATGATAGACAACCGCTTGTCAATATGTATCCGTTTCAAGGAACACCACGACAGTAGCCGTTGAACCGAATCAGAGCGAGAGTGCATGAGGGCGGACGGGGTCGCGAACGGCAGCAACGGTAGACAGACAAGTAACAAGAGCGTATGGAACAACCCAACAACTGTTTACTCCGATTTGGCCGCCTTGGTCTTTTCCTTCTCCGCGGCCGCCAGCTCCTTGGCTTCGGTGCGCTTCGCGTACTCTTGCCCACCCTGAATACGAAAAAAAAATTCAGCCTCGTTCACCGCTTTACTAACGATCGTGTGACGTGCCTGCATGACAAGAACCAGGACCAACAAACCGGCGATAATCGTGTTCCCGGCACCGAGCAGTCCAAGGTTTTGGTCGAAAGTGAACTCAGGGTCCACCTCGGTAGGGTTGACCACAGCCTTCAGGGCTGGGATAGTGACAGTCAAGTAAACCGCAATGGCAAACACGAACACAGCTGTACGGAAACCTGTCAGTTGAGAGTGTGATCGAACCTATGTGTGTTTATTCGCACCCAGGGAAGAACCATCGAACCAAATCGCGCTCTCGTCCCATTTGTGAAGCTTTCCCAACAAACAGAAGGTACCAATACCCATCATCGAGTGAAGGAAAGCCTTTCGGGCGGTTCATCAACGATATGGCTGCAAGGGACAAAGGCGAGTCCTACCTTAATGGCAGGCGGGGCATTGTAAAAGAGGGTGTAAAAGTGCGTGGCGTCCCGAGTGGCTTCGGGTGTGATTTTGACATGCAGTATGCGGTAGTCGATTGTGAAGCACATGAAAATGACCCCTACAGACGGATTCTGGTTAAGACAAACGCGCCAGATAAAAATCAAAAGTCGATACCGAGGAAGAAGCCAACTGTGGCGAGGATACCAGCCTGGCGGAAGCCCATTGTCAGGTGAGGGTACTTGTGATGCGAGGGATCGCCTTTCGCTGGCACTCTCCAATTTTGGGAATGCTCAACAAGTTGAACTTTTCCATCTGCATCCATAAACACTCGATCGAGAATGGCTCAAAGGGACGTTTCCCCTCCGCCAAAGGCTAATATACATACGGGTTGCGACCCTCGCATACCCTCCTACCCTCCCCCTCATTGCTGGCAATGATGCCCTCAGAAACCTTCAGCCTGCCCTGGCCAACCTCCTTGTGCAGAGCCTGGTTTCGTCCTCGGTATTGTCTCGATGACTTACCGAATGACGTGCTCCTCGATGGAGTGCTTCACATACTCGCAGTTCAGGACATCATCAGCGTCCGCATGGTCAACAAACGGTTCTACACCCTCACCCACCATGCTTCCATCTGGAAACGCCTACTGCGAAGGCCGAACCTTCCAGTTCCACCTCTTCCCCCGACCTCACGACGCTCGTTCGCAAGACTCACCGGCCTCGAGGCGGAGCGACTGTTTATCCGTTCTCTCTCACTGTCCAAGAACCTCTCGTCTCGAAACCCCACCCCATACTGGGCCCGGGCAGTCGAAGCTTTCCATCACGTTCAATCCATGGTCATCCTTCCCGGAGGGGTTTACCTCGTCGCATCGGTCAGAGAAGAAACACGCAACTCCTTTGCCCTCATGATTTTTGTTCTCGACCACAGAAACGGCGGAGCTTTACCTCTGGCGAGGACCGACACGCCGACGCAGGCATATAATCTTCAGGCAAAGTACATGAACTTACACGGCCAGAACGGCATCACGATCGCGTACACGATCAAAGTTATTCGGTCCAAGAAGTACAAGAATGCCACTCAGGGGTAAATGTCAATCACCAACTCATGTCTTCTGCTATTGACGGTCTTCCAGCTTCGACATATCCAACCTCAACCCCGCGACCCCGGTGGATACGCCAGTTCCACTCAAATATCAGTGTATTGCGCTCTTTTGTCCCCTTGCCGCTCTCGAAGAACTCGGCGACCCAGACCTCTACTTCCCCGGCTCGAAAGAGTTTTACGAGCATGCCCGAACGCAGCCATCCCCTTTCAAACTCATTGCAGAAATCAGTTCTGCATCTCCCCTAGGACCAATCAATCTGGCGGAGATGTTCGGTTCTCCGTGCATGGCGGTCGTCAAAGGGACTCACAAAATTTTATTCAAGAACTTTGGATTGCCCGGTTATTCCATGATCGTTTGTCCACCTCCCAGTCTCCCAATCGAGGTACCCCGGCCTTTCAATTCTTCCCGCCTTTATATTACTGAATTGTTGGTCTAGAACACCGCCATCAAAGCCATCCGGCTCTTGCCCTCGGAGGCAACCATTTTCGTTGTCCATACGGACAAGGTTCACGGTGTCATCTTCGCGGTTTTCACCATACCCATGCTCGACACTGTCTCTGACGGGCAGCCACCCCTTTCGGCCACATCTCTGAACCGCAGCGACGTCGAATCAATTGATATCACAGACAATCCCCCGCTCTTTTCCACATATTCAGACTTTGATCTTGATCCCGAATCACCTCCAAATCTGATCGCGCAGACTTCTAGAACCATCTCGGTTCTCTGTTCGTCCGCCGAGGACCCAGTAACGAGGCAAAGGTCGTTGTGTAGGATCAGTTTGCCCTCCAGACCCTGGGCGGAATCAAACCGGCCATTGCCCGTCGTCCCGTTTCCACTCCCGAAAGAAATACAAGATACCCCAGGTGGGAGGGAGGCCTTCATCCGCAAGCACGCGACCCATTACTGCCTCTTGGCCCCCAGCAGAGGTCTCTCTCCCCAAGGCTTTCCTGGGACGGATGGAAAAATAAACTGCCTCCCAGGCTCAAACCACTCACTCTTGTATTGGAATGCGGATTCCATACAGGAGTCTTCTCCCCTTCAAGCTTTTGCGATATACTCTACACCACCGCCATCCGTGACCCAAGATGGGGATGACCCTGAGAGCGAAGAGGTCGAGGCCATTATTAACGGCATCCCGATGCGGAGGAAGAAGTCGAGGGTTAAACCCGTTCACATGTGGGAGAATCTATCGAGCACTATAGCTTCCGCACCTGCACGGTGCATCGCGTGGGACGAATGCATTGGGAGGATGTGCGTTGCTCTTGAGAACGATTCAAGAGTCTTTGTCGTCGACTTTGCCCAGGCACCAAAAGAAGGTATGCGCTTCACCCCTGTCTGATGTCCCAAACTGAGCTGAACGTTAACCCCCCTGAAGGCGACGACGGGGAACGCTTGCCCATTCCCGTCAGATGGTATCAGAACCCGACTCAGTCGGGCTTCTTCGGCAAGCTATTGAGGACCTTGGGACTGTGATGGTAGCCAATGTATTATCCCCTTCGGCGGAGGCCACCGCTGTATTGTTTCCGTCTCTAGACACCCCGCTGTATTGATATTAAGTATTAAACTTGTATGAAGCGCATTGACTCCATTCGTCAAATCTCAGCCTGCCCGACCGCATCCAGGAAGATCACTGAATCTTCGGTTGAACGCAATCAAGGGTTCTCCTATGCTCTCGGGTTACAGTTATGCATTTCAAAATGCTGAGTAACGAAGCTTTTACTACATGGAGTACACGTCTACCAACAGAATGCAGAAGAAACCCTATTGAGGAGGAGGCTGGAAGCTACAAACATAAAGTCAGGCCAACATTTGAAGCTGCAATCCCATGAGATTCACGTACCCGGGCGGGGGCCCGCCAAAACCAGGTGGCGGACCAGGTGCGAACCCAGGACCAGGCATACCAGGGGGGAATCCCGGAGGTCGGAAGGTTGGTGGAGGTCCTTGCATACCGGGGGGCCCTAAACCGAAACCGCCAGGGGGACCTAACAGCCAACTAAGCGAGACTTCTCCGATGGAATTATCCATACAACACACCTGGAGGCATCATTCCCATGCCACGACCAGCAGGCATACCGCGGCCAGGTCCAACAGGTAACTAAAGGGCGCCACACGAATTGATAGGTTGATCAGTGACACGTTCACCAGGGACCTCTCCCCAGAGTAAAAAAAGAGCGCGTACGGCGGATTTCTTATCCTCGTCGACGACGGGCGGAGGCCCTTCCACACTGAGGCTGACCACGGTCTCTCCTCGCAAAATCACGAGACCTAATGTCCTCTTCATCTCCTGCATGGCAGGAGTCTCACTCTCGCCTGGCTTTTTCTTTGGCCTGACCCGTCTGAACTCTTCACAGTCGGCCAGAACGAGGTTCATATGTCGGTCAAACGCGAGCATCTGGCCGACAAAGGAGCGTCCATCGTTGATCGTGATCTTCATCCGCCAGTTGATCAAGCTGAGCATTTTTCCGCCCTTGGATTTTGGAGGAGGCTACAAAAACACGTGGAGCATATAAGCATTGGCCCTCCGAAAGGCGTTTCGTAGGCCAAGAACGACTTGCCATGATTGCTGAACGCCTCGCTTTCTGGTTGAACGGTGAAAGGGTTTGACAAACAATGCCAAACAGAGATCAAATGTCTCGAGGCGTTGCGCACTCATCATTTTGGGAGGACAATGAATCTTTCTTCGGCTCGCCAACTTCCGCCTCTTACACGTTGTGTGGCCATGTGTTCTCATTTTGCACACCCGTCATCATAAGGGGTCGTGACCGACTCTTCCAGGTGCCCCCTCGTTCAATCAATGGCTGGCGCCGACTGGGGATAGCGGCTGTTTAATCTCCGTCCATCCAAACGGTGGTCTCCGAGTCCCTCGGCACTTCTATAGCTTATGTCGCCGTCTTACCCAGGACGGTGGAACATTCCTACCCCATCACTGTGGATCGTCAAGGAGAAGGATCGTTCGAAAAAAGCGGAGCCACCGCGCTGGTAAGCTTTCGTCCACCCTGGGAAGGCGGGTGATCCCACAAATCTGGCTCAAGGGTTGCATTGCTCTCTCAGGTTTCCCCTTTCGCTGGCCTGGTGCGATTTTTCTCAAGCGATCACTGCGACCTCTGTCTCCGGAAGGGACCTAGGCCCATGCCGCCGTATAAGGTACTCAACACGAGTACAGAAGTACTCACGCCAAACCTCAGATAGCCTGTCGTCGATCTCCTCATTGACATCGGCAACCCACTTTTAGGTTCGAGGAAATACAAGCTCTTGAGACGGGAGAAGTTGGATAAGTGTC